>Ga0214542_1001556_pt1 | contig 47184 bp, 31 predicted proteins | sample CNSS1metaG_FD_160096 | JGI IMG/M metagenome (GOLD analysis project Ga0214542, IMG submission 160096) | Root nodule microbial communities from cowpea collected in UCLA plant growth center, Los Angeles, California, USA - CNSS1 | ecosystem: Host-associated > Plants > Roots > Nodule | place: USA... | reverse complement strand
AGAGATCTATCTTCTTGTAACCTTACTGAAAACTATTATTACTAAATGAAAAAAAAAAGAATGTCGTTTTTTGTATGGGGAGCCCACAACCCACAAAACTAAGTTCTACATGTTTGTTTTACTTCCAACTAGGGTGGTTGTATCGCCCTCATTCTCAACAACCAAGTTAGCAACAGGATACATAAATCTCCTTTGGACTTCTTTTTCTCATAGTGATTTTCCTTCATTGAATGATTGTTGCATTATTTCCTTTATTTTTTTTCACACTCGATCATAAGTTCGTATAAATAAAATCATTATTTTATACTTTTCCTGCTTGTGTTGAATTATTTATTTTCTGTTGGGAAGCACAGACTCTTTGTATTAGACATGATCAAAGTCGTGCAAAGAAAGTAGATTGATCTGATCTTGATCTTAAACATTATGCTAATTCAAAAACTTACAGAAATACTTAACTTTAATTCATGCACGCTATAATTTTTGTGATATATTTATTATAATAATAGAAAACAAGTGAGACTTCTTTTTCTCTAATTAAAGTATGGAATGGATCAATACCTTGTTTGTCAACTTTTTTGATCCTACCGATTTATCACATACGAATTTTATTTGGTGGTGTGCCCTTCCTCTGTTTGACAAATCACCTCTTAGAAGTTGAGGAGATGCTGATAGTGACAACTTCGCACCAATTTGCTCCAGTAAGACTAATCGGTGCTTTCGGTTTCAAGGGTCAAATCTAGAAAGGAATAATAATAATAAATAAAAAAAAAAACTATGCATCAAGAAAAATGATGATGCCAAGAAAAGAATAATATGAAGAGATTTTACCTTGGGTAAGCATTATATTGATAAATGTAATTTGTTGTTAACATCAACCATCTTGAAAGTAAACTCCACAGTGGCGAGGTGTTGATACCAATGAGATTGGGGTAACTGAAATGAATCAGGTGTTCTCATGGTTGTGGGACACGTATCATGCACACTGCTCCCACTTATACTTTACATGCACCCGGAAGATTCTGCTAATTGTCTATTATCAAGTGCTACAACCTTATTCAATATGGGTCGGCCCGGGCCCGTGTATTTTTGTCAAATTTACCAACGCGTAAGATGGTTTCTTCGCTCACTCCCATTTTCTTAAGAGTTAAGTTGTTTAAGTCATTTAAATTTTAATATATTTTAAATTGATAAGTAATAATAAATTAATTGTACACGGAAATCTAGTAAGATGGTCCCCACAGAAAGAGTCCTATGTGTCGCAAATCTGTGTGCTGCAATGAGGCGATATTTTGTTTGTTGAACCGCGTGTGTGACTTTGAGGCATCGGTGACGGAGTTGATGCCACGCGTCCAAACTCATGTCATTTAAATTAAGCTTCTCAACGGCTCGGGTCCCTTGGCCCTAGCGAAATGATACCCATATCGGGTTGGATCACGTTTTCAGACCCGAAATCGGCTAATGACATTTTGGGTCCTACAATCCAACGGCCGAGATGCATTGATCATGATCCGCCACTCTATTTAGAGAGATGGAAATGTTAGATAGCGAGGGTTACTTTTGATTTAGCACACACAAACTCACACACTCTCTGTTTGTGAAAAGGGGAGTTTCTTATTCCTTCTAGACGCTTCCATTGATCGGTGATTCTGTGATGGCGGAGCACCACGAGCACGAGGAGGCCAAGGGTGAATCCTTGTTGGACAAGATTTCCGGGAAGATCCACGACCACGATTCCTCGTCTTCTTCCGATTCCGACAACGAGAAAACCGGGCCCTCTGACTCCCTGAAGTCAAAGGTTTTCAGGCTTTTCGGACGGGAAAAGCCCATTCACCATGCTCTTGGTGGCGGAAAACGTATGCGATTGTCTTTTCTGTTTTTTCTTTTCTTCATTCTTAATTTTCATGTTTTGTCTTCCCAATTCTATGCTACGAGTCCATTTACTTTCTTTAGTTCTGAATCAAGAAACACTTCCTTGCTTTTGAGTCATATACTTTACTTGGGCTATAGTGGGTCTAGGGTTTATGAGGTTCTAGGAGATCTTGGTTGCTCTGATCGTTGTTCCTTTTTTTTAACGACTGCGATGGATAATACAAGATTGAGAGAGTTTAAGGTTTAGATCTGCTATCTCATGTTCCTCTTGTTGTTATCTTTTTTTCTTTTCTTTTCAAAATCTCCCCAATTGATATATGTACTTTGAAAGATCGAACATTCTAGCTGTGATCATTGATGGGTTTTCGTGCGATGTTGTTTAAATTTTACTTTTATTTTTTCCTGTATTTAATTTGCGTAGACAATCATTGAGGAGTCATCTTTACTATAGTATTGTTTCTTGATTTATCTCACATATTAGACATTAAGTTAATCTAAATTTAACTTTCATTCAATAATATTGGGTTTTCAGGGTTTTGTGTGTTTGTGTTTTTTTAACTAAATTATTTTGTTATGCAACAGCGGCTGATGTTTTTCTGTGGAGAAATAAGAAGGTATCAGCATCGACACTCGGAGTTGCTACAGCCATATGGATTCTGTTTGAATTGCTTGAATATCACCTCCTCACTTTGGTTTGCCACTTCGTAATACTTGCCCTCGCGGGTTTGTTCTTGTGGTCCAATTTATTCATTTTCGTCAACAAGTAGGGTTCTGATACTGTAGTAATTTTAGTTGGCTGTCTGAATTTCAGTCTGTTGTTCTGTAGTAAATTAAATTGCTTGTTTTTTATTTTCATTAGGAGGGCGCCAAAGCTCCCACAAGTGCACATTCCAGAGGAGCCTATTTTACAATTTGCCTCTGCTCTTAGAATTGAGATTAATCGGGCATTGTCAGTGTTAAGGGATATTGCATCTGGAAGGGACCTCAAGAAGTTCTTATCAGTATGTTGATTCCATTTTATGTTCTGTGCACTTGCAATCTATTGTCTTTATGGCCAATCAATATTAATAACCTGACAGTTTTCTAATATTGAGTTGGGGGACGACGATAATTTGTGTCATAAGATTCGATTTCCAACTCATCTGCTGTTGTTAAAAGTGGTCTGATTTTTTGCTTTCTATTATTTAGGTGATTGCTGGATTATGGGTTTTCTCTATTCTAGGAAGTTGGGCGAACTTCTTGACGTTGTTCTACATAGGTAATGTAGTGTTTCCTTTATCCTTTGATACGAATTGTGTTGGAAGTTCAAATATGAACTTGAATTCTATATATAGCGATGTGACGTGTTTCTATAATTTGATGAAACAGCTTTTGTTTTGCTTCATACTGTGCCTGTGCTGTATGAGAAATACGAAAATCAAGTGGACTCTTTTGGTGAGAAGGCATTTGGCGAGATTAAGAAGCAGTATGCAGTGTTCGATGCGAAAGTTTTGAGCAAGATACCCAAAGGACCTCTGAAAGATAAAAAGAAAGATTGAAGTGGTACTAAAGTCGGACAAATATGTTGTAGTGGGGTTTCATCAATGTTCTGTTAAATTTAGATTCAGCATCAGCCAAAACCCTATAATCATGTCATATTTTATTTTTTTAGGTACCTTTACTTACTAGACATTGTGGAGAAAAATTATCTTATGTATTTTTCTACTGGTTTACTTACAAGGACTCCTCAAGAAATCCCATATGCTTATGGATGACTTGTTATTGTGCTGTATTTACATCATGAATACATATACTCTCTGCATTTGAATGCTTTCGTTGAAGTGTTGGTTAAGTATGTTTTGACGGATTGACGGATAGCTACTTAATCCAGTGTCTTTCCTTGTTCATTACTTAAAATTATGTTTTCCAGTGTCATGCTGTTACCTGTTGTGATCTGATCGTAATTATTTGATTACTTACCTGTTCTGTTCAAATGTTTTCCATTTTGTAAACTGATTTCGAAAGTTAATTAGTCTTTGAATGTATTCTGTGTCCAAAGCCATTTTTATGTGCAGTTTTGCCACGTCGACTTCGGTGATAAAGAAAATTTTAATATACTGTGAGGTGGATATATAATGGACCGAAATTTCAATTTTTCAAGGATCACGTAACACATATTTGTCTTGGTTGATCTATCAAACAATAATGTTTTTATTTTTTATTTTAATAATATTTAATAAATTATTTATTATACTTATATTTAATATATATGATTTTAATTTAGATTTATAAGATAATATTTTTAGAGGTAAAATTTCGTCAGCAGTTTTCTTATCTTTAATTTAATTACATTATGCAATTATTTTGAGAGTGTTAAAAGAGGAATTTTTTTTTTAACTTGATGCAATTATTAAAATTTTGGTTTATACAATATTTTCAAAGAATACATAAGCCAACAATTGCAAATAAACTATTAATACAATATTTAATGCTATTAATGTAAAATTTATTTTTACAACACAGTTTTGTTATTTAATAAATTTCAAATTTAATTTACAGAACATATTTTAAATATATACCTATAGCTAATTAATGTTGTTAGTGTAAATGAAAATATAAACAAATAATTTTTGCTTATAAAATGGTATACTTTTGTTATTAATTAGGATTGATGTTGAAGTAGGAAAGTTTTGATCTCTATATAAAATAAATTAATATTTGATTTAATTTTATTAATTAATATTTATTTAGATGTATAGCTTTTTCCTCATATAACATAACTCTATGGTATTATTTAATAATTATTTAAAGAAAATTTATTATGCATGATACAGTTTTTTATTTAATTAAAGTTTTTGAAACAATGTATAAAGTGTATGTTGAAGCAAGGAATTTTAATCTCTCATATAGTAAAAAGTAATATTCCATTTAATATTTTAATTAATATTTAAGATTATGTATAGATGGAAGTTTTGTAAATATTTAACTTCATTATTAATAACTTCTATTTATTTTGTAAAAGTAGTTTTATAATTAAAGATGATTAAATTTAAAAAAAATCAAATTAAATAAAATAAATAAAGTTAAAAAAGTTACTTTAAAATTGATAGCTAAAAGTTATTTAAAAATAAAATTAGAAAACAAATATAGAAAAAAGGAAAATCTTTTATATATATATATATATATATATATATATTATATAGATATAGATATATTTTAAAAATAAAAAATACATTATTACATATATTATTATATATTACATTAGCCCTTAAAATTGTGTAGCTTTTAAATTTCATTTTTCATCCCGAAAATTAATATTAACATAAATCAGAAAAAGAATTGGTATCTATTAATTTGATAGATTTGAAAGGGAGTGTGAGAAAAGATGTGAATTTAACTAAAATAAACTAACGACTAACCAACGTTGATAGAAAAACAAAATCTGTTAATTAAAATAGTGATTTTAAATTTTTTGTTATTTTTAATGACTAATATCTTACCGTTATTATTCTCGGTAGGTAGAATGGCCAGTGCAAATTGATGAACTACAACGTGAAAATAATTATGCATACATCTTTGAAATATTTTGCTATTAATTTTTATAGTATAGAGATTATTAACCATTATTTTCTGTTTCATTTTCTTTCCTAAATAATATCTTTTTCTTTTAGAGTTTAAAATATCATTGTAGCTATATATATTTATTTCATTCAAAAAAATTATAGTATTGACTTGCTATTAATTCTATTTTTACATTTAATATAATACTGTTAATATTCATTTTTAGGGTTATTTTTACTAAGCTTTTAGTTTGAAAATTTTTAAGTGTAATTTGATTATAATATATATGATTTTAATGGTTGTCTGTCGAATTCCTTTCTATTCCCGTAAATCATGTTTCTAAAGTCTTGCCTTTTCAGAATAAAAATGCTTTCTTCACATAAATGTGAAATCTATTATATTGTTATATTGAGGTTGACAAAACAATAGGTACTCTACATGTGATTCATCAATAAGATTCAAAATCTGCCAAATCCCACACTGAATCACATCTCTTATTTCTATCTAGTTTACATTACATGTTAAAACATGAATACAACAAATATAATGCCAATAAATATCGCTACTTTTGCTTGTACCGATTGACAAAAACTGCTAAAACATTTTTTCATGAGGCAACGGAAGTTACCATTGTAAGTATCATATTCATAGCCTTTCTATAGCTTAGTTCCTAAGCAGAAGGAAATGAATGAAACCAGATATTCTCGGAAAGTATAAGGAGATGTCTGATAGGTATATCAGTGAAAGAAAATATTCCCTCACTTTTGCAGCGAAGTAAAAGTTCATAGGAAGTAAGATAACTGTTGCTGCTTCCTTGATCCCCCTTCTCCGTACAAATCATTCCACTGTTTCAACTCACTCATTCCAGCCCCTTCAGCTGCAAAGCTTGCAGCAACCTGTGGTTCAAGAACTTATAGATCAGATAAAACAGTATATATATATATATATATATACATATTGATATCACCAGATTAGTTTAACTAGTTTTGTCAACATCTGTCACAAAATATGGAAGTGAAAAACAAGTAATTTCTTAGGATTTCAAGTCATCCAACAAGAGTTCCAATAGAAAAATTCCTTATACAAATAATGGAATGTATGTGGGATCACATATTTGAATTGGTCATTGCTGAACAGGTATCAAACTCTCTCATGTTAACAAACTCCACAAACTAATACTTCTTTATTGGTTCGAGTTGTTTACCTGATTCTTGGCCTCTTTGAAATCCTGCATATTCAACGGCCTAAGGGCAATGACTATTTCTTGCTCAATTTCTTGTACACCTTCACTATCTTGGACATCTTCATTCTGTCTCTTGGTAGCTTTCTGCTTTTTATCCTGCCCCCAGAAAACCAAAAACCTCATTCAGCAGTTAACATGATGAACACATAAATGTAGGATTATATAATGTTTTAGAAATAATAAGTCAAGTTACCACTTACCAAACTCTTTAGTCTCTCTTGCTGAATTAGCTCTCTAACAGGTCTATAAGCAGCAGTTGTGCACAAGTTCTACATTGGATAGGTTGTGTCAGTGAGTAAGTAGGGTAGTTGAAAGCACAAAAACCAAGATAACACTTATAGCGCGGAAGTTATGTCCAATATGAACAATAATATCAAAGAATAGTAAAAACCTTAAGATCACTTCCAGTATATCCTTCTGTCATAGTTGCAAGTTCCTTAAGATCAAGTTCGTTGTCCACCTTCTCTTTCGCTAAAAGAGTCTTCAAAATCTTTTCCCTGTTTTCCACAGACGGTAGTCCTACCATGATTCTGCAAATAATAAAAAAATATTACTCAGGTTGTCATAAACATATATCAGAGATAGCATGAATTCAATCATTGGCTAGCTATCATATTGCACCTCTCATCTGCTTTCTCTCACCCTTAAACATAAGGCATATGAAGTACTAATACTATAAACTCAGGAACTATTATAGGTACCTTCTTTCAAATCGCCTAATGATAGCTTCATCGAGATCAAATGGCCTATTGGTTGCAGCAAGAACAAGGATTCTCTCCCCTGGCTTTGTCAAAAGACCATCCCAATGGCTCATAAATTCATTCTTTATTTTCCTCATGGCTTCATGCTCCCCAACTCTGGTACGTTGCCCGAGCATGCTATCAACCTCATCCACGAATATAATAGTTGGGGAGACCTTGGCAGCAAGTGTGAATAGAGCGCGAACATTCTTCTCATCTTCACCAAACCATTTAGAAGTGATGGTAGACATGGAAACATTGATGAAACTTGCACCAGCCTCCTTTGCAATGGCCTTTGCCAGCATGGTCTTCCCAGTGCCAGGAGGCCCAAACAGCAATATTCCTCTACAAGGCTTTAGAAGGCCTCCGGTGAAAAGGTCTGGCCTTCGAAGAGGAAGCATCACTAGTTCTTGAAGGGATTCTTTGGTCTCATCCAAGGCACCAATGTCAGAGAATGTTACACCAATCTCATTTGCTGGTATTACCTCAGGCCTTATTCGCTTCTCAAACTCATTATCAGGAGGAACTTCCTGAAAGTGAATCATGCAGTGCAAATCAATGACATGAAATTTGCAGAATATATAGTAAGTGTTTGTCAGCAGAATAGAATGGGGTGTTTCTAAATCCTAAGATACCACTCTTGGTAACATAGTTACAGAAGAATTCTTTATAGAGGCATACAGGGGCTTTGGGTGCAGGAACTGATTTTTCACTATCCTCCTTTCCCACCGAAGTTGATGTTTCTGCTTCAGCCTTTTTTACAGGAGCAGCATTTTCAGACTTCGGTTCTGATTTCATATCAGTTCCTTCCTCTCTTTGCTTCTTTATGTTCATGAAGAAAGAAAAATAAGAGAGCATTTTTAAGTATATCAGTACATGGTAGGTAGTGTTCTCAAGTCAACGTAAAGAAATGTCAAGCAGTGCAAACCTCTGATTTTACAGCTTGATCTTCTAATTTTAGTGTATCTCCTCTGCTGGATTTCCCCTTGTGGAATATACTCAATGCATGGGACAAGCTGTTTCACATACGATAAAGTTATTCACCAAATTTTGACAGTTCAAGCAATTAATGTCTTGAATCTCACCTATTGGAAGAAATAACGAGCTTGCCATTTCTGTATTCAGGGTCTTTGTTTTTCATCAAATGACACGAAATTGCTGACACAATGATCTCTTCTATATAGTTACTGAGAACCATTGTGTCTTCTACACATATGGAATCTAGGTCATCACAATCGAGATCGTTTGCTGCAAGGACTTCCATGATATGAATTTTGTTATCCTTAACTTGTATCATCTTCATATCCTCTTCCAATTGAGACTTCCAGCTGACAAGATGTGACTCATCTTCTGGGGGCCTGATTTCTATGGTGTATGGGAAGAGTGAATCAAGTTTTTCATTCACCTCTTCATACTCATTTCCACAATCTATAACTCGTGAACCAAGAATCAAAATGGATCCAGATAGTTTTTTCAACATTTTCTGGAACAGGTAATATATCCTTTGCCATTTGTATAACAGCTTATCAACATCACGCAAATATAGCACAATGGGATAAGTTTTTGACACGAAAACCAGAACCTGAAAGTGAATTTCCACTTTTGAATTGTCGAGGAATATGATCTAAAAGCCACGTTCAATTATGATAATGCTCCTTTGGTGAAATATCCATAAAATCAAAAGTAGTATTACCTTGTAAAGAGACTGTATAAGAAGTTTTTCGTCGAAAGACCAGCTGGTTGTGCGCTTCAGAGAAGCTGAAGGAAGAGGGAGACGAGATACAAGAAATCTTGAGACAGGAAGCAATGGAAAAAGGAATAGGAATATAATTTTACTGTAAACTGTGCTAGTTCAAACTAAAATCTTCAGAATTTAAAACAGAATTTTCAGTAGATCGTGACAAGTAAAAGAATAAATGAACTTTGAAGTTACCTGAATTTGTAGCATTGGTTTGGGAAGCAAGGCCACTTATGTTTGAAGAGGAAGAAGCATTCCTACGGAGTGGTGGAGGATTATAAGATGCTTCGGCTCCCCTGCAAAGCAAAAGCCAAATACTCAGCAATAATATAAAAAAAAAACTGGCTGGAAAAGTTGTATTTGTTCATCTACTTACATTGATTGCAGGTCCATTACACTGCTAGGCCTGTGCATTTTTCCTGCAACTGAACGCACCTGATCAGTGATTTGGCTTTTATCTTTCCTTTTAATTATATAGTCAACCATGGACTAGTGTTTCAATGAAGAGAATGAAGCATAAAACCGATAAAGCTATCTGCACAACCATACCTATACCCTATCTAATATTCTGCAGCATCTTTCAAATAATCGAAGTACCATTATTATCACTTTCCTCCACATACGAAGTAAAACTTATTCTTGAAACCATAAGACTGAAAAACCTTGTATTAGAGATTGACAAATCTTTTTGTTGATTATGAATATAGTTCTTGCAAGAGTCAGAAGTTGTAAGCCAATTTGTACCTTTAGGTTCTTGCCTTTGTGAAAAGATTGAAAATGACCCAAATAGATCAGATAGCCGCTCCAAAGTAGACTCTGAAGTGGATCTTTTGAAAGACTGCAACGGGAAACAAAGGAAAAGAATACAAGCAACCAAACTTTAGGTTAAGAAAAGAAAACATGTTTATCCATGATGGTTAACAGCAGTATTCTAGACAGGAATAAAAAACATAAAAAATCAGGAATTGCTTACAGATTCTTTGTTGGAAGAACCATATTTACTCTGAATCTGCTCAAACAGCAAGCCAGCCATTATTTACATGCTATCAGAAGAACGCAGAAACAAGTTATATGGATCAAAACTTCTCACACACACTCACCTTCAACGAAAAGTCGGTTAAATCTAACAGCAGTAACTTGGCCTCAAAATAATGAGCTAAAGCCTTGGCAAGCATCTGTTGGTAAAGCTCTTTAAGACATGAAAAGGGGAATACAGTTAGCTCGACAGTACCAATAAAAAACATCATAGAATATCAAATCCCTTATTCCAAGTAAGTGATTATTAACCTGCTGGCCCTGAGAGCAGAATAGTTCTGCTTGCAGGAGCAAGATTCCGTGTATATTTAGAAACCTCAGCATGCTTTAAATGGACATAAGCCACACTTGTCAGCAAAACCCTTGTCTGCTCACTGTTATCACGAATAAAATGTGAAGGGTTATACCCGAACAGATTTTGGAATAAATAATACGAAGTGATCGCTTTAGATAATCATCAAGATCAAGAGCAACAAGAAGGGTATCGAAAGGATCAGTATCTAACAAACAGTTTGCCAGTAATAAATTCATCAGATGAAATTTCTTAACGAATTATAGATTATGCCACAGACAAGATTATGCAAAGTTGATTGATACCATCCCCGTGTGTTATTTGCATATTAATATATTCACAGATTTATTCAAATAGAAAGGTACCACTCAGATCAAATATATATGCATGCTCAAACAAACATCTTAGTTCTTATCCATTACTACATAAAACTATGCTGATCTTCCATATTCAGAGGAAAAGAAGCAAGCAAAGTTGCATACTTGCGTGAATGGTTAAGCATAAAATAAGACGATATTAGAAATTAAAAGAGAAGGGAAATTAAGCAGTTTGCGTTATGCCTGAGGTAATAAGGGAATTTCTCAAAAGTGACGTTGCTTTCTCTTCCATCAACAACTTGTCTGAGCATTTCCTGCTCCATCTTCTCAGCAGTGATGGCGTTTGAGGAAGAAGTGTTGGCTCCCCATTTTCCAACGCCTTGTCCAGAAGCCAATCCAATCCCCACTCCAACACCCACCCCAACACCCAAAGCCGATAGCAGAATGTTTTTCTGTTCCATCACTTCAACTTCTACGGCACAAAAACAAAAACACAAACTTTCACAATGAATGAGTTTCTGATATTGGTGTGAGTTCTGGGGTGCAACTAAGTAGGTCTAGTGGGTGCAATAACTGATATTTATGCAGTGAATGTTGAGAAAGTTATGGTTAATGGTAAAGGGTGGAAGTGGAAGTGAATGTTTATGATGCAGGCATGGGTTGGAAGAGTTGAGGTTTTAAAGAAGAAGATTGGTGAGTCATGTGTGCACTGTGTTACGTGTCCGAGTTTTGGCGGTTTCTTTGTCGGTTTGACAGTTTTGTTTATTATTTCTGCTTTGGATATACTTCCTCTTTCCTTTCTTCTCGATCAAGTTCTTTTAAAATCTTTAACATCTATCTTCTATCTTCAATTTCATACATATTCAAAATCATGTATGCTATTTTTTATGACTGCTATATCATAGTTTGTTAAAATGAAACAAAATAATGTACACCTAAATTCTCCAATAAGATTATTATCATTATCGGTGGAACACATGCCGGTTCATATTTCCTTTTTCTTTTATAGTAAACACAATATTTTCATTACCAACTTCTTTTATCCTATTTTCTATAAATAATCATTTTACCCACTCTCATTATTTAAGCATTTTCGATAACGTTTGAGTCACAATTATTTGTTGAAAATAATCTAACAAATTTTAGAATCATTGAATGGTTGAGTGTTTTCCAATACTTGAGCATCCATATACATCACCATTCGTTCAAGACATGTGTATAATGTATGTCTTCACTATACTTAAACATTGCAATCTTTTTCAAATAACTGTTATAGAACTTAATATTTTTTACTATGTTAATACGCATTATCTTGTTTTCTTATCTTTTTTCTGATTGTACTTTTTGAAAATTTATAAATAAATTTGATGACCCACTATACTGTTTTCAAATCATTACTTTTTTACACAACTTTAATTTAAAAAATTCTAGTACTCTCTACTAACATATGTTTTAAATGTCCATTGTAAAAACTTGTTGTAACGTATTATAGATGTAAATACCTTGAACATTTGCTATTTGTAGGTTTTGAATCTCTCTTTTTTAGCAAGTATTTTGTTTCGAATCTTTTGAGAATTACGTGATTAGATGTTATATTCAAATAATACTAAAAACAGAAAGTTGCGTTCTGATAATAAACACAAAAAATAAAATTATTGATTGAAAACGTAAATGCAGGTGAATGTGGTCGTCACTTATTCAGTTGAACTGAATGGCTGCATCTAGAAAGAATCAGAGTCATAAACTACATTATAATAATCCTTCTAGTTTTTGTATGCAGTAGATTGATAGTACATACTATATTTCTTTTTTATAAATTAATATTAGTTTACATGAAAATTAAAACTAATTACACTAAACTTCTAAAACTTAATTTTTATAGAAAAAAATTTTATTTTTAAAAAATTATTTATTTAATTAAGAACTGGTACACTTATTTATATAAAAAAATTAGCTTCTTCAAAATGCTAAATAAAACCTAAAGCTTCTTATGGAAAAGACTAGAGGTAGTATACATAAACTATTGTTTGCGATTTGATCATACACAAGTAATGAAGTAATTTTTTAATAAAAATTATCATCTATAATATTAATATCACTTAATGAAGGGAATAAAAAAAGTACATATCTATCAATTGGTCAAGTGGGAGGAAAATGCATTGTAAGTTGTGGCAAAATGCTCCACTATATATATATATATATATCAAAGTGATCAGGCAATTTGATTGGTGCATGCTTTCTGTGAAGATAGATACATTGGCTCTGCACTGTGCCAGATATGGAAACTAGCACCACCACTGTTTCCTAACAAGTAATAAGGTGAAAGAAAAATAAATAAAGAAAAGAGAAGAAATCAATGAAAAATGAAGATTAAATGGTACATTATTTTAATAAAAATGTATTTTATTGTATAAATAAGTTTAAAATATTTATAAAATAAACATATCTTTTAGGAAGTTGGTTAAGAAATTTTAAGATGGAAGGTTGTTCTTGTATGGCTAAGATCGCACTGATGTTTGTCTTCCTCTCCGCTATTCATTTGAAGTTGATCGATCGTTCCCTCCGTCGGTCAACGCGTTCGGTCACATAAAATATAACAATTCAAAAGTCTTAAATGTCTCACATGCCATATTCATAAGTTCTTGGATGAATTTTTACCTTAATAACGATATAATGACACTCCAATAACCTTGTTTATCATGTTAATCCCATAATTAATTCCATATATATTTTCCTTTATAACTGGTATACCCGAGAGACCTGAAAGGTTCCCTAGACATTAGACTGGTGTTAAATAACCAACTATGGAGTCAGTTCATCTGTAGTGTACTTTTCATTATCATAAGATTAATTCTAAAGGATGAGCTTCTTCAGAATATAAAATAGAACCGTCATTGAGCGTCATGTGAGCCAAAATTAATGTTCACAGAAAAGGGAAAGGGGTTACTCAATAGATTGTTTTAATTATACCTGTCAAATATCATCACAGATATGGACAAAAGTGGGGCTCTGTTTTTTTACAATGTACAACTGTAAGAGTACATTAACTGATGTTACTCCTAGCACATGCACTTGGTCAGCGTTTACTTGTGAAGATGCTGATCCAAAGCATAAGCCCGCATCCTAGTGCTTGCAATTCTACCTACACAATCACAACTTGGAAGAAGCTATTTCATCAAATCTAAGAAGACAAAACCATTCCAAAGACTATGCAACAGCATTGGTGGCAGTAAATTCCTTGACCGTGTATATATCACACCCATCACCATGCCAAGAAATATAAGGGGCAGCATCCTCTGTATGTTGAAGTGTGCAAGCGCAAAGACAATTGAACTTACCAGTATTGCACACCACACTGGCATGTATTTGGTGAGGGATGGGAGTAGAAAGCCACGGAAAACTATCTCTTCCCATACAGGAGCACACACTGATACAACAGTTGCATACAATAGCATTGCCACCGGATCCCTTGCCCTTATTGATTGTTCAACACTAGAAAGGGTGACAGGTGTAGAGGGTAAAAGGGGTAGTAGGTCCAGGTTGAACTGTGACAGCCGATTCACAAGTGGAAACATGAGACATCCCATGATCACATCTAATTGCCAATTGCCTTTCAGGCTAAACCTGAACCAGTCCGGTGGAAGAGGCCGAAATCGAGAAAGACAGCGAAGAAGAATTGCAACTCCGGCAAGTCCTTCAGTTACATCGGTAACCAGGCTGAATAGTGCTTGCCCTCTAAATGTTAAAGACTCCTTGCTAAAGCCAGTTATATGGGCTGCAAAAGGAATCATCCAAGATCCTATAAACCAAAATGCTGTCGTCCAAAGAAGCATAACCTGCATCATATGATGTTGCGTGTCACAAGCTCATGTTGACCGTTTATTGCTTACAATTTTAATTAATCTCAATTGGGTCAAGAACCATTTTATCTCCATTCCACTCTCATCACATGTATCAATAAGTTTTTAACTGGGGAATTGATATATGAAAGAGAAATTTATGTTCAAAGTTTCAGAAACACTTACTTGTAATATAGTCATTGCAGTCCATGGCACAACCCATGGATAACCAATTACCTTGAATACTTCATTTGCAGCCTGAAAATAAAACAAGTATTTTGGTAAACCGATTGACATGAGATAACACTTAAAATATAACATTTTATTTCATTAAAAATGTTGTACAATACTCTGTTGTCCATTGCGATGATGCATGTTTGATATTTCCACATGCAAATACCATCTAAAGCTTCGTATATTTTAACTGACAAACAAGTATGACGCAGATGAACTAAAATCAAGAATCATTAAGTTTACAGAGCAAATCATTCTAATATTCTAGTTCAGTTTCAAATTTAGTGCTAACCAATGTTATAAATAGGGGATTCGACAAAAGGCCAAAAAATTAACGACAGAAACATGCAATTGTGGCCTATGGTGCCGCATACTAGACCTCTCCCTTCACAGATAGGCTATCTGCCATACCATTCTGCCATGGCTAACAACAATGGTACCAGCTGAATTATTTCATCAATTTACTAGACCATAATCATTTAGAGGTATTTATTTTACAGCTTCAATCGTGAAGGTAATCTACGACTTTTCATGTTTATCTTCTCTCAGTTTTGTTTCATTGAAGTTTTCTTACAGGTTTAGTAATACTAGAGTCTATTGGATTTGGGTTTACTCCTTTTCATTTCATAAAAGTTTGAGGTCAGTGTTGACAGATGTAATGCTTTCTTACAATAGACTGATCATGAGAAGCAAAAAAGAAAAAAAAAAAAAAAAAAAGAGAAAAAAAAAACTACAATCTTGGTTATGAGAGGCAAACACTTTAATTCCTGGGTATCTGTTATGCTCATCTTCAGCCCTATCAGATATTGTGATAGATTACCACAACAAAATCCTACTTCATTCTTCCATCAATTTGCCCTAAAATCAAAAATCAAAATCCAGGTAATGCAGGTACCGCACACAGCACTCAAACAATCACTATTCTGACCCTAAAACACCCATATTCCCTGCAAATCACTCTCATCTCCATTCCATATACACCAATTAATTTATAATCTACCATGAATCAAACCGAAAACCTTATTCCAACCTATTAAGTCTAAAATCCTACATTTATCCTACATAAAAGGAACAAAAATAAATAAATAAACTAAGCCTATACAATCAACCAACCACACTCTCTTCTCATCCATAAATTCCAATGGATATAAAAGTAAATATTCTATTCTCTTGATATATTGTATGTCAGCACGCTGTACAACACTACAAACCAAACATTTGGCATGACAAAGAAAATCACACTTTTTTTCTCAGTAAATTGCATAAATAAAGGCAGATATTCACCTCATAGCCACGTCACATAATTCCATACCCCGTCACTTTCACAGAGTGACTAAATGGTACTTAATTGACAAAGTCTGTTCACAGAATTCCAACAAAACAGATGCCTGATGACAAGTATTTCTTTTAATACACAGGAAGAACTAAACTATCGACCAAGCTTATTTCGGGCTTTCAGAATCCTAATGTTAGATTGAGGGTCAAAGGGTGATTGGCATCAAGAAAGAAATGCATTAGGTATCACGAAATTACTAAAGCAATGCATTTTATAGATTATCAACTTATTGTCACTATTGAATATAATTAGCTTCCTTAAGTTAGACATTTGCTGCTAATATATTATTTGCCTTTTGTATCATTTTAGTAATAACCCCTGTAATCATGGGATATGAATATATTTGTTCATGTATATAAATGTACACTTGCATTACAATGTTCACCTGTGACGGGCACCGCGGCCATGTAACGTGTTACAGGTGTATTAAAAATTTCTATGGACTGATTGTTACAGGTTTATGCTAAAATCGGGCATGGTGGAGCAACTGACAGACCAAAAGACTTGCCTTGTTGCTAAAGGGTACACTAAAATTTTCAGTCAAGATTACATGGATAAGGTCCCTGGTTTCTAAGATTTTTGTTTCTCTTTTCTTTCCACAACAGCCACTCACCATTGACCATTGACCATTTCATCAACTCGATATCAAGATAGTATCCTTACAAAGTGATATTGGATAGTTTGTATGTAAGTAGCAAACATCTTCACTAAATTTCTCTGGGTGGCCCTGGGCATAGTTTGTATGTGACAACTAAAAAGATGGAAGCATATATTTATAAGTTCTAGCTTCAGGAATAATGTCGAATATTTTTAATTAAATGTCCATTAGCTTGCCAAATTTAGACACTTACTATATATAGATTATTTTCCTCTTTTCAATCTAGTTGTCATCCTTGGAATCAAGTGATATGATTGTAGTTGTTCATGTACATAAATATACATCTACAGAGAGTTGTCTCTCAAGCAATTAAGCTCTAAAGAGTTTGAATATTATTTTTCAAGTACCACCTACCCAATGCAGTGAGAGCAACCCTCATATTCATATATGTTAAGCTTAGCAAATGCAAACTAGAATCTATAAGTAGGGATGCAGAATAGAACATTAAGTAATTCCTCATAACTGCAGATCATACCAAATAATTACTTAGCTCTATTGATTTTAAAACACATATGAATGCTACTTCTATCGCAACATCCCAAATTTTACTTATCGTTAATTAGTGTGAGTGAATTTTACTTGACATGCCATAACCATGAAACTTGACGGTAGGGATCAGCTGCAGATTTCAATTTCGTTCACTAGCACACATGTTCATCGATATGACTACCAAACTTTAAATTACTACACAAGCAATCGACGTAGAAAATGGAAAAACATTTGTCATAAGAGTAAACAATAAGCATGTGACCTTCTGAAGGGATGATTTCCAGTCTCTCTTGGTGACAGCACTGGAGTCACTGAATTCAGATTGCACCAGTTCCTCATGAAAATAGTGCTCTATAACTTCAGGTTGGGGTGTTTCTGGAGAAAGATGATCGTGCCTAAAGCACTGAATACTCAATCTCTGCAAGGAAAGGACCAAAAAATGAAAACAGCAAAGCAGAACTAGCTCAGACAATTGGTCTGACTATATATGTGTGTGTGTGTGTGTGCATGCACCGAAAGAAAACTCATCAGCCCCCACAAAAACAACGAATCATAGAGGATTCAGATTCCCAGGTTCATAGGGACAAAGGTAAGAAATTTTCCAAACCCCTTTTTTTTCTCTTCGCAGCTCTAAAAAAATATAATAAATAATTCCAACAGCAAATAACAGAAACATACATAAAAGAGAAAATAAAAAACACAAGTTTCAAGAAGTATCACATAATGCTTACATTTTTTGGAGACTTGGCATGGGATTCCAAGATCCGATGAAAAGGACGTAGTGCGACGGGTCGAGGAAAACCCTTAATCGGAAGAAAGGAGCGACTAAAGGCAGAATAAGAAGAGGTACTCAACATTTATAAACCCTAAGGGCTAATAACCCAAACACCACCCTCCTAATTAGTCCCTTACATCAACAAAAAAGCTTTAATATTTGGGGATTGGTTGTTTATGGTTAGGAGAAGAAGGTAGCTAGGAGAATGTGAATTCAAACTTCTCTTCCCATTTCTAGTTTGTTCCATCCAAGGAGAAGAAAAGACAGCGACCAAGGTTAAGCTTGTTTCCTGGCCAGAGTCATTGAAATGGTATATCCCGTTCTACCTGTGGTGTTCAATTCTGACCCCAAATTTATGAGGGTTTTGAAAAAAAGAAGGAACTTTCTCACCAGATTTGATGTAGCATCTAGCAACTATAGCCAATGGGAAATTGGGAATATTAATGCTCACAAATACTATTGAATCTCGTACAAATACAAAAAAAAAAAAAAAATCATGCTTCTGGGTGGGTGGGTATTTAGTATTTACCAACCAAACTAATTATAAAAATCATTATCCTATTAGAAAAAATAATATAAAGATTTGTTTCGATTGATTTTTGCATATAAATAATATGGAGGGTAATCCAACTCATCAGAGAGAGGTTGAAACACTACATGGTGATATGTTTGAAATGAAATATTTGTTAAATATACATCAAATTGATTTATTTAACTGTTTCATTGAAATTTTTAAAATATCATGGACTTGGAAAGTTGAATTACTTGCATTTAAATTTAATCTTTTTTTAAATTTTTTTTGGAGAAATCAATTTAAATTATTTTATTAATTTATTTATTTGAATAGGAACACTAGATTTATACTGCATGCATTCTTTTTAAATGTCTTTAAAAACTGAATTGTTAACATTAAAATTTTATAAAAAAAATATTACTAATTTTTAAATATTCAAAATTCAAAAATATTTACTATTTCAAAAAATATAATTATGTAAAAATACCAAAGCAATAACATAAAAAATTCATTTTTTTTCAGAATTTAAAATTCTATTAAAAAAATATTTTTTTTCATTTTTAAAATTGTTTTTTTCCTGAATTTCTTATCTAAACGATATATAATACCACAAAGCATACTAAATTTCCTAAAAAATAAATTATTCACTTAAAATTATTCGTTCAAACACAAGATTAATAAAAGGGTTAAATATGTTTTTGGTCCCTCAAGTTTCAGTGAAATTTGAAATTAGTCCCTCTTTAAAAAATTTTGACTAATTTAGTTCTTCATCTCTAAAAATGCATGAATTTAATCTTTTAACCAAATTTTATTAAGTTAATCTGACATTTCAAGTGCATTTTGTGGTAGTATTTAAATTGTTTACACCGTTTGACACATTTTCGCTTTAATTTTAACTCAAATATTATCATAAAATACATTTAAAATGTCAAATAAACTTAACAAAATTTTATAACAAAAACTAAATCCACGTAAAGATAAAAGACTAAATTGATATAAAATTTTGAAGAAAGACTAATTTCAAAATTCAATAAAACTTTAAACGTGAGGGATAAAACCATATTTAACCTTAATAAAATTTATAACTCAACTTCTTACAAGAAATTTATAATTAATTATAAGACAATCTTTTAAACCTTTCGTACATATGTCGTGTATGAAAAGATTTGTAGAAATAATATTATTTAGAACACAACACACAATTCATCCTGAATAATTTTTTCTGTATTTTCTATAAATATTATAACTAGAAACTAAATAAATTGTGAAGTTTGAAGTTAAACACGAAGCTTAGACTCCGTTTTCGTCCAATAATTTTGGTCAATATAAATATGTATTGCATATTTAGAGGTTCAGTTTTCTAAAATAAACAAATTTAGTTACATGTCAATATTTTCTTAATTTTTTAATAAATTTTAACAGGGTTGTAATAGAAAAAATGCTAACATTTTTTTGTAATTAAAATTAGAGGACTAAATGTGCTATTAAAAAATATTTTAGACCAAAACTACATTTTTAAACTATAGAGATCAAAGTAGATTTAAGTGTAAAATAAAAATCACATTACAAAATTATAAATAAACACAAATAAAAGAAATTAGAAATGTTCTGTTTTTGTTGTTTTACATGTTTATTTGACTTATGAACCGTAGTGATTCATATAAGAAAAAAGGAAAAATTCACTAATTTTGAACTACCAAAAATCATATGTTCGTCTAACTCAATTTGTTTGTACAGCAGGTTAGTAGTTTTATGGGGATTTATTCCTGTAGCTCCAAGATTTCTTCGTACCTACTAATTTTGAACTACTAGAAAACATAATGGGATTAGTAGTTTCTTTATTCCTTCTTGTAGCTTCAAGATTTCTTCTTAGCCACTAATTTTGGACAAATAGAATCGTAGGCTTGTCTAGTTCAGTTAGTAGAGCACAGGGCTTTTAATCTTGTGGTCGTTGGTTCGAGTCCCATGGTGGTTGTTTTATTTTTATCATTTTACAAGTTTTGTTTGCCTTTTAGGTCGTAGTGGACCGTACTTAACATGTGTCATTAACTACCAAACCCTAAAAACAAAAGCCCGTCTAGCTTAGTTGGTAGAGCGCAAGGCTCTTAACCTTGTGATCGTGGGTTTGAGCCCCACGGTGGACGATTTGTTTTTATCCTTTTACAAGTTTTGTTTCATAGGTCATAGTGGACCATAGTTAAAAAAAAAGAAGAGAAAACCCACTAATTTTGGTAGGAATAAGAAATATGACAAAGGTAAAAGATTTACAACATGGGTTCTAGGTCGTACTGGACAGTAGTTAACATGTGTCATCAGTTACCAAATTCTAAAAAGAAAGGCCTATCTAGCTCAGTTGGTAGAGCGCAAGGCTCTTAACCTTGTGGTCGTGGGTTTGAGCCCCACGGTGGGCGATTTGTTTTTATCCTTTTACAGGTTTTGTTTGCTTTATAGATGAATGGACTAAGAAATATGATAGTGGTAACTCGTTGTGGTCGTGGGTCGGGTTTGTGTTTTATCGTTTTACATATTTTGTTTGCCTTCTAGGTCGTAATGGACCGTAGTTAAGAACAAAAAAAAAAGAGAAAGTCCACTATTTTTTGGAGGAATGGGCTAAGAAATATGACAGTGGTAAAAGATTTACCACATGACTTCTAGGTCATATTGGACCTTAGTTAACATTTGTCATTAGTTACCAGAGCCTAAAAACAAAGGTTCGTTGTGGTCGTGGGTCAGGTTTGTGTTTTATCGTTTTACATATTTTGTTTGTCTTCTAGGTCGTAATGGACCGTAGTTAAGAACAAAAAAAAAAGAGAAAGTCCACTGTTTTTTGGAGGAATGGGCTAAGAAATATGACAGTGGTAAAAGATTTACCACATGACTTCTAGGTCATATTGGACCTTAGTTAACATTTGTCATTAATTATCATACCCTAAAAACAAAGGTTCGTCTAGCTCAGTTGGTAGAGCACAAGACTCTTAACCTTAATTTTAGGCCCGTCTAGCTCAGTTGGTAGAGTGCAAGGCTCTTAACCTTGTGGTCGTGGGTCGAGTTTGTTTTTATTGTTTTACAGATTTTGTTTGCCTTATAGGTCGTAGTGGACCATAGTTAAGAAAAAACAAAGAGAAAACTCACTAATTTTAGGAGGAATGGACTAGAAGATATGACGGGAGTAAAAGATATCATCACATGATTTCTAGGTCGTACTAGGTCGTAGTTAAAAAGAAAATATATAAAGCCCACTAATTTTAGGAGGAATGGGTTATACCAAACCCTAAGATGTCTCTTTAGTTACCAAACCTTAAAAATAAAGACTTGTCTAGCTTAGTTGGTAAAGTATAATACTTTTAACCTTGTGGTTGTGGGTTCAAGTCCCACGGTGGATGTTTTGTTTTTATCATTTTTAAAACACTCCTAATATCACAATAAATGTCATAAAAAAATTGTCCAAGAATAAAAATTTCATCATTGTAATCTTCACCAATTGCAATTAATAAAATTTAATTCTTTGAGTAATTTTGTTTCGAAGAACTCTTTAAAATCAATAATGCTTAAATCAAATTTAAATTATATTATTATTTTAATAAACCATATAATTACTTACAAAAGTAAGTAATTTCTATTTCATATTTTTTTACCTAAACAAAATATAAACTTTTTAACCATTTTATACTCATACACAACATTTTAATTTTTCAATCTCTTTGTTAAAAAATAAAAATAAAAGCCAACTAATTTATATTGTTTTGTGACCATACATACCCGTGAGTATCACAAAATACATGCAATTAAAAGAAAAATAAGAAGGGAGATCACAATTTATATAGAATCGTGTACAGTGAACAGAACTTTCAATGTTAAAAATTGAACTAAAGTGTGAAGTGGACACAACTTTCATTGAGTTAAAAACGCGTATTGTGGAGAGAACTGATATTGTAGTTTTACGTGCTTACAAGACACGACTTCAAATCTAGAAAAAAATTACAATTCATATTCAATGACCACCACTATAGTAAAGAGAGTCGTACCTTGGAACACGAATTTTGATTTCTGGACGTGTCGTCAGCCTAGTGCATGACTTATTTGTTGCCTATTTTGAAATTACAGGCAAAGAACACTACTTACTCCAACATTTGTAATAAACTCAAAAGTTGTTAATTTACCCATAAAAGTACACCATATAGCTAAAAAAACCGACCCGAGTATTATTGAGTGAAATCCATTGAAGTGAAATCCGCCAACGTAGCATAATGTAGCCAGTCGTGGAAGCCTAAGAGGCATTCTTTTCTGGCTTGCATAGATTACATCCCCAGTCAAAACACAGTCACAACTTATGTTACACATGGTAATTCATTCCAACCTTGATCAGAGAAATGGGAGGAATGTTTAGTCCTACAACAGGTGCTCGACCATTTTTCCGGAGAAAAGAGTAGAGGTCGATAGCAAACTTCTTTGCAAATGGTGAGTTCCACTTGGCCTTCACGTGAGAATGACCAATTACATACGCTGCTCCAGTGCGTTTGGCTTCTATCAGTTCCATGAGTTCTTCCTTGACCCGTGGGTCATTATATATTACATTTTGCAACTCAAATCGAATTCGTTGTCTAGTGATGAGTTCAGGAGATTCCCGCTCATACATGGCCTGCAGCCTCTTCAATATTGGAGATTTACTGCTAGTAACGGTCAAAGCTCCTTCCTGAAAAGCAGAAGATTCCGACATCAGCAATCGTGTCCCAAACTTCCCTGATGTTCTCACCACCGCCATCCGTCCATCCGCTGAACCTTCTGCATTTCCAGAGTAACCTTCTGCTTCCAATTGAATGAATTCAGCTATGTTCATCACCAGTTCATTTTCAAAATCATTTTCGTGATTGCACACATCTTTATAACCATTTCGGACAATGCATCGATACAATCGGTAAGATTTCGGACCAATTCGACCAATGAGGTAACGTTCCTCACGTGGCACACAAGCCACAGGTACAGTCTTAACACAAACAAAAACAACCACTTGGTAGAAAGCTGGCAGATTTGTCAAGAAATGAGTAAAACTGGCAGGGATTCCAGTAGCCAATCCAGTGTAGATAAGGCCCATTCCAGGAACTCTAACTATCCCAAGACTTGGACCTAATGCAAGGATGGTCCTTGTTGAAACTTTGTTATGCATGTCAAATAAATACTTTTTCCTGGAACCATAATGCCACGCATACATTACAACCATGAATACTGCAGAAAGCACGAGTGGAATCCAGCCACCTTTAAGGATTTTCAGGCTATATGATGACAGGAAGAGAATCTCTATCGAACCAAAGCATAAAGCAAACGCCAGAGCAATTATAAGACTTTGATTCCATACAAGGATGATGGCTAGTGATGTCAAAAATGTGGTCACAAACACAATAATCAGATGTGCAATCCCTGCAAACAAAAGGATGATGTTACTAAGAATCGTGATCTGAAAAAAAAAGTGAATATAAAATGACCCAGAACATGAGTGTATTTTCACAAATAATCGTTGAACCATCTATAACACATAATCATGCAAAATAAGATTAATTTTGTTTCACTGTTAGCGTAACTTCTACCCTAGCATTCAATATTGTGCTGCAAGATCATAAAAAAAGCTTAAACTCTTGGGAAGCTAATATCATAGTCAACTCTTCTAATAATGTTGTACTACGCGATTGATGAACAATTTAGAGATTTCTAATGCAGACAGTGGATCAGAATTATGTTAATTTTCTCTTCCAGTAAAGGTTACTATTTTTGAAATAGATGGCATTATAAATTGAGAATGTAAAGCTTTATAGAGCCAATGAATCACAACTTAATCATATTTGCATATCAAATAATATTAAAATAAATAGTAACTTTGATGAAGACAGCTTAGGACAGAAAATTAGAATACATTATACTAAATTTGTGTGTAATAGGGGAATTAGGGGGAAACATTTGTTCTGATTTCTAGTAATTTATACAGAGAATTCATCTCTGTAGTAGTCTACGATTTTGGACCAACAAACTTCATTGTATTTTGTGATCCAACATCAATATTCTCCAATCAACCAATTGGTGCTCTGTCAACTTACCATAAGCATGTCCTATTCTGTTTATGTCTCCTAAACCAACTGTCACAGCCAAACTTATTATCATAAGAATCCAGTTTATCTCCGGTATATATGTCTGACCAGGGATCCACCTTCTGGAATGCACTGCCTTTACTCGAGGGAAACATTCAAATGCATGGCATTGTTGGACTGTTGAGAATGCTGAAGCAATGACAGCCTGACTTGAAACTACTGCCGCCAAAGCAGACACCAAAAATACTGGCCAAAATAGAACATCTACAAAAATGACAAAAACATTCTGAAATATATTACGGATACTAGAAAGCAAGTATTGCAGTCTTATAAAAAACATGACAAGACGCCAAAGCAGACACCAAAAATATTGGCCAAAATAGAACATCTACAAAAATGACAAAAACATTCTGAAATATATTACGGATACTAGAAAGCAAGTATTGCAGTCTTATAAAAAACATATGACAAGACAAGTACCAGCTCAATTATTTCGCTTCATTAACCGTTAAAGTAAGTATCTTGCGTACAAGATACAAATACTAAAAGTAAATGGTGATTTTATTCCACTAAAAGCATATATACACGGCACACTAACGTGAAAAGTTGAGATAATTATACGCATGGACCGTCGTCTAAGTGGTTCTTTTATAGGAAAATGCTAAAAGAAGTACTAAACCACAAGGAACAATAAACCCACTGGCTAGGGTTTATCTCCAAAATTATCAAATAGTGTTAAGCTAAACTCATTGACAATGGCTTTGATACATTGAATAATAGTAGTAGGAAATGGAACTGATCTACCAATTTGCTCACCAACTTCTGCCCTAAATTAAAAGTAGTACAGTGCATGTACAAGAACTCAGGTTTTTCTGATCAACATAAGATTAAATACATTCTAGTTAGAGGTTGTGATTCAGTTAGAAAAAGATAGTGTCACAAAATGGTCTAATTTATAGAACATTGAAACAATAACCTTAAGCAAGATGTGATACATATCACTTTTTCAAATTAGGAAATCATAATAAATTAATAATAATTCATAGAAATAAAACATGTAAATGAAACCAACTTACATAAGAAAAAGTTAAAGTTCATTAAAAACATGCTATGAAGAAAAAATACACAGTAAAACATCCACCCTAAATAGAATTCACACAAAATATTTCATTGTTAGAATAATAATCTCAAAGGTTAAAGTTATCTCTCAAAATTGTCCCACCTAAATTGGTCAGGGAGAGCCACAACTTGTATCTAATACTTGCAACTTGTCAGTGTTGGCATAAGTTCATAATAGACATTTTGAGACAAGAAGCAAAAAGATAATACAATTCCACGTTCTTCTAGAATTCTACAAGGCCCATCAGAGATATTTTATTCATAGTATTTACATTAACTGACCTGGAATAGAAGCATAAAAGCTTATATGCACTGCAGATAAATTCTTGGAAAGAAAAGCAGCCTGCCCCATGTATTGAAGAACTAAACATGGGTAAATGACACAACAAAATGCAATCTGCACAGTAATGGGGAGCAATAACAATTATAAAAATTACAACAATCATTTTCAAAAATAAAATCAATCTAAAAGTTATAACTCTGTTTAAAATGAGGAATCACTATTACGACCTCAATATATTATGCAAAGGGTTAGGCAAGGAAGTAATGAGAGGGGTAAAGTGTATTATAGAAAGAAATTTAAAAATAAAAATAGTTAAGAAGTTAGTTGTTATGGGGGATGAGGCTTTCTGAGAAAGTCTATATAGTCTTATATGTGAAAGGAAGAATTTTCTTTTCTAAGTTGATGCTTGTGTTTGGAGTTGATAATTGTTGAATAATACAGGGCCACAGATGAAAGTAAGTTCTATGGTTTGGGTTTAGCATAAACTTAAATGAATTAGCCATTGAAGTCTTAATGGTAGTTAATGAATTAGCCATTGTAGGTAGTAAATGAGTTAGTCTTTGTGAGTAGTTAATGTACTAGCTGTTGTGTGGGTAGTTAGTGTACTAACTGTTTTGAATACAATGATCAGAAATAGGAGTCTATAACTTGTATTGTGAATTCTATGAATGAACAACGACAACACAAGAGTTGAATAAAGTTTTTTCATAAGATTGAGAGTTTGTTGTCTACACTATGTAATACATTACTAAACAGGTAAATCAACTCAAAGTTTGAATTTCGCATGTTCCACTTTAGCCAAAAAGTTCTAGATAACAAATCAAAGAATCAGTTTCTAAATGTTATTGACATACAGGTTAAGAAACCTTTTTGATATGTAAATATAAATAAGAGAAGGAGGTTAGTTAGTTAGTTAGTAAGCTATTGTTAGTTCATAGTTGTTTGGTATGTCTAAAAGTGACGTAGGTTGTTGTATTCTGGACAGTTGAATCTAGATTGAAATGACAATCAAGTGCAGTGCACAGTTTCTTTGACCTCTCTGTTTCTCTCCTCTTCTCTCAACCCTATCTATTTTGTTCTTCCACCTTTCCCGTCTTTTTTCCCCTGTCTTTCTGTTTCTTTCTCTTCCCAACCTAAATTCTACATCACCTATATTCCATCACTTGTTATGCATTATAAACAAAGGTTTGTCTTTTCAATACTAATATATGAGTATAATACAAATTAGTATGTTGTGGTATCTTTCAATCTGCTGTTCAGTTCTTTAGTAGCATAATACCATAAACTATTTCACTTAATAGGCACATCAAAAGTCTAAAGTTTATTACAACTTAGTACACATACTATTACTAACAATTCTTGGGTATTATCTATTAGGAGGGTCATTCGTGAACACAACATTGGAAGTTAACAGTGAAATCAAAGCCAACTTAATACTTATTGGCCTCACATACCCTTAAAGGTGTTTGTCTGTAGTAACCAAGGTCTCCAAACATAGCTTCAGTTCCTGGAGATGACAAGAAAAACATAATGAATTTGGAAAGCATAAGGCTTAAGCAGAACTTGAATTTAAAAGAGATGCAGACCTGTAACGCACAGAAATACTCCTCCAAGATTAACCCAACCACCTTTTCCTGTAAGCCTAAAGAACTTGTAAATATAGAGCGGAGAAAGAGCCCCATATACTCGTGGGTTCCACTTGATGATATTGTAAATGCCAATCATGAAAATAGTAAGTAACCATAGAATGATTATGGGAGGAAATGCAAAAGCAACCTTGTAGGAGCCACGGTGTTGCATAACGAAGAGTCCAATCACTAGAACACAGGAAATTCGAGACAGCACACCTATGAAAGAGTATATACGTAAGTTTTGTTAGAAAAAATACAAAATGCAACATTGTAGGAACCATATGTTGCATAACAAGAAGTCCAATCAGTAGAGCACAGGAAATACGAGACCACGCCTATGAAATGATATATACATATGTTCTGATAGAAAAAATGCATATTTTTCAAGGAAGTAATATAGGACCAGTAGCGTCTAACAAACGTCAAGTGAGAATTGTTCTCAATTGTCATCATGAGAACAAATCTTTATTATACAAGATACAATCATACACCAATTATCATTATTAAAACTAAATAAAACCAATCTTGAGCCTCCAAATATGATTATGTAATCAAGATGTGCTGTTCCCAAGTAATTTTGCTTATGCTGAAGAACAATGAAAAGCAAACTCAATTCAACCTTTCATAAAGAAGCTCATAAATGCACAACGTAATCAAGAGACTGTTACTTCTTTTTCTTTTTTTTTTTTAATTAACGCATGCACCATATAATAAGCTTGGGATAAAATAAGGGGAGTTATCTATGTCAAGGTCCTAAATATCACTTTATTTTTAAGTAACAATGACAGTTTCTGAAGTACGTTCCATGATTTAATATTCCACTCTATGTTACCTTTTTTTCTATATAGTCTGTATGTATTAATTTATTAGTATGTTGATTTAATTCATTTAGACTTTTTGTGTGTACAATGATGCTAACAAGGTTTGAACGTAAGAGCTTGAGCAAACTAGCCAAACCTAGCGGGTTATTCATGTAGATCATTTAAGCTCTGAGTATTAGACACTGTTTGGAGGAAGATTAGCATCGTTCCCACTTACTTTTGTTTGTAATCTTTGCTTCAATTTCCAGGCCTTTAATGGATGAAAGAACTGCAGGATAGAATTCGTATTAGCAATATAGCTGATGCAATCGTAAAACATCAAATCAGATAAGTTGTACCACCAGACACAATAACATATTTGTAATGAGAAAAATGTAAAGTTACCAGAAATGGCAGGCATGAGTGCACCAACACAAATTACCATGCAAGCACCCAGTAAAAAGAAAATAAGCAAAGCCTTCTTTGTGCTCTTGTGTTTCTCAATGAATCTTTTCAAAGGAGATGGTGGTATACTTCTATTTGAGGAACCAAGTTTGAGATATGTAGAAAGCTCCTCATCAGAAGCTTGATGATTAGGAAGCAAACAAAATTTTGCATTTCTGCAAAGCTGTGAATACAAAGCAACAATTCCCCCTGTACGTGTTGCATGTACTAGCATTAGCACAATAATTATAGTAATGAGTAAAAAAAGGACCTTAGTTTGACAGAAAAATAAAGCAAAGCAGTCCTTACCTTCGCCATTATCATCTACACTTAAAAGAATAACTGCATACTTCAACAAAGAAACAATTGAAAGAGTCCAAAATATTAAAGAAAATGCGCCAAATATTGCATCTTCATTCTGGACTTGTTTTAGTCTTTCAGAAAAAATACTTTGATATACATAAAGTGGGGATAGGCTCAAGTCACCAAACAAAAAGCCAAAACTTTGGTATGCCAAAAACAAAAGTGTGCTACATTGAAATTTCCGCTCTACCTGTTAGTTGAGAAAAAAAAACAAAAATATTATGAACATATATAAGGACTTCAAGTTTTTTAATAAAACAACATTTAGGTTCGAAGGGAAAGCAATGAACAAAATAATAGATTATATAGATATTTAATGCTTTTTTCCTATTTCCTTTTCTTCCGCGCAGGCATACATACAACTATGATAAGTTTGCTCATTTTCCACCAAATAATAAAAGAAAAAAGAAAAGCAGAAGAACACGAATATTAAATAAAACGCTTCTACCAATATAGCATTCGATACACTAAAGCAAATTGTGTTCAAGAAGAATTCCATTTTCATTTCCCAAGCTTCTACCAACGTAGCATACATTCACCATACTCTCCACACAACAACTCGCATCTCTTTCTCGTTTTCTGACGAAAAATATATTTGCCTGTGATTGCTACTATGCCTAGTAAATTTCCAAACTATACAGCCAAACCATATTCCGTTTTCAGGCCAGTTATCCACGTTTAGATTGACGACGGAGTTTCAAACAACAAATCTCATTTTCACTTTGCACATTGTCTCTATACGGAAAAATTCGACACAAACAGTGCTTATTCAATACGCCTTCATTCATTAGAATTCCATCTATTCTCCGAAAATCGAATCTGATAAAAACGGAAAACAGGCGAAGAAAGTTCCAGAAGCATAGGAAAACGTTTGTAATATATTTTGTGGTTAAGTCAGTGTCTGAATTGAGGAAAAAAAGAGAGGAGAAAATGTACCACGGTTGATGATGCACCTTGTTCTCTACTCGCATCTGAGCTCATAGCGAAGAAGAAAACAGAACAAGAGTTTCGTTGCGCTCGCTTTTGGAAAGGAAAAATACACTCCAACTGTATTGGAACCGCGGCGAAATTGCCTCCAATGTAGACCGTGTTTGATTATTTTATTAGTATTTACGCAGGAAACTTAGTTTTTCCTTTTGCAAGATGTCGTGGTAAGAGTGTCCTGTAATATCTCAACCTACCGATCCTCGGTCTGAGTTACAATTTAGGCACATATAACCAAATTACATAAAAAAAAAAAACTAAATTGATATGAACTATTATATTATTTGTAATATAATCTAAACTTTTACCTTTAATTCAAAGTCATTAATGGCGATGCAAGTTAACTTGGAAGCAATTCTTAATATATAATCCTTGTCTTATTTATAATCTTCTTTTTTTTTTCAGAAAATTATTTGTATTTTAATTGAATGATGTATTGATTTTTTTTTTTCTAAAACGCTCTTAATTAAAGATTTAAAATAAATCACAAAAGTTTATCTCTCTGATTTGAAAATATAAAGAATCATAAATATCAAATCTATCCCAACTACTTCATTTTATAATATACAAGAATAATTTTGAAAAAAAATTAAAATTAGATAAATTTATTATTTTTAACTAATTCAGTGTAAAAGTTAGCTAAAAAATCTTACAAATAGAGAGCTCATATTTAAGGAGTTGTCTTTAGGAAATTAATTACACCTTTTTTTCGCAAAATTAGTTCTACACTTCTACAAATACCACAAATATAATCTTTTACACGTATTCATTTAATTTTACAGTATACAACCTTACTGAAAACCAATTATAATCATATTTAGATTATTTAAGTTTACTTGAACAATATTATTCACAAAAATAAAATTCAGTCAATAAATAGCCTAATTCGAGAAATGCATATCCACATTCTCACACTGCATGCAGGCCATGATTCACATATTGAAGAATCAATCAACTTAATTATAAATTATACCTGATTCGGCCCTTGGGACATATCCACATTCTCAGATTACTTTATTCATAAGACGAATATGTCTCCGTAGGATCTATCTCTGGTATACAAAGTTAGCACTCAACGTAAACCAAAAGAAACTAAGTCTCACATTCTTAACCTCACTAGAGAAAAAAGTTGGATCTGTTTTTTCTTGGATTTGTACAAAATAGAAAACACATTCATGTCTGCTCGCGCAGTAGGGAAAAAAACTGGTGCAACTAGACCCACAAATATCATGTAAGTGCCCAATCAAATAGCAGGCCGCAATACTAAAACGAGTAAAGACTCTGATCTCAACAAAGTAATGCAGAACTTATTTGCGACGTCTTTGGGTTATGTGGGTTATGTCTGGGTTGCCTTTCCTCATCATGGCTACAAACTCATCATAGTTAATTCTTCCATCCTGCAAGAAATTTGAGAGTTAATATTGCAAAGGATAATTAAACAACACTGCATAAACTAATAAAATTTGGCACTAAGACAACCGTCAATGTTGTTGCCCTGTAAGATAATACCGCTTTTCTAGATAACAAAAGACACGAAAATTTCTAGACCTGTTCTATAAGGAAAGAAGAAAGCAGTATTACCCAACAATATAATTACAGCATTTTCCAGAATGACATTATTGTTGCATGTGATTGTGATTGTGATTGATTATGCTAAAACAATATATGGACATAAAGGGAGCAAAAAAGAGTAAAAAGAAAGTAACTACATTGTCTGTATCAACTTCAGCAATGATCTCCTTTATTGTTTTCTCATCACCCATGTTATACTTCTTGAGGGCAGATTCCAATTCTTCCATTGTGATGTAACTAAACAGAAGCAACAAGAAGAAAACCAACACAAAAATCAACATTTAAGGTGATAATGTTGCTGCTATAGAATAAATTATGAATGAAAAATAAATTAGATTACCCGCTCTTATCATCGTCAAAATATTCAAAGGCTTTATATAGATGATCCTCTCTTTCCATTCTATTCATGTGCATGGTAGCAGTTATAAATTCAATGTAATCAATGGTTCCATTTCCATCTACATCAGCCTGAGAACCAAATAATTACGATCATGTAAAAACATTAGTAAAATCAAGGGAAGTGTCAGACTAGTGATTACAATATCATGCAACCATGAACATATTATCCATCTTGACATCTCCAGTCTCAGATATTATTACACACAGCACATAGATGCATCAAGCACCAAGTTCTTTATAAGTGCAAAACAGGATTACATGCTTATGATTATCTACAGGACAGGAGACAATATTGCAAAGAAAGAGCTAACCGTATATATGGTATGTGCATGGGTTCGGAAAGATACTTAGCTACGGGGAGAATATCTCCATGACTTTAGCATAAGTGCATCACAAATGCAAACCTAGATTTTCGATACAGATATAAACAAAACAGGATGAGCTTGCACAGAATGAGTTTAACAGTATTTCACACACACACAAAATAACTTAGCTGTGGGATTTGCCAGCTCATGTTATAATAGCAATTTCAAACAACATGCTGGGTGACAAGATTTTGGGTAGTGTCTGAACCTGTATTTCAGGTCACATTTAGAGCCAGGATGAGATATCGTGTAAACTTCAAACATTCTCAATAGGTAATCAACAAATGAGTGCAAATCTTTTGGAAGAACCAATAGGAAAAGTTACAACCGAAAAAGAAGAGGACAGTGATCTTACCGCTTCCATCAATTGCCTTACTTCGGACTCAGAAAGCTTACTACCCAGTTTTGGGAGACCAGCTTTCAACTCCTCAAATGTGATTGTTCCACTGTTATCTGTATCCATGGATTTGAACATTTCCTTCAAGCCGATAATTTCTTCTTCAGAAAGATTTTCAGCAATAACCTGCAATAAAATAGTTTATAAATTAATAAAATTCATTTCATGAGCCATTTAATCCGAATAGTGGATACTGAGGGTGTGTGTGAAACCAAGTCCTAAAAGTGTGTGTGAAACGAATTCCACCAAGACGGATCTACATTATTGCTAAACTAAATAATATACTGCTTCCACAGAATTAGAATGGTTACATTACATTGGCATATGAGGAGACGGATTCACTAGCAGCGAAAGTATTAGTATAACTGAAAGAAACAAAAGCATCTATCCTTTGACCAAGTCAGCTATGAAGACCTTCTCTACATATTTATTTGTTTATATTATGGATTTTCCATTAACGTATACTATCTTAATCCAAAAGGATTTCAATATAGTGGAGTTTGCAGATATTTTACAAAAAACTTGATAATGACGTTCATGATGAGAACAAAAAAAATGATGATAACCGATGATTTACCTTCAGGGCTACTTTTTTTAGTTTGTTCATTGCTCGGAATTGTTTCATTCTGGATAAAACAGCAATATCAAGAGGCTTATCAGATGCATCTCCATCCACTCTCATCCAGGGATGATCTGCACCATATATAACATATTATATTATGATCTAAGATGCACGGATACTATATGTATATCAGATACAACGGTTATATGTTTAATTTGAAAATAAAAGGTTACAATGTGTGATATGTACATATTGAAAAATATACAAAATTTCTTAAAAATATGATAAATGTATGATTGTTATTGTATGAATCCAAATTAAAATAACATATTAAATATTGTCAAAACCATAAATTATAAATTATTATCATCATAATAGTATTAGTACATTATAAATTAGATATTTCATTGATAAATGTCAATAAAATATCTTAAAGTATCATATAAAGATCCGTGTCGTGTATGGATATGTGACACAAATTAAAATATTGGTGTATGATAGGTTATGATGGATTGAATCAAATAAGTAAACAGCCGAGAGAGTTTTAGTTTGAATGTGACTATGATGCGTTAGTGCTTGAGAAAAAGAGGCAATCGCACTTTCAAGCAAAATATAATCAGAATAAACTCCCACTAGTAACTCTATCGTTATATCAAACAGGTGTAACGAGGGGGAAGTTATAAAGTGGTTTGGACCACCACTTGTTCTATGGTCCCTATCAATCTTTAAGCGTCATGTACTTAAGTTATTAAATTTAAAATAAAATAATTAAATAAGTAATTACATGTCACAAAGATTGATCAGGCAAGGACAAGTATTGGTTTATACCTACCAAATAATTTATCCTAATGAGGGACAAAACAAGAGCACAATATACATTAGGCAAGAAGAAAATGCAAATCCAGGAATTATTAGAGAGAATCAGTGAGTCCTAATCTACATTTCTATTCTTCATAACTTTTCTTAGGAGGGGGTCGAAGTGTTTTGGATGTGACAATTATTTCTCATTGTCTTTCTTTTTATTTAACGAATCACACTATTCCAATAGTACAGTGTCCTTAACAATATCACAGATCTGTATATCGAATAACAACAGTTTTGGATATCCGTATGTCCTACTCTCGCCAGCTATCTCGGTCTCACTGAATCACGGCATAATCCATCCTACAGGTTCAGAGCCTCACTATGAGGGTAAACAATGACTCTCTTCTTCTGTGTCAGCGAGATTAAAACAAAATATAAAGTACATTTGGCACAAAAACTAAAAAGTTATGATCATGAGTAGAGTTTAACTTACTCAGTACTTCAACTGCTGAAAGTCGTTCTTTGGGGTCAGCTCGTAGCATCTTTTTTACCAGATCTTTGGCACTGGTTGATATGGAAGGCCAAGGATCCGATGCGAAATCAATATGTCCACGAAGAATAGCATCAAAGATACCCTGTTCATTTTCTTCACATGAAAGATTAAAAACAAAGTGAAAACCATTGGAAGGGTTCGAAACTGAGTACACTAGGGTACGAGAAAAGAAAACTTCCACAGTAAAGTGCCAACATAATCCTTTCGGAGCTCAAGAAAACAATCATAGGTTCTTCTGAGGGGTCACAGATTACGACAATAACTTTAACATGAAACTTTAAGACAATGGGGGTGTTGTTCTTCTTCCTTATATGTTGATTCATTTCTACCTAATGTAGGATTTAAACTTACATTTGAATTACTAAATATCTGGTTTTTATTCGACATGGTCTTCAGTCAGCAAAAGAAGTTCATAGCTTACCCACATTCAAAAATAAAAGCGAGGGAGAAAAAGGAAGGAGTTCTACCTGCCCAGAAAGGTGGAACACCAGAGAGCAGAATGTAGAGTATAACCCCAGCACTCCAAATATCAGCCTCAGGCCCATAACTTCTTTTCAACACCTCAGGAGCAACATAGTAAGCACTCCCAACAAGGTCTCTAAACACATCTCCTGTTCACAAAACACAACACTCCAAGTCAACCATTGCAACAACGCCTACACTGTAATAAATTTCACAATAAACACTTGCAAGAGATAAAAAGAAAGACTAACTTTTTCATAATAACTTATTGGAGGAAAAAACACCAAATTTAAATAAATAAGTTTCTTAAATATCAAAGCGTGGAAGTAAACTTTTGAAAAAGTTAAATGCGAACGCTTATGTGAATAGATTAATTTTAATTCATGAAAAGTTCTGTTTTTTTTTTTTTTGCTATAAAGTTTAGTGGAACAGCTTGTAGAAATAAAGTCAAACTAAAATGAATTCAGCTTCAATCATAAATTATGATTGTCTTATTCATTACCTAATCTATGAGTTTTCTTTGTTTAGCATTTTCAAAAAACTTATTCTAATGGGTAAATAAATTAATTTTAAATTGAGAAAAAACTTAATTCAATAATTAAAACATGTTATCTTCTTCACATCCTCCTCCCACTAATTATCCAAACACGACCTAACACAAGCAGAATCAATGAGCAGTGACCAGCAGATTGCAGTAACTAACTAACCCGGCTTGAAGAAGACGGAGAGACCAAAATCCGTGGCCTTGAGAGGGGAATCATCGTCCTTGTTGAGCAGCAAGAAATTCTCGGGCTTCAAGTCCCTGTGCATCACGCCCATGGAGTGGCAATTGTGCACCACCGTCACGATCTGGCGGCAGGAGTTGGCGGCGGCGCGCTCGGAGTAGTGGCCCTTGGTGATAATCCGGTCGAAGAGCTCGCCGCCAGCGCAGAGCTCCATGATGAGATTGACGGAGTGGCGGTCCTCGTAGGCGCCCTTGAGCTCCACGATGTTGCGGTGGCCGGTGAGGTGGTGCATGATCTGGACCTCGCGCCGGATGTCGTCGATGTCGTCACGGTTCACGAGCTTGCGCGTTGCGATCGACTTGCACGCGAATTGCTCCTTCGTGGCCTTGTGGGTCACCAGGTACGTCACGCCGAACTGCCCGCGGCCCAGCTCGCGCCCGAAGGTGTAAATTGACCGGACGTCCTCCATGGGCCGGCCCAGCACCCGGCCCAGCGAGGACGACGCTTGAGGTTTCGGGGGTGGTGGTGAAGGGTTCGCGTTCGGAGGTAGGACGGTGATGCCGTTGCGCCGGGGAAGGTCGTCGGAGTACGTGGTGGTGGTGGTGGCGGCACCGCCGCCGTGGCTGCTGCTGCAGTTACCCATGGTCTAGGGTCAACGAAGGGAACTATGGTGGTCAGAAGAAGACCAAATGTGTCGGGGTTTAAAACTAGGTGGCCGGCACAAGGACTAAGATGGACTTTGCTGCCTGGTTGTTAATTAGTGTGCTAATTACTATTAATTAATAAACATCTTGTGTTAATTAATACTTTAAAGAAAAAAAACACACACAAACTAGTAAAAATTAGGTTTTGTGACATACTTCCTCTAGAGTAGTAAGAATATTATTCATAACTATTCTTATTCCGCTTTAAAATATGGATCAAAGAAAGTTATTTTGGTAGGTTGTATTGCAGGATGTAATAAATAACTATAACTATAATGTCAGTTATAATCTTATAAACATAAATTTTAAAGACCAGTAAAACAAATCCACTGATAATTTTATGTTACTTTTTATTTTTGTTTTCCTTATTCGGAATGAATGTTTTTATATAAACTTTAAAATAGTTTTATTATATTTTAAATTAATATTTGTTAATATGTAAATTATTATTAGTTTGTTCTAATATAATATAGTCAACATAATATTTTTCAAAAATAATAAAATTTACTTAAGCCGGAAATAAAATATAATTTGTTTCGATAATTCAATTGTTCTATATTGTCCTATATCTTTTAGAAGTTAAAGTTAAACGAGTACTTCTGGACGTCTTTTAAAAAATAACAAAATCATGACACACTCTAAATCGAATAATAATTCAAAAATAAGATGATTGATCTTAATTTTTGTAGGACTTGTTCTCAAAACAACTTAAATGTAAGATTTTAGTGATTTGGTTTGATTTGGTTTAGTTCATTTTTGTAGTGTTATTATTTTGTTTGTTCAATTTAGTTTCTTAAATAGTTAGTGATGTTAAAACTTTTTTTATACATGTCACGTGTTATTTTGTTCTGAAAATTTTTTTATTTTTTTTAACTGTTTTAATCTCAAAAGAAAAAAACATAAATTGTGTTACATTATGATTGTGTCATGGATTAATTGGTGAAATTTCTACTTCTTTTAATTTTCAAAAGAAATAATTAAAAAAAATTGTCATGAGTCAGGTCATGGTCCACGTGTCAGTGTATCATTAGTGATTTTGAATTTAGTCAATCTATTTAAAATTTTGATTCAGTTTAGTTCTTCTGTCTCTTAAAATGATTTAATCTGAGATCAAATTAATAATTAAGTTTAATTACAACTTATATATTCATGTTAAAATAATTTTTTATCATTTATACACTAAATCACTCCCTAAATACTTATTTTATTTTATTTTATTTTTACATTTTTTTCCTTGTAATTTTTTACACTTGTAAAAAAAATATAATTTGTATATTTAGGTGGAGAGATTTGATGTATAAATTCTAAAAAGTTTTTTTACATATATATATATATATATATATATATAAGTTATAATTAAGCTTAATTATTGATTTGGTCACCTTTGAGAAAGAATCATTTTAAAAGAGAACTAAATTGAATCAAAGATGTAAATAGAAGAACTAGATTAAAAAAAATCTTTATTATGCTAACACATGGCACGCCATGGATTGACCTATGACGGTTTATATTTTTTATACAAAATAATAAAATTTTATTAATTGACACATATTAAGATCATGACATGATATGTGACAGTTAATTTTTCAAAATATTTTTTTTAATTAAAAAAAATTTACAAAATGACAAATGACATGTAAAGGCACAACTTTAACATTATTTTAATAAAATAACCAAATTAAAATTAAAAAATACTAAATTAAATCCAAAAGTTCTATCAGAACCAAAATTAATCAAATTATTAAAAAACTAAATTACTAATTAAACTTAAATTTACTTAAGTAGAAAAAGACATGGATACAAGTTATTTGTTTAGGTCTTAACTCACATCACCACCACTGAATTTCTACTTTGTCGATCTCACTTGCACATCATACAAGACATTTCACTTCATTAACTATAGATCTTGAGTTTTGCTTTAAAACTTTTCTCACCCTTATCACTTACACATGTCACATAAAACCTTATAAATCTTCGTTAAGCGCTCCACGCATAAAATTTCAAAATTATAAATAAAAACATAAGTTATATATATCAAATAAAAAATGTTTTTAAAAATATGTGTTGCTTAAAAGTTAAAAAAATTTGCCTTTTAAGTGAGAAAATTGTATTATAAATTTATTTGTTAGATACAACTATTTTCGATTCTCCATTTTAAACATCAAAATTATTTTATGCAAACACAGAAATAAAACAACAGTAATGCCGCACCTTTGTCTGTAAGGCACCTAAATCCATCAACGTCGTGTTTAACAATTTGAATTTAATAAATAGTTTTTGAATTTATAATACTTTTAGTGAGAGTCCTGTAAACGATACAATTTAGTAAAGTTAGACTTTCAACGTTAAGTCATTTTTATTTGGTGTCGTTTTTATTGATAATTTAAATGAATTAAGATATAAATATAATATTCTTAAATTGTATTGTGATTTCTTAAAGTTATGATTATATTTGATATAAAATAATAATATGCATTCTATTTTAAATTATTTGAAGGTAAACAACTTTATTTACTTTAAATTTGTAAAAGCCTCCATATCTTCAACAATTAATTCATAACATTTAACAACAATTTAAAAAAATTAAAAAGATGAAAATGCAAAATTCGAATGTAGTTTTGAAGTTCATAAATAAAAGTATTCAAAGCACATTTCATCTACATCGTATAAATATTTTTAACCTAGTTATTTTCAATTAGTCTCTTGTAAAAGAACCGTTAGCATTTAAGAAATAAAAAAATTAATATATAACATGACTCGTTGTACCCCATATCTATATTTAATATCTGAACCTAATAGTACAATCTTAAAGACCATTAATCAACCTCGAGAGATTAAAGGTGGAAAACAGAACACAATTATCAGCAAATATTGCGACGGTACAAGATATCAGCACAAATTGCCAAGTGAATGGGACCTCATAAAATGGGTGTCAAACTCGAGGATCACTGTGTTTTGAAAAATAAGTAGTATTATAACAAATACAATCTCAGTGAAGTTTTATTATTAAATAGAATACATGACACACTGACAGAACTTACATTACAGGTAATATTTACAGAGGAAGGAAGAATGTAAAAAAAAAGAACATAACCAACTACCTGATCAAAGTACAATTTCCTAACATGATATATCCCCTCCACGAGATTGTCAAACGACTTGGTTATTCTCCCAACTCAATTTCATAGGAAGACAGAATAACTCAATTCGTCAAAATCTAACGTAGAATGGAGTAATAATGTAACATGATGATAAAATTTGTTAACTAAGGAGACAATGAGAAAGAAAACGATAACTAGCTTTCCATCCAATTCTGGGGCATTCTCCCGCTGCTTGTGCCACGGCTAGAACTCCCACTCAGCATTGCCATCAGACTTCCACCGTGCACCCTGCCTTCAGGAACAGCAACTGACATTGGCAAGTGACCACCTTCCTTGGCTGAGACATGACCAGTTACAGCTTCAAACTGCTTCAAGTCAGAGCAGGTTGCAACCGAGCCAAGGCTACTCCCTATTTTCATCATATCTATATCCATGTTTTTGTCAACGAGTAAATGCTTTAGTTCATCTGTTTTACTCGAATGAGGATTCTGAACAACAGATCCCAGTGAGATACCTCCGTGAACCCTCTTATCATGCACCAGCCCACTATGAAGAGCACACATACCTGTTTTCCCTCTTGCAAACGAATTGCAAGGACCATCCTGTTGAATGCCATACTCTGAACCAGGATGGCCCCAAGAGCACCTCTTGCCTCCCCCATGTGCTTTGCAAAAGTCAGTGCTGCCTTGAGCACTCTTTCCACACCCTACAAACTTGCATCTCTTGCCTCCACCATGGCGGACACAATGATCAGTCCTTCCTCTAGCACTTTTTGTGCATCCTGGTACAGCACACCTCTTTCCACCCCCATGTGCCACACAGAAGTTGGTACCTCCATGCACACTTTTAGTACATACTCCACCACCCTGATACGTACAGCGTTTTCCCCCTCCATGGCCCTTGCAATACGGGGTGCTCCCCTCAGCGCCTTTTGTGCACCCTGGTGCTGTACACCGTTTTCCCCCACCATGTGCTTTGCAAAACATTGTGCTCCCTTGTGCCCCTTTTGTGCATCCAGGAGCCTGGCATCGACGACCTCCACCATGTGAGATACAAAGGCCTGATAGACCTTCAGCACTCTTGGTGCAGTTTTCTCTCTGGCACCTCTTGCCACCTCCATGTCGGATGCACAATCCAGATTTCCCTCTGGCAGCCCGGGTACAGCCTTCATGACTGCATCTCCGGCCACCACCATGGGCAATACAGAAATCTGTACGTCCTTCTGCACTCTTTGTGCAACCAAGAAATTCACATCGCCTGCCACCTCCATGTGCCTTGCAGTAAACTGTGCGACCCTCGGCTCCTTTGTGGCAGCCAGGTTTCTGACACCTCCTACCCCCACCGTGAGATATACATCTTCCAGAAGCACCTCTGGCACCCTTTCCGCATCCCTCCACTTGACATGTTTTAGAATTACTGGGGCGCAGTGGCTGTTGCTGTTGTGTAAGCCCAGAAGTGCAGGTAACTGAACTTTTAGGTTCGGTTGACGAGAGATCCAGAACAACGGGACTATGATCAAACTGCTCTGAAGCCTGATTTAGAAGAAAACTAGTGCCTGTATATGATGACGTCTTTGAAGATGGCAAAACAATCCCTGGCTTCCAACTACATGAAGTTGATCCCTCGTCTGTATTTTGTGTCCCACTGAATGCTAATGGCATCTCCATATTCAATTGAAGAGGTGAAGGATTTAGATGTATGCTTGTAATATCTGACTCACAGAGCCCAGTAGAAAGGCTTAATTCCAAATCAAATTTTGGTTGCAGCTCCAGTGTCTTCAAACTTGAATTAACAGGCTTCTTCTGGCTTTGTACCTTCTCACAGCCAAGATGGAGAGAAAAGTCCAGTTCAATATCCATAGATGATTCCTCATCAATATCTTTGGCTGAAGACACAGCTGTGCAAGCAGCAGCCGAACTCCCCTTGCTATCAGAGGAACTGGTTGAACGCCCAAGCCCAAGTGACAAAGATGAGTCGACTCTTTGACCCATAGATCCATCAATTAAATCCCTCTTCCTTTTTGTTCCCTTAGAAGAGGGCTCACAGGTGGGAATTGAAGAACCAGGGGAATCAAGTCGTAAGATGGTATCTGTAGCATACTGATCAGCTCCCCTTCCTTCAGCTTGCATAGAATTGCCCAAAATCTTGAATGCATTTGCAGAATGATTAGCAGCAAATCCCAAAAATTGCTTCAACCTCACGTCCATTAATGTAATGAAACCACTGTAGAAACAATATCTACTCCTATTTATGAATTTAACAGAACAACCTTCCTGATTTCAGGGTAAAAAAGATATAGATGTTTTATCTACAAAGTTAAGGGTTAGATGCGTCTACAGGTGTACAATGCACCCCCGCTGACAAATCCTGAAGTATCACGCCGATCCATCTATAAGATATAGACAGACTAAGCTGAGGTTCAGTTTGTCAGTTGCAAGTACAAATTAACCTAACAACGTCAGACTCCTTCCAAAACACATCATGGAAGCAATCATACTATTCACGAACCACATGGCCAGAACTGGAACATCTGCCAGAATAAACATGGTTGCAGTCAAGTTTTGTATGCTCGCTAAAATAAAAAAATGGGTAATAGATGGCATCAAAAACAGAAACTCAAAAAATAAAGTTATGTTTACCAAACACCAGATGTTCATTGGCCCAAAATAAGAAAAAGACTAAATTAAAGTTTAAAAGAAAAAACGTGTCCATAAACTTCTTTTAGAATTGTTATCCACAGAGATTGAAACGTAAGATAAAACATCAAGAAAGCGGATAAATCTACTCATAAAAAATACAATAGAGAACACAGATCTCCGTTTTGCGAGGGCATCACAGACCAGAAAAACAAAAGTGATAGTTATAGTTATGCATGAAGTAAAAGGTTATTAAATTGCATACCCGCCCTTCCAAAAAGTGTTAAAATCAACCCAAATAATCCCCCAAATAGAGAATCTTTATGAAAAAATAACTGGGCTGAAACGAAGAAATAGCCGAGTAACTGAGTCAAGTGAAAGTAGTTGAAGTAATCAATAGTTATTATATATAAAATATTTTACACCGTGCACCATGTCATAAAACAAGCACATTGCTTTCTCTGTAAGTGTGTTTGTCACAAAAACTGTTTGTTATCTTATTTGTCACAAGAACTCCAAAAGTGCGTATCAGACTCCCCCACCCACACACACACTATACTGTGTTTTGAACCAACTGGACAAAACCAGTCTTGTGACCAGCTGTTTTTTAAAACCCTAATTAGACTTTTATCACGCTAAATGAAACATTATAAAATAGATGACTTAGATGTCTGCAAAGCTTTAACTGATGCATCAAAATTTAGCGTATAAGAAAATATGAGAGAGCACTTAAACGAACCTCACCTATTACTAACGAGACGTATTTCCATAAAACAGCAGGATCAGCTATAAGAATACAGCAGCCTAGCACTAAACGCCCGACTGCATCGCTTGAGAAAGTTCTGCAAATATTGCAACAGAGCAGTTAGGAAGTAATAGCACGAAAACAAGAAAAAACGAAGACTAAGAGCAAGCAACTGCAGTCATGAAAACGTGAAATAAGAAAAATAGGAACGTTGAGGCACACAGGATAACGACAGTAGTAATTTCTCAACAAAACAACGCATCATTAAAAAAGCGAACAAAAGAACTTGGATATTGAACAAGACTACAACACAGTAGCACCGTAACGTACATAAACACGAGCATTAGTGCGAAAACTGTTTCTTCTTTCTTTTTGTACTTCTGCTCTGAGAAACTAACTTGTTACAATAACTGAAATCAATTAAGCCCACCCCAACCAAAACGAGAAGACGCGGGGGCTAACTATAAACTTTCTTTACACACTGGTTAGACCCCGTGAAAAAATAAAAAAATAAAACAAAATAAATCCTTTCAAATAAATCATTGAAAAAATCGACCAAAACAAACGTGAACCCGACAGAGAAAGAGGGAAATCCCGAGACTTAGTCCAAAGTAGCTGGAATCACAAACTCCGATAAATAATACATAACGATAGAAACGCACAAGTTGAATTAGCAAATATTACTACAAAGGACCCCAAATATGGTGAATTTGGTCACATATGGTTAAATCGAAGCTAATTAAGGAAGAAACAGATTGAAGTATAAACTATGATAAATTGGTCCTTAGGTTATCTGTTTGTTTGTGTGGATTATGCAAGCAGGGAAGAAATAAGGACAAAGGACAATTATTCCAATTCAATCTTCATCGTTCTGAATTTGCTGAATTGTGCTAAACGCGGAATCTTCAATCAAATTCAATAATATGTTTCCACAGAGTCCAAAAGAAGAAGAGTAAGAAGAAGAAAAGCATCAATTCATAGGCCGTCCTTTGAATACAGTTCTAGATTTCAAAGAAAGAAAAATGAAATGGAAAACGAAAAGGACACACAAATAATGATTCTGTAGCTTGCTGATGGATATGTTCAACGAAAATTAGATTACAGAGAAAAAATAGAACATGAATTCGGAATGAATATCGGAGATCTCGGAAGAGTGAGTTACCTAGCGCGTCGATTGGATTGGATTCGAATTGATTTGAGTTGGGGTTAAAGAAATGGGTGGTCTAGGGTTTTAAAATCCGACGAGAGAGGGTGGACAGAGAAAGCCGACAGGAAACGCTGAAGAGGAAGAGAGAGTGAGAGATGAATGAGGAAGAAGAGGCGCGTGTTCATAGTGAGAGTACGCTACATCCAATTTTAATACTCCACGAATTCTAGGGTTACGTTTCTCTTCTTTCTTTGTTTTCTTCTTTTTTAAATTATTTTTTCTCTGCCTCACTATATCCCAATCCAATTGTTTTGTTTCTTCGAGAATTTGTGAACAGTTCTACTACTTAACCACATTGGAAATTTCAGTTCCTTAACCCCTCATTAGTCTCATTCATGATTGAAGAAGAAAGAAAAATTATGTGGGTCTAGTATTTCTGATGAAATGATTTTTTCTTACATGTGTTCACAACTACAAATACATATTTGATCGTTTATCTTTTTAATCTCACTTTTTGCCAAACTTTTTCATGTTCCTCTTGCATTAATTTTCATGACACATTTTAACTTCGTAATAATACATAAAAGTAATAAAAGTAATATAAACATATTGTAAACTTCATCTTTCTTGTATCATAATCTTACTTACATGTAACATGTAAGTTAATAATGTAATTTCATTGATTTTGCCTTTTCTTTACCTAGTCAAACTACATACAAAAAATTATTATTATGTTTAAAAGATGACATAATTCGTTATGATAAAACTCGTAATTGATTATTGAGTGACTTCTTATTATGTTCTACCAAATAATACATCTATTATGTACATGTCTATTTTCTATATTTTACTTACTTAGTAGGTTTTAATGTAATGTATATAAAAATAATAATAATAATAATAATAATAATAATAATAATTATTATTATTATTATTATTATTATTATTATTTGGTTTTTGCATGTAGTATGATTGTTATTTGTGTTATTATAATTGTTGACTAATATTCTTACCTATCGAAACTCCAATTTAGATTATATATATATATATATATATATATATATATATATATATATATATATATATATATGTCTGACATCTATCCGTATATGATATTTTATTAATATTTATTAATAAAATATCTAATTTATGATGACAATAATTTATATTTTTTTTAACAACTTTAATATGTTTAATTTTAATTTGGTTGCGCACGATAACATTAATATATTTATCATGTTTTTAAAAAATGTTGTATACTTTTTAATATGCATATATCATATATCGTATCCTCCTATTTTTAAAACAAATGTATCACTGTGTCAACTACACGTCGTATTCATGCATCATAGATAATGATTAATAAAGTATTATAGTTATTAGTTGGAACACATTTCCCTATTACATAATAAACAATATATAATACATGTGTGTTTGTATTAAATTGTATATTCATTGAAATAAAATATTTGTAATCAATATGTCTTCTTCAAATATAGTACATGAAAAAAAAAAGTGAAAAAAAAAGGGAATCGATAATAATTTGTTAGCAATTTAGACAAATAATTACTAATAATGTGTTTTGTTGTTGGTGGATTACCTTCTATGTTCTCTTTGGTAATAATATAAATATTGTTAATAAGGTATCTTGTTTATGTTGAGTAGTGTTGAAATATTATTTGTATGAACATTATCAAATTATCACACATGTGAATAATCGTTAGTTTGACTAATGATAACAAAATTCATGATAGATGTTAATTTTTTACATACAATAGATCATAACACAACAAAATGTTGAATATCATAATTATATTATATGACACTAATAGTGACACATCATGTGCATTACCATTAACACGTGGTACAATATAGATTTGACACGTGACATTTAAAAAAATAACAAAATTTACACGTGACACATATTTAATATTGTTATCGTAATACTAACAAAAATAACATAATTAAGACAAATCAAAATATAATGAGCAAATTAAAATTTTTGAACATAAACAAAGATCAACCAATAATTTAAACCTAGATAAAAACATGTCCATGAGCTAAGATGTTTAGAAAATATGTTCCTAATTTTTACATTAGAAACTAACCAACACAAAATTTGTTTGTCAGGAACGAAATTCTATGTCTGTGAGTGAGAAAGAGTAATATATATATATATATATATATATATATATATATATATATATATATATATATATATATATAAAAAAAATATATATTATCGATTATTATTAACCATTGATACTAATAAAAATTTATCAATAAATTATGTTTATTCACATGCTATCAATTATAATGAAATAATATTTAAGTATTTTTATTTATATAATATATATTCAAACACTTTAGATATTTAAAGATCGAATGATGTTATTATTATTTTTTGTTGACAAGTTATTTTCACTAACCTTGACAAAGACATTTATTTACAAGAAAGAAAGTAGAAAAAGGTCACTTATATTTAAACATTTCAGCTATAACATAAAAGCCAGAGAGAATAATGAAAATCAACTAACTAACTTAAAAATATTTATGTTCACTGAATATCCTTAAAAAGCATTTGATGGTACCAAGAACGGGTTAAGTACACATAAATAAAGTCTTTCATTCCCTCATAAATGTCATTGTTTACGACTTCAATTAGTATTATATATATATATATATATATATA
>Ga0214542_1001554_pt1 | contig 47196 bp, 30 predicted proteins | sample CNSS1metaG_FD_160096 | JGI IMG/M metagenome (GOLD analysis project Ga0214542, IMG submission 160096) | Root nodule microbial communities from cowpea collected in UCLA plant growth center, Los Angeles, California, USA - CNSS1 | ecosystem: Host-associated > Plants > Roots > Nodule | place: USA... | reverse complement strand
CCACTTTTCCAACGCCTGCGTCCTCGTTTCTTTCCCTATCACCGACTGAAACTCCCGAACCATGCTCGGGCATGGGTGTGGTCCCACTGCCGAACCCGTCAAATGGTATTTATTTTCCAAATCCCCCACCCAACACCGAAACGCATCCGATGCTGCATCTCTGAACCCTCCATCAACTGCTTCAACCTATGCATCCACAAATCATCCATTACTAATTGCTTCTTTTCAACGCACATGTTTGGTAAAGAACAGAGAAAATGGTTTATACCTGAGCTCCTAGCAGCTTCATCAACCGCACGTTTGAATACTGTCTTTCGATGTCTTTGGCTGCCATGAAAACCGTGCACTCCAAAGCGAGTTTTGCGCATGCTGCTGCCGTTGCAAGGCCATGGTGTCCAGAGCCAGTGGCGGTGACCACGCTTTTGCATCCCATGCGTTTAGCAATCATGGCTTGCGCAAGAGCGTTGTTCATCTTGTGAGAGCCACCGTGGTTGAGATCCTCCCTCTTTAAGTATATATCAGGCCCTGTCCCGTTGTTCCTGCTCTTATAATACTCCGACAATCGTTTGGTGTGATACAGAGGTGTCTCTCTGCCAGCATAGTCTCTTAACGCCTCCGCCAGCTCTGCCTGTGGGGACCCCCATAAAGGTTAAATTAAAGGCTTTCAATTGTTCTATTTATATATAAACATTAAGCTATTAGTATAAGAGTGAATTTGATGAATTTGGGTAATTAATTAACCTGAAAAGCATCGTCGGCCATGGCTTTTTTGAACTCAGCTTCAAGCTGGCTCAAACAGGCTATAATAGTTTCAGGTACAAATTTGCCTCCAAACCTACCGAACTTTCCCGAAGTAGAAATGGGAAGTTCCTTCTTCTGGGGAGTTTGGAAAGGGTTATTGTCCATTGAGGGTGTTGGAGGGGGGACGTAGGTAACGTTCAACTGAGGGAGCTTAGTTTGGTGAGTGACGAGAGCTTGAGCCACCACAGAAGCAGCGCGCTCTTTCTGATCTATGAACTTGCTACTTCTGGAATGGCACCTTATGAGTGTTCCTTGCAGTTTACAAGCCATGAGAATTGTATGGTGTTTCTGTGTGAGTCAGGAATGAGATAGAGAATTGTGTTTGCTTGCAACAATGTCTCTTCACAGGCTATATTTATACTGTGCCTGGGTTTATGTCACCGCGTTCACGTTCTTCAAAACAAAATCTTTGGACCCTTAAATATTTAAAACGTGTTTCGAGACAATAATTGCTTTTTTTCACATTATTCACTCACGGAAACAGGTTCAAATCTCAGCTCCACCAAACACTTATCCTCATCCACATCCTACGGTTACCGTAAGTTTGTACTAATTAATTGCTATATTTAGCATCTTTTCGCAGAGAACCTCTTTGTGAGGAAAATACATTAACTAAAAAAACATTAAACTTTTTTAATTGCTGAAGAAATAAAAATAAAATAAAATAACGAGTGTAAAGTGATTATAGAAAAGAAAACCATGTAAATTTTATTTTAAGAAAATTATATTTTAACATTGGGATACTAACTAATAATATATATGTAAAAGATACTTTTAATAAAAAATACATGTAAATGAATTCTGAGTAAAATAAGTACTAAAATATTTTTTATTTAAGACTAGTAACGCAATATTTTTTTTCAATAAAAGATTATAGATAAAATTGTTTTGAGTCTCGTAATATAATTACCCTTTATGTTAATTTAATACATTTAACTTTTTCTTCTTTCCGATGATCTTCTGAGACTCAGAATATATGCTCTTTTTATTTGAGTTGAAAAGTATGAAAGCTTACGTAATTAATAATTATTAATAATTAATACAAATTTAAAGTTGTTGTCTATTTATGTTTTTTTTAATAAACTTTTATCTGTATAGAATCCACTGAATGTTAAATATAAATTTAATATTTCATATATGATTATTTAAATTATATTTTAGTATAAAGTGGAGGTGTATTAGGATGAACCAAATCCATTTTTTTAATCAACACCTTTTCATTATGTCTGTACAACATTAATTATGCTTAAAATTTAGTAAAATTGTGCAGGTTCTTGTTGTTAACGATCATGATTTACCATCTTCTATTAATCTATGAACTATATGGGTAGGAACCGATTGATTTGATATTCCACGCCATGCTTTTACTTCAATGTCACACTTATGACGCGCCTATTGCCTTTTAAACGTGTGTGTGTGTAAAACTCCGAAGGAAAAAATATAGTTTGGCACGTCTTTTAAAGTGAATAAAAGTCACTTCATTAATAACTTATGTTAATGACATAATATTTCAAGTTATAAAACAAAAAATGTAATTAAAATGATATTATTTTAAATTGGACGTTTTTAATTCTGAAATATTGGCACCAAAAAATAGAAAGGTAGTTAAATTACATGAGAGTGACATTTGGGATGAGAATTGTCTTAAGTGACAACGCTTCTTTCTCGATCTTTCTTTTCTTTATGCATCTTTATATTTTTAAAAACTTTAATTTAATTTTAAATTCTTCAATCTTTCTTTTCTTTATGCATCTTTATAATATTTAAAATTTTTAATTTAATTTTAAATTCTGAAATGTATAATTTATAGATATTTTAAATTGTACAACCTGAAATAGAAATATAAAATAAAAAATACATTTTAAATTAAAAATGGTCTTTTCGTTTGATCTATGAAGGTGAACGAGTAGAAAGAAATTATGGAGGTACAAAAAGAAGAGCCAACCAATGGATTATGTCTTCCACTTCAAGTCCTACCGATTTTTTTTATTTTAAAACAAAGGCCCAAATGTTTTTTCAAGTTTTGATTGGACTTGTTAATTAGATAAACTCATGGCTTTAACTTTCTACGCCCCCATAAAATATCTTCCATCACCTCATCATTTTGGATTTTATTTTTCGAAACGCATTAAATCACTTTCAGAAACATGTTTTCGAAAGATACTCACTCACTTTTCTGGAAAACACTCACTTATTCCTATTCCAATTTTTTTTTTCAGAAGCTTTAATGGGGTAAAATAAGAAAATTGATAGGGTGCCGAAAGTAACACCCTGAACTGATTTGGTTCGACTGGCCTTATTTTTGTAAACCTTTGGGCCGAATTTGGGTAGTCCAGAGTTTGCCAAAACAGTGTCAGCCATTAGTAGAAAGTATCAAAATAACTTACCAAACCACTATGCTGGTTTTAGATTTTTTTTTTCTTAAATCACAACCAATCATATTTTAGTGTTATTCTACTTTTACAATAACTTATTATTCTTTTCTGTCGAATTTATATATGGTGCTCTAAAAAAAAAAAATAGAAAAGTATGTCCGATCTAAAAGAACCACAAAAATGGCAACACTTTTTACTTTGTCGAAAGAAGATCTTCCACGTCTCTAAATCTATACTTGCAAAATGTTATCAAAAAATTCACATTTTTTTTTCGTTTTATTTTTTTTATTCTCCACCATTTACACAAAAATTCGATATGATTGTAAAAAATATGGAAGATCGTTCCAATAAATTAGAGAAATAAATTTAAAGTGAAAAAACATATTTAAAGGAAATAAGAAAAAGGCACGGTGTTACAATACGCCCAAAAAGATGAGAATATCGACTAGATAACATATTTTATCAATTAACTATATCATTTCATAATTATATCAATACAACATAAAATAAAATCTATTTATAATATACTATATTAAAAAAATTGTATAATTAAAAAATTCAGAGGACAAGGTCCCCCCAGCCCCACCCTATAAACTAGATCCTTCACGGGCTGGACCAATGTGGCTGTTCATCATCATGCTCAACTTCACCTTCAGTGGGCCTTTTACGAATTTACTGTATCTATTGGGTTTGAATTTGGATTTAACTCCCTCTCACTCACTTTCATTCTATTTAATTTTTTTTTATCATTTATATTTCTAATAATATGAGTAGGTTCGGTGGGTTAGGAAAAGAATAGACTAGTAAACGAAGAAGAACACAATTTTTAAACAACTTCTATGAGTTTCATTTGTAGGGATCACGGAACAGAAAACGTGTGTTTTGTTTTTATTAAAATCACTCATTTCAACGACACCTTTAACCTAGCGCTTTTTTCAACATAGGCTTGTTTTCTCTTTCCTACTTAGCTTCAATTCATGTATAATAAGCCCACAATAATATTTGATTTTTCATTCAAGTGAGAGAGAGACATATAATAATCATATGTTTTTGTATGATATCGTGTAACATGTTTTTTTTTATCATATGTATGGAGACATAACATGCTAATGTTATGGAATATTTATTAGATTGCATTTCATACCATAATTTCAATGCTTTAAACGTTTATGTTAGTATCTAATTAATCATTCATTTTGAAAAACAAATAAAATAAAAAAAGACCCGAATAATTAAGAAAGAGGTAGCTTTCATTAATTAATGAAAATTCTATAATACACATTCACAAACAAAAGCTAACCGGTTAGAACAGTGTAATGGAAGATTCATATTCCAGCTCTAATTTTGAGAAGGGTACTTGATGCAGAATCATCATGCTTCATGTACCTTCACTTCTATGGCAGCATTTAAAAATGAACTTCACCCGCCAGAAAGAGAGAGGAAAAAAAAACAGTGAGCACCTAGTTCCTAGCTAACCTAAAAAAGTGAATTAAGTGTTGTGTTTTATGTATTCATAGATTCTGATTCCTTCCTATAGTTCCTTCTTTTGTCTGATGAAATTAATAATAACCCTACGGCTTCTGCCACCTTCAACTACGCCTCTGCATCAGTGTTCTTGAGCAGAAGTCGGTGATGGAGCTCCAAAAATGACGTCGCTCTCTGCTCTTGATTCTTAATTTCCGGCCACAACGATATAAATGAGCAACTGATTTTTTTCTCAGTTTTCCAGTGCTTATCATCTTCCTTCTTATTAACTGCATATACATATAATGCAATTTCATTTGTGCTAGCGCTGCTGCATCATGTATATAGGTATGTACCTTCTGCACATTCTGCAAAACTTTTAATCTACTCTTCCACCAATTAACTGTTACGCCAGACCATTCAATTTCGAACTATAACTGCGCTAAATCCCCACCCAAATCTCCTTCACACTCCATCGGTTCTAATCCATTATACGGTATATATTACTTTTAACAGTATTGTGAAGCAACGTAGTGAATAGGTATGTGGGTAATAATTATTACGTATACGTAATCTTCGCTTCGCTTAGGTATGACAGTATATAATTACGAGGCTCTGTAGTGTACTGTAACCGCAGATTGGCTGCGGCAAGGAGACATACGATAACGAAGACGAAGAAGAAGGTACACGCCGGCCGGTAAGAGGGTAAGAGAGTAAGACATAATTGGTTAGAAAATATCAAAGTTTTTTATAATTAAAGAAGGAAAATAACTAAATAATTAATATAAAGTGGTTATATATATGAGATTGTCATTACTAAAAGATAAATTTTAATTTTAATTTAATTTTATAAAATTGGTTTTTAATAATTTTACAATAATTTATATATTATAAATTAATCTGGTATCCAATTAATAAGAGACTTCTAATCTATTCTCTCATACTTGTAATATTAAACATTAATGATCGATAATATGAGTAAAATAATAAACTCAATATATAAAAAAAAAATTATTTAGACTAAACTATAATTCATGATTATGATAATGATAATGAGTTTTCAATCTAATTCAATTTTAAAAATTTACATTGTAAGATGAAATTTTTACTATGAATTAATCTTATATCTAATTAATATAAGTCTCGGAACAAAATTAAATATAAAGTAATTAATCTATCTTATTAATTGGAAGGGTCAATTTTTGAGTATTGCTGAGAGATTATCTGAATGGAAAATGAGATGGTTTGGTATAATGGAAATATATTAAAATCAAAGTATTAACTTTTTATGTATTGAATTTGTTTGTTTGAACTAAATAATGTTATTTTTTTTGGAAAGCTAAAACTATTATTCATATATATTTTAAAATATAAATATTTTTTTTAAAAATTAATTAAAAAATAAAATGAAGTATTTTTCAACGAATATTATTTATTAATTGACAATAATAATTTAAAAAAAAAAATAGAAAATGAAATAAATAAATGAAAACAAAATAATCATTCACGCCGTATCCATGAATTCCCAACTTCTCTCAATTTCACACAATGTTTTTGCCTTCAAAATTTCTTCACACATATCTACTAACATCCGTACCAAATACTCAAAATTCTGACCAATGGACTCATCTTTCCTTATGAATATTAAATTTACCATACCAAACACACCATTATAATAGTAATATTTTGTGTATAGTCAATACTTGAAAATATTTTGGGACTACATGTCCAAACCATTCAAAACTATAATGAAAATTTAACATCTGGTAATAAAATATTATATATATATATATATATATATATATATATATTTCAAACTAATTAATAAGGCATATTTTTTATAATTTGTTTTATAAACGATAACTAATATATAAATAAAAAGTGAGAACATTAGGAATGTCTATAATATATCAGTAAAGACAAAGAATATCAGAAATTAAAATTTATGAATATTATATCTCATTTTCTAACATGCAAAATTCATAAATAACACTTAAACTCTCAGAAGACAAAATATAAATAAAATGCATTTTTTATAGACCCAAAATATTAAAAAAAAAAATCTAAACATACAATTGTATCGAAGATATAATATATTTGCAAAAGCCTGAAGTCCAATTTATTAAAAGAGTATTGAATAAGATTTTTTCTAATTTATAACATTAGTAAATAAGTATCACTCGTAACCCATTTATAACTAATACTTTTTTATCAATTATAAAAATGCCTTTAAAAAATACTTTATGAAATATATTGTTAAAATGGACGAATTTTATAGTGGTAGGAGTTTGTTTAACCCCCACCAGAACTTTAGGCGTAGAATCATTTTCATGCCCCACACCTCTTTAAAAAAAAGCACCTACTTAAGGACCTCTGAATGCTCTTGTTTATAACAACATTCAATGGTTTCACCAACTCTTGTTCAATTTTTTATGTCTTTACATATTTGGGGTTTTAAGTTTTCTGTTGCACAGTAATTTTGTTCTACCAAACATAGAAAATAAGTTGTCTTATTTTTCTTAGAAAGCATTTTAACTTATTACATAGGGATATTAATGTTTATTATTTATGCCATAAAAATTATAATAATAAATAATACTTTCTTATCATGAAAATTATATTTTATTAAATTTATAATACATACTTTTTTTAAAGTGAAGTATATTTTAAATGCTAAAAGAACAATTTAAATAGTGGAGAGTACAAGTTTTCTTAATTTTATATATATATATATATATATATATATATATATATTAATAATAATTTACTTTTAAAATTATTGCAATATTTGTTTCTGAATAGAGATAGGGGATAGGGGAGTACTGGAAGTGAAAAGTGGTTAATAAATGAAATATAAAGATGACAGTTTGAAATGGTTGAGTGAGAATTTTTTTTAGGTTTGAAATGATGTATGAAATGTAAAACAAAATGAGAAAAGAGAAGAGAAAATAAAATACTGAAAATCTCAAACTTGTAGAAGATAAAATTGGAATCTTTATTTTTCTTATTGAGTATTGCATAGTAACAGAACTAGGGTTCTTATTTTTTTGCATAGCATTTCAAAATTATTTAATATCCAAACTTTCAAACAAATGCAAATATTTTTGAACACGACGACAGCAAGAATTACAATCTTAATATTTTTCTTATATGAAAACATGTTTATGTGGCATTAAGTATGTTATAAAATTTTGTTTAATGCACAGAAGAATAATATATTATAAAGCACTTGTATTTGAAGAACAATTCATAACAAATTACACAAAAGAATATCAATTTAAGGAGCACAAAAAATATCTTAAAAATAAGTTCTATATTTTCCATAAAACAAGATTTACTTACAAATACAGTTTCATTTAATTATGCTTTAATGAATGGATTAATATTAACTTAAAATTCAAATTATATCTAAACAAAAATCTATAAAGTATGATCATTCAAGCAAATTCATATATATATATATATATATATATATATATATATATATATATATATATATATATATATATATATATATATATATATATATATAACTTGATACGGTGTGAAATTGTGTGAACTACTACACGTACGGTTTCCATATAAACAAGAACTGGTAACATAAATTACAATAACATCTAAATAATTATTAACTTTTAAAATTAATAAACTGTGAAAGAAATTCCTCTAATGTCAAATTATTATTATCTTAGTTTTAATATTAACACGTGGAATTGTAACAATCCACATAATAAATCGAGTGTCCATTTCTTGGTGTCATTTAGTAGTCAACCATTTACCATTTTTGCATCTCACCAAGGCTTAACTTGAAATATATTTAAAAAAAAAAAAATCAATAGCATCATCAGTAAAATTTGCTAAAAGTAATCAATATTGATAGCCGGTAGAATATTTTATCCCAACTTAATTTATAACCAAATCAGACTCTTATTTTATACAGTAAATTCAAATATAATAATCTATGACAAAAGAAGTTTAATTTTTTCCCGAATAAATAATTAATTTAGTACCGTGAATTTATTATAGTTAATATATATATATATATATATATATATATATATATATATATATATATATATATATATATATATATATATATATATATTTTAAGAAGTTGATAATCATGTCTAAATAAATTAAATTTCATTATAACTTATTAGGCGCATTACTGATATTTTTAATCAAATAATTTAGTCATATTAAGTAATATCTTTGAAAAAAACTCATGGTTGAATGGTAACATGATTATTCATATTAATTAAAACATATGATTCATTTTATTGATTTTCATTCATATATATTTTTATACAGATAATTTAATCTTATAACATGTTATTCTTACAAATCATAGTTAAATCAAAGGAATTCTAATTATACAATATCTTGTATAGTTATATAAACCTATAATTTAATTAATAAAATATCTTCATCTCAATAATATAGTCAAAATTTTAAAAAATTTAATCATTTTAATAAATAATGATCAACCTATATTAGTTCCATGATAAAAAAAATACCCCAAAAGAGATCAATCATTTGAGAGAAAAATAGTAGTAATGAAAATCATTATTTTAGAGTTTAATTTTTATATGTTGCTGATATAAAAAAAATTATATTATCAATCAATGAACAATTAATAATAAATATGATTTTAAAAGTAGTTATAAGAATAGACAAAAAAATCAATTTATGTTTATATATATAAAAAAACACTAATAAAAAAAACGTACTAAAAATCACCAGTCAAATTAAAAATCGATCATCACAAAATAGGAGAATAATTCACCCAGAGATATGATTAGAAAACCATTTAATACTATAAAATACGTTTAGTTTGGTTTACGTTAAAATAATTATTTCTAAGGCCATAATATTAGCCCATACCATAAACAACAACAAAAAATCTCAACACAAGAATTATTCAAAGTGATATTGGTTCTTTGAAATTTTTTTCACAACCAATCATACATAATTATAATGTTCAGAAAGGAAATTAAAACTATTTTACTCAAACAATTACACTGGCAAAAAAACTGGTATCCTCTTAAATTCATGACTATAGGTTAGTAGGATATGCAATATAGAGAATTGAGTTATATAAGGTACCAACTATTGCCATCTAACGTTTAATTACCTCAACCGTGAAAGACATTTTACCCTAATTTAGGTAGGGTTCGGAAAATTTCAAGTCAATGAATGCATCATACTTGCAAATAATTATCCACTGAAAGAATTTTCAGATATTGATAGTTTCTTTAATAATTCATGAGAATGTTTTTCATCAACATATCTTAGATGATTCCCTATACCTACCTCATGATTGAAATTTTGAACCATATTGACTAGTTATAATAAGTTTATAGTAGAACGGATAGGGTAAAACTGCGATGATCAACATACACATACTCGGCAACTTTAAAAGAACACTTGAAAAATAGACGAAAATTTGCTTTAGTTTACAATACAATAGAAAAAGCTAACATAACCCACTTCAGCAAAGTTTGCTTAGGCCTACAAATACTGCACTAAAAATAAATAGGGAACATGAAAATTTGCTGTTATTCTAAGTTAAAATCTTAAAAGCTGGATGGAACTATTTTAGTTTTCATCAGTGAAAGTCAATACCCGAACCTAAGATTCTCCAAAGTTCTACCATTGAAGTGATTCTCCGAGGTGCGTTCATTGACTTCTTTCCCTCTTTTGAAAACGAAATAGACACCACTCTGAGCTTGTTACTTTCACCTCTACTACCCTTGTTATAACACTGCAGAAAGGAAAACAGTATTATCAGAAAGGTTTGCTTGTTTTTACTACGCCATTAAGGAAACAAAACCTCTATCTCCTGGAGATTCATTCTGCATAAGCACTTCAATGATTCATGCAAAATCAACATCACCCTTTAAATAGTAAAATTTGATTACCATGTGAAGGTTCTGAGATCAGGTGTTGTCACGTATCACTGCGACCTTGATCCTTTCAACTGTGCACTTAATTAGACTGTTAACAGTTGCCACTGAACCCAAAGATAGTTTTGCTGTTGGGGCTGAATCAACCAAGATCTGGAAGGCAACTGTGAGTAGAGAACCTCCTGATCCAACATCAAGTATTGACCCACCGTTTATTCCAGGTCCATCAGGAAGAATAGCAAAGCCTGAGGGAAGCAAGGCAACATAATCTGGATCCCCTCCACCCAACACTACATTCATAGCTACAATATCCACAGGAGCATAAACTACATATGATCCAGTAGAATCAGTGCAACTCTCTTGAAGTATCAGCATATTACTTTGGCTTGAATTTGTACTCTGCAGCATATACATGAGAAATATTGATAAGTTATATGATATGTATCATGAAATGGATGTTATAGCAGCAACTTACATTGACTCTAAGTAGGGAGACACAGTTGCCAGGATCACGGCCATTTGCTATGTGTGCCAATTCTTGAACTAGACCCCCATTAGAGAGAATGTCCCACTGTGAATGTATTGAATTGAATGTATCAGCTTCAGGTATGAATTGCTGATTTCTTATAAACATGGATATAAAAGATGTAAGTACTGAAATATTATGCATACCTCATTTCTTGAGTTTTCATCGCGTAGGAAATCAAAAACCCTCTTTGGAGGAACTGGGAGCCAGAAAGAAGTGGCAGCACTGAGCACTATACCGGGTGGTCTGCCAGGTTCGTCAGTGCTCTTTCTAGTCATGACCCTTACGTCATCACATCCAGTTGCAGACAGTGTTGTCCAAGCATGTGCAGTAGAAGCACCTACACCAGTGCAGTAGCTAATAACCATTCTCTCTGCCAGCTTCAGCATACTTTTTCTTCCCTCAGCACTGGTTATCACTGCATTTTTTGAGGATATTGGAAACAAGATCACACGCTGCTACTCATCTATTTGAGTATATGCACATCTTATATTAACAAACAAAATTTATAATACGATCTTAAAATTGAAGGAGCTTGAAAAACTAAGTTGATAAACATACCACAGAGGTTCCCAGCTGGTATGTTGTTGGCCATTGAACTGGCAAGACGTTCGCATTGTCTGTCTAATGTAGCCACCCAGCGTTTAGCTCCAAAGGCGAGACCGGAATTGACTAGGGTTTTATATATGCTATGCACCGCCCTATCATCCACTTCTACATGTTCGATCCATGTAACCTGATACATAAGAAGAAGAAGGCACCAACAGATTAAATTATAATTCTGTTTTCTTGGAATGTTGCCTTCATATTATAAACCGTGGAAATGTAAAGCTAGAAAGTGTGTTTTTTTTTTCTACCTTGGAGTAACCATTTGGCAATTCTTGAATTAAACATCCAGAGGGTCTTCTTCGGCTTCTTGAGATCGTACTGGGTCGCAGATTATCCAAAGAAACATCCACCACCGCCCATATCCCATCCGGTTGCTGCTTACAGTACCTTACGAAATAGTTCTCACGAGTAGGAACAAGCGGTGAAGGGACTTGGAACTCTGCAGACATCTGAAACATTAAAGAAAAAACACATTGTTAGAGCAAATGATGGGTACTCCTCGATGGTATCAACAAATCTTGTAAGAGGTTAGAGAAGTAGAAGAAAGATATATGTTTTTTTATGAATCAATGTATGTGCTGCTTCAGGAGAAATAAGGTTGTTTGTCAACTATACAAGTAGATGATACAGAAGAAAGATAGAAAGATGAGTACCACTTGCAAGGCTCCATTGTAGTTTCCTGCTACTCCAGTTGAAAGGACTTCAAGGGTCAATGCTCTCGAGACAATACCGCAAAACATAGTTGACCATTGGTTCTGAAACCGGTAACAATGAATGTCATTCTCAAAATTATAATACATATGACCGAAGCACAGATTGTAAAGAGCTTTGTCTGATTATCACTCACCACATCCATAAGGATATCGATGAGGTTAATGTGATTCATGATGACCACCACAGATTCCCTTGAAGCTTCAGATCTCAAGCCCAGAGGTTTGGGACCTAAACCTCTGCTAGGGAAAGTCCTCAAATAGTCTTCTTCATTCAGAATCTCACAGTGGTGGTTCCCGGGGACCCATAACGAGTCTCCAGCCTGAGCTAGTCTTGTGAGTTCCTCCATCGCTGCAACAGCAAGCTCCACGATCATGGGCTTGTCAGCATCAGCTGGAGCTGGGAGTGACCTGAAAAGGTCACTACCACCATACATTTCTCCTACAGTGCCTGACTGTGCTCCATAGTTCCCGACAGGCATGTGATTGTTGTTGAGTGATGAAAGGTTGGAGTACGAAGATGTCACGGGTTTTCCAACGTACTTGGCCGCAATTCCTGAAATCCTATCAATCTAAAGATTTTTTTTTTCCATGCAAAAGAAGCTTGGTTATACGCTGAAGAAGAAAAGAAACATTGAATAATAATCTTTTACACTATATATGCACAGGACCCGACGTACCTCTTCTCTTAACCGAGCGTTCTCAATCCTCAAGTGCTGTTCGTCGAAGGACATTTCGCCAAGGGCAGCTGGTCCTCCACAGTTGGGGCATGTAGCATTGGTTAGGGCCTCCTTGTACCTGTTGTTCTCAGCGCGAAGCTTTTCGTTTTCGGCCTTCAGAATAGAATTTTCATGTCGTTCATGCTGAGTCTACACCGCCAACATAATTTAAGAAGAGTGAATCTCATTTAAAGAAAAAACAAATTAACTATACTGCAGAGGTTCATAAATATATATATACAACCAATGTAAAGGTATATGTTGTTTAGAGTCTCTCTTTTACTTACCTTCATCTGGGTGCGCTTGTTTTGGAACCAAAACTTGACTTGCAAAGGCTCTAACCCCAAATCCCGGCTCAGTTCTTTTCTTTGCTTGTCGTCTGGGTGAGGACACTGCTTGAAGAAGCTGATGAAAACAAAAACACCAAGTAAGCAAACATATATATATATATATATATATGACGTTATCATGAGATATAATAATAAAGAGTCATAAATATAAGGGTGAGTGATTACGCTTCCATTTCTTCTATCTGGCGCTGTGTGTGGCGACGGTAACCCTTCTTTCTGGGTCTTGGGTTGGGGTCTTGGTCGTCGCCGGAAGGAGCGTCCAAGTCAGTGCCAGACTTGGTTTCATATTCATCATCTCTGGGCTTTCCCGGGTCAGCTTCAGAGAAAGTAGTTTTGTGTGGTGACATATCAAGCATGTGAGAGTGAGAATCAAACATGTTTGTGTGAAACATTGAGTTAAATCCTCAAGTTAAGGAGCCACGACCTTCTTCTGTTCTTCTCTTCTTTTCTGGTCTGTCAACACAGGAATTCAAAAACATTTAACACGAGCAAAGATGCGGAGAGGAAGAAGTAGCACATATATATTGTGTACGCGTGCCCGTAAGAATATATTTTATAAGGTTTAATATGATGAGTACGTTAAAAGTTTAATACATTAAATGTTCATAACTAGGTAAGGTAAATATTTAATATTTTTGGTATAATAAATGAGCAATGCTATTTCTTTCAAAATATAATAAATAAAATATATTAAAAAAATAAAGGCATTAATACCATAAATTAAAAAAATACAAATACCAATTTCTCAGTTGTCCATATATGACACCAAAATTATTAGTAGAGTTAATAACACAAAAATACAAAAATTGTTTATTAATGCTCTTATTTATTTTATATTTTCTTATTATTTTTGAAAGTTTAATGATTATGAAATAAAAATTAAACTATCAATTTATAGAAAAGCCTTATTATTATTTTTTTATAAATATTAACTTATTAGTGACCATTAGGATAAGAGGAAAAAAAACACACACATCATTCAAAATGGATAAACTCAAAAAATGAAGCAATAGTAAATAATTTCTGATTAAACCTGTTCTCTAAAAGATATTTTGCTAACATTTGATCTACTTTCGTTATCCAAAAACGTTCATTAATTAACTGTTAATGGTGGAATTAAAAAAATATTATTCATTGATATTATACAACAAACGGACCAAAGAAAATAAAAAGCCATCGAGATATGTGGTTTAAAAATATTGATAAAAGGGAGTAATAAGTATCTTCATTTGTAATAAAGGACACAATTGTTAACATTTACTATTTTACTTGTTAAAATCTAATAAATTTATTACATTTATATTTTTTAGGTGACCGCAACCATTTAAGTAAATGTTCATTTAATGTTGTTTAAATAAACCAATAAAAAACAGTTTTAACAAAATACGACGTATAAATACGTCTTTAGAAGAAAAAAAAACCCAGCTCAATACGATTTTTGTTACATGGGAGAATTTGAATACTTTATATCGGATCTTAATGTTTATCGAATACAAATACAAGGAATAATTTAAAATTTCTTACAATACCTTCTTAAAAAATTTCATATAGTTGATAAAATGAAAATGTTTTGTATTCCTTTATTTGTTTATTTATTTTAATAAATTTTTATAGTATGACAAATAATTTATGGATTTTGGAATGTCAAACATAATTGAAATGTGAAAGCTTATAGTGATACCAAACATAATTTTATTTGAATAAAATAAAAATGTAGTGACTATTTTGAAATTTAAAAAAAATATAAAATGAATTGAATTTTCTTTTGATGCTTTCATTTAAGTATAGCAGAGCATCACAGTGAATAAGTGCGTAAAAAGAGTTGCTTGTTTTAATTTTAAGCATATTAACATGTTAGATTTAAGCACCTTACATATAATTTAAACCAATACTAGCTTAATTTTAAAGTCTTGTATTTAATCTTACACTATAGTTAAAGCATTTTATCTTTTACTTCCTTATATAAAATAATTTTTAGTTTGATAATATTGTTTAACTTTAAACAACTTTTTCACTAATGAGATAGTCTAAAGCTTTTGTACACGTCAAACTAAAATTCTAGCATATAATTATTAAAAAGAAAACTTATCCTTTCTGTTTGAATTGGTTAATTAGAGTGTAGAACTATAATTTTAAGTTGATATGAAATTCATTTTTACTCATAATGGGTTGGACTATATCAAATTTAAATGAAAATATGTGCTGTTGTTAATAATTATTATAGTAATATAATATTAATGATAATAATAATAATAATTATTATTATTATAATTATAGAAGTGATGCCAATGATAAAAGTAAGAAAATAGTAACTAAGACAATGATAACAAGAGTTCCCAATCACAACACTATTTTAACTATTTTTTTATAATAAATAATATATATTATTAAGACTCCTTTTTATAACAAGTTTAAGATAGAAGAATGAAGGAGCAACGTAAACGTAAAAAGGGTAGTAACTATGCAATGTATCATTATTATGACTTCATTAAAATTCCAAATTTAAGTGTTATTAGTTCATAGTTTTAATTGCCATGCTAATTTCATAGGTCAATAAAGGCTTTAAAGATTAACGTGGAGAAATTTTGTTTGAAGATACAGCATTACTCAAATTCAATCTACAGTCAAAGACCTACAAAATTACAATAAAGGTTGACAAAGAAGGTACCAATTTGGAAGTGCTAAAAAATTATGGTTAAGGAAGAGAAGTAAAAATAAAAAAGATAAAGATATTAATATCAATAAATAGTAAACTTTTAATAAAAATAATTTGTACGAAGATATAATTGTTATATTTTTTTTTTAAATAACAATGTTATATCTTCGTACAAATTATTTTTCTTAAAATACTTAATATATATACAATTCATTTAATACTTTCATACAAAAAGAAAGTAGCATTATTTCTAAGAGGGTTAGAATTATTCACTCAAAAGTTAGAAATTTTTTTGTAACACAAAATAAACGAGAATAAGAAAGAGATAATCTTCTCTAACTATTTAGGTGAATGAAAGTAAATAAATAAATAAACAATATACAACTTTTTGCAATAACCACCTTAAATAAAGTTATTTAATTATTTTTAAGAAAATCATGTTACAAAAAATATTTACTTTTAAAAATTAAAAAACGAGGAGTAACAGGTCATTTGAGCCCGGCCCATTTCATGCCAAAGATGGGAGCAGAGTTTTTTTTTTTCTTCTTCTGACATCACATAAGAAACTTTCTCTCCCATTATATTTCTCACAAATAAATACTAAAAATTGATTTTTTTTTTATTCAATATCTTCATCCCTTCTACTTAAGTTCATTAAAGCAAAAAATGAGTAATAGAACGGAATTATAATCCATTAAAAGAATGATAATAAAAATACAACGTATTCATATTTTAACATTACTAATTAACTATTAAGATAAATAAAACCTGAAAATTTCTCTAGGCCGGAATTAAATTCTTCTGACATCAACAATTAATTAATAAAACCTTTTCCCTTAATTTTAACATCACGAAGAATAAGAAAATGTTAAAATTTTCCACTATTCAAATTGCAGTTCAAGTAAAAACATGCAAAATCTATCTAAGTTAGAATTAGTTTTGTCCCCCATAAAGAGTAAGAGAATGTTTTAAGTTTTGAATTTGTTCTTAGTGTTTAACCAGGAGAGAAAATAAGAAATTAAGTGATGACCTGTTGGATTAACCCTGAAGATGATTGCAATGAACGAAGTGTTCCACTCTCTGATAAAAACATTCGTCGTCTAACGCATGTCGCTGTCTCTGCATCACTTCATGCCCCTATCATTTCAGATTAAGATGCAGGATTAGGTGATTCTTATAAGTAAAGGTTGGCACCCAAAATGAAACGAAAATGAAACAGAAAATAGAATAATAATATTGGTAGAGTTGAATGAATAAAGTATTTGAATGTGACTCAGAAGTGAACCTTAGTTTTTGTTATGTGTCGATGAGAACTGAGACGGTTGTGGTTGTGGTTGTAAGAAAAGTGTGTGTGGGAGGAGTGGTGAGTGAGAGGCTGACAATGGCGTTTAAGAGAAATGCTTGTGTGGGCCAAAGTGAAAAGAGAGAGAGAGAGAGAAGAAGAAAGAAGAGATGAAATGAATAAATAGAAGGTTAGGGGTTGTGAAAGTGAAGAACAATTGGAGAGGTTTGGCAGCATGGAGTTAATGCAGAGCAGAGTGTGTAAAAGCATTTATGAAGTAGATAGATAGTTGATAGATGGTTAGATATCCATACTCAGAGAGACAAAGTTACTCCTCTCATATCCGCTATCTCAAACCCTAATTCTACCTCCAATAATTTTATGAAGACAAAAATAAAGTAGGAAAATGATTTTTTTATTATTAAATTTTGACAATTTTTTCTTATAATTTTAAGTGTCATTTTTTAAATGATTTTTTATTTTTTTATTTTCAATATTTTAAAACTAATTAGAAAATGACACATGTTATAAGAAAAAATTATCAAAATTTACTAATCAAAATATTATTGTTCAATAAAATATTCACGGATAAAATCTATTTCGAATAGTTAGTATTCAAGAAAAAAAAATATTTAATATTTATTTATAAATGAATCAAGTACAAATGTCATATTTTATATATATATATATATATTATTTGTAAAAATTAAAACTTAATTTATTTTTAAATTAAATTAAATTAAATTAAAGTTAAATTTATTTTATATTTTTTGGTAATTTTATTTTAAAAATGTATAATTTTTTTAAAATATTCACCGGTATTTACGGATGTGCATAAAGTTACACTACAAAAAATTTTAATTTTAGTTAGTAGAAACATGGTTAGGTAACTATAAAGACTGATATAACCATCAATCTGTAAATCTATTTGTGTAACGATAGATTCAAATTAAGGCAGTCATTGTATTCATTACAGCCTACAGGTAAGCTATTCAGAGTATTTTCAAAACTTTTCTTATATATTGTCATTAAATTGTGTGACTAATAGTTATTGAATATAATATGACTGATTATTGAATTAAAGTTAAATATGTTTTTGCTTTTATATTATTTTTAAAAATTATATTCTGGTTTTAAGTTAAAATTATATATTTATTGTGCTTTTGTATTTCATAAAATATAAAATTTATGTAGAACATTATTTCAATAATAAACATCAAAATGTTATATTATAGATATAGTTATTGTAAAACTTCGTTATCATATAAAAAATATTTAACATTTGTTAAGAATGATCTTTTAACATGAATTAAAAAATGAATTTAGAAAATGATTTTAAAAGAAAAGAGAGGTAACATTGAGGAAAAAATATGAGAAATAAAAAATGAGAAAAAAAATTATGAAAGTTTATGAATGATACTATTGATTTAATGGATTAAGAAATATTTTATTATTATTATTTATATACAATAGATCAAGAAAAAAAATTATTATTATTATATTTCCTTCCTTTCCAACTATTTCCACTTGTAACAAAAAAATTTGCATCCCTTTTTTATTTTGTTTTTCGTGATTTTAATCTCATTTTACACATTTTCAGCACTTTTCTATCTTGAAATAAAAAAACAAGGTCAGGTAGCTTTTACAAAATACATGAACATAGCAAATATATAAGTTAATTTAAAAAGGAGATTCAATTCTTTAAAATAGTTTGAAAAATAAAAACTTGTTTAGTCCTTTTAATTATGGTTTTCTCTGGTTGAATTCAGTATCAGGGACGAAAAAGTAGAAGGCTATGGTCATCCAAATTTTGTTTTAACTGTTACATTACATGGTTACGTTTTTATACCATTTTTTCATAAGAGAGTAGCGGAGTAGCGATGCAACGAAAGAGGAGAGACAGAGAGGTTATAACAACGCTGCACACATAACATAAACCTGTCTAATGGAACTGTTCTTAACAATAGCATCTTGTTACAGCACATGACTGAATATAAAAGCTAAAGCGAAAAGCAAAAGTTGGTACGCTAAATCTACAACAACATTAGGTTGGTTTCCACTTTTGAGAGGGATTCGGGTAGGAAGGGAACACTCTTCACCGTTAAAAATGACCTTGGAAGGGAACCCATCTCCTTCTGCAACTTCGATATTTGGTGAATACTTCTTCGTAAAGGAAATAACGGATTGTTGTTTTCCGGGAACATGTGGGTTTGATTTATTGTCCAAACCTATGAGATAGTTTGCTCCTATAAATCCTTGCAAGAAAATAGTATGGTTCAGCGTTGGAATGGTGGTTGCATTAAAAGAATACGCTGCTTGGTAGCCGCGAGGAGTCTTCTTGAATTGGAGCGCGGTGAACCAATTCTCAAACTGGGAATGCATCCAGTTGAACAGAGTGATTCGAGCACTCCACCCACCTTTGTAGTCGGAAACCACGTGCCAGTTTATGCTCACTCCGCAGTTGTCACCACAGGGTAATCTTTTGGGGATCGTAAAATGCTTCATTTTGGCCCAAGCAACCGTCTTTGTAGACCTGTTTTCATGGGGTACAAGGAGAGCTTCCGGAGGGAGAAGCATTGCCGGAGATTTGGGATTGCATTTATGGGTCTTTGTGGTGTCACAGCCACAGGCACATGTGTTGCAAGGGATTACGGAGTCGTTGTAATAAGAGGAGAAAGAAACACAACACCGAGTGCTCCTTTTGGTTGGCTTAGTGATATTGCAGACTATTTGCCAACTTGCGAAGGCAATAACCTCTGCTTCGAGTCCCCTTGAGTCTGGGAATCGAGCAGGCTCCACTCTTCTGGGTAACCCACATTGGTAATTCGGGTTGAGAATGCCCGTTATTTGCCATTTCTCCGGTGGGTAAATTGCCGTTTTGTTTGAATCCGGTGGGATTTTGTACACTAGCATTGTGAAAGCAGCCTTGGATTTGCTGGGGTCCATGAGGACGGGTAAAAGATTTCCGTTTTTGCAACAGTTAGGTATCTTTCCAAGTTCACTGTCGTTGTATTTCTCTGAAGGCAAGTCACTCACTACAGGATTCTTCTGACAGTTCAGCACTTTAGAGAAATCCAAGCCGCCGTAATACTTTCCTGCCTCGCCATTGACGCAACCTAGGGACTCTATCTCACGGGTGAACGCACCTTTCATAGAGTATATAAATTCCCCTCTTGTCCACTCCCACGTCAAGTTCCAATGATCCAACCGTCCCAAAAAGTGTTCATTATCTATCACCACCTGAACCATATAATTAGTGTCAAACACTTGAGTAACGTCATAGGATATCAGAAGATCCCCTTTTTGCCGTGCCATGAATTTTGTCTTCTTAGCAGGTGTTTTCTTCGCTTTAGGGTCCTTTTTGCAGCACGCATACATGGAACTCTCTGTGGACCATCGTATCACTAGTTAGTTAAGTTTTACAACTCAAACATGTCATCTGCTACTGTCTGGCAACAGTTTTCAAAACAAACTACTTTCTATAGACAAAAGCTTATTATAAATCATTAAAATTGGAGAATCATGAGCAAGAAGAAGAGTAGTACTACTCACTGTGGGTAGTTGGTTTGGGGCATTTGTAACCATCGTTTACCAACTTGATGGTTTTGGGCATAGGAACCGTAGGGGGTTTTACTCCAAACATGGTACCACTAAGCTCGATGATGGCTTGCATTTGGTTTAAATCTTGAGCTGTGTTGATTGCGCTGTCCAAGTCTGGCTGAGAAGCTCCGACAAAGGTAGTGCCATTTCCTACCGAAGCGGGGAACTCAGTTGCCTCTTCTAGACTGCCTCCACCGACGGAGACTAGAATCTCGTCATGTTGAAACTCTATGAACAACTTCCACGCCTTAACAACTTCTTTGCCTGTGTTCAGAACTGATGCGGTGGAACTGAAGGCCCACGACTGCGCCGTCACATTCTTCACTTTAGGGAATTCCTTGGTTCGAGTCAGAAAGTCATAGGTAATGAAAATCCCGTCACAAGTTTCCCCTGCTGGAGGCAAAGCCTTGGGTTGTTGGGTCTGTCCCTCGCACTCGTGAATTAATATTCCACATGAAACCAACACTAGTACTACTATTGCTGCCACTGATGATAATGATGGTGATAGATATGGCAATGATGTGCTCGCCATGTCCTCTTGTTTGCAACGATTATGGTGAAAGGTGAGAAAAAGGATGCATGGTGGTTGCTAGAGAATATTTGGAAGGTCGAAGAAGAGAAGAGAGATGCATGGGGTGATATAGAGAGTGAGAAGTAGTGTAGTGAAGTGCATGGAAACTCCAAATATGGGTGAAGAATAAGTCAAACGACAACATCAGCCTTAAGTGTGCGATGTATTTGGCGGAGATAACGACTAACTAACGCCCATTTTCAAATCTCTATTTTCGCACTGATTTCAAATCATACTATGCTATAAAAAAAATATTATTCTTTATTATATGTACGCCTAATTTCAAATATTAATTATTTATTTGAAGATAAAAGGAGTTTATTTTATACATATTAATTATTTTATTCTATACATTAGAAAGCCAGTGAAAACTTTGTATAAACAGAATCTCCAAAGCTCTGTTTTATTTGATATTGGCATTAGATACATATAAGCACATAGGCAACATTATTTATAGACCTTCAATGAAGTTGACCCCAGTGTTCTTCAACCAAACATCACCTTGGATGAGGTTTTTTACTGTGAACTGGTTAGCCACGGCTGCAGATTTGATGATGTGGTAACCAGTCCAATTCACTCTTTGACTGGTACCAGCACCTGGTCCTCTGTTCATGTACTCTCCATAATACAGGGTTTCCAAATAGTCTTTATGTTGGTTATCCCATTCGGCCCATCCCTTTGGGTCAATATGCCTGTCCAGATAGGATTGCATAACGACAGTCCTCGAGAAGTTCTTCCACGGGCGGCCCAAAAAGGTTTGGAAAGAGTCTATGACGGGCGTAAGATCCTCACTGGGGGTGAGGTTACACTGTTGAATCGAAGTTCCTGTGTTTTGGTTTGGATCTGTTCGTCCTTGGGCTGTCACCATGTTTTTCTGATTTTTCATGGGCTTTCGGGCCTCTAGCGTACAGTTCTGGAAGACAGCAGCTGCGTTTCCGAAGATGAAGTCAATGGTGCCTGTAACCAAGGTGTCGCGGTAGAACTGTCTGTTGGAATGGGCGTAGAGCGTGTCTTGATATGCGTCCACGCGGCAACGATTTATCACGGATAAATCAGCGCCCACGCGGAGAGCCACTGCCTGGTGCTTTTCTGGGCCTGCTGAATTTTGAAACCAAATGTCTTGGGCTATGAACCCATCCCCAACCGCCGCTGCATACACCCATTATTACCAGGTTAAGTTTCAATAGGCCCAATACGTGTACAAAATTAAAAAAAAAAAAAAAAAAGAGGAAGGCCCTTACCAACAGTAGCAGTCTGGAAAGTGCCCGTTCCGTCGATGTAGTTCAGGCTTCCGGTGATGATGGTTGTATCCATGCTGTCACCCACCAGCATCACGTTCTTCTTTCTCTTACCGATTTCAACTTTCTCTTCATACGTTCCCTTCTTCACATGAATAACATACCTCGTCTTGCTTTTATCGGGTACCGACGCCACAGCTTCGGCAACAGTCGTAAAGTCACCACTCCCGTCCTTAGCCACCACAACGTTCGGCTTGATCTCTCCGGCGGAAGACTCTAACAGCCTCCGATCCTTGCTTCCCACCCACGAGGGAAACTTCCCATTTAGCGGCACGACTTCAAGCTCTGGATTTGGAGGCAAAACAGCAACAAACATGGCTAAAGAGGTTCTTGCTCTCGAGACCAAGTCCTGAAGCTCTGCCTCCATTACCGTTCGAGCTCGCCCCTCCAATCCGTCCAAGCAAGTTACATGATTAGTGAGCACGCTGCTTAGCCAAGTGTGTGCATCTCGCGCCGAATCGGTGGTCCCTTTGGTTAGGCTAACCTTCGAGTCCCAAACTCTGTCCATGGATAACTCCATCAGCTCCACGCAGTCCCGCAAGGCAGCTTCTTCTCTTGGATCGTTCATCCTCACCCTCATGGCGTTGGTTGCCCCCATCACTCTCTCAATGTGTGAGGTGGATTTCATTAAAAAGGATTGGAGCAAGCCGAATTTGTGGTTTTGCGTGGCACTAAAGATCGGATCTTGTACCACTTCTGAGACATGTGCTAAGCAGGCTGAAGGATCAACCGCATGATCACAAACACGGTGAGAGATGGTGTTTTTGAATAAGAGGGTGGGTTTTGTGAGATAAGAAGCAATAAGAGCTGATGAAGTTAGCACAACAGCTACCGAGAAGATTAAGCAGATAGTTTTGGAAACGGATTTTCTAGGGTTGTCTAACAGAGATTGGTGTGTTGCCATGGTTTTCAGTGTGTCGGCTCTTGCTTATCTGTTTTGCTTCACTCTTCTTATATAGTTGGATGAATTCAACCACTCGTTCTGAACGAGGGTACCATGTGACTTGCTCTCTGAAATATCTATTCTGGATTTAGCTTTACAGTGATGGAAGTATGGACTCTTTTTGTATTGCACTGCAAAGGACATTCACATGCCTGATATACGACAATATGAATAAAATTTAAATTTTTTTTTTTTTTTTTTTTTTTTTTTACTTCACCTTGTACATACTTTTGTCGGGTTGAAGAGCAAATTGTAATCACATGTTGTGGACGAGAAAAATCAGTTGCAGGCCCAGTTTGCAAAATGTCGACAATATCTTATTCCTTTTTGTTCAGCCAGCTCATTATTTATTTGTTGATGGTAACCATTCGGTCAATTGTTGCTGCAAAGTTCATGATGAGAGGACAACAAAAGATTCGAAGGAAGAAGACACTACAACTACTAAGTGGTAAAATATTAGATTTTTAATCAAACGGGATTAAACAAATTTCAAATTTCAATGCCTTATTAATATTTGCGATGGTAATTTCTGTGCTTGTGTTTTTTGTGAGAAGAACAAAAACTATATATCTTTTTTTTATTAGTTTAATTGGTAAAGCAGCATGAAACATATTAGGTGTACAAATCCAAATCTTACGAGATACTCTTCGTTCAGCCTCAATAATGAATTCTTTTTTAGACAAAATAACTTAAATAAAAACATTTAATCACTAACGTTGTTGAAAATCTTAACTCAAATTTTCTTCCAGGTGTAGACTTTACTGCATGTGATGCCTTACGAGGAAAACTGCATTATTATTAATTAAGCTTTTAAAAAAAGTTAGACAGCATGTGTTAAAAACATTCATTGACGGGTCCTTCACTTAATTTCACCTTAATTTACCCATCGTACGTTGGGTTCTTCGGTTCTTTCCGATATTCACGGCTTTCTTCCATCATTTGTGTCACCACTCATGACCTCACTTGCATCCAATTTCGCAATATATGCACATTTTTCTTTTGTTTCTTGTCGTTTTTAAATTATTGCTCTACATCAAATCAATTTTAAATTATTGCTCTACATTAAATCAACTCATGTTCAAAGTACATTATTTTTTTATTTATAGATTAAAAATTGTTTTTATTTAAAGCTTTAATAAATTTTGGAATTAGTTTTTTTTTTAATTTTATATCAATTTAATTCTTATATTTAAAAGTACGTAAATTTAGTCTTTCTTACTAAATTTTATTAATTTTATTTGATATTTTAAACATGTTTTATGATAATATTTGAATTAACATTGAAGGCAAAATGTGTCAAAAGATAAACAATTTAAATACTATAATAAAATATACTTGAAACGTTATAACAACTTAATAAAATTTAGTTAAAAAAACTAAATTCACACAATTTTAAAGATAAATGATTAAATTGATCAAAATTTTTGAAGAAGAACTAATTCCAAATTTAACTGAAACTTGAAGGACAAAAACATATTTAACCCTTTATTTATTTATAAAGTTTGAATGTCAAATATTTTAAATCGAAATTTTCATTGAAAACTGTAGAAACAATTAACAAACTTGTTTCATCTAAATTTTGTATTTATTTCATGTGCACTAACATGTTTAAAATTAAAGACTCAAATTTACCAACAAACTAGGAGAGAAAATTCAACTGCATAAGATGAACTTAGATTTTAATGTAAAAAAGAGTTAAATTTAAATAAATAATTAGATAAAAATAATAAACATTTTTATACATAAAAATACAAACCCCCTTTATTAATCACGGTGTCTAAAAAGCAAAAGTATGGATCGCAGAAAAATTATACAAAAAAAAGTATAACTCACTTTTTTTTTGAAATAATAAAACTAATTATGAATAATCGAAAATAATAATAATAATTATTATTATTATTATTATTATTATTATTATTATTATTATTATTATTGCAGCATGAAAGCTACCTTTGCACTCGTGACTTTGCAAAAAAGAGAAAAAATCTCTATTATTGAACATATGGTAGTTTGTGGAGCACCATAATTTCAAATCAAGTAAAGTTGAGCACCACTTTAAAAAGATGTGAAAAGCATAAACAATCATATCGGTAAATTTTATATATATATATATATATATATATATATATATATATATATAATATTATAACGTTTTACAATAAAAAATAATGAATTATTATAATTACAAATTTAGACACTCATTTATAAAATAAAAACTATTTGTAACTAAAATAGTTTTTAATATAAATAATTAATCTTTGAATTGATAATTAAAATAGTTTCTAAATTGATCATTAATAATATTTATAAAATTTTTTATTATAAAAAGATTAATTTTTAAATTGATATCCAAGTGACTAATTAAATACTAATTTTGAAATTAAATTTTTTAACAGTTAAAACATTGGTGATCAATGTTTTTAAATAATTTAAAAACTAATTCATAATATACACTATTTTAATTATAAATTTACAAATCAATTATTGATAATAAAATTTATTTTAACTACCGACAAAAATTGAATTCGTGTTAGCTAATTTTATAATTTCTTTACAAAAGAATATCTCAAATACAAGTAATATATATATATATATATATATATATATATATATCAATTAATGAACTGACAAAAGAAATTATATAAATGATAAAAATGTTAACGGCAATGTAAATATATGGATAATTCTTGAACTTTTTATTTATATTGAATTTATAAAGTTATTTATGCTTTAAATCATGATTTAGTGGCCAAAAACTTTAAAAGATTTTGATTTGAAATTATTCTTCACAAATTAGTTAATTTGACTTTTTCTTTACAGAAAATAGTATAAGGGCTTAAATATTTTTGTTCAAAGTTTTTTTTTTTCTCATATAATTTATCTATGTTTTATTAAGTGTAATTTCTTTTATCTTATATTTGATATAGTCTTCTATGCTTTGTATTTCAAATGATGGGTGAATATTTTGAATTTTAAAATAGCACAATATTTTTGGACCTTTTATTTTGTTTTAAATGACTCTCATATATTTTAAAAATCTATCATTTAAAAGTCTATTATTTAATATTGAATTTTATATGACTTCTTTAATTTTATTTATATTTTATTTTTTGTAATTTAATTATATATTTTTTTTTTCAAATTTGAAGTGTTATGTAATATCCAAATATTAAGTTTAAGACTGTACGGCCTCACATCAACTTATCCTAATTAAAATTTCCCACAAATTCTAGATATTAAATTAAAAAACAAACTCAACAAACCATGTTCAAATAAAGGGGCCAATTACTACAACTTTCATTTGACAGTTCCAAGCCTGACCAGAAAAAAATAAATGTATAACAGAATGACACTTACATCCAAAAGACAAAACTCCACATTTGTTCTTCAATCATCTAACATTTAAGAGACTTCTCAATGTTGGATTCTTTTTTTTCTTCTTCTGTTTTCACTTGTGAATTATAAAAGTACTATACTGTTTTTACCTTCATGGTTTTTCAAAATAGAAATAGAAAAAAAAAATGGTTTTCCGATATCAATAAATCAATAAATTATATTTTTCATTTTGTTCTTGAAATATTTATTAAATGTTCGTTAAATGCTTTTTATAAGATTGAATTTATTGTATTTTATTTTTATTATTTTTACCTTTAAATTACACTTTCTTATTCTTGCCCTTTTATCATATAACACATTGATAATATCCAAATATTAAGTTTAAGACTTTATGATCTCACATCAACCATTCTAATTAAAAAAATTCATAAACTCTTCTAAGATATCAAATTAAAAAACAAACTCAACCAACCATGTTCTAATAAAGGAACCAATTACTACGACTTTCATTTAACAGTTCCTGTAGCTCCAACTAATAAATGTATAAACTGAATGACACTTACGTCCAAAAGACAAAACTCCGCATTTCTAAAGTTCTCATCATCTACGAGACTTCTAAAGGTTGGCTTGAGAGAATATTTTTATTTTATTTTTCCTCTTCTGTTTTCACATGTTAATTATAGAAGTACGATACTGTTTTTACTTCCATTTTTTAAAAATAGAAATAGAAAATAAAAAATTGTTTTATTTTCTTATATAAATAATTTAACAAATGAAAAAAATATATAACATATAACATATAATATTTATAAATGAAAATAAATCGTGTATGTTAAGATTAACAATAGAATATATAATATTAAAAGTAATAACTAAATTAAAAAAATTAAAGAACGTAGAATTAAGTAATATTATAAGTTATGTAAAATACAATAATTAAAAACATTATATTTATGTTATCACGTGTTAATAAGTTGTTGTAATAACAAATTATGGGAAATATTTACAATTTAATATTTTATTTTTATTTATCAGTGATTCTTTCGTGTTCTTCGTTAATTTACCTTCAACCATTTATGTTTACGGAGAAGGGAAGGGAAGATAAGGAAAGGGAATGGAAAGAAAAGGAAAAAAAAGGAGGGAAGATTAGATATCCGTATTTATTATAGAGAGTGATATTTTAATTACTAAATTTTTACAATTCTTTTTTATGATATAAGGTGTTATTTTTTAAATAATTTTAAAATATTAAAAATAAAAAAAATAAAAATCACTTAAAAAATAATATCTCATGAAAAAATTGTGAAAATTTAGTAATAAATAATCATTTTCCATCTATTATTAACAATTTAAAAGGGAGGGATACGATAGATTATGGTTCAAGTTTTCCCCTAAAAAACTAACGATTAACGGTTGCTGTTAAAAAATTAAAATTTTACAGAGAAAACAAAAAGTCATCTGTGTGATAAGCATTTCTCAGTCATTTTGATTTGAGTTATTTCTGGACATTTTCAATAGATCATTTTTTAAAAAAAAAAATCTATCTGAGTTTTTTTTTTTTTCCTTTTTAAGATGTTTGATTGTGGGGATAAAGATATCCGTAAGAGGATAAACATGCAACAACAACCAAGGAAAGCACAAAGGAAGTCCCAGACAGAGAAGTTTATTTTAGATGAGACATTATGAAACATTACATCACGGGTGGGTACAAGGCCAAGGCCATACACAGAAACTTCGTACCATCCCATCCCAGATGTCTAAACCTTAGCCGTGTCCCACTCCCACACACCAAAGATTGCATTTTAGAGGCCTTCAATGTAGTTCACCCCAGTGTTCTTCAGCCAAACATTTCCTTGGATAAGCTGTGTTACGGTGAATTTGCTGGCTTCTGCTGCACTTGTGATCACACGGTAACCAGGCCAATTCACTCTCTTGCTGGTTCCAGCACCTGCTCCACTGTTCATGTACTCTCCATAATACAATGTTTGCAAAAAGTCCTTACTCTGGGCATCCCACTCTGCCCATCCTGTTGGATCAACATGGCTGTCTATCGTCGACTGCATCACAACAGTTCTCGAATACTTCTTCCATGGTCGACCCAGATAAGTTTTGATGGAACCCGCAACAGGCTTCAGATCCGAACTTGGTATTATGTTACATTGTTGAATCGAAGTTCCTGTGTTCTGGTTTGGATCTTCTCGTCCCTGGGCTGTCACCATGTTCTTCTGGTTACTCATGGGTTTTCGAGCCGCCAGGTTGCACTTTTGAAACACAACGGCTGCGTTTCCGAATATGAAATCAACGGTGCCAGTCACAAAGGAGTCTCTGTAAAACTGTCTGTTGGAGTGGGCATAGAGAGTGTCTTGGTAAGCATCAATCCGGCATCGGTTTATGACCGATCGATCCGCACCTACTCGAAGAGCCACTGCTTGGTGCTTCTGTGGACCTGCACTGTTCTGGAACCATATGTCTTGACCTATAAATCCATCCCCCACAGCAGCTGCAAAACCATGTTACCACAACTAGTTACTTTCGATTCTTACAAGTATTGGAAAATAACAGAGTAATGAGAAAAACATATATAATGAAATGGGAAAGATGCATACCCACAGTGGCAGACTTAAACGTGGTCGTTCCGTCAACATAATTCAAACTCCCGGTAATTACAGTTACATCCTTACCATCTCCGACCAGCATCACGTTCGTCTTCTTACTACTGATTTCGACATTCTCTTTATATATTCCTTTTTTCACGTAAATAACATACCTTGTCTTACCGTTATCAGGTGCAGATGCCACAGCCTGAGCCACAGTCTTAAACTTGCCACTCCCATCCTTGGCCACCACAACATTGGCATTGATGTTCAAAGCACTGGACTCCAAGAGCTTCCTGTCCTTGCTGCTCAACCATGATGGAAACTCCCCGTTCAGTGGTTCATCAATGATCGGTTCAACCCTCTGAGGTAAAACAGCAACGAACATGGCCAGAGTGGTTTTCGCTCTGGATATCAAACCCTCGAGTTCGGCCTTCATAAGGGCTCGAGCTGTCCCCTCTAACCCATCCAAACAAGTTGCATGGTTAGTGAGCACGCTACTTAGCCATGTGTGTGCATCTTGCTGTGACTCAACGGTTTCTTTTGTTAGAGTCACCATTGAGTCCCAGAGTCTGTTGATGGATAAGTCCATCAGCTCCACGCAGTCGTTCAAAGCTGCTTCCTCTCTGGGATTGTTAATCCTAAGTTTGATGGAACTGGCTGTGTTCATAGCTCTCTGAATGTTTGAGGTGGATTTCATTAAGAAAGCGTGGAGCAAATTCAGTTTGTAGTCTTTTGTTGTGGCCAAGATGGGATCTTGAACCAGTTCTGACACATGTGCTAAGCATGATGGGTTATCAAGTGAATGGCGACAGAGATGTTGAAGAGAGGATTGGTTAAGGAAGGAACTGGATTTGATGAGATAAGAACCGACGAAAGCTGATGAACATATGACAGCAGCTACAGAAAAGACTAAACAGATAGTTTTGGAAACAGAATTTTTAGGGTTCTCTAGCAGAGATTGTTGGATAGCCATACTTCTGAGTATACCACTGGCTTGTTTTGGGTATGCATCATTGCCCTTGTATATATAGGCCAAAAGACTTGATGAGATCAAATGTGTGGTTATAAATTGATGCTGTAATTTTTGTAAGATATTTTTAAATATATTCATTTCAGAATTTAAAACAATAATGTTTTTATTGCATTTATTTTACTTTCTAACTTGAAATTATATTATATATTATTATATTTGTTAAATATTTCATGTTGATTAAGTTAAATTGTAGTGTGCATTAAGTATAAATTAATTAAAGTTTTCATTAACTTAGAATAAATTAAAGTAATCGAAGTTAAAGATCGAAAGAAAGAGAGTATTGACATTTTAACACTGTAATAAGTTTATATAATAAAACGATATTCACTATTTTCTTTTACTTTTTCTTTCTTACGACAAAAATATTTATTCTTTTCATGACCTTTAAAAGATTAGGTCTTTCAACAACAAAGCGATGATAGTTTGAATAAATTGAATTAAAATTTTAAAATAGATTAACTTTAAAATTTATTAAAAATAAAGAGACAAAAATATATTTAGATAATTTACACATTTAAATCTTATTTTCTATACTATTGAAGAGTGCGTGTGGTTCAAAACTTACATATTTTTAACAGCTTTTGGTACTTTCAATAAAAAAACTCTCCAAATAATTATTTTAATTAAACATATTTATATTAATTTATTATAAGCTGCCGACAATTCCATGTGCAGTTTGTACTTTTCACCTTACATTATTATGTTACTAGGAAAACTATGGGAAGTGCAATCACGTGTATGTATTTCGTTTTCCATTATTTCCACGAGTCATAATTAGAATTGCACCTTAGTTTATGCACTTGCTCATTTGACCCACTTTCGCCATAACTTTTTTATTATCATGATTATTTAAATAAATTTAATTACTGTTTTGTTACATACATTTTGGATTTTTCTATTAAATACATGTTAATAAAAAAGTTTAATAAGTAGTTTATTCTTTATATTTTTCTTACTGACTTAATTGACTCTCTCCTAAAACTCTTTGCAGTTAAGGTTACATATAATTTCTAAAAAAGTTTAAATTACTATCATTAACCGTTAAAAAGTCCCACAAAATACTAACAACGCATTTCCTTGCAAATACTTTTTTTATCATTTTTCTTTTCATAAGTTATTTTTTTAAGTAATGCATTTTAATAATTCTAGTCACGACTGGGCCCTAACAAATAGGGTAGTGTCCAAAATTGCAAATAATAAAAGTTGATTAAGAATTAATATAAATATTTAGAAATTAATTTGTAATTTACAAAATGTTAAGAGCTTATAAATCAAATCAATTTTAAATTGACCTTAACCTATTTTATTGGAAAATTTAGGATTTATTTTTTCAATTTGTTAGTTTGATGAGTTAATTAAAAAAATTATTTTGAAAATAAGTTGAAATTGATCCGTGAATTATAAGTCGAATTAACAACTTTAAGTGAGTCATATGTATATGAAAGTATTTAGGATTTCACTGTATAACTTTTTTTTGGAAGACACTGATAATACTTTATTATTGTTAAATATAATTTTGTTTCTTGGTTTCATATGCTTTAAATAATGGTCATCCTCATACACAGTGCCTTCCTTTTCTATTAAGCCCCAAAAGTTGAAAGTGTATCTTATATCTAGCATGATTACGATCTACTGTGTCTCTTCAGTGATATCATACTAAATAAAATGTTTCCTAATTACTTTATGCATTTAATAAATTCATTTCAAGGATATATGCTTTGCCTTTACCTTGTATGAGTTTCAGGTTTAAGTTTAAGACGAACTTCACATACATCAAGGGAAAATTTTTAAAATAAAAAATTTTCGGTATTTAATTAATAACCTATTTATTTAAGAAGGGTTAAATATATTTTTGGTCCCTCAAGTTTCAATGAATTTTGGAATTAGTCTCTCTTTGAAACTTTATACCAATTTAGTCATTCATCTTTAGAAATGCGTAAATTTAGTCCTTCTTATTAAATTTTATGAAGTTTATTTGACATTTTAAACGCATTTTATGATAATATTTGAGTTAACATTGGAGCAAAAATGTGTCAAACGGTGTAAATAATTCAAATACTATCATGAAATGCGCTTGAAACGTCATATAAACTTAACAAAATTTGGTAAAAATGACTAAATTCACGCATTTTTTAAAGATGAAGGATTAAATTGGTCAAAAGTTTTGATGAGGGACTAATTCCAAATTTTGCTGAATCTTGAGGGATAAAAAACATATTTAACCCATTTAAGAATAAGGTGTTTACCTATATGTGATGATGTGAGGACATTCTATGTCCGGTGTTGAAAATTCTTCTTGTTCTCAAACAATTACCTATTTTTTTAGTGAACCAAATGAAAGTATGTCTAATGAAAATTGAATCTGATTTCTACGTTAAGTTTTTTTTTTTATTGTTATTTGCTGAGCATTACAAACATATTATTTTAATACTTTACAACTAATTTTAATATATTTTAAAATTAATAATCATCGCTATATTATTAAAATTATAATAGAAAAAAATCAATAAAAAATTCAAATTCATGAAAATGACCTGAGTTACACTAATACTTTTTTTTATTTTTACAATTATGTTATGATTTTCATGACTTTATTTTTTATTATCTGATATGATTTATTGTAAATTATTGATTAATATATTATTATTTTTCTTTTCTTAAAAAATTAATGATCTAATTCAACTAAACCAGCCAAGGGAATAGAATATGAGAGCAAAAAAATGATTCCAAAGTATAATTTTTCTTCTTTTTTTCGTTTTAGCAGTTTCTTTATTACATTTTTCAAACACGTGTCAGCAGTAGAGAAAACCATGGTAAACATCCTTTTATTTTATTTCCTCCGAAAACCACACTCATGAGAGACATCATGAGAGACAGATAGATGCATAGATATAAACATTTAAAGACCTTCAATGAAGTTGACCCCAGTGTTCTTCAACCAAACATTTCCTTGGATGAGTTGTGTTACTGTGAACTTGCTGGCCTCTGTTGCACTTGTGATGACATGGTAACCAGGCCACTTCACTCTCTTGCTGGTTCCAGCACCTGCTCCACTGTTCATGTACTCTCCGTAATACAACGTTTGCAAAAAGTCCTTGCTCTGGGCATCCCACTCTGCCCATCCCGTTGGGTCAACATGGCTCTCTATCGACGACTGCATCACAACAGTTCTCGAGTACTTCTTCCAAGGTCGACCCAGATAAGTTTTAATGGAACCCACGACAGGCTTCAGATCCGAACTCGGTGTTAGGTTACATTGTTGAATCGAAGTTCCTGTGTTTTGGTTTGGATCCTCTCTTCCTTGAGCCGTCACCATGTTGTTCTGGTTACTCATGGGCTTTCGGGCCACCAAGTTGCACTTTTGGAACACAACAGCGGCATTTCCAAAAATGAAGTCAATGGTGCCAGTGATGACAGAGTCTCTGTAGAATTGCCTGTTCGAGTGTGCGTAGAGAGTGTCTTGAAAGGCATCTATGCGACAACGGTTTATCACAGATTGGTCGGCGCCTACGCGAAGAGCCACCGCTTGGTGTTTCGCCGCCCCCGCTGTGTTCTGAAACCATATGTCTTGACCTATAAACCCATCACCCACAGCAGCTGCAAACCCATATAACTACGTCGTTAATGTTCCAAAAACTTCGAAATGTTTGTGTCATATTGTGTTTCAGATCTTTAACCATTCAATCAAAATGGTAACTTCATTTATTACAGGTAATCAAACGTACCAACGGTGGCGCTGTTGAAGGTTGTCGTTCCGTCGATGAAATTCAAGCTTCCGGTGATTATAGTTGCATCCATTCCGTCACCGACGAGCATGACGTTTGTCTTCTTCTTACCAATTTCAACATGTTCTTTATATGTTCCCTTCTTCACATAAATAACGTACCTTGTCTTGCCGTTGTCCGGTGCGGATGCGACAGCCTCGGTGACGGTCTTAAACTTGCCACTCCCATCCTGAGCCACCACGACATTGGCCTTGACGTCCCCAACCCCACTCTCCAACAGCCTCCGATCCCTGCTGCTAACCCACGACGGAAAGCCCCCATGTAAGGGTTCGTCAGTTATCTGTTCAACCTTTGGAGGCAAAACCGTCTCAACAAGAATGGCAAGAGAGGTTCTTGCCCTAGATTTCAAGTCCTCAAGTTCATCCTCCATAACACTCCGAGCCGCACCCTCTAATCCATCCAAGCAAGTTGCATGATTGGTTAGCACGCTACTTAGCCACGTGTGTGCATCTTGTTGCGACTCAGTGGTTTGTTTTGTGAGTGCTAACATGGAGTTCCAAACTCTGTCCAAGGACAACTCCATCAGATCCACACAATCCTTCAAAGCTGCTTCCTCTCTCGGATTGTTGACCCTGAGTTTCATAGCATTGGTTGTGCCCATGACTTTCTCAATATGTGAGGTGTGTTTTATGAGGAATGATTTGAGCAAATTGAATTCGTGGTGTTTTGTTGTGGCCAACGTGTGAGTTTGGGTTACTTCTGAGATATGTGCTAAGCAGGATGTAGTATCAAGTGCGTGATCACAGACATGTTTAAGGGATGGTTTGAAGACATAAGAAACAATAAAAGCTGATGAGCTTAGAACTGCGATTACAGAAAGCAGTAAGCAGATAGTTTTGGAAACGGGCTTTTTGGGCTTCTCTAACAGAGATTGTTGGGTAGCCATACTTAGATTTGGTGATCCCTTAGTTTGCCTCCTTCTCCTTTATATAGTCCAAAAATTCTTGCACGAGGATATATTCAATAATAAGAAATTAATATGTTATCATACTATGATAAAAAGAGTTCTATTAGTAAAAGTTCTTTTTTTTTAATTGTAATTTAATCCTAACTCAATTTCACAAAGTCGAGAGAAGAATTGTACTTAATTATATATGAAGAATTGATCTTAAAATATTTAAGAAAATTTATTAGGATAGGCTCTAACCTGACTTTCATACTATGTTAAAAATGGGTTTTAAGCATAATTCAATCCCACAAAACCGACTTGTAAAATAAGAATTTCATCCACTTATATATTATAAATTCTTTAGTCGACGTGGAAGTTCCAACTGCCAATAAAATTATATCATGTAATTTTTTGAAAACACTTTTGCATTTCAATTTACTCCTCGTGGTAAAATTTATAGGGGTACGATAGAATTAATTTCCTATTTAATTAGTAACTTTATATTTGTTTTTCCAGTGATGGGAATTATTTTCTTGAAAGGAAGATGCAGAGAAGGGATCTAACTAGGCATAATTTTTTTCAAAAGTTTTTGTCTGTAATCACGTCATTATTTATATTACACGTGGCTGTAATTGTATTTTAGCTCAAAATAATGTCACCGGTTCCTTTCTCTTTCTACTCATGCTGGATTCCACAAGGCATTTTTTTTATAAACAATACTCGTTTTAATAATTCTGCAAGGTATAGGAGATGAATCCAAGGATTGAAATTATTTGATTAATGCTTTCCATTAATTTAATGATACTTCTAACTTTTTGAATTGCATAGATAGATATTTTTTAAGATTAATATGAAAATAACATCGCAATTTTATATGTAACTTTGAATAAGCTCCCAATTATGGCATGTGCAATTGCGCTTTCCGCCTTACAATAATATTTTTCAAAAGAAAAGCATGGCAAGTGGAACCACTTGTATATATTTTGTTTTGCTGTTTGCACGAGACATAATAAGCGGCAATGAATGGTTTTGGATAATGAAAAAAAAAATACAGTAGAAGACATTATTGAGCAGAGGGTGATATTTAAATGCATCTTAGTTAGTCCTTGTTCATTGTACCCGACCTTAGGATTATTTGAAACTTTATTTAAACAATCGCAACTCAAATATGTTTGCATAACAAATGTGCAAGATTCATCCTTAACCCAAAAATAAAATCAAATAATTCAGGTCATTAGAAATAAGTAATTCAATTAAAAATTTTAAGAGAATAATTTTTTTTTCATAGAATTCTTGATTTTTTTTTATTTCTAGTAAATCTCAAACTTAGCATGATGTCACGTGCACAGCCTCTTCCATAAGGCAACAACATTGATTCTGTTTGGCATCTTATCCATTTGTATTGGGTAAAGTGTAATGGTATGTTGGTCATCTTCATTTTCATTCTCATTCATAACCGTGACAAAAGAAAGCCTTGTTTTTCGCTACTTCATCGTGATGGCCATTAATGTACATGATAGATTAATTAAGTGCGTTTTTATAAAACAACTTGCATTATAGTCACCATTCCTTTTCTTTTTTACTATATTAATAAAGCGTCATCAAAGTTACTCAATTCAATTTACAGAGACACACTCATCATAAGTTAAGTTATAAAATAGTAAGTTCAACTTGATTCACTTTTGGGTAAGTCATAATTTTTGTTACTCAACTCATATTGGTGATTAATGAATTGACTTACTTAAATATTTTATTTTTAAAAATTATTTATACATTTATTATAGTACAATAAAAATGAATTGACTCGATTCATTTTCGTAGTGGAATCAAAGTATTTATCTAATTCTTCATATATTATCATATATTATTATAAGGACGGAAGTTAAAAACTAAAATATCAACGTCTATAACTTGACAAATAATTAAAATAAACATTTAAACTATTCAAATATTATTTAATAATATTTTAGTATTTAAAAGATCAAATTGGGAACCTATAATTAGAAATAGTAAATAATTTTAATAAAAAAATTATAAAAATATAGTGAATAATGTGTATAAAATATAGTTATTATATTCATTGAATGAGTAGTTAGATTTAAAGATTGTTGGAAGTCTTAATAAAATCAATTTATAGTATATAAATAGATGTAAACCTTATCTTATAAACCTTTATAAGGTTGAGTTATGTTTTTTTAACATGACATCAGCTACATGAGTTAGAGTTTATCTTAACAAAATTTGTTATCGGTTAGGACTATTGTTTCATCCGCTATTGGACATAAGGAAGTGTGTTGACAGTTCTACAATGACTAGTTCTGAAGCCAATTTATAACTATATAATCTTAGCTGAGTTTGTTACCTATTGGCTTTATTGTTTCAGTATTATAGGGGTGAGAAAAGTGTTTTGAAAGTATCATTTAGATCAGTGATAAAATCAATTTATAATATATAAAAAGAGGGTTAATGATTTACGCATGAGATTAGGCGGGATGAGAAAACTCCCATATCTAAGCACACCGATGCTCTTTTCTTTTGGGAGTAAGCATTCGCACGCGGGATTTATAGTGATAGAGAGAGTACATATATACTCATTTAAAACCAGAACGGAGGGCCACATAATCATGATATATGAGTATTATATATGGATATAATATTACGCGTGGCTAGCATTTGTTGTATAATGATGGTAGATAGTAGTGGAAAAGCTTTAGATCTTATGATGGTGCCAAGCCTTCGTGAGAAATAATGAAGTACGAGGAGAAAGGGCTTTTGAATTAGAAGTTATAGGTTGTCGGTGAAGGTAAATGCAAATTATATGTTTATAAAACCATGAAGATGGTTCATAGATTTTATAGTTGTCCACCGGTGAGTAAGTGTGGACAAAAAATCTAATTTTTGATCCAATCTATTTTTGCTCCGATCTAATTCATTTAAATTTCATTTTATTAAAAATCTAATCTATTTTAATGGATTTAGATTTTTATTTAATCTACATTTTATATATTTTATGGATTGAATATTTATTTTCTAAATCAAGATTTTCAAATATGGATAGTTCAAAAAATCCAATCCAAATATTCAATTTAAATTTTTAGTTGGGCCCGACAACCCGAACAAGTCGGGCAGGCCCGATAATCCAAACGGGCCAAATGAGCCCGAAGACCTGGACGGGCTGTGTCGGTCTGACGACTCTGATGGGTTGTGCGGGCCCAACGACCCGGATAGGTTGTGCTCCACGACTTGTACAGATTGGGCAAGCCCGATGCCAATGACGGGCTCGACGACTTAGTCGTGTTAGGTCGGGCCAGGACGACGACGACTTGATCGTGTCGGGCCAGCATGACGAGTTAGACAGACCAGATCGACCCGACGACCTAAACAAGTGACTTGGCCTAGCTTGAAGACTTGGACAATGTAAAGTTTAATAATATATTTTTCATGTTTAAGAAGAAAGTCCATGGACGGGCCTTGACCCACAGGATTTTTGTATGATTTTTGGTCGTGTGGGCTTCTTTAATGGGTTTTTTTTCATGTGGATCAAGGCCTGCGTGGGCCAGAACATAGCCTTGTGGATTGGGCCAAATTGACAATTCTAACCAAATTAAATTGTGTCGGTCTTAAAGACACATATGTTTTAAAAAATTTAATTTAAATTTATTTTATAAAATAGATTCTGAATTTTGAATTTGATCTAAATATGATCTTAAAAAAATTCAAATTAATTTTACTTAAAAATAAATTTGAATAAAAACTCTAATCTAATTATTTAAATTTAAAATGAGTGGAGATCGGATCATTAAAAACCAATCCTATTGATATAAGCATAGGTTGTGCCGAGGCCACAAATAAAGTATACCCGAAAAGAGAAGCAGAGGAGAAAAGAAGTAACCATGTGCAACAGTACGAGGATTTTAGCATACTTCACCAGTAGAAATTTAAGGGAATGTAACATATGTTAATGTCGTATATTCATATTGTGTAAGCATTTGTAACAACAGTGGAATAAAACATCATGCTGGTGTAAAAGGACAGGGTAATAGATTGCAGAGACTTAGCCCACTTGCCATTGCAACTTCTCCTACGGCCTAAACTAGGAAAAAATATTATTTAATACCAATAATTAGTGTTTGGAAATGTAAAATGATTCCGACAAAATAAATTTTTATATTTTTGTAAAGAAAAAAATAAAGAAATAAAGATAATATCAAATAAATATTAAAAAATAAAAAATTAAATGTTGTTTTGATTTTTTTAATTTTCAATAAAAACTAAAATTAATCCATCCTTAAAATGTTAGTCCAAATTAATTCTTAATTTAAAAAAAATGTGTGATGTTTGATACATCAAAATAATTTAACAAAATTTAATTAAAAAATTAAATTTATATATTTCTAAAATTAAAAAGCTAAATTGATTTAAAATTTTGAAAAAAATTCATTAAAAGATAAAAGAACAAAAACATATTCATCCAAAAATAAAAAAATTGTAATGTGAAAATATCATTGTCTCTAATAATATATCTTTTTAAAACAAATAATTTTTACAAATATTTTTTATTTTTATTTTTTCAATTCGTGATTATTTAAAAAGATTAAAACAGACTCTTGGTTTAGTAAAAGGTATTAGAATTTCCGGTTTATAATTTAAAATCTGATAAAATTTAAATAAATAGTTTTTTAGGTCAAATTTAAATAACATGACTTTTATAAACTTCAGAAAATAGATATAAAATCTTAAAAAGCAGTATGACGTAATAAAAATAAAAATAAATAAATTAAAATGGTATCCTAACAAACTAAGTCAATAATACATTCTTTGAAGGAAAAATATCCAAAAACCAGACCGCCAATGCAACCAATGGATTTTATATTTCAACGTCATGATTCTAGAAGCTACGCTCTTCCTTACACACGTCGCAGTGTCATTGGCCAAGAGGTAACGCTCTCTTTGTTTTCGTACCCAACTTCATCACCGCCTCATCATGTTTTTCCTATATAACACACCCCAACCCCCTTATCATTTCCATCCCCAATTCAATCTCATATTTTTCGTTTCTGTTCAATCCAATCCTTCAAGGTATGTTTCTCTTCTCCACCTGTTTTTTCAATTCAATATTGTCTCTGGAAAATCTGTTAGGTTTTTAATTTTACGGTAATTGGTGTATGGTTCTGCGAACATGAAGTGTATCAATGTCGTTGTAGGCTTTTCGCTGCTGCCTTTAAAACCTGATAATGAAAATCTTGTGGACGTTCTTGAAATTTCAGGCTTCGATTTTTCAGTTTTGAATGTTTCAATTATTCTGATTAAGATTCTCAGTTTTGATTTCTTTGTTTGGGGACCATGATTTTTATCTGGAGTTGAACCCTAAATTTGGTCAATTATTCTAATTAAGATTCTTATGTGTTTGTGCGTGTTTATTTGGTTTGATTTCGATTTTGATTCATCTGTTGGTTGGATATGACGGTGCAGATGCAAATCTTCGTCAAGACCTTGACCGGTAAGACCATAACTCTCGAGGTGGAGAGTTCCGACACCATCGACAACGTGAAGGCCAAGATTCAGGACAAGGAAGGGATCCCACCAGACCAGCAGCGTTTGATCTTCGCCGGGAAGCAACTGGAGGATGGCCGCACCCTGGCTGATTACAACATCCAGAAGGAGTCCACCCTCCATCTGGTCCTCCGTCTCCGTGGAGGAATGCAGATATTCGTTAAGACCCTCACCGGAAAGACAATCACCCTTGAGGTGGAGAGCTCAGACACCATTGACAACGTGAAGGCTAAGATTCAGGACAAGGAGGGGATTCCCCCAGACCAGCAGAGGTTGATTTTTGCTGGGAAACAGCTTGAGGATGGTCGCACCCTTGCTGACTACAACATCCAGAAGGAGTCAACCCTTCACCTTGTCCTCCGACTCAGGGGTGGCATGCAGATTTTTGTGAAGACCTTGACTGGGAAGACCATCACTCTGGAGGTTGAGAGTTCTGACACCATTGACAATGTGAAGGCGAAAATTCAGGACAAGGAGGGAATTCCCCCGGACCAGCAGAGGCTGATCTTCGCAGGGAAGCAGTTGGAAGATGGGAGGACCCTTGCTGACTACAATATCCAGAAGGAGTCCACCCTTCACCTTGTCCTGCGTCTTCGTGGTGGTTTGTAAGTGCCATAACTCCTCCTTCTGTGGTGTTGTCTCCAAATTTGAGAACTTGCTGTGTATGGGTCTATGTTGGCCCGATCAATAAATTTGGTTTATTTTAATTGCTGTCAACAACTTTGTAATCCATTAATATCAACTTCATCCGCATTGAAATTTATTATTTTTCATGCTTTGCCGCGATGTCACCATTCTGTGCCTTAGCAGTGACCATGGTATTGTAGTGTTTAAAAGAGGGATATAAATTAGATTTGGGATTTTGTCCCTAAACCCTAAACGGAGTAATTTGGTCGTTTATATTTAAGGAATAATCCTCTAAGTGAGTTCATGTTTCAGTTTCACATTTTGGGATTGCTTTGTCCCCCTAATAAGCGAAATTACCCAATTTCTTATACTTTTATTTGGATTAATACGTCCTCGTTTTGAAAGGCGAAATTACTCCCCATGTGCAGCAGCACTACAGGGGTACAAGGCTTTGGGGAACTTTTAATATCAGGCTTGCCGGAATGCTGATTTGGTGATGTTTGTTCCTTTATTTAGTCGAGTAATTTGAAGAGGTGAGGGAGTAGTAATTTGGTACGGTGGAACTTCCATAGAAAGTATAAAATTTATAAAATTTGTTAAGTTTATTTGTTGTTAAATTTATTTGACGTATTAAATATGTTATTTGAGTATGTATTTTCATTTAAATTTGAAATTTATGTATTTTCATTTAAATTTTCTAAAACATGTTTAAAATTTAGAAAAAGGTAACAACATTTTATTCAAATGAATTGGGAGAGTAATTGATTTAAGAATTTTTAATTTTAGTTTTTATTAAATATTAAGAGATAAAAATATATTTAACTTCATTAAAAATTGATGTTTTCTTTATAGCTTATATAAGGCTTAATTTTTATTTGAGTAAAGATAATTTTACAGTATTTCGATCCATATATAAATCACCTTATCTCGAAATAAATAAGATAAAAATTACTACAAGTCCTGTAGAGGAAGTACAAACACACAGAAAAGAATAATGAATAACAAAGAAAGGTAGACAAAAGCACGAATCATGCAAAAAATGAAAATGTAAGAAAGATATAGAAAAATAACGATAATATTGATATTTTCAGTTATTTATTACTTATTTATTACGTATCAAAGAAGATACTATAAGAAAATACTATTAATGTTATATTATTTAGTATTATATTATTTTTTTATTTAAAATTTTGGTACAAAAGAATTAAAATTGTTATATTATCCATTTTCTTTTATTGATATTATCATAAAAATCCTACAAATAACTATATTTTTTTGTCATTTTAAAATTTTGGTACAAAAGTATCTGAATTCAAATCTTATAAAATTTTATAAAAGTTAATTTTTTTTATTTTTTATTTTTTTATAATTTTAACTATAATATTAATATTAATTATAAATAATATTATTATTTGTAATAATATTAATTATAAATAAATTAATTATAAATAATAATATTACTTGTAATATTTTTATAAATATAAATAGTTTTAATTATTAATAATATTATTATTATAAATATTATTTATAATGATAGTATAAAATTATAATAAATATTAATATTATAATAGTAATAACATTGTTATTATAATATATTATTATATGTTATTATTATATATTATTATTAGTATTATTAAGTAGTAAAGTTATTACTTTTATTATTATTATTATATATTTTTGTTATTAATTACGTCTTAATCTTTATTAGGATATGATAAATTATTTTTTTGTCTTAAACTTAAAAAATAGGTATATATTGATAAATATATGATTAGTTTAAATTTTCATTCCAACATTTCATTAATGATGTTCATATCCATTTAAATATATTGATTTATGTCAATCTTTGATAAAGATAAACAAATTAAAAATATTTTATTTGATTAATTGTTTAATTTATTTTATTTAACTCTTAATGTTTCATTTTCTACAACGAAGATTATTAAAACAAAATTCGGAATAAAATGAAAGATGAATTTCTTGAACATAATATGGTTATTTATATTCAAAAAGGAATAATCGAAGATTTTTATTCCGAATAAATTATTGATGAGTTCAAAATTTTTTACTATAAATTATTTTGGCTCTTCCAAAATTATTGGTCGAGATCCGTCACGAGTTATTATTATTAACTATAATTAATAATCATTACTACTATCAATTATAAATATTATTATTATTGTTTTTATTATTATTGTTGGATACACATTTTACTTTTACTACTATGTAGGAATCATGTTTCAATTATTTATCATTTTTATTTGTTCTGTTGTTCATTTATCTTTCCATTTGAACAATTATTTTAATTTAAAAAAATAATTACTAAAATTAGTAAAATAATAAAACTGAAAAATAGTTTGTTTATTATAAATAATTATTTAAATTTAAAATATAATAACTAAGAGGATAAAATTGATAAAATAAAAGAACACAAAAAATATTAATATACGTAGTTGTATTAATATTAATATTAATATTATTATTATTATTATTATTGTTATCACTACGCGATATTATTTTAGTGTTATTATTATTATCTATTATCTATTATTGTTGTTATTGTTATTATTATTGTTATTATTATTATTATTATTATTATTGTTAAACACACATTTTACATTTATTTACTACGGGGTCATATATCAATTACTTGTACTTTTTATTTATTTTGTTGTTCATTTTTTATATCTGTGTAATTATTTGAATTATAAAAATAGTTACTAAAATTATTAAAATGATAAAATGGACAAATAATTTTTATTATGAATAATTATTTTAATTTAACAAATAATAATTAAGAGGATAAAATTGTATAAACAACATAGGACACAACAAATATATATCTCTTTATTTATGTAGCTATTGTATTATTATTATTTTTATAACTACAAGATATTATTATAATGGTATTATTATTATTATTATTATTATTATAGTTAGACACACATCTTAAATTAATTTACTATGAGATTGTATTTCAATTACTTGTTATTTTTATTTGCTTAGTTGTTAATGTATATATTTATATATAATTATAGATTATTATAGTTGACATTAACTTTAGTGTTAGCATTAATATTAATATTTATAGCATAAATTTTATTATTATTGGTATCGTTATTATTTTTATTGTTATTATTATAATTCATAATAGTGTTATTATTATAAGTGTGTTTTTTTAATTATAGAAAACGTTGTTATACTAAATACTTTTGCTAAATAGAGTTTTAATCTTTTAAAATTTTTATAATTTATAATTTATATTAATATTATTATTAGTAATTTTAATGGTTAAATAAATATAATAACAATTATATTATTATTCTAAAAAAATTAAAATAAAAAAAACAAAAAAAATATTTGCACGAATCATATACTATTATAATTATTTCGTAAAATTAATTAATTATATTATATTGTGATATCAATTCTATTTATTATATTTAAAACTGAAATTATTATTGCATCACTTAGAATTACTATTTTATTACTTTAATAACAACATTTACAACAATATAAGTTAATTTTTATAATATTTTATTACATAATATTTTTATTATTTTATTATTTTAATATATAAAATAAAATAAATGGACCCGTGCGTAGTACGCATCGATCAATATCCTAGTTAATCGCTGGAACGTTATACCACAAAGTATAAATTTCAGTTCCATCCATCCTATTATTCTCATTGTGTTGTCCACTAACAATTATTTATTTACCGTAAACACTTACACATACTTTTATGTTGTTTAACCACGCAAATCAAATTTTCATCTTTTCTGTTAATAACGAGTTATGTGTAAAGAGTTAGCTTTAAAAAATAATTGGGATATTTATTTTCATTAACTTTTAAGTAATAAAAATACAGAATAATATACATATATAATAACAAAGGATATTTATAAAGAAGCTACGATTTTGCAGTCCAATCTACTACTAAAGATGGTTTCAATACCTCTGAAAGAAAAGTAATTGGAACAAAAAATTCTCTTGGATCAAATAAGCATTCAATCTGACAGGAAAACAGAACATATGGAATGAAAATGAGATACCTTAGTTGCAAGAACAAACGTGTGTTGTTGTCATGAACTTTTTTATCATAATCTAACATAAACTAAATTTCAAAAGGTGAAAGAATTATATTAAATTTTATTTATAATTTTTATAAGTGTAAAAAATATATTTAATTAAACTTTAGAAATAAAAGTAAATAAACATTTAATATATTTTGAAATTTGATATCTATTTTCTTTATAAATTATTAGTAAATATACACAATATTGAAACTTTGTTGGGCACTGATGTGAGGGAACACATACAACTTCAAGCAATTCCCTTAGATTTCACTATATCAGTGTCCGATTTGTAATCGATGTGTGGAACAGTTCAACCATCATTGTCCATGAATATCTAACTGTTGTGCTATAAATTTCTTATGGTTAATTTCTTTTATTTTCAGTTCTAATGACAGTACATGGAAAGGTAAGGGTTTATATATAAATTAATTTAATTTATATACATAAAGTTTTTTGTGGGTATTCTGGTCTTATGACCTTTTTAACAGGGTTTTTTTTATTGCGACTAAAACTTGTAGTGTGGGTCAAATGTTTCTAGATATCATTTTAAGTTGTGTGACTCAGCATATACGAACTTAGATGATATAGTGCCCATGTTCATGCTGGATAGGTATCGTTATAACAAAGGTATAAATGTGTGGTTAAAGAGTTGTTTCAGGGTCATGTGGTTGTGAATGTATCTTCCACAATGTTAGATGCAATATAATATATTTTAATTTTAGTTTTTAACCCTTCACCTAAAAAAAACTATTTACATATTTATTTTAAAATCTTAATATACTTGTTTGAATTATTAAGTTTTTTAGAAATTCAATCTTTAAAAGTGTTTTAATTTTTAATTATACCTCCAGTATAATAATTTGTTTTTGGAACTTTTATTACTAAATTTCATTTAGTTATTTCATTTATTTATAATTAAAATAAAAGTATTATTTTAAAGATCAATCTATTAAAAATCAAATTCGAATAAGCTGTACATAGTACTTAACCATAAGAATTTCTACGGCTGTATTCTTTTGTAAGATAGATTTGAAATAGAGTGGGAAGATAAATTTGTGTAAATTTAAGTAAATGAATATGTTTATTTATTTTTTAGTAGATTTAAAGGATAAGGTGAGTGAATTTGAAAATAAATTTTATAAAAGTAAGTGATTTGAGTGATGTGATAAATTAAAAAAATGTTTTAATAGATAAAATTTGAAAATTACCAAAATAATCTTGATGATAAAAATAAAATAATTATTAAATGAGATAAAATATTAAAATTTAACAATATTTTAATTATTATACATATTTATATTTATATTTATTATTATTAATTATTACATAAATAATATATATATATATATATATTATGAAATAAATAAGATCAAAATATTAAATTTTAAAATTTTTTATTTAATAAATTTTAATAAAATATTATATTATATAAAATTATTATGTTTTATAATAATAATAATTTAAAAATATAATTAATAATTTATATT
>Ga0214542_1001553_pt1 | contig 47231 bp, 21 predicted proteins | sample CNSS1metaG_FD_160096 | JGI IMG/M metagenome (GOLD analysis project Ga0214542, IMG submission 160096) | Root nodule microbial communities from cowpea collected in UCLA plant growth center, Los Angeles, California, USA - CNSS1 | ecosystem: Host-associated > Plants > Roots > Nodule | place: USA... | reverse complement strand
ATGTTAAGTCAAATACTATTATGAAACGCGCTTGAAATGTCAAATAAACTTAACAAAATTTGATTAAAAGGACTAAATTCACGCATTTCAAAAGATGGAGGACTAAATTGGTCCAAAGTTTCAAAATAGACTAATTCCAAAATTCACTGAAAGTTAAGGGACCAAAAACATATTTAACTCTTAAATATTTTACAGTCTTAAATTAATAAATCATTTTATGAAAAAAAAAAGAGGATAGATTAATTTAAACCATTTACACTAATATAAAATATTTTTATATATTTTTTGGTCCATCTAAGTAAGTGATACAAAATCTTTTATTCTTTTCTTTGTAATTTCTATCCACCAAATAACATAATTTTTTTTTTTTACTTTTATATGTTCTGTACCTTTTCTTTTTATACCTTCCCTATTTGTTTTATAAATTAAATAAAATTATAAAAGTTTTATTTTCTTAAAGAAAGTATATTAATTCTCACACACATACATTCTATCTATCTTGGTCCTTTCATACCATCGAGTAGACATGCGTCCGATTGATCGTTGTCCTTGTCCAGTATGTTGACCTTTTTGTTTCTAAAATTAATTTTTTCGGAGATACAAAATTATTGAAATTTATTTAATACAAATATTTTAGAAAAATATAAGGATTTTAATAAGTTGTTTTGATTCAATTTTAAATTAAAATAAAGATTTATCGGTCAAAATTTTCAAATATATTTGATTTGATTTTCAAATCATCCATCCAACTCAATACAAACTTGGTTCTTGACAAGTTTATCAGATCTAATTTTGTAGTAAAATAAAAAATATTTTAATTTTTTTAAAAATAAAAATTGTCTCTTTCCAATTCTAATGCAATCTAAAATTTTTATGAAGAATTATTTGAATCTAAGTCTCGAGTTATAGCCAATAAAAAATGTGAAATAATTGAATATTTTTTACTTTTTTGTAAATAAATAAGTTTCACACTTTTTTTCTACAAAAAAATTACATTTAAAAATACAAAATAATTCTTTTATTGTCTTAATGAGTAAATTTTTGTTTTATAATTCGTAATTTTTTTTTCTTTTCAAAGCTTACAATAATTCATTTTAAAGTAAATAAATAATATTTATTTTTACGAATCTACGCCTTTTTTTTTCAAAAAATTTATACATTACAAACATCTTACGGTTAATAAATGTCGCCTATTTATATTTATTTTCAACTTTAGATGGACTAATAATAAAGAATTTTCCAATAGGAAACAAAATAAAAATTACTCAGTATATGCTGATTAATTTATTTAAACCCAAAATCTATTTAAAAGAAGTGAAAAATATAATATATTAATGTGTTGAACCCAATGTTAAATTGTTTAGATAAGATTTTTTTTACCTATTTTTCAAGTTAGATCAATACCAAAAGAAATATACAAACACTAACATATTATACTCATTAAAAATAAATAATAAAAAATTGTTCTTCAAAAATTATAATGATTACGTTATTAACGTTAAATTAATATATGAATTAATAGATGTTGAGTTTTATTTTGGTTACATTATTATAACATTCGAATAAAGCAAAACTTTAACTAAATTAACTGACTTGACTAGAGAACTATGAGAATAATTAGAAGGGATTAAATCGAGTCAAATTATTATTTTGTCAATTTGTCATTAGTAGAACATGATCAAGTTCTTAATCCGTTTGTAGGTGTTGGATTAGTCTAATCTGATTTTGGCGGACAAAAAAAAATGAGCTTAAACAGATCGGACTGGTCCGTTTTAACACTCCTAAGAATCATAATCATTAAATAAAACCAAATTAACAAGAATTACAATAGATTGTGATAAAATAAATATAGTTTAAAGTGATATTTTTAAACACTTAATTTCTTTATTTTTAAAAATTTACATTCATATTTCTTATATTTTATTAAAATGATATTTTGTTTAATGTTAATGAAAATTACACTTACCTTTACATTAAATGACATCTAATACCTTATAATTTTAAAATAGACAATCATATAATATATAATATTTTTAATAAAATTGTACTTATATATCCTAAATTTATATAAAATAGTTTATACTTTTTAAAACTTTGAAATAGGCATTCAATTTCGTTATTTTTTTATAAAATGTATAATATTTGAAATAAAATAATATTTCTTTCAAGGACAGAATAATGAAAGAAGAAAACACAGTTGACAACGTGTGTGGTTGCGTTTTGTCAGGAAACGACCTTCCACCAATATTCTTACCTTCCCACCCATTTATTGACGTGATCGATGCTCCACTAACTTCAAAATTATAACTTGAAGCCACAATTTAAAAAAAATAAAAAAAAAATTGTTCCTTTTTAAGAGGTTTGTTTTTGTTCCACCATTTTGATTGCATGAGTTACATTCCTAAAGACAATGTTATCTTTATATTTAACAATAAAAAAATTAATGAAATAAAATAAAAATGATTCTAATATCCTCAATAATTTCACTAAAGTTAAAATGAGAGATGTTAAGGATAACCTATATGTACATTTCTACGTTAATTTGTTTATAGAGAGATGTGTGGACAATCCAAAGAGAAAAAAGATGTATGGGTAAAATTTATTTAGTTGAAGGAGTCATGTTTATTTATGGTTTCAAAATTTTTCTTTTTACTTTCTTCTTTGTATACTTAATTAACATCATTTAATTAACACAATTTAAGTTTTTAATAACTTAATATTTATTAATATAAAGTTCTAACGAATATTCTTAACAAGAAAAAATAATGTTATTAGTAAAATTAAATAATATTGACTATCTTAATTTGTAAAAGAATAGTTATATATAGTATAAAATAAAATAAAGATGGATAATTATGTTTTAAGTTAAATTTTAAAATAGAAGAATAATATGATTTCATTATTAGTTTTTTAAAATAATATTTTTTTGTAAAATGTTTTTATTTTTATAACTTTGTTCCTCTTTCTCTTTTTTGAAACCATAAATTAAGAGATAATTGAGAGCAAGCTTAATTCAATTAGGATTTTAATTTTATTTTCTTCTTTTTTGTTGTGTTTTTGTTTTTGTTTTTGTGTTTTTTGTTTTTTGTGATGCATGTATGAATAACTGGAAAATATAAATATTTGCTAGTTTTAGTAAGTGGATCAGTTTATTTGTTGGTTTGACTTCGTGAAAATAAATTAGAAGAGCATAATTTGTTCATTTTATTTTCCAGAATTAGATTTTTTGAAGATAGGTATTTTAAGGTAAAAGAAAACTAACTTTGAAATCTAAATTACACTATGAGAGCTGAGAAAAAAAAATTAGTAGAAAAGTAGATGTCGATTGGATTTAAATGTTGATAATGTTGGAAATCATTAAAAAATTGTTTAAATATTATATCAAAGTTGAGTTGTCAATGAGTGAATAATTTGAATTGAAACTTGTATTAGTAAATTGCAAATATGATAGGATGTTAAACTTTAAATGTGCTGATATATTTCAATTTCTGATTTTCAATAGTAAATGAACAAAATTATAATTCAACTCATTATAAGTTTTCTTGTAAGTATAATTATTATAAATAATATAGCATACGTTGTGAGTCCTAAAACTTGTTTGAAAACACTACATAGAATTTGGTATACTTATTACTTAACATTTTCGTATTTTCTCACTCAAGTGATAAAGTATTTCTTCATGAATATCTCATCACCTAGGTGACAATTGTCACTCAAGTAATAAAGATAAGAGTATCTCTCAAATAGTTCACAATTTATCATGAATGGAGTGAAAAGAAACAAATATATAATTTTTTTTCTTATTAAATGAATGTTCTCAAACAATGAGTCTAGTCACCCAAGTGGTGACACATTGTTTAAGGAAGAATAATATTGTATCAATGCTTTCTTATTTGGAGAGGATTACTCGATATAGAATCTCTCTCACTCAATTAGGGATGTCAAACTTGACAGGTAGGGTACAGATACTAGTTCTTTCGTGTCCTACTCACTGAATGAATAAATGTGTCTTGTTTATGTTCCTATATCTGTCTAGGTATCCATTATGTGGGTATCCACATATTTTTTAATATTCATGAATATTTACGGGTATCCGCAGATATTTATAAAAAAATAAAAATAAAATATTTAAAATATATTTTAACCATAAATTCAAATAAAATACAATATATGACATTCAAAAATTTCAAACAACAAAGTTCAAATAACTCATTTAAATAGTGTTAAATGACAATTTACAAAGAAATTAAGATTTTTTAAAACCAATTGATAAAAAATAATTCATTCAAAATCAATGTGTAATATTTCAATCATGTTTTTTATTTTTAATTTAAATTATATTATAGCAGGTACGGGTATCCATGAGTACAAATATCATGATATCCATACCCTGATAACATGTGGGTATGAAAAATACTCGTACCCGTGTTATCCATAGATATACATTTACAATATTCATTTTCTACACATTGCAAATTTTATCCACGAATATCCATTGATACAAATTCTTTTGACATACACTTAATATATATTACTTTGTTTATATGGCATGATTAAAATGGTTTCAAAGTGAGACACAAATATAAATATATATATATATATATATATATATATATATATATATATATATATATATATATATATATATATTTATTTGTTAATTACGTACAAATGAGCACGAGACAAAAATATTATATTAGTTAAATATAAATATAATAATGTGAATAATTTTTTTAAAACAAATGAGATATTGCAAAATTGTCATTCCTAAATAAAACAAGTTTAAAGGAAAATGAGTAAATATTAAGAAAGGAACTCTCACAAATGTATATCAACATTTTTCTCATTGGAAATGTATTATTAATGACCTTTAGATCCACTTTTGTTGAGCTCCCTAAGTCCTCCTTGTTTGTAGCACTAACTCCATAAAATAATAATAATAATAATAATATATGGTTCTATGATTGCATAAAACTGGTCATAGTGGATTTCACTTAGCAATCCACTATCTTTGGCATATCCCATATACCATTTATTGAGTGGACGTCTTTTCTTCCTCACTTCAATTATGCATTTTGTTTCATCTATTCTTTATCTTTACCTATAATATATATAACCTTCATTATTTCTATGGATCAACTGCCATCAGAATACCACTCAATCCCACATTATCAGAACGTCTCTCATAGGACAAAATATTTCATACTTCACAATTATTCTATTCTTATAATTGCAATCAAATTCACATATACACTATTATTTTTTCTGTTTTTAATTAAAAACCGAATACTTTATACTTTGTAAAAAAAAAATTAATTTTTATAACAAAATTTACAGAAAGTTTATTTCTTGTAAATAAATAAATAAATTAATTAATTAATTAGCGGAACTTATTTAAACTGATAAAAATGTAAAAAAAAAAAAGAAAAAAGAAAACATGATAAGTGATGGTACCTTTAAAGTTGAGATAACTTATCACAGAGACAGATAAGTTGAGTTGTAACGGTTTCTTAAAATCCAACATAGCATAATATATATGTTTACTATTTCAATTCTTATTTGCTCCTCTGCCTGCACGAAGGAAACAACCTTAGCTCATGTACTCACCATGCCAAACACAACACACACGTGTCATCTTTTTTTATTATTTTCATCTAAATCTGTCTTCCTCTTAAAAAAAATATTTGTAAGTTATGATTGGAGCTTCATTTCATCCATATAATAATTAAGGGTGCATGCTCCTTACTAAAGGAAGAAAGATAAAAAAGAGATAGGAATAGTATTATTTTTTTTTTTTGTGTGGCTAAAGTTGAAAGATCTTCCATATGCTCAAGATAATATATTTAATCTATTGTGTGAGATTGATTCCCTTTGGTACGATAATCATAACAATGTTTGAATTTATTTTATTGGCCCAAAGTTTGAATCTCTTGTTTTATTTAAATAATTCAAATCTATCTCCACGTTGGTCTAATTCTTTGTGCCATTTATTTATCTCGCAAAGGTGTAGTAGTGTTTGTGGTCAAGGTTAGCTTTTCATTTAGTTTTGATATTCTATTATTAATGATTTTATTGATAATTTATCTTTATTTAATTATAACTTTTGTCTTATATAATATTTATTTAACGAGATAAATCCAGTATTATTTGGAACAAGTTATGATTTTCATTTTTCTGTTTGATTAGCTTTTGGTTTTCTTTTTTACTGATCAAGTTGGATTGAATCTAGTTCAAAGGAATTAATTTTTTACTTTGAACAAATACTAAAGTAAATGATAAAGTATACTATAATACTACAACTAACAATAAATAAAAATATATACAATAATGGCTTAACTAACAAACCAGATAAAGGAGAAAGATGCACGACATCTCAACTTTTGTCACTTCGTGACTTTTGAGTAGCTTTGCACTAAAATTAAGATTAAAAAAAATTGTGGATAAAATATATAACCATATGCATTACATGTTAGGATTAGGAACACGTAACATGATTAAAAAAAAATTGGGTAAAAGCGTATACTCATATACATTATAATAAGGATCGGTAAGTAATTTTAAATTTAATGTTAATATTGTATAACAATTTTGTTCTCTTTAGAACTGAAATCTATTGTAAACAAAATGTTTTTTTATGGTTTCTGAATTTATTTAATTTTTAAGTTATCAAATTTTTGTGGATAAATTACTGTGCTTGATATTAAAATGGATGAGTTAATGGAAAACCCTAATTGGTTGGAAAGAAATATATTATTGCAAGAGAAGAAATTTGTGGAGAAGGTATAAGTATTGTTATCTTAAATGAATTTTAAAGTGTGGTAGTGGGTTTAGTGGATGAACACTATTCCAGAGAATTATCCGGAACCAAATATACCATTCTTTTACCTGTTGTTTAGCAAATGACAATGTTTTAATCTAACTAGTTGAACTATACATGTCGTGTAATTTTTTATTCGTACAAATCAATGTTTGAAGTTAATGTTTTAAAAATCCAAATCAATCGTTAAAGGAAAAAAAATACAGGGATTCAAGTTCTAAAATTGAAATTACATTTAAAGATTTCTCTTTCTGAAACTAAATTATATTTTCATTCTATGAAGTTAATGTTTGAGCTTGGATTTGTAAGTCCAATTTTTTTTCAGCTTAATAAGTGATTTGGGCCTGACTTTTTCGTGGGCCCAAGGTCAGCCCATTAGGGGGATCCAATACCCTTTTCCAGCTCCTAACCCTTTTCATTCTGTCTCATTTTCAGAAATCAGCTCTCTCTCCCTCTCTTTTCTCCACCAAAGTGCTTTGCTAGGGTTTTTAGGAAGCATTCTCTATGGGCTAAGTTACGAGTTCCTTCCAAGTAAGTAATCCCCTCAGTCTTTGTTTCACTTCGTCTTTTAGCTCGTAAGCTTTGGTTTCACCTACGTATTGACCTTGGTCTCATTTTTTTGTCCCTTTATAATTCTGTTTTCAGCTTCCTAAGCTACTTGGTTATTGTTGCTCCTCTACTAAACATCCTATTCGTAGCTTTCAGCTTAAAAAGGTAAGGGAAGTTGTGTTCTTTTTCGCATTTTTGAAATATGTGGTTTGTTTTCGTTTCTGTTTTATGCTTAAGTGATTGGAAAACGTTAGTTTTGGTATATTTCTGAGTTAGGGGTTCAAATATTAATGAAATTGTGATGTTTGACGTCATTCCTCGTATTCTGATGCGTCGCACAGTCGCTGGGCAAGCTTGGCTCGCTGGGCGACTGTGTATTTTTCTGATATGCGCAGTTTTAGTAAAATTGACTTTCCCGACTCATTAACCGTTGGATTGAGCTCAAATTTTGACATTTGGTTCATAACATGCTATTTTATGGTTTGACCGGTTGGATCGTCGATTAGATGTCTGTAGCTTGAGAAATGTGTCACACATTACTGTAGTGATTTTGGTTTTGTGATAATTAATTTTCTTAGGAATTTTGGTGTAAGAATTATGGTTGTGTGCTGTGCTTGATTGTATGGAATTGCAGGTACTTAAATGTTGGCACTCATTTATTTGGGATGAATACTATTTTATGATATATGTATGTCTTGGTATGCATTTATAAAGTATGAGATTAAATGAAATCTTGTTATGTTGAGTATGAAATGGAAAACATGACTTGTTTGATTGGTGGTGGATTAGCATGAGACTTGAATGATTGAGATGGCATGTGAAAATTGTTGGTAAAAGAGTTTTAAGGGAAACTCTTGGTGATGGTGGTTAGTGTATACCTTGATATAGGAGATGTCTAGATAAAGGAAGGTATCCTGAACTCTAATAATCGTTCACGCTCACATAGAGCAGAACGATTCATGTAGTGAGAGTGGCAGGAGGTCCTAGTCTTGGGACATATTGGGCCCAAGACATTAGAGGATTAACCCTGTGTGTGGTTGGGTGATAACCCCTTGCGTCTAGACTCTGCAAAGTTTAGAAGCCGGCACAGGCGCATACTTCCTTTAGAATTCTATATCAAGAGTATGATCCGGATATTGAGTTAGAAAGTCTTTTAATTGTTTGCTTTCACATGTTTTGCATGCTTGTTGATTTGCTTGTCTATAACCTGGTTTATAATTTGTTTGCTCAATAACATGTTAAATATTTTACTCTAGCTTACCCTTTCTCTTTGTGTCTGTTCTTTTCTTTGGCTTTTTCCTTTTGCGATGATCACCAAATCCTCCTTGGTGTGAGCAGATGTGGAGACTCTTGGTGATCGTGATGTTGGCGGGGAGGCTGCGATGTAGTTAGGCTTCCTAGATCCTTTATTGCTCATTGTTGAGCATTTCTTCTTGTGTAGTTTTATTTTGTAGTTTCTTACTCTTTGAGCAAATTTCCAGTTTAATCTAATATGTGTTTGGATTCTTCTCATGGCATTATGTTTGTGTCTTTGAGCTTCCATTCCAGTATAATTTGGAATAACTGTAAAAGGTTAATTCTAATATACTTTATGTCGGTGCTCTATGTTATACTATAAACATGATGCGCTCTATAAATTAGAATTATTCTACTAAATTGGGATGTTATAGTACTAAACTCCATTCAATTCAAAGTGACTCAATATTTTATTAATTAAATAATAAATTTTGTATAAACTTCTAACGAAATTTGAAAATTAAACATAATATTTAATCTAATAAAAATTATAAAATAATAACATAATTATTAATTAAATATGTATTCTTTAAATATTGGATTATCAAATAATATAATTTATTTAAAGAGTGTGTAAGATAATGATGTTGAAATTGAAAATAGACTTGTGCAAGGTTACCATGACGAAGATGGAAAGAGTGATGTGGAAGCTAGTGAGCCTATGAATTCAGATTATATTGATTTTTTTTTAAAGAACCATGAATCATGATGGCTTGAAGTTGTGGGTTTAGGTAATGTGAATTTAAGCAATGTAAGCTTAACTCATCTCACTTTAAATAACATTAATAATAGAGGCAGTGAAATGGGTTAATTTTTCTTTTTACTTTTTTTTTTTTAATTTTGTGTATATATAACATGAAACCATTACAGAGTTTAAGACACAAAGGGTAAAAAAAAATGGTAAGATGGTATTTTGAAAGTTCATTCAAAGATAAATATAGAAGAATTTATGATTACAGATGTGAACTATTAAAATCAAATTTAGGATCAATAATCAAAGTAAAAGTTGAGAAAAGTGATGTCAATTTTTTTAAAAGTTCTATGTCTATTTTAAGATCTCCAAAGAAAGTCTTGTGTCATGTATATCCTTATTAGTTTCAATAGATGTTTTTTAAAAAGGTATTATTAACAAAAAAGAACAAACTTCATTATTAACAATAGATGTTCTGTGAACTCTACAAAAAAGTATTCACAATAACAAATAGGCACAACACCTCAACTCCTAATCCAAAGTGTATGAGGGAAAATATACCGTGAACGCAACCTTGAAACATTACAAATACACAAGAAATACAAATAACACTTAAGACGTTGCGTTCCGCCGCTAGCATGAAGTGAATGAATGCCAAAAAATGAAATTGAGAAGTGAACCCTACCTAAAAAAAAAAAATATATATATATATATAGGGCACTAATGTCAATAAAATTTCGTTAACCTTTGTTGTCTTACATAGTATTAGATATTTTGAGAGAGAATAATCGAAAAGATACAATATCAATAAAATATGAGTTTAACCCACATATAAGGTATGGATGTTAATCCTTATATGATACTCAACTTTCTCATATTTACTAATGTGGGACCTAAACTCACATAATTTTTTCTTCAAGTGTGAGTCTCTCCACATTGACAGTTCCCCCTCGAAACTTGATATTCTCTCCCTCAAGCGTGAATCCCTCCACGTTAACATTTCATTTCCCTCTCGAAAACCTGACTTTTATACCACTGTTAGATCTTTTGAAAGAGATCACTGGAGAGATATAACACCAATCAGACATGAATCCAACCAACACACATAGAGGAATTACATCACTCTTAACCCAAAACCTTAAGACAACGTGTTTATAGATTTTCATTCTTATAAAATACTTAATTCTCTCATTTTTATTAATGTAAAACTTAGACTCACTTAAATTTTGAACACATAACCACTGATTCAATATCATTAACTAATTTAACCGAAAAAAAATCTTTGTTAATTATTTTTAAATAGGATTAAAATTCAAACACAATAAGATGAAAAAAATGAATAACCGGAGTGATGCAGTTTCTCTAAAACTGTAGGGGTCAAAATCCACAAAGCAAAGTTACAAAATGGTGGCTTTGTTAAAGGTGAGGCATTAAAATTAGTGGCAGTACTGCACGTGGATAGTGAGTGGGCCACGTGACAATTGTTCAACATTGCATAGTGCACAAGTGTCACCAATCCACCACCCTTTTTCATGTAAATTTCTGCTTTCGTTGCTAAACGACACAACATGGTCAACATGTCAAGATCAATCTGCACCATTGTAAAGAAAAACTCACAGTGTTTAAATACGAAAAATGAAAATTGTTTAAAGTAATTTGAAGTTAAATGCGAATGATAATAAATAGGTAGTTAATTTAGTCCGACAAAAAAACCATAGTGTGTCCTTTAGAAGATGGTGGAGTTGATATAAGTGTGTGGGATTGGAGACACTAGAATCCAATAAAAGTGATGTGTAGAGAGAAGCACGTCACGTAACATGGTGCATTCTGCTGAATCACCTCTCCATTTTCATACCTCGTCTCTAAATTATTTGTTCCACACTTCGTAATGCTCCCTGCTTTTTATTCCCAACCAAACAACACTTTCACTTCACAATCATTATCGTCAAATTAAATATCAACCCAAAACCAAATCATTTCATTCGTCCTTCCCTTTCTAAACTGCCGAATTGGGTATTTTATGAAAAAAAAAAAAGGAAAAGAACATGTTTCAACCAGGACATCTTAAGATCAATCATCATATATTTATAGTATTGTCTGCGATTCTGATACGGTTTTATTCTTAAAAGATATCTTGATAAGTGAGAAAACAAATGAATATTTAAATCGTCATAAACTTTGATTTCTAAACAACGTAAGACTATTAGGTGCAGTAAAAATATAACATATTATCTATGCTCGCATGGAGTACTCACATTGAAATGTATCGAGTCAATTAACATAGTTTTACACCTTATTCAATCATAGATTATATATATAATTATTTGTAGATTTTTTTATTTTATTGAATGTACGAAATATTTTTGTTTTTATCCGAGTATTAGGCTAGTTTGATTTTTGTCTTGAATAAATATAAGATTATGTGTTTTTTATTTTTATCTTTTTTATCTTTCACTGATTAACTTGTTATTTTTCTTTTCAATCTTTCTCAACTAGCTTGTTAATTTAATATTTTGAAGAAAAGAAAAAATAAGTGAAAAAGTTGATTCGTGAGATATAGATGAAAAGAAAAGAGTAATACTCACACCATTTTATCAATAAGAAAAATTCAAATAGTAGAATATTTGAACAAAAATAAGTTTTAAGCATTCAATAAAAAAATATTTAATAAATAATCAGTTAAAAGTACATAAATTTAAAATTTATTTAATGTTTAATTAAACATTTAAAAATTATATCCACGATAATTGATGATGTCAACAGAAATTTATGATTGAATTACAGTGTAAAGTTAATATGATTTTGAATGCTGAAATTATTTTTTAACAAAATAAACGTAGATTACCGTTTCAAAAAGTCGGGGTGTTGGTGATACAGCCCAGTGAAAGATAGAAAATTTGGGCTGGACTATGTGCAGATCGGCCCGTACAGTATTAGGATTTTATTGGGTTTTAAATGACCTTTATTCAGAACAAAAATGGATGTTTCTTTCTGCACTCCTCTTTTTTTCTTCATACACTCCGAAAAATCTGTAATTTTCAAACCATTCCTCATCAAACTTATAATAAAAATTCCTACACTTTTTTTTTTTTAATATTTTCTGAATTTAAAGTTTGGAAAGATTTTTCTAAATCCAGAAATATCTTCAAAAACATTGGAGCGACTGCTTCAAATAATATTTTTAAATTTGAAAAGGCCTCTCGAAACATTTATTTTGGAATTTGTTTTATATTGCGGATTTTTTAATATAACCCAAACACATTATCCTAAAAGGGTAACCATAAAGCCCACGATAATTAATGTCCATGTTGATTTGGACGATTTTTTTTATATTTTCTTATTGCACCTGAACGAGGAGGTTTAAAAAGACAGTTTACTTTATAATTAATTTTAAATATTTTAGTAAAATAGGTTGTCTTTACAGAAAATTAAAAAAAAAATCTAATAACTTATGAGAATGTTTGATTATATAAAATTGCAAAATTTGAATTTCTAATAACTCTTCCTGTTTTCACGACTCTTACTAAATTTAAGAAATTAAAACGGTTTAATCCAAAATAACACAATAAAAATATAAATAATTAAAATTTTTTAAAGCATTTAAATCTTTAAAAAAAAAAACTCACCCAATTATAACTTTAATAAAATCAAACAGACCTTAGTTAACCTTAAGACATATTGAATCCTGAATATTGATATTAGGAACCCAAAAGATCAACAACAAAACTTGGCTAACATGGATCGTAGTTTAGTCTCCATAAAAGTGATTGAACAGATGAATAAAAGGATGTAGTAGAAGACCTATGACTTAAGATCAGTTGTTAGATTGAAAGTCTAAAAAGAAAGAATAATGTTTCAAAATAATAAAGACATAGCATATGATTATAAATATCTCCAGAAGGTTTTCAACAAGCAATATTATTTAAATTCTTTAATAAAGAAGAACAGTCAATTCCAAATATATTAATTATTAGTTTAATTTATAAGTAAATAATTTATAACAATATATAAAGGAGATTCCCTTTTTTGTGTCTACATTTTAAAATATCAATTCTATCATTTAAATATAATAATTTATTAAATTTTTAAAAATTGATCGTTACTCTTATAAACTTTTTATAAATTCAACTATTTATGTTTTTATAAATTCATCTATCTATGTTTCTTCTTTTCTTCTTTATTTATTAATAGTTATTCTTTTATTTATTCTAATATATTTTACTTTATTTTTAATAAATATAATTTTAATTTATATAACAATTTAATAATATTACAATATTATTATCTACTAATATAATATTATACATATTTAAAAAATTATAAACACGTAACGTGCGCATGTTTATGCTAGTTATAATAATAAGAATAACGTTTATGACCGGTAAAACTGCATCTGAAAAAGTGTGACAAGATTGCTGTTAGGAGTTACAAAAAGAAGAGAAAATAAATAATAAGATAAGGATTGCAGTCATGTGATTGAAGCATGTGTGACGTAACTTTACATAGAATCTTTGTCGTTCCTTCTGTTGCTGCGCTTACCTATTCATCAGAGATCAACAAAAATAATAATGTACGCAACAGTCTAAATTATAACAAGTACTGTTTCTGGTGATCAATTTACTAATACCAACATATACGATAAATTTTCCTTTAAAAGAACAATATTTACGAATATCATTATTACTATATTGGTTATGGATACAATATCATAAGAAACTACGAGACCATGATGCAGATATATTTTATGCTGTGTTTATCTATATTTCACTTTATAATATACTTTAATCAAACGTGATATTGTAGTTAAGAAATTATTTATTTTAATTTTGTTTTGAACAATTGTTTTAAAGTGTTATTTTAGTGTCAAAAATAATATATACGTTATTATTATGTTTGGCTCATACAATATAGAATAGGATTTTTATTTTACTTTCAATCACAGTCAATTATAAATGTTTTATTTGGACTATCTTTATATGAATTTTATTTTACTTTATTTATAAAAATATCAAGAGATTTATTTATACAAAAATCAAGTTATTCTTATTATTTGTCATTTCTTATTTATTTTATGAAAATATATTTTTTGCAAATTTAATTATAAATTGTCATTCATTATTTATTTATTTATTCTAAAATTTGACTCATCAAATCAGCATAATTATAATTCAACTAGTTAAACCACATTGACATAATTTCTTTTTAGACATGACCTCTTTCATTGTTTGAAATTATTATTATTATTATTATTTTAATTTGGTCAGGTTCACTAGGTCATTGTGTTGAGCTCTACTAATTTATTTTAAAACTAAAATTTTAAAAATTATATTTAAGTTAGACGTAATCAAAACTAAAAATTAAATCTTAAAAACTAAATGTCACTATAAACCGAACATTAATTATAATTTTAAAATATTTTGAAATTTACAACTATAGTATATTTGACTTTGATTTAGAATAACTGAAAATTCAATTCAAAAGTTAACCAAAGTATAGTTTTTTTTTTCCATTTCTATTAACATTTTCCATTTGTGGCAGTGAAGAAATTAAATGCAATACGAAGGGCAGTGCACTTAGTTGTCACATTCTTTTCAGTTATTGCTCTTTAAAACTGTATCTTTTTGTGTTCCCCACACAACACTGTTTCTCTCTCATTCTAGTTCTGCATGTTTTGACCGTTGTTTTTCTCAACGTCTCTCTCTGAGATCAACGCCCCCATTCGGAGGTATGCTCTTCCATTCAATGCTTCACACTGTTCATCTCTACGCTTAATCAAACCGTGCTTAGCATTTTCTCATTCTGCATTTGTCAACTCTTCACAGCAAGAGAGTGAGTGAAGCTGCATTCAGCTGTTGCTGAAATTGGTACCTTTCATCTCTTCTGTCATCTTTTCTCTCTGCAGATGTTCTTCATACCGTTTCTGCAATTTCCGTAATCGTATTTATGTAAATCTTTAACACCGTTATTTGCCCCCCAGTTCGTGATCTGAATACGGTTTTTCTTCCTCTTCAGATTATTGAGGATTGTTTTAATGTCCACCCTTTATTATTTTCACTTCAAGACGTGTTTCTGTTGGAAATTTAGGGTGCTTATATCTCACCTTTGCCCAAAACAAAGATTCCCAAATCAAAAGTTCTATGCTTTCTTAATGTCTCCGCATTGTATCCTACGGAAAGCATAGAGGAATCTCCATTACTTGTTTCTATGGGTAAAATCTATATTTACATTGCATTGCCCTACTTAGTCTTGATAGCAAAGAAAAGCATCTATCTTTATTTACCCTGATACATTTCTTTTGGTTATAATAATGTTTAATTTACTTTCTTATTATTTTTTTTCACTCCAATTCAATTTTTATGGCATTCGATGTATATGTTGAATTAATTTTCCTGTTTCTGTGGACAGATTCGATAAGATAAAACTCCGTCCTTTGATATTTATATTCATTTTAATGCAATCCTGATATATTCATAGGAAAGGCATAGAGAAGAGATGGGATGTTCTCAATCAAGGTTGGATGATGAAGAGGCAGTGAAGCTTTGCAAAGATAGAAAACATTTCATCAAACAGGCTGTTGAGCAAAGAGCTCAATTTGCTACTGAGCATGTAGCATACATTCAGTGCCTGAAAAGGGTTTCAGCAGCACTGTTAGATTACTTCGAAAGCGATGAGTCGCACCATTTGCCATTAGATTCATTCATAAGCCCACCTTCCACACCTGTGAAGAAAACCAGTCCTCTTGGCTTCATTCCCATATCATCAAAATCCTTCAGCCCAACAAAAAATGAGTTTGATCCCAAAACAACTTTGAAGGTGAATTACTTAAGGCCGGGTGGTACTCCAGCAATTTCAGTTGAGGAAAGGCCTCAAATGCCGGAAGTGGTTCGGGTCGAAACATATTATCCCATGCACCAGTTTGGCAATGATGGTTTCTTTCCTATGCAATCCTCACCTATGAATTCCTCAATTTTTGCTTATTCTCCCAATAATAGGCCTAATATCCCTCCTGCTTCACCTCAATCTTCCCTATGGGAATCATTTTGGAACCCTTTTTCATCATTGGACTATTATGGTTACCCCAACCAAAGTAGTTTTGACCAGACTGGGATGAGGCAGGTCCGAGAAGAAGAAGGAATACCAGACCTGGAAGAAGATGGAACTGAACAAGAGGATTTTGTTGAAAAGGGAAATGTAGCAGAAGTAAGTGCCAAAATTGATGTGAACTCGTCCAAAGAAGAAGTCACGGTTGAAGATGTTGATGAACCCAAGGAGGAAGTGGAGGGAAAGGTTGCTGAAACTGGAACTGTGAATGAAGTCACAGAACAAGCCAATGGCGGTGAATGTTTTCAAGTATCTAAAGCTCAAACTGCTGGTCAGGAAATGGCAACTGGTAATCAAGAAGCAAAGGAAGACACACCTGGTTTTACTGTTTATGTTAACCGAAGACCAACAAGCATGGCTGAAGTGATCAGGGATCTTGAAGCTCAATTCACAGTAATCTGCGATGCGGCTAATGATGTCTCCGCATTGTTAGAGGCCAAGAAAGCTCAGAATTTATCAGCATCAAATGAACTGTCAGGTTAATTTACATTTTGACTTTGTTTCAAGTGTTGTTGTTTGTTATTGCATGCTCCATTTCAGTGTTCTGATTTGTAACTCGAGCCTCAAGTTTCAGGAATAACTTTCGTATTTGCTCTGTTATGTTGTAGGAACCAAATATTTGGCAATGTTTGAGAAGTATTAATAACGTTTGATTTCTCAAGATTGCAATTTTATTTTCATTTCCCATTTCAAAAGTCAATCTACCATAATATAAAATGTATTTGTCTTACATAGAAAAAATCTTGTTCCCAAGTTTACATTTGATTTTTGTGCCTCATTTTTCTTTCGCTCATACCTATTCGGGAAATTTTCAAGAATATAAATTTGACTTATTTTCCTTTTGCAGCATCAAAATTGTTGAACCCAATAGCGCTGTTCCGCTCAGCTTCCTTACGATCATCCTCATCAAGAATTTTAGTGAATTCTTCAGACACTACGGATGAGGATTTCGAAGGCACCGATGATTCATCCGAGGAAGATTGTTTGTTTTCTGTTAGTCATCAATCAACGTTAGACAGGTTATATGCATGGGAGAAGAAACTCTACGAGGAAGTCAGAGTATATTACTGAATTCTTCCTTTAGTTGCATATATTACTTGACATCTATTCTTGAACTATTATTAGACCCATATTCATTGTAAAATTATTTCAATAAAATTCTCTGATGACATGCTTTGGTACAGATAATTGCTGCTTGAAATATAGCCTGTTGAAACTAATATCCATCTGGTCGTCAATACAAATTTTCTAAACCTTTTACTGGCTATTGTTCAATTATCAATAAGCTGTTATGTAGACAATCGTTTATGGATGAAAAAATTAGTATTCACTCATGAGTTTGTCAATCTATCTATAAACATTACATTTGTGATGGTTAGTACTAAATTCAAATTAAATTTAAATAAGATTTCAAAGTACTTATTTAATCATCCAAGAGGTTTAGCTCTAGGTAATATGAAAAATCGTAATGCCTCTAATTGACAAGTATACATTTTCCTATAGATGTTTAATGGGTATTGAAAAGAAATCACACTGGAGGCCAACTTACCCTTTAATTTAATTCTGTAATTTTTTTTCAATCTCTCATTTAGTTGAATTTTTTAGATAATTATTGTTACAGGTCGTGTTGCTTATGATTGTATACAATTTTATAATGGGAAACTTAATGGTATGCTCACTTTCTTCTTCAACAGTCTGGAGAACGTGTTCGAATCGCGTATGACAAGAAATGTCAGCAACTCAGGAATCATGATGTAAATGGAGAGGAACCCTCTTCCCTTGATAAAACAAGAGCAGCCATTAGAGATCTACATACCCAGATAACAGTTTCAATACACTCAGTTGAATCTATTTCCAGGAGAATTGAAACTCTAAGGGATGAGGAGTTGCATCCCCAGCTTTTTGAACTGGTGCAAGGGTACGTATGAAAGTCATTATTCCATATTCTAGATGAACTTTAAAACTCAAACTTCTGCCACAATTCAAAGGATTTTCACTGTGAATATTCCAATTTGTTCTGTATGTCCCTTCTGTATGCTAATAATGCTAGTCTTTGTCTGGTAATAGTACAGTTAGTTAATGTTAAAAATGATCTACTTATAATTAATTTTACTCTGTATAATAGAGCTATCAAGTTTACAGAGCATGTACTTAACTTTGTCTATGCAGTAGTAGGGCATAAGGTCATATATCCATTTTTTATGCAAAAACTTCGATCACGGGCTTCTTGTCTGGAGAACGTGTATGGCTATGCATGCAAGAACGCTTTTTGTGCAACGTATCAAATGCATGTCATTACAAATAAAGTATCTTGTATGCTGATTTAATGTACAAACTAACAGGCTTGCCAAGATGTGGAAAGTGATGGCAGAATGTCATCAGGCACAGCAGAGAACCTTAGATGAAGCCAAGATTCTTCTTGTTGACACTGATGCGAGAAAACAGTGTGCCACATCACTAACTGATCCACAAAGGCTTGCTCGTTCGGTCTCCAGTCTTGAAACTGAACTGAGACATTGGCGAAACACCTTTGCATCGTGGATTAGTTCTCAAAGATCCTATATCCATGGTCTAACTGGTTGGCTTCTAAGGTGTGTGAGATGTGAGCATGATCCGTCAAAGCTAGCATGCTCTCCTCGTAGGTCTAGTGGCACACATCCATTATTTGGACTTTGTGTTCAGTGGTCAAGGCGTCTAGATGTCCTTCAAGAAACTGCAGTACTTGATGGCATAGACTCTTTTGCAGCAGGCGTAGGGTCCTTCTATGTACAACAGTCAAGAGAAGAAACTCGAAGAAATCAAGTTGGATCAAAAGAACATGATGAGAATATGAAAATGGTGGAAGTTGGTCATGTTGAAGAAGTGATGAGCACTGAGAAATTGGCTGAAGTTGCTATGGAGGTGCTCTGTGCTGGTATGTCAACTGCTATGAGCTCAATGGCAGAGTTTGCTGTTGATTATGCTGAGGGATACAATGAAATTGTTAAGAAATGGGAGAATGTGAACTTGCAGCAGATTTCTTGTGGAACTGATACATAGATATAGATAGAGATGGGTTACATTTTTTGGTTCATTTAAATAGTTTAGCAGAGGGTTTCAGTGGAAGTACTTTGTTTAAGGATAAATATAGATGAAAGGAAAATGAAGGGGAGGGAAAGATTTTATGCCAATCTCTCACCATTGTTAGAGAATTTTTATAGTTTGGGGAGGGGAATGAGAAATTTTCAATGTAATGCTCAAGACCGACCCTCTTTGTAAGTTTAAGAACATTTTGAAGCTCTCTAATTTGGGGATCTTAAATACTCAAACAAGAGAGGAAAGTTATTAGTTTAGTCCGTTTTTCCTACTTTTTGTTTTTAAAAACAGTTTTCTAAACTACTTTCACACTGTAAATTTAGTTTCTCTTTAGCGAAGTTGTATTTTAAAGTATTATAAAAGGGAACCTGAACAATAAGTTCGAATCCTACCTAAGTTAGTATCCACTGAATGGTGTTCTTAAACTCAATTCAGATGGAACTCAATTGGTAATCCAGGAATGTCTGGATTTGGTGTTGTTATTAGGGGATTTGAATTCCCTTTGGGTTGTTGAATATGTTTGTCCTTGAAGTATTACTACTAACCCACATGCAGACATCAAAGCAATTTATCATGAACTTGATATTGCATGGTTTAGAGGTTTTTGACAATTGATTTGTGAATCTGACTCTTCTGTCTTTACTCCATCTTAAAAGGTGTTTCAATTGCTCACCCTATTGCAGTTTTGTTTAGAAGTATAATATCCTTCGTGCATGGAGAGACTGAGGTCTCCTTTTTTCCACATAACGCTAAAAGAAAGCAATTTCATAGGGAGTGAAATCCCTTGTTTCTTTTATGGTCTTTGATGGTTCTCTGCATTATCTGCAATTGTTCGATAATTTCATTGGCATTATATTTAACTTTGTAAATCTAACGACAACTAATAGAAGTTTTGTGTGGAGGAGTGGTGACTGTCCATGTATGATCTGCTTGAAGAGCATCTATCTTATCTGTCATGGCTTTAAGTCAACAATCACTCTTTGTAGCCTTAAGATAAGAAATGAGCTTAGAGATGGTAGATATAGAAAAGATAAAATGATGAAATGAAGGTGAGAAAAGATCATAGCAAAGATAATGTTGAATACAATAGTGAATACTCGGATGAAGATTGGTTGAAGTGGATGGATGTGAAAGTGTGTGAAAATCTTTCAAGTATGAAAGTGATTGTCATTGGTGGTTGTTGGATTAATGCTGGTAGAGCTTGACATTACTGAGAGGAGAAGATAACATCATAGGTTTAATCAGTAGTAGATTGTTGTTCATTCTTTGAAATTTTTTATTCATTTGTTATAATAACATCTGAGCTAAACTTTTGAATAACAAGTTCTTTGAATTGAACGGAGAGTAGGGGTGATAAACCGGATAAATTCATTATTGGCCTTTAAAAAAGGGTCAGGTTGGATTGAGATGCCATAATATTACAGGTTAGAATGAAAAGGGAGCTTTTAGCAGATTATTATTATTGATAATAGATTTTAATTTAATCAATTTTATCTAAAAAAAATTTAAGAAAATAAATAAAAAAATTTATTTGAAATGGGTAAATTTTACACTTTTTTCTTTTTCAAATTTCTATTTAGACCCACGAACCAATCTGTCCCTTTTGGACCTTTAGAAAACAAAATACAAATCTACGAAAGTATTTTTAATACTAAATTTATCAAATCAATTTAACAAGCGGATTTCACAAATCTAGCCTAATAAAAGAGCCGTAGGCTTATCCACCCCTAGTCATCATTAATTTCCGACAACTCAATAGACAATGGTAATTTCCCATTATCAATCAGTTTAACACTCGTGTATACAACAATGGGCCTCATAACTAGAAAATTAAAATGAATGGTAATTTTCCAATTTTGCATCTTAACAAAGTAGGAGATACTTGTTTTATTAAGGTTGGTGGGAGCCTTGTCTTTGTGATTGGAGAAAGATCTACGAACCAATGCAATTTCATTCATCATAATCAAGACCACCATCATCTAACTCCAGTTCACCATCATCAAACGTAGTCATAAGTGTGAGGAACACAACAACTGCAACCAACTGTGCTACCACAAAATATTTGCCCTTCCTTTTGAAGGTTTTCTCCTCCTGTGTTTTCTCCCTTTTGGGTTTATTCTTAGGCTTCGAACCTAATTAAAAAAATGACAAAATCAAACTTCGTGAAGAGTCACAGGACATGAGAGTTTAAAATAGCAAATAGAAATTTTCACATAATTATTAATTTACTGTATGATGATAACACAACTTTATAAAAATTAAACTTAAAACTCGTTAATTTTACATAGACTAAATATATTTAAACTTTTTGTTTTATCACACAAAAGCACAAGATGGAGTAACATGGTCGCAAATCTAATCTAAGGAAACATCTGTCAAGTCAACCTCAATTGTTATTTGTTAGACAGCGAGCTAAACACTAATCTAGGCATATCATATGCAATGTTCTGCGAGTAGTGATTAACACATGTTTGAAATATAATTTAAAAATTATACAATTATTTCTTCATTCAAGGATGTAATACATGTTTGAGTTAATTTATATATTATAAAATGAGAATAATTAACTTACTATTGATCCAAGGGTGGAATTTATTTTATCATTAACATGAAACCATTACCTAAAAATAAAATTTGAATTGAAGTTATGTAACAAAAACAGTAGATATAAAACATGGATTCAGTTAACACAACTTCATTTAGGAGGAACACCACATACGCCTCTCCAGAAAATATCATACCTGATTGACTTCTGGAAGCAGATGATGATGAACCAGTATGAAATTGTGGAACAGAGGAAGGAGATGGAGCAGCTTCTAGAAGCTCTGTTTTACATTGTTGCACATACCTAACCAAATTAGCATGCTCTGAAAACTTGATTCGTAGCACTGAAGATTCCTGATGGTACAACAATGAAGGATGCGGGGCTTAAAGTTTTCTCAAAACAACTGTCTGAGTGATTTCTAATAAGCAACCAGACGAAAAGGAAAAAATAAAAAATAATAACATATCTCTGATCTTCCTTAAGAAAGACCAGGAATCTCATAAGTATAAGAATGTAAGGAAACTTAGTACATAAGCTCAGAAGGCTTTTGTGTCAAAGTTAGTTTATTGCCCAATATCGGATGACGATTATAAAACATGTTTCTCCATAAGAAAACCAGGAATCCCAAATCAGCAATCTCTCATTTGCTCAGCCATCTCACTATAACAAGTAAAAGTTCCACATAGTGCACTTCATTGCAAATATTATATTATTTCTAGGTCTATTGTTATACAAGCTCCCATGCTTCTTACACAAAAAAGATGAAGAGAAGTATTTATGATCATAAAGCCCCAAATACACCACATCACAGCATAAAACATCTCTTACTAGTAACAGGAATGGCGAAATTAAGGTTGGCTGTTTATTTCCAAATCTGGAACCGATTTTAGCCAGATTTAATACTCTTATTTTTAGGATAAAATCTTTTAAATATCGACTACAATTCCTTGAGAACAATCTTAGTCAATTGTTGTCATTCACTCTGCCAAGTGCGTATAAACATTTGTAAACACTTCATACTTGCACATCCCTCTTTCACCTAACTATCAGACTAATGTATTGCTTCTATAGAATGCCAAAAACATTTATTCTCATATTGAAAATCTAACCACATTTATGATACTTTTAAAGTGTAAAATGTAACCTCCATAACAATCCTTGTCCAATTTAATTGGGCAGTATAAACAAAGCAGCCAATAGAGTATCCATAACCATCTCAAAACAAACAATAGAAACACTGTTAATTAATATTAATACTTACAGGTAAAGTTTGAAGAACAGCTAGTCCATGTGCAAGAAAAATAGCATCCAAGCTTGATGGCCTGGATAAAGCAAATAAAGCATATGAATACGTCACCTGGGGGTGGAAGTTAATAAATTCTCTAAAATTGAAAAACAAACCAAAGTTTTTTCGAAAATGCTCTAACAAAAGACATGCTTACAACTTCGTGTACAACTCAACCAGAGGAAATCACCTGTTTTCAAGTAAGTAATTCTGTTCGCCTAAGTAAGTTGACAAGGCATCATATGCGGAGTTTGCTCTCTCGTAAATCTGTCCATCACTAATAACTAAGCATAGATGCCAAATTAAAGAGAAAATCACGCAAAAACAATAAAACTGCTTACTAACACACACACAAACGATGGGAAACCCTATACATTGGGTCAGACATGATCAAGATCCTTATACTGTCATATTGATGAATTACTTCCTCAAACTTTAAAAAAAAAAAAAAAATACATATGGATTTAGTCCCTCTTACATTTAAAATGTATTCTTGTCGAGGAGAGACCAAATCAACATTTTTTAAAGTTTAAGGACCAAATTCATTGATATGAAACAATAGGAACCTTGATCATGTTTGGTCGGAACTATAGAGACCTCAAACACATGTTTCCCAAAATATGAAATCAACGAACATATAAACTGACCTCTTCTTTCTTTACTTCAGCGTTCTCAATAGTAATCCCATGTTTCAGCTTTACCCAATGAGCTTTCTTCCAATAGAGAATCTTCCCCAATGGCCACGGAAGATCAGAGTAATAGATGGTGTAAGCAGATGAACCTTCACCCCCTAACCAGAGCTCATAGGCAAGTGCATCAGCAAGCCAAGTCGTGAGAATTGCTTTCGTTGAAATCCACTCAGGGACCGTAGAAAACCCACTGTCCAAATCAGCAACACCAACATCTTTCTTCAAGCACTCAATGATACCCTCTTTCTCGTTGTTATAAGCCACGCAGTCACCAAACTCAAAGTAAGGAATTTGATCTAAACAAAACAAAAAATGCATACCCATAGGCAAACAAAGTAAAAAATAAAAAATTTATGAGATGGAAATGTGAACCCATAAGCCTGAAAGAAATTAAAAAGGGGGTTTACCGCTATGAGGGTTATTGAGGTGGAAATCCAAGTCGAAGGGAATTTGAGCGAATTTGAGATAGATGTATGCAGAGAGACATTCAGGGCAACCAGTTGGGAGACCAAAACATGGCTTACGCACCACCAGAGTGTTAATTTCCGCCATACATCAAAATCAAAGATTCCTCCGGGTTTAGCTTAGGGTTCATGTCCCTGTTTTTGTGTCTGATTTCTTGCTTTCTTTTCATTTTCTTTTACATGGGCCTGTTTGAGCAAAGATGGGGCCTGTTTTTAAAAATGGAATTTGATTTTGTTTTTGAAAAGTTGTAAAAATAAGAGACTTTACTTAAAGTTAAATTTAAAGATAATAAGAGTTTTTTTTTTTTTATGTATGGTTCACATAAAAAGTAATATTAGTCCGCTTAAAAAAATAATAGCAATCACTTATAAAATATTTAAAATTAAACAAATTCGTCATTCAATTCAATGTGTAATTAGATGATAGTGTATTGGTAATGCATTTTTTTCTAACATTCATGTCAAGTTATAATTAAATGATAATGTATTTTTCTTACACACTTTACACACTTTGAGTGAATACATTTTTTTCCAAATATCTATTAAAATTGTTTAAATATGTTTTTTAATTTACCTGGTTTGACATATTTTATCTCAAATATTTATCTAAAATGTTGTTTAACATGAAAAAAAAAAACATCGAGTTAAGAGAACAAGATGACCATATTCATTCATTAATAAAATTTAAAGACAGATAGAGACAAATTTTAATATGACATCAAAATTGATGAACTACAAACATATCTATCTGACTTGACAGTCGGATAAATATCTATCTGACTTGACAGTCGGATAAACGTCAGTAAGAACAATATTTAATCCAAATTTAAAATTAAAATTATTTTATATTTTTTAATGAATTAACCAGTATTTTAACCATTTTTAAGAAGAAAAACATAAAATATTTTATGAAATAAATAAAATTTAATAACTCATTTAAATACAGAGGGTAGAACCCCAAATCATATCTACTTCTATTTCAAAAAGCCTTCACTTCTCTTCAACCCTCTTTCTCTCAAAAAATCCCCTCTTTTGAAGATTCACCACCACTAGAGATTCACCACCACCAGAGTGATCTACATGAAGAGTTCTACCAAAACCCCCATTCAATTTATCATAAAGGTGAGTTTAAAAATCTATTTTCTCTACATGTAACAATCTGTTTTCTCTTACATACAAGTTCCATTCTGCTTTGCATGTTGCTTCCATTTGTTCTTTATGAGATCTCCTTTGGTTGAGATCCTAATGATGTGTCTTGATCATCTTCTAGGCTTTTCTTCGTGTAGATAAAGTGATTTAATGTGTGAAGCTGTTTAGGAGAAAAAGAGCTTTGCTAGGTAAGTACTACAAGGTAAGAGAAGTTAATTTATATATAACAAATTGTTTTCTTTTACATGCAAACTCCTTTCTGCTTTGCATGTTGCCTCCATTCATCCTTCATGAAATTTCCTTTGGTTGAGGTCCTAATGATGTGTCTTGATATCATTTGGGCCTTTTCTGTGCAGATGAAGTGATTTAATGTGTGAAGCTGTTTAAAGAAAAAAGAAAAACATTGCTAGGTCAATACTATAAGGTAAGAGAAGTTAATTTATTTTGAAATTTTGGGATCTAATTCTTGAATTTAAAAAAAAAAAATGTGGTATGATTATTGTAGTTATTTGCTTTTTGTAATTTGAAAGTAGTTTTAAGAGAATGATGATTTTGATGAATGTTGTTGCTTGCAATAATAATTTGGGTACTGATATAATTAATTAATTTTGAGAAGAGTTATTTGCTTTGAACAATGAAATTTTGATAAATGTTATGAGGATTGATTTTGGTTGGTCATATTATTCAAAATGAGTGTGGTTTGAGATGGTATGGTGGATCTACTGGATTGGGAAAGTAAATGTGGTGGATAATGTATTAATATGAATTCTCTAAGTATGTATGGAAGAATTAGCCTATATGATGTGAAAGTAATGGGTGTGACATTGATGTTACAGTGCTAAAACTATCGTTTGAAGAGAAATATGATTTGATGTTGTATGATAATTCTTTTTATAAGTTTCAAAGTACTCAAATACCTTGGTTTAAAGAGATTAAAATATGTGAACTTGGAAGGTGGATGCAATAGAATGAATATGTTTGACTAGATGTTTGTATTACAATAATGTAGTATTGAATGTATGATATTTGTATTTCTAGATTGTGGTATGCCTATATGATTGTTATATGTGAATTAGAAGAGGAGATTTTATGATGTTGAGAAAATACCCAAACTGTATAAAACATATTTGTTTGCTGCATTACTGGTGGGCAGTAATGACTTCCATTGTATGCTATCTTTTACAATTACGCTTTCAAAAAAAAAATTAACCATGTATGAGTAAGTGTAAATGTTTTAGTCTTATGATAGTCAAATTAGTTATTTCTAAGTAAAAATCTTAATCTAGGATAAGTTTGACATGAAATGTTGATTAACATAAACAAAAGATATCGAGTTAAGAGAACAAGAGGACGATTTATTTATAAAATTTAAAGATAGATAAAGACAAATTTTAATTTGTCATCAAAATTGATGAACTACGAACATATCTAATCTAAATTTAAATTTAAAATTATTTTATATATTTTAAAGAACTAAACAAGATTTTTAACCGTTTTTACGAAAAAAACATAAAATATTTTATGAAATAAATAAAATTTAATAACTCATTTAAATACAGACGTTAGGAATCCCATATCATATCTACTTCTATTTCAAAAAACATTCTCTTCTCTTCAACCCTATTGCTCTCAAAAAATTATCTCTTTTAAAGAATCACCACCACTAGAGTGATCTACATGAAGAGATCTACCAAAACCCCCATTCAATTTATATTAAGCGTGAGTTTAAAAATTTATTTTCTATACATGTAACAATTTGTTTTCTCTTACATACAAGTTCCTTTTTTCTTTCCATGTTGCTTCCATTTGTTCTTGACGAGATCTCCTTTGGTTTAGATCCTATTGATGTGTCTTGATTATCTTCTGGGATTTTTTTCGTGTAGATAAAGTGATTTAATGCGTGAAACTGTTTAAAGGAAAAAGAGAACTGCTAGGTAAGTACTACAAGATAAGAGAAGTTCATTTATTTTGAAATTTTGGGATCTAATTCTTGAATTTTAAAATGAAAATATGTGGTTTGATTATTGTAGTTATTTACTTTTTGTAATTTGAGAGTAGTTTTAAAAGAATGATGATTTTGATGAATGTTGTTGCTTGCAATAATAATTTGGATACTGATATAATTAATTAATTCTGGGAAGAGTTATTTGCTTTGAACTATGAAATTTTGATAAATGTTAGGAGGATTGATTGTGGTTGGTACTATTATTCAAAATGAGTGTGGTTGGAGATGGTATGGTGGAACTTATGATTGTTATATGTGAATTAGAATATGAGACTTTATGATGTTGAGAAAATACTCAAACCGTATAAAACATATTTGTTTGCTGCATTACTGGTGGGCAGTAATGATTTCCATTGTATGTTATTTTTTACAATTACAACTATTTTAAAAAAAAATTTAACCATGTATGAGTAAGTGTAAATGTTTTGGTGTTGGGAAAGTCAAATTAGTTATTTCTAAGGGAAAATCCTAATCTAGCATAAGTTTGACATGAAATATTATTTAACATGAAAAAAAAAACATCGAGTTAAGAGAACACGAGGACCATATTCATTCATTTATAAAATTTAAAAACAATAAAGACACATTTTAATTTGTCATCAAAATGATGAACTACGAACATATCTAATCCAAATTTAAAATAAAAATTATTTTATATTTTTAATGAATTAATCAGTATTTTTAACCATTTTTACGGAGAAAAAAATAAAATATTTTACGAAATAATTTTTTTTATAATTGATTTAAATACAGACGGTAGGAACCACAAATCATGTCTACTTCTATTTCAAAAAGCCTTCTCTTCTCTTCAACCCTATTTCTCTACAAAAAAATCATCTCTTCTTTTGAAGATTCACCACCACTAGAGTGATCTACACGAAGAGACCAAAACCCCATTCAATTTATCTTAAGAGTTTAAAAATCTATTTTCTCTACATGTAATGATCTGTTCTCTCTTACATGCAAGTTCCATTATGCTTTGCATGTTGCTTCCATTTGTTCATGAGATCTCCTTTGGTTGAGATCCTAATGATGTGTAGTATGTTCTTTGTGTAGATAAAGTGATTTAATGTGTGAAGCTGTTTAGGGAAAAAGAGCACCACTAGGTAAGTACCACAAGGTAAGATAAGTTAATTTATACATAACAACTTGTTTTCTTTTACATGCAAACTCCTTTTTGCTTTGCATGTTGCCTCCATTCATCCTTCGTGAAATTTCCTTTGGTCGAGATACTAATGATGTGTCTTGATATCATTTGCGCCTTTTTCCTGTAGATGAAGTGATTTAATGTGTGAAGCTGTTTAGGAAAAAAGCATTGCTAGATCAATACTATAAGGTAAGAGAAGTTAATTTATTTTGAAATTTTGGGATCTAATTCTTGAATTTAAAAATAAAAATATGTGGTATGATTATTGTAGTTATTTGTTTTTTGTAATTTGAGAGTAGTTTTAAGAGAATGATGATTTTAATGAATGTTGTTGCTTGCAATAATAATTTGGGTATTGATATAATTAATTAATTTTGGGAAGAGTTATTTGCTTTGAACTATGAAATTTTGATAAATGTTATGTGGATTGATTGTGGTTGGTACTATATTTCAAAATGAGTGTGGTTTGAGATGGTATGATGGAACTACTGGATTGGGAAAGTAAATGTGGTGGATAATGTATCAATATGAAATATCTAAGTATGTATGGAAGAATTTGCCTATATGATGGGAAAGTAATGGCTGTGACATTAATGTTACAGTGCTAAAATTATCATTTGAATAGAAATGTGGTTTGATGTTGTATGATAATTTTTTTACAAGTCCCAAAGTACTTAAATACCTTGGTTTAAACATATTAAAATATGTGAACTTGGAAGGTGGGTGCAATAAAATGAATATGTTTGACTAGATGTTTGTATTACAATAATGTAGTGTTGAATGTATGATATTTGTATGTATAGATTGTGGTATGCCTATATGGTTGTTATATGTGAATTAGAAGAGGAGACTTTATGATGTCGAGAAAATACTCAAACTGTATAAAACTGTTTGCTACATTATTGGTGGGTAGTAATGACTTCCATTGTATGCTATCTTTTACAATTACAATTGTTTTCAGAAAAAAATTAACCATTTATGAGTAAGTGTAAATGTTTTAGTCTTAGGATAATCAAATTAGTTATTTCTAAGGGAAAATCTTAATCTAGGATAAGTTTAACATGAAACAAAAATTAAGAGAACAAGAGGACGATATTTGTTCATTTATAAAATTTTAAGACAGATAAAGACAAATTTTATTTTATCATCAAAATTGATGAACTACGAACTATCTAATCCAAATTTAAAATTAAAATTATTTTATATTTTTTATTGAATTAATCAGTATTTTTAACCGTTTTTACGAAGAAAAATATAAAATATTCTATGAAATAAATAAAATTTAATAACTCATTTAAATAGACGGTAGGAACTCCAAATCATATCTACTTATATTTCAAAAAGCGTTCTCTTCTCTTCAATCCTATTTCTCTCAAAAAATCCTCTCTTTTGAAGATTCATCACCACCAGAGTGATCTACACGAAGAGCTCTACCAGAATCCCCCATTCAATTTATCTTAAGGGTGAGTTTAAAAATCCATTTTCTCTACATGTAACAATCTGTTTTCTCTTACATGCTAGTTCCTTTCTGCTTTGCATGTTGCTTCCATTTGTTCTTGATGAGATCTCTTTTGGTTGAGATCCTAATGATGTGTCTTGATCATTTTTTTCGTGTAGATAAAGTGATTTAATGTGTGAAGTTGTTTAGAAAAAAAAAAAACTGCCACAGGTAACTACTACATATAACAAATTGTTTTCTTTTACATGCAAACTCCTTTCTACTTTGCATGTTGCCTCCATTCATCCTTTAAAAAATTTTCTTTAGTTGAGATCCTAATGATGTGTCTTGACATCATTTGGGCCTTTTTCCGGTAGATGAAGTGATTTAATGTGTGGAGCTATTTAGGGAAAAAAACATTGCTAGGTCAATACTGTAAGGTAAGAGAAGTTAATTTATTTTGAAATTTTGGGATCTAATTCTTGAATTTTAAAATAAGAGTGATTTAATGTGTGGAGCTATTTAGGGGGTAAAAACATTGCTAGGTGAATACTATAAGGTAAGAGAAGTTAATTTATTTTGAAATTCTGGAATCTAATTCTTGAATTTTGAAATAAAAATATGTGGTATGATTATTGTAGTTATTTGCTTTTTGTAATTTGAGAGTAGTTTTAAGAGAATGATGATTTTGATGAATGTTGTTGCTTGCAATAATAATTTGGATACTGATGTAATTAATTAATTTTGGGAAGAGTTATTTGCTTTAAACTATGAAATTTTGATAAATGTTATGAGGATTGATTGTGGTTGGTACTATTATTCAAAATGAGTGTGGTTTGAGATGGTATGGTGGAACTACTGGATTGGAAAAGTAAATATGGTGGATAATGTATTAATATGAAATCTCTAAGTATGTATGGAAAAATTAGCCTATATGATGGGAAAGTAATGGGTGTGACATTGATGTTACAGTGCTAAAACTACAGTTTGAAGAGAGATGTGGTTTGATGTTTGATGTTGTATGATAATTCTTTTTACAAGCCCCAAAGTACTCAAATATCTTGGTTTAAAGAGATTAAAATATGTGAACTTGGAAGGTGGGTGCAAAAGAATGAATATGTTTGACTAGATGTTTGTATTACAATAATATAGTGTTGAATGTATGATATTTGTATTTCTAGATTGTGGTATGCCTATATGATTGTTATATGTGAATTAAAAGAGGAGACTTTATGATGTTGAGAAAATACTCAAACTGTATAAAACATATTTGTGATTTGTGATGTGAGACCATCGTAACTCTAATGGCATCTGATTCATATAAGGATGATAACTAGGTAGTGAAGTTAACATGTTAGTACTGAATGACTAATATGATTGTTTCACCCGAGTCATTTTTGTTGAGAAGGAGAAGAGGAACAATATGACAAAAGATAGTCTTTCGAGTCCATATTTTAGAAGAAAGAGTTGATGTGTTATGATAGTTTTATTATTGATCATTGATTTCTTCTTTGATATTTTATACATTTGAAATATATAATTATACAACCTTTGTAAAAGCATATAATATATTTATATTGAGATTTTATCCTTGTAAAAAGTAGTTTACCATTATATTTGTGTGTAGTCTTGTTTTCTTTTAGTTTGTGAGTATATATATATATATATATATATATATATATATATATATATATATATATATATATATATGATTAGACGTAAATGTATTTTTTTTAAAAATACCTCTTAATACTATGTAAAAATTTTGTGATGTTAAAACAATTACAACAAACATTCATAAAAAAGAAAATAAAAATGAAGGGAGTAATATAAATTAAAGTTGCCATGCATATAGACTCCCATTTAACTTTTTCTTTAATTTCTATGCAAGTATGTTTAAAACACTTAAATAAAAACAAAATATACAAAAAAATAAAATATATTTCTCTATAAGTTAAAGTTGTTTTTACGTAAGTTATATATATATATATATATATATATATATATATATATATATTGTTTCATATTAAATTTATTTTAAATATAACTCTTCATTATATGCATAAACTAATTATGATGAAGAAATTTATTTTATTTTCACATAAGTGTTCATGAAAAGTTTGTTAAACCGGTATTCGAGTAATAAAATTATATGAATGTTTAAATAGTAGTACAAACAATTATTCTCATTTTTTAAAAGTTAACTAAACTCATCAAGATTTGATCGGTGGATAATCAGGTTCAGATCATTTTCAAGTCGAGAATAAAGTTGAACAAGTATTTATTTTGATATAACTTAAAACTATAAAAAAAATATTTAAATGCATAAATTATATTGTAATTTATAATAAATAATTTAAATTACATTATGATATGATTTTAAATTACTTTTAGCTAAAAAATATATAAAATTTAATTCAAAAATAAGCAAATGAAGATGAAAAAAGTGTTAAAAGAAATAAATAACTTAAAAGATAAAATAAAAATAAGAAGATGATAGTTTAGAAGAAGGTTGAAAGATAAAACATTTTTGTCATATGTGAAATGTACATTAAGAAAAAAAGAAATTAAACCAGAATTCTGTTGGTTGTTTCTTTGTTTGTCCCACTCTGACGGGTCACAAAAAATCCCAAACAGAAAGGCGACAGCACAGTGAGAATAGCAAAACAGAGAGTGCAAGTAAACTTCTCTCTTCATGTACATACAAGGTACGAAACGCACTTTTAAAATCTTCGTCCCTTTCTCCACTGCACTGCATTCAACTTACTTGACCCATAACAGTACTCACTATCAATAATCAATAAATAAATAATAAACAAAAACATATCAATTCAGTCACACTCATCCTCATCCCTCTCTTTCCAATTTCCGCTTCGATAAGGAATCTAGGGTTTCATACGCACTCATTCTTCACCTCCTAGAGGGAAACTCCCAAACCAGCAACCTAAGGTTCCTTTTTCTTCATTCTCCAACTACTTATTCCTTTTTCTTCTCGTCTTTTATCTTATGCATTCTTTTTTCACTCTTTTACTCATATCTTTTCAATTTCACCCTTGTTTTTTTTCTTCTTATTCTTCATGTTATTATGAATTGGTAATTTATACGTGGTGATTGTACTTGATTGCTGTTGTGCTTGCTGGTGAGACTTGTTTTATGATCGTGGCTAACGTAGGTCTCTTCTTGTTTGGATACTGACAAAGTTGAAGAAGAAGACGTTCCGCTTGAAATAAACTTTTGAACAGTAAGCTTGCTATGACTTTAAGGAACACTACAATAGCATAATTTAACTCTCTCTGTATTTTGTATCGTAACTTGACTCTGAATTTGCATGAGAGTTTTTTTCGTTACACCTGTCCACTTTCACGTGAAGTAGTATATCGTGAGTTTTTTCGTCAGCTGTTCACTGTGATATTTCGCCCGTGTTCTTGTCTCTTGTTCTTTGCTTTCGTGCATTTCTAGTGTAAAGAATTTATTTTCTCGTTGGAAGTTTACGCTGACGCAACACTTTTTGGGTGCAATTCAGGAGGCAACGTGACATTTCTGGTTTCCATTACGAAAGATGGGATAAAGTAATCTTCCAGTAATATGGCAACTGAGAGTCCAATCAGGATCTCTGAAGCTGGGGGGAAATGGCCGACTCTTAAGGAAGCTGCAACGTTTGGTTCACCATCCCATCATATGGCAACAGAGGATCTGGGTATATTTTTGAATGGTCATAGGTTCCACGGCAGTGGAAAAGATGTGGTACCCAATCGTAGTGGCAGTGCACCTCCAAGCATGGAAGGCTCATTTCATGCCATAGAGAACTTATTATCCCAAAACACCACTAGAAATGCAAGCTTGGGATCTCTCAACAGAGCTGTGCAAAAATGTGAGTTTGATGACCAGTTACTAGCTGATTTTACTTATTTGACTGTTCCATTGTCAACTTAAACACTGGATTTCCTCACCCATTTATAGTATTAGTATGGAAAATGGAACCATATTTGTAATTTTTGGCTTTTAACAGCAATTTGTGATTGTCTTCTTCAGATGATAGCGGTAAAGGGTCCTTTCATTTGTCACGAGAAACTCTTGCAACACACAAGGAGGAAGCTGAGGATGATTCAACCCAACAACTGTATGATAATGAGTTAGATAAGGCTAGTGGAAAATGGCATCGGCAGGATGTGGCTTCAACATCATCTAAGCACAAAAAAATAGTACTGGTGATTATTGTGATATCAACTTCTTTCTTTTACTATTTTTTGTAAGTTTTTGAGTCTCAAGATTTGTCTGTAGCCAATTACTTGACCTTTTTCGTTTTTCGCCTCCATAATTTTTTGTATGAATGCATGATCTTTTATTTTCTCTATTAAAATTCAAACTTTCAGGAAGATCTTCCGCATGCCATGTCACCTGTACATAATAAGTCTCTTGGAGTGGTGGATGAACTAATTGATGTAGATACTGGTTCAAATTCTTCTTATGACCCTTCTATCTCTACAGTGGATGCTATAAAACCTACCATAGGTGGAGATGATACAAGGGTATCATCATTTGTTGATTACTCTGCCCCTGTCACAAGCTCATCATCTCTCAATTCCACTGGAAGCATGGGTTTTAATGATTTAGATGTTACAGTTGTAGAATCTCAATTGAGGGCTCTCACTGTATCTAATCTACCAAATTCAGAAAGTCAGAGTTATGAAGATAAATGGAAGAACAGCTTACAGAATAGTTTGACGCAGCAACGCCACCAACAAAGCTATCCATGTGAAACTCCTAGCAATTCTCAAAGTGAAAAATGTGCATATATTGGTATGGAGCAGCCTCTTCAGAGTTCAAGCAAGTTCTCATCTGATGTCCAGCCTGTATTATCTGTGCTGCAATCATCGGGGTATACACCTCCACTATATGCTACAGCAGCAGCTTATATGACCTCAACAAATCCTTTTTACACTAATTTTCAGGCTTCAGGTATATATTCTCCATCATATGTAGGTGCATATCCTTTTAGTCCCACAGCTGTTCCTCCATATATCGCTGCATACCCTCCTCATGGTTCTGTACCACTTGTTGATGGGGCTACTGGTTCTAGTTTTACTCCCCAAGCAGCAGGGGTTTCTTCCATTGTAGGAAACATTTCACATAGTGCTGAAATGATACATGCAAACAAGGTTTTTGGACAATTTGGATTTCCTCTGCAGCCTTCTTTTGGTGAGCCTTTTTACATGCAATATCATCAACAACCTTTTATGGAAGGATACAATATACCTGGTCATCTGCTGGCACCTAGAGCCAGTGTTGGTGGCCAAATTGGTCCTTTTGATTCCCAAAAGAGGCCCAATAGTGGTTCTTACTTGGATGAGAAAAAATTACATAATCAGAGAAGTGGTGCTAATTTGAATTCTAATAGAGGTGGGATAATGCATCCTGGTTACTTTGGACACCATTCAAACATGGCTTTCGCAACTCAGTATCCAAGTTCTCCACTTTCTAGACCCGTCTTGTCTGGATACCCAGAAAGTAGTTCTGGCCTTCCAGGTGGAAGGAATGAAAGGAGACCCTCTCCAGCTTCTGGCAGAAACGGAGGTTTATTATCTGGATGGCAAAGTCAAAGAGCCTTAGACAGTGGTCACAACCCAAAAATTGCAATTTTTCTTGAAGAGTTAAAATCTGGCAAAGGTCGCAGATTTGAGCTATCTGACATTATTGGACACATAGTTGAATTTAGGCAAGTAATATTTTCGGTGATCGTTTTACCTATCACTTTATCAATTCTTTGGCTTTGGAAACTAAGTTCATTGTGGTTTTTAACTCCAGCACTGATCAACATGGGAGTCGTTTTATACAGCAGAAGTTGGAAAACTGTGGCGTTGAAGAGAAGGAGTTAGTGTTCAAAGAGGTTCTTCCACATACTTCTAAATTAATGACTGATGTATTTGGCAATTACGTAATTCAAAAGGTGTGTTTTAAAGTGATGTACATTGTTATTAACTACTTTATGGTTGTCAGCAATCTGTTATGCTCTAATTTGTCTGTTTCTCCTGTGCATAGTTTTTTGAGTACGGAAGCCCTGAGCAGAGGAAGGAACTTGCAAATTGTCTTCTTGGTCAGATACTGCCTTTAAGTCTTCAGATGTATGGCTGTCGTGTAATCCAAAAGGTGTGTAATTTGTATTGATTCTCATATAACAGTAAGACATTGATCTATATTTATATCAGTTGTTTTTCTTGAAAGCTATTGCATTCTGGTTACAAGATATACTCATGGATCTTGTTCAGCGTGACTTTATTTCTACTACCATTTTGGGGCTTAGGATCTCTTATTGAGATTTATTAATGATCTAAATAAATGAAGATCCTACTTAAGAATTTGCAAGAAGTCTGGCTTTTTGCAAATTACAATCTGAAAATGGGGCTGCTTATCTCTTTTATCTTTTCTTCTTGTAGCCAAGGTGTAGTTCCTGGTATAACTTACAAAATCAATTTGTTTGCAATAGACAAAGATTAAAACATACAGTCTGTTATTTGTTTTCCATGTCAAATACAATTTACATAATTTCCTATGGTTAGAAACTCTGGTTTTTGAAGGGCAATTTTTTCACTTCAGCAAAATTCTATTTGATGGTCAATAATATTATCTGCTGGGGGGTCGGTGAATCAGTGTCAACATGAGTTTATCATGTGTATACAATGGATTGTAAAAGGAAGTAAGAAGTTTTAGAAGAAAAATACCATGATATGAGCACGTTCTTTGTGCTCCCTTTCTAGCACAGATATCCCTTGGAGAAGAGGAAAACTGAATATTTATTTATTTATTTTTTTCATTACAAGCTCTCCCCGTTCCCTAAGTTCAAAGGATTTTAGTTTGGTATAGTAAAAGTTTTAGTCGGGAATCATAACCTAATTCTGTTAATAACAGATAAACTAGATAAACTTCTTGCATTAGTAATAAAAGGGGATAGGGAGAGTTAGTTGGGAATTAGTTTAGAGTTTTGAGAAGAATTTGTTAGGGAGAGAACCAGGTCACTCAAGTTTAAACACCTGGGAGATAGAGAGGAGAATTTCCACTGTATCATTCTAATTCTCTAGTTTTCTATCACTCACACTAATACTGAGTGGAGTGGTTTAACCTGTAAAATTCATTTGTTCTTATTTCTTTCTAATATAATTTTCCAACAATCTTTAAACTCTGTCTTTTATCCTTTTTCTCTATTATTACATGAGTCTTAGATTGCTTGTACTTTGTGCTCAGTTAATGCTTCTTCTAATTTCTGAAGTTTTATTTGTGTTACGGAAGAATGTTGAAAATAGATAAAAGTTATAGATACAGATTAATACTTGAGTTGAGAACTTATACTAATAGGGATGTGGTCCAATTGGTTGACCATGTTAAGGAGCCTAGGATTTTACTGATTTACAGTAGAAGAAAGCATGTATCACATGGAGAAGAAAGTAGGGAGAAGAGTTAGTTAAGAAAGAGACTGGAGGAGAGGGGGGAAGGAGAAGTCCAGATGTGGAATCTGGCCATTGTGACTTAGGCTCTTAGTTCTTGGAGTAGTGAGATTTGTTTCTTTTCATTCATTTTCCCTGTATTTGGAAATACAAGTTTTTCCAATTTGTTCTGTGTGTCGTATTGAATTATTATTTCATATTTATCTCAATTTTGTGCCTGTGCAGGCACTTGAGGTTATCAATCTTGAACAGAAAGTTCAGCTTGTTCATGAACTAGATGGAAATGTCATGAGATGTGTCCGTGACCAAAATGGTAATCATGTAATACAGAAGTGCATTGAATCTATTCCAACTAAAAGCATTGACTTTATAATATCTGCGTTTCGTGGTCAAGTTGCTATTCTATCAATGCATCCTTATGGTTGCCGAGTCATACAGGTAAGGTTATTGCAGTTACCTTTCCCAAAAAGGAATTGATGCTTCTTTGATAGTCCATTTAGTCCCATGATATTATTTCTTGTAGAGAGTTTTAGAGCATTGTTCAGACGAGGTTCAATGTCAGTTCATTGTGGATGAAATCTTGGAGTCAGTTTTTACTCTTGCTCAGGACCAGTATGGTAATTATGTTGCTCAGGTTAGTTACTATCTGTCTCAAGCCTTTAATTGTAATATTGTTTTTTAGCAGTGGGTGGTGTTTGCATGGTAGAAACTGAATAAAATTGGAGGTATAGACATTGCCTTTCTATCATTTATACAATTATAAATAGCAACATGTTTTTTCTATCTGAATTTTTTTTTTTCTGTTGATTTCATATATTTCTATAATTTCTAGTTCATCCTATTTGTATTTCACCTCATTTAAGCAGTTATCCTATTTGGCTAATTCTATTTCGATATTTCTGTTAAATATGAATTGGGTTCTAAATGACAAACTCAAATGGTATTTTACAGGGTGGCCTTTGTTTTGTTATTCCAAAATATTGTCTTTCAAAATATTATTACAAAGTGGACTTAAACTTGCACAAGAAGTGGTAATGACTTGGGTCTTTTAACGAAGTGGTTTTTGGTACACTGGTGATGTCGCTTTAGGTATTAAATTAAACGGTTCTGCAATTTTTTATGTGTAAAAAAATATACTTACGCATGCTCACCATGTACAATGTACACCTGAGCTCTTAGATAAACATGTATGGGCCCACTCTGGCTCAAACTCCTTTTCCAGGATAGTTCATATTGTTTTCTTACATGATGGGCATGTGCAACTACTGTAGTATCAGTTTTGTAAATTTACAGACAAATAATTTTATATTGTTCAAACTGCAGAGGACATTACATTTATTAAGAAAAAAAATTGACTCATTTTTATGTGTGCTGGACATTATCAATTGGCAGTGGTTGTCTATTATGAACTCACTACATTGTATGTTAGATAGGGAAGTACTGATGACTTGTTAGTAAAATTGTACGAAGGCTTTTTGGAGGTTTCGTGAGGGAACGACCCTGAATTATTCGTTCTTCAAATTAAATTGTACAGATTTGCTCTGTGCACTTAAATTCTTGTGTTTTAGGCATGTTCTAGGTACTCTTCTGCTTTCTTTGGTCTTTAAATATTTGTTTTTTTGTAGTTGTGTTAATTAATAATGCCTTTTCAAATAGCTTTATCTATAAGCTTTTAATGATATGGATAAATTATGGGGTTTACTTACCTATTTGCATTTTGCACATGTTGTATCTTTATGATGCTATACTTATACCTTTACAGCATGTGTTGGAGAGAGGAAGGCCTCAGGAAAGGAGCCAAATTATTAGCAAGCTTTCAGGACATATTGTTCAATTAAGCCAACATAAATTTGCATCAAATGTTGTTGAGAAATGCTTGGAATATGGTGATTCCACTGAACGACAGCTGTTAATAACTGAGATTATTGGACATGACAAACAACATGATAATTTGTTGGTGAGCATTAAATTTTCAAGCTAGCATATTATTACGCATCTGATTATTAAATTTGTTGGACATGATACCTTTTTCATCTAGCTTGTTAAAATAGCATACACTTGTGCATATAACATTCTTAAATGACAAGAGTCACCTGCAGAATCAATGAAATGAGTGTTAATTGCGTGAAATGAGTGTTAATGGCTTGAAGTTAGTTTGAAATTTGGTGCTAGGGGCTTGTTAACTGATGCTGATGGCAAGTTACAACTTACCAGGAATTGAAATAAACAAATGCAAAGAAACAGGGAAGGAAAAGAGACATTATTCTATTGTTTAACTGAATCTTACATCTGAGGTTTCAGTAATTTTTCTTTAGAGAATCATGTTATCAATTTATTATTCCTTGTGACTGCTACTGTTTTTCAGAAACAAAAATAACATTTAACATTGTGTTTGATATATAACATGCACCTCGATGTTCACGCCAAACTTTTGCTCACATGCTGTTATAAAGTTGAAATACTAAAATATAGTGACCAGGAACTAGGATTCCTCTACTTTTTGTTGGCTACTAGACTGTCTGACTGTTTATTATAATGTTTAGCTCATATATAATCAATGGGATCCTGATACCTACCCCAAACAAATATGCTTAAACTCTGTCTTCTGGTTAGTAATAGTTATGGTAAAAAGAGGGACTTATATTCCCATCACCAGTTTTTTAATGTTGTACCTATAACTGATACAATAACCATACCAGAGGTTTTAGGGCTGTTGTATTTTGCTGTTCTATTTGACTAATCTAGAATCTTTCAAGTTGCATTTTTAGTTGATTTCAAGCACTAAAACTACACGAAGATCCTTCCATATATGATGATTATTATGCTGGCATTTAGTATTCTTGAGCACTACATGTGATGTGAATTATGCTATAATTTTTTGGGGTTTGTACTCTTGCTTACTATCCCATGCTTGATTTAATTGTAGACAATGATGAAAGATCAATTTGCAAATTATGTGATCCAGAGGGTTCTTGAGATCTGTTCTGAAAGTCAAAGAGCAGTGTTACTTTCTCGCATAAGGCTTCATGCTCATGCTTTGAAGAAATACACTTATGGAAAACACATTGTGGCTCGGTGTGAACAGCTACTTGAGGAAGGTGTGTACACCTAGTACTTTGGTTTAGCTTGGTTGACAATACACGGATTGTGGTTAGTTTACACAAATTATTATTACATTCTTTAGTATTATAAACAAATCCTGGTTTGTTTACACGAGACATGATTGCATTCTTCAAGTAATATGTAATGAGGTAGGTAGTACCTGAGAAAATGTGCTTGAGCTTTGCTAGGTGGTGCTGATTCATTTTTCGAATGTTGGACTAAATAGTGTAATAAAAAAATAATGTTTAATCTTTCTGGTTAGGGATAATATAATCCAGTAGAATTGATGAACTTTTGGATTGAACGCATTTAGTAGTAATGGACTGCATCTCTTCAGAGCGTTTAGGATTATCTTCGGGGATGTTATTGTCTTGAACATTAGCATTTCTTCTTAACATGGAAATGTTATCTTCAACTGATGATGGTGACAGTATTTAACAAAACGTATTGCTACTTTAACATGCCAAAATTCTAATTAATATTCTAAAGAACCACAGGCACTTCTTGGTAGAAGTTGTGTGTCAGATATGTATCCTTGTCAGACACTACATGAATTCTTCAAATATTTAGTTGCACTTTTATAATTCTTTGACTTTTAGAACTTTTATACCAACGTTGATTGGAATACATAATTATTGGAATACGAACGTCGAATAACGTTCAAGCTATATATATTGACTAACTTCTACTCCGATGTGATAAGTTGACGTGTCTTATCCCTTGAACTTGCGTGTACTTAGAAAGTTAATAAGTTGAATGCTTTATTTTTGTTCCATTCCATAAAATTATGATATTATATTTTAAATATTATTTAATACTTATTATTTATTTATTCCGATTTAACAAGAGTTTAGCAATTAAATCTTGAATGAGTACTTTAACTAGTTTGATAACAAATTTAGTTTTAAAAACATTAGGTTATATCACATAGGGAGGGAAGAAGGGTGGGACTCGCCTTACTCAACCAAAGGAGAGAAAATGCTTTTTTTTATTGCCTATTTTTGTTCTCTCTTCTTTCCTATGTACCAATCAATGTGTAATAGTACATCTTTTATGCTTTCTTATCCCTATACTTTACGTGCAGAGAACCAAAGTCCTGGACCTTGATGACAAGCGAGGGACTTGTACAATGTGTCTGTGGCCTGCAAACATAACAACTAACATGTATTTCTCTATCACAGGAGATAGATGAGATATTGATCGTTGGGCTTCCTATTGAATAAATGAATGCTACTGTGCCTTCGTATATGCTGCGCCTGGATAGTTCCGATATTCATGGCTTCCTTAAATGTTAGTGTATGCATATATGTTGTGCACTTAATGTAATTACATCATTTAAGTGATTGCTTTGTATTATTGCTCGAGTATAATCAGTTGGAAGGAGAAATCCTTCGTGATGTAAATTTACTGGATCTTCTCTGCTTTACAGTGATTTTCTATAGGAAAGAACTGGGCTCAACCAAGGGTTTTTCTCCTTAATATCCGCTCCCTCTTCCTTAGGGTTTGAGTATTGATTTAATTGAGCACGGTTAAGCTAATGTGTGGCTGTTTTCATGCTACATTTGTCTGAACGAGGATGCTTGATATCAGGGTGTTGTTTTAAAGAAATGGCGTTATACCCAAAATTATTATTTATGCTTGAACACACTTCAAATAAAATCAAAAGTCAATGCTGGAATGATTTCATTTTCATCTAAAGATTTTGATTATCTTCTATAACCATTTTGCTCAGGTGAATATTGTTCAGGACTTAACCTGTGAATTTAATAGAGCTCGACATGAACTGTGAGCTTACATGAATTGCAAGCTTGACGTGTACTAAGCTTTCAGTTTTACTATTAAAACTTAGTTAAATTTGATCAAAATTTATTTATAGCAAATTGTTAAATGATCTAATCATGCAATAAAGTAACTGAAGTTCATGCGTGTCTACACATTTTACTCGTATGTATATGTAATGGGTGAATCAAAGACGTGAAAACTTTTCAAATTAAGCACGACATGAACACAAAATTCAAATTTTACTCGTCTTATTGATATTTCGGATTTTAACTTTCAAATACTGTTTGCTGATGATATAATCAAAATATGAATGGTGCTTCTCATAATGTGATAAATATAATGAACCCATAAATATTAGTCAGACTCTATATAAGTCAACTAAGAAAAAATAGATACAACTATAATTGATCCTCACTTGAAAAGATAATTGTCTGCGGAATCACAACTAAATTCGTTTGCCAAATAATACATACAAAATCATAACCCTAAATTGGTTAAGAACCCAAAAAAAATAAAACAAAATTGATATTGGGACATTCTTCATAAATATCCTTAAGGCTCCATCGAAAAGATTTGGTGACGACGGAGGCAAATGCAGGACAAGATCAAAATCGGTCCTTCCTTTTCCGACCTGTGTACTTGCTATCCTGAGGGACGGCATTTCCTCTTCTTCTCATCTGCTCCTTCTTCCTTAGTATCCATTCCTTTCCCTTCCCACTCTTATTGTTCTTTTTCTGTTTCTTCCGCGGCCTATGCCTATCTGAGATGCATACCTGATGTTTTGTTTTTTTATTAATAAGTAATAAACCACTCATGAGGTTATACTCAAGCAATAATAAATGTGGTAAGACTCACTGTCTGATTTTCTTCATCCTCACTGTCCTCTTCAGAGCAACTCTCCCCATCTTCATTTTTACCTTTGGACACGGATGAATTTACTGAACGTTGCCCACACGTGAGAACAAGGAACTCCTTTCTCCTCTTAGAACTATCATAAGTCAATTGTTCTCCAATTAGTAAAACACCATGCTCAAGAAGGCTAGGTAATGATTCTTTTTAAAAAAAAAAAATCATAGCCAGAAAACAAATCAAACAAGACATTAGACCTCACAATTAAACATGACCGTTTTTCTCTAGGAGTGCGTATAATTGATAATAAATCTATAACTATATAAAGCAAGGAGAGAATCAACTATGCACTAATGTGTGTTGAGATATATTACTCATTTCTGTTCATCCTTCTCCCAACTTTATCTATAGCATATGATAGAGGCCAGAGTGGAGCTACATTATCCCCAGGGGAAACAATTTTTTTAATAAGCTTTTGCGAGTAGCTAAGATGAATGTGATTGACTAAAGAAATTTTAATTGATAGAATCTTCAGAAACATCTTATATTTGTCTACCATTTTGTTTTTTCTTTTTATTTACTTATTTCGTGAATGTGGAAACATTGACCAACTTAACCTTCCTCTTAGTATTTATTATTTTGGAGACTTGCATTGATCTTATAATTTGGCCACCTCAATAAATATTCCATGGCTCCAACCCCAATTAGGAATCGGATATATTTTAAAGTATACAACTTGAGATGGTTCATTTTAAATATATATAATAAATTCCAGCTGATTCTCACAAAATAATACTAAACCCTAAACACTAAAACAAGAAACAATAGAACAGGGGAAAGGAATATAAGTTGAGCTTCTACTTTTTCTCAGTATGAGGTCAAATTTAGTACATGAATATTTTTCAACAGATTCGAGCGTAACATGACTACAATGACCAGAAACAATAATTACAGCACTTACCAAACACAAGAAAACAAGTTAAAAATTGTGCTGACTTGTAAAACACTATAATATATAGAATAATTTTCCAACACATTTTTTTTATGAAACAAATGAACACAGCAATATAGTAAGATTCATTTCTTCGTACCTGTGTGGAAAATCGACCACTATACCACCAGCAAATCCAGCATGCATTGCAGCATTTAAAATCAATTCACGCTGGTCTATATTTTCAGGATATACTTGAAACACTGCTCTAGCTCCATTGGATAAGCATTTATATAAAGATGTAAAAAATGCCCTGCACAACAAAATGAGATTATATATTATTAGACCAGGGGAAAGGAGATAGGTTCCAGAATAATTGAATCTCTATGTAGTGTAATGAGATGAAAAAAAGGTGGAACTGCAATTCCCTATATTCTTAGCTTAAGAAGCCCAAAATATTAAAGATTAGAATAATGATGAGCAACACAATGAACAGATAAAGGTACATACTTCAATCTTAATCGAGGGTTGTGAGAGGACTTATCAGCATTGCATAACCACTGCATTATCATATCAAAGTTTGCCTTGTCAAATAAATATCCACAGCATTAAGAATGAAATAAAATGCTCCCCGCAATTCAACTTGTTAGAGAAGTAGCACCAATTCAAATAAAAGTACCCCTCACCCCCAAAAGATAAAAATGGAAGTGCATGATCCACCCATTCAAAATATGTAACTTTACACTTCATATATCATAAGTTATAACTGAGTATGATCTCCTTCACCCAGGAAAAGCTCGGTCCAATCTCAAAAGGTCTTGAATTTCCACAAGTAATTTCAGTTTGGATTATTCTTTTTTATTGAAAGCACACCTGAACAGCAGATATACTGATGGCCCCATCAATGACTCCAGGACGAACCCCTAAACCCTGAAACCAAATTCAACGCGAAAGAAAACATGTAAAGTAAGAAGCATACATGCATCCTATTGCAACAAACAAACACCATGAAGGAACACACACTGAGAAAATCTAAAAAGAAATAAAGAAAACAAGTAATTAGCATACCTGACCCATGTCACCAAGTAAAAGGTCACCTTCAACCTCTCGCTCCAACGCAACATCTACCAGTATAACAAAATTAATAAAATTAGCAAAAAGAAAATGCAAAATACATAGGACTAAAAGATAATATTTAGAGAAAAATTAAAGGAAGAACAAACATAACATACTAAGCATTGATGCTGAAATGTCAAGACCTATCCAATGGTGTCCATTCTCCGTGAGTGTCTCGCCGCTGAGTCCCGAACCACACCCTAGGTCAATCATTCACAAATCATAAAACTTTGAGGAAAACTCCAGAGAATAATTAAAATTGAATTAAATTAAATAAGATTAAATTACCTATATCAAGGAGTAATTTTGGAATGTCATCCTCAGGTAAAGCAAGTAATTCGAGGGCTCTCTCTGACAACGTTGCCTTTTTGACACAGAGAAATTAACAAATAAATCTCATAAAAAGAGAAAATCAACTACAACTGAGAATGCGAAGAAGGAGAAGAAAGAAAAAAAACCTGAATTTGAACAATTCGGGAAGAAGAGGTATACTTTCGAGCTTCAGAATCATCATAGAAAATCTCAGGCGGCGCAATCACCTCTGGTCTTGACGCCATTCTTTCACAAGTTCAAAAACCCTAAAACCCACACACCACCACTACTCCATTATTATGATTTCACTTTCACACATATATATTGTATCACCATCTGCACTTTATTATTTATTTACTTCCCCGAACTAAAAGACATGCGTTTATGATGATAAAAAATATTTTTTATATTTTTATTATAAATATATGTAATTTTTATTAGTTTTATTATAAATTTTTTTTTATTTTATCAATAATTTTATAATTAGAAAATGATTAAATTTAAAAAAATTAAAAAACAATTAAATTTAAAAAAATATATTTAATTAAAAAATAAAATTAAAAAGTAAAATTAGAAAATAAATACAAACATGAAAGGAAGAAATATGTATAGGTACAGATTAGATAAAAAATAAAAAATTAGGGTGATCCACTTTTTTTTATTAATTAAAATTTCAAATATTGTATTTTAATTTTTTATAATAGTCTTGATTTCAGAATTTTAAACTATATTTTAATTAATAATAACATATATGTAAAATGAATATGTTAACCGTGCTTCCTTATGCACACAATATACCACACTTTTTCCTTTTTTTATTATGTGAACTTTATTATTAAGTACTTCTACTTTGTTAAATATCGATACATATAGAGCAGTAATATTAAAAAATTATCAAGCTATGAATTAAAGTATATAAGATTTTATTCATTCTTTTGAATTTGATTGCCATTTGTAAATATTTTATCTTAGGTTTAATTATGCCTTTATTCCCATTTTAGAGTCAAAATCTCAAAATGGTACCCAAATTTTTAAAAGTCTCAAAATGATCCCCTTTTTTGTTGAAACGTCTCACGTTTGCCCTTCCCGTTAAGTCAAGGTTGACGCCGTTAGAGGGAGTTCCACGTGTCAGTTCCTCAATTTTTTGAATTTTTTTATTAATTTTTTTTGAATTTTTTTTATTTTTTTTTGAATTTTTTTAAAAAAATCAAAAAATTGCCACGTGTCAAGCTGTCCTCGTGCCACGTGACAGTGACACGTGTCAGTATTACGCCACGTGTCATTTTGTTAGTCTCAATTTGGTCCCTTTATTTTAATTTGTCTCAATTTAGTCCCAATTTTTGTAAAAATGAGCAATTTTGTCCCCCTTCAAATTGAAACAAAATTTAATTTTATATAAATGTTATACAAATATTTTTATTAAATTTGATATTTTTATTCAAATTGATA
>Ga0214542_1001552_pt1 | contig 47240 bp, 22 predicted proteins | sample CNSS1metaG_FD_160096 | JGI IMG/M metagenome (GOLD analysis project Ga0214542, IMG submission 160096) | Root nodule microbial communities from cowpea collected in UCLA plant growth center, Los Angeles, California, USA - CNSS1 | ecosystem: Host-associated > Plants > Roots > Nodule | place: USA... | reverse complement strand
TGTGGTTGGTTTACCTTGCTAAACTCTTACATATAAATGGTTCCTTTTAAGTTATCAAGAAAGAAATTCGTGGAAAAGGCTGTTTTGTAGTAACATTACTTTTTTTTTTCCTTCATTTTATCACACCATAAACATCACAACTATATCACAAATTAAAAGAAAAAATGTTAATGATAGAAGGTAACTCATTTTTATTGAATAAGATTTAATAAAATTAACAACTGTGAATCTACTTATTCAAAAACTCACTTATGAATTATGGTATCTCGAATTGTTATTCAAAAACTCACTTACGAATTATGGTATCTCTAATTGAATGTGTTAAACGTAGTTCTCACATTCTTGATAAAAGTTCTCTTTCAAGCATGTCGGATCTCTTTTATCTATACACGTTAATACTGAAATTTTTAAGTAAATATTTCGATTTCCTTTTATCTCAATTTCTTTGTTGAATTTCAGTAGTTCTTTTAAAACAGATTGTCAATAGTTTAAAGTAAATCTTATTAACAATTTAATGTTTTATTATAAATAAACGATTTATACATTTAAAGATCACTTTTTAATTTTATTCAAGATATAACTAATTTAAATATATTTATTTTTTAAGAATTTTAATTTTAATTAAAATGTGAATTATATTTTTTATATTTTAAAATATTTATTTCTTATAAATTTCAATTAAACAAAACCAAACATATTCTATCTAACACATGCTAAAATATTAGTTTCTAAAATATTAATTCATTTGTGTTGAGAATTTAATCTTACACATTATTTGGTAAGCACCGTAATAAAAATCAAATAATAGAAAGTTACAATAGTGACGATGAGAGTAGTGAAAACAATAAAATTAATGACAATAAAAAAAATAATGATATTGATGTTGATGATGGTGACAATGTGACTACTATAACAATAACACTAACATGGTAAACAAGTAACAATAATGACAAAAGTGAAGATATTTATTACAAGGGTTAAATATTTATTTCATCCTTCGATTTCTGATAAAAATTAAAATTAGTTTATTTTTAAAATTTTAATTTAATTTAATTTTTTAATTTTAGAATTATTTGAATTTAATTTTTTTAATCAAATTTTGTTACGATCTTTATTATAAAAACAAAAGTTAAGAAAAAACAAACCATATTTAACTTTTGTTATAAAAATAATGATAAAAGTATGGAGTTTAATGGTGGGGAAAATGATGATCACAAAAGTTCTTATATTAATGGTGACAACAATTAGTAATAATTGGCACCATAGAGATAATTATGTTTGACAGTGACGTAACAATAATAATAATTTAGAAAAAAATAGTGGTTAGAGTGGTAACAATGACAATAACAAAATTAAAATTCTTAATTTAAACAATTATGAGACATAATTTTATTGATATTATATATATATTTTTAGATAACTTATTTATTACTAGTATTGTTATTATGTCGACATTGTTATTAAAAAAAATGGCCATTTAATTGATTAAAATCATTTCAAACTTAAAGTTGTGTATTTGATTTTTATTTCAATAAATTAAAACGAGTTTTTAATGTGATCTAGTTTTTTTAAACGCATGTGTATATCTATACATGGGAGAGAGGGAATTTGTTTTTCAAGTTGATATTATGATATTTTTTTTGTCTACTTGAAAAATTACTTTACTATTTCAATTTCTGATTGTATTTTGGTTAAATGGTTTTTATTTCTTAAGTTTTTTTTTTTTTTTTTTAGAAATATGATACTTTTTCGTGTGAGTAATTAAAAAAAATATCTTTCAAGAAATGAGTACTTTCCTTCTAGCATAATTGATTTCTTACTTAAATTAACATCATATGTATTTAAGTTATAATCACTTGTTTAAAGTTATAAGAGAATTAGGAGAGTTTAAATATTTTTTTTCCTAAAAAAGACATGTAAAAGAATAGTAAGATATTAGTAGAAATAATTTAGAAAGTAACAACCAAAACAAAATATTAGTAGAAATTACATATTTGCAAGCTAAATTAAAGCCTAGTTTCCCAAAAATATATATCAACCATTGAAAATTTAGGGCTACCTCCCTAAAATGTTGGACACCCATTGTTAAGTCCTTCTCTTTGGTGTTCAAACCAAAAATAGTTTCTTTTCACCTTATAAAAACTCATGTCAAGTGCATTATTCCTCAATCAAACATTTTGCATTCATAACATTCAAAAATCTCCCTCTCTCTCCACAATAATCTTTGTTTAGGTTTGAAGTTTCAATCACAATATGAACAACATGAAGGCCATTCACAATTGGGGTGAAGTTGCACCAACCCTCCTTCTACAATCAGCTTATAAGAGACCATCACGTTGCTTCACATTGGAACCTATCATGGAAGAAGAACAACCACATGGCTCAGGAATGTTGAACAACAGAGTTTTTGTTTCTATGCCTTTGTTACTATTCTGTGGCTTTCTATACATTTTCTTATATAGAGGATTGCTAATATGAAAGAATTTTGCCCATGTTCCTGGGAAAAAAATTAATAAACAAAAATCTTCATGTGACTTGAGATATCGAGCTGTGTTGCATTGTTAAAATTAAGAAGAATTTATTTTGTCTAATCACAAGTTTTCTCTCAAATGTGTGATTGCACTGAACCAAATATTTATCTCCTATAACCTTTTGATTAATATAATATGAAATGAATATTAAGTTAAGCATTTAAATTGATAAATAATAGTACTTAGTTCTTTTTTTTATTGGTGTAGATTTTGTTGGCACAGCTAGCTGACTCTATAAGAGCGGTTTAATAGAGTTTTAAACTCTTTTTGGAGATAATTAGGGTAAATCAGTCTAACATACAAGCATCACAAACAATACAAATAAATTTTAGGATGGTTCACCCAAACTCACGAATTATATTCAATTTTCCTTAAATAATTTGATCAAGAGGTTTCACACTAATCAAATCAATTATTATTCAAGTACACAAATAATTCTAGATTACACACTAGTACACAAACCACTTTTAGTTACATCGTCTTAACATGTTCCTGAAATTAAGACTTTATTAAAAAGGACAAGGAGAACTCTTAAAGAGAGAACATATTTAGCTCACTAGAATTACTTCACACGGTAAAGAGTTACAATAATTTCACTTTCCTACTAAAAACATTTAGCACTATATGATCAATAGAAAATAGAAAGAATGTAGAATGCTATAATAAAGCGTTGCTACAATTCTTTAATTAAGATATGATTTTTGTTTGACCTTCTCATTTATCCACCAACCTCTTGTAATTTTTCTTTGTCAATGTTTTGACCAGAAGTTTGATATAAAAAGTCTCTTTATGTTTCTCATTCAACCTTATTTCTTTTACTAATATAGAAAAAAATTTAAAAACAAATTACATATCTAAAAACTAATTATTGTTAATTTTGTATCGCACAATATATTATTTCCATAGACATTTTATTTCTTATATACTTGTTATGTAAAATCTTTTTAAATGTTGAATATATAATGTGAGACCCTTTTATTTTATTTTGTCCTAAGAAGGGGTCTGGGTTGGCCTTTCAAGAGGGCCCAAAGTCAGCCCATTTTGGGGACTCCTAAGACCCCTTCTAGCCCTAATGCTCTCATTTGTCTCCTTTTCTAAAAAACAGTTCCCTCCCTTCCGCCAACTCTTGAACAACAGCTCTGCTAAGGCACCAGTTTTTGCCTCCTTGAGTTAGTGAATCAACCTTGTTCGGAGTTGCTTGAACTCATATCTCTATGTAAGTAGACCTCAACTTTCTTTTTCCAGTTGTTTTGTTGTGGCCCTGCCTAGGGTTCGTACTAGTAACCCTGTTTTGATTCGGTATCAATATTTACAATTTCTAAATCTGTCGTGGTGCTGTGGTGAGCTTTTGTTAGGACTCTCTTTTCCTTTAGTCTTCTTTCTCCAGGTAAGGGAAGCTAGGGTTTAGGACTTTTAAGTTATTTTGCTTACTCCTTATCTGTTTTTTGTGTTTCTGATGCTTGAATGATGTTGATGGTTGCATGAATTTGTGTGGTTGTGTGTGTTTCTGGTTGAACAAGGTGTTGCATGTGCAAACAGGTGAGAAACCTGCTGATCTCGCCTAAACGGGTGACCCTTGCCTAAGCGAGAGTAGCAGGAACTCACCCTGGTTCCAGCTCAAATTGTCACTGAGGCAACTAATTGTCTTTTGAGCGAGAAGTAGTCTCACTTAGGCGAGACACTTTCGCCTGAGCGAGAACTTGCTAGAACCTTGCAGCACCCACTGTTGAGCTCTCGCCAAGGCGAGAAGGGCTCGCTTAGGCGAGAAGGGCTCGCTTGAGCGAAAGGACCCCTTTTGCTTGAGCGAGAACCTTAAGCTTGGGCGAAACACAGGCAGGAGGCGTTGTGTTGGCTGATGATTGTTCCATGTGTGTTTTATTTACTTTTCCTTGCTCAAAGTATGTGACCATATCAGTTTTGTATGCTTTAATGGGACTGAAAACGAAAGTGTTTGTATGGAAAACACGACTTGTTTGGTTGGTGGTGGATTAGCATGAAAATTGAATGTATTGAGATGGCATGTGGAATTTGCTGGTAAAAGAGTTTCAAGGGAAACTCTTGGTGATGGTGGTTAGTGTATACCTTGATATAGGAGATGTCTAGATAAATGAAGGTATCATGAACTCTAATAATCGTTCATGCTCACATAAAGCAGAATGATTTAGGTGGTGAGAGTGGCAGGAGGTCCTAGTCTTGGGACGTATTGAGCCCAGGACATTAGAGGACTAACCCTGTGTGTGGTTGGGTGATAACCCCTTGCGTATAGACTCTACAGAGTTTAGAAATCAGCACAAGTGCATACTTCCTTTAGAATTCTATATCAAGAGTATGATCCGGATATTGAGTCAAAGAGTCTTATATTTGTTTGCTTTCACATGATTTGGATGCCTATTGCTTTCTATAATTTTGACCTGAGGTAACTTTTATTTGCTCTATAACATGATTAAAAAAATTTTGCTCTATCTTACCCTTTCTTTTGGTGTATGTTTCGTTGTTTGGCTTTTCCTTTTTGCAATGATCACCAATACTATTGGTGTGAGCAAATGTGGAAACCCTTAGTGGTTCTCAGGATGGTGAAGATGCTGCTGTGTAAGGTGGTCCCCATCGTCTGGGTTGTGGCTCACTGTTGAACCCCTCTTGAAGAACTCTTAGTTTAGTTTAAATTCCTTGCTCTATGACCAGTCTTTTGCAAAAATAATTGTATTCCTAGTATTTTGTTTCTATGACATAGTGGTATGTCTTAACTTTATCCTAGTATAACTATGGGTGACTGTATTAGTAGATCTTCCTTACTTTCTGTCTTATGCTCTATTTCATATTATAATTATGTGATGTTTTAATTTTAGTAGATTTATTCTATTTAAATGGAATGTCACATGTAACTTCACATTTATTAAAAAATAATTATTTTTATATTTATAAAACTTTGATTATTACACCTTGATATACGAATTTAACTTAAATATGTAAACTTGTGAAAAGAATGTACTATCTGACATATACAGTCTTGTGAGATCTATCAATAAGACGATGTACAAATAAATTTTCCTTGTTCTTCTATAAGATAACTTCATAAACGTGAAAGGATTTAAAAATCAATGTGAGAATTCTGAGTTTCCACCAATGTCTCAAGAAATATTAGAAGAAGTTGAAAAACACTCTAATTGCATATTATATTTGATAATATATCACCAATCGAGGCATTTCTATGAAGTTGCCCCTTTACTTTTTGATTTTTATCTTTGGATATGCAACACTACTAGTCATATTCCATTGTAAATATTTTATTATATCTGCATAATATTTTTATTTTTTTAAAAATCAATTTTCTTACCTATTATTTAAAAAAAAATATCTAAAATTTTAAATTTTTGGAATATGAAACTTATCTGTAATTCTGAATATATTATAGGAATAGTTACTGACATAAAATGAGGACATTATTCTTCTAAATTTTGGCTATATATGCGACTTGTCAGTACAAATACGAAAAGCAATATTTGCATAGTAATTTCTTATTTAAAGAAGAAAATTAACAGTAGAACTAAAATTATTCGTCTAACTTTACAAATAAAAAATTTACTCCAAAAATAATTAAAATTCTTAAATTATAAATTATATAAGTTAAAAAATATGTTTTAAAATTTTAACAACATTTAATAGCTGGACCCATTCGCGACCTTTTTGCTTACCCTTAGAAGCGGGTTTTTCTTTTATTGTCAATGCACCAACCACAGGAAAAAAACACGTTGAAGGAACTTTTTCAGAAATATTTTTAAAAAACAAAAAATACTGATTTAATCTTTATCCATTCAAATTACTTTTTTATATAAATTTAAACTATTAATCTAGAATAATTATTTTAGAAAGGCATAATCTACTTTACACAAAAATCAACTTTAATCCATAAAAAAACATTTTTATTATTTTTCTTTTCCTAAATGAAAGTTTTGTAATTATATGAATTTCTGGCGAAGTTCCTGGAACCAAAAAGAATATGGATAATATTATAGCAAGACCCTACTTTCTTCAGTTGTCTCTGTCATTTTCTTTCTCCAACACTGGCCACCGATTTCATTACTAATGTGAACAATGTTTTTTTCTGGATAGAGATACGTTTAATAATCAACTAATTATCATCTTCCAAATAACTCAAAAAAAAATGTCTTCATATAAAAGTTGACGTGGAGGTTGGTTTTAACAAATGAATGTTACAATTAATTGTAAATTTAGATTGATATGCAATTAAAATTATACTAAGACACTATTAGTCAAAAAGAACTGTGTAACTAATTTTTAAATAATTTATCTTTGAATTTTGAGTAACACAACACAAGTGATTAAGAAGAAGACAAATATTAATAATAAAATAGTTAAATATAGTTTTAGTTAATTATATGAAATAGATTTCGTCTTTGTTTAAAATTTTAACATATTATATTACACAAATTTTAAAAATAAATAGAGAAAATCTTTTTACTTTGATCACATTAAAATTTTTAAATGTATTTCATATTAATATTTGAGTGATTTATTTCATTTAACATGTTCTCGTTTCAATATTAATTAAAAAATGTGTTTGATATGTTAATAAAAATTTAAGTAATTGAATTAAAAAGATTATATTTATTCACTTTTAAAATTTTAGAACTCAAATATTTCAAAGTTTAAAACGAAAACTAATTCTAATTTTGCGTTAAAATTAAAGGTTAAAATCATATGTAAAACCTATAATAGAATGATTACGATGAAGTTATACCATACATGTTCATACCAAAATGAATGGAAGCATTAATGAGCAAATTAACGAGTATATAAGAAAAAGAACATAACATATAACTATATGTATGTGACTAACTTATGTAGTCATCAAAGGTTAAAACATGAAGTTCCTATGAGATTTGAGTAGAAAAATTTGCTTCATACATGACTAAAAGGTATCTTCGTAGATGGATGAAAGAAGATATTTAAACTATTTTAAGTCTCGACTTCTAAACGATATAAGAATATTGAACGTGTAATAGCAAAATTCTAAACCTAATAATAATTTGGTTGATTAACTGCAGAAATCCATCGTGGGACCACTACATACATTATTCTGAGTGGAAGTTTGGACCAAGCAAAGAGTGAAGAGGGTTGAGGAGTTGGGATGAAGAAGTTGTTGCATGCATGGGGAAGAACGGTGGTGGCGGAAGGGGTTGCAGGAGTTTCAAGCTTTGTCTCCTTTTCATCATCTTCTTCTTCATAGATAGTTTCTAGGGTTATTTGGATCTGTAATTTGGTGACAGTGGCCAAAGAATGAGGAGACACTGCACAGAATGGGGTTAACAATGAAGTTATGTTGGACATGCTTACTCCTACTGATGATGACTTTGCTCAAAGAAAATTTGTGGTATTCCAATTTCCTCTTCTTCGTATCTCCTTTTATACAATTACTTACACAAATTGACCCTTATTTCTCCATGTAACTGCAATAATGCCATTATTAACATTGCTAAGGAATTAATATATATATTTTCTTTTTCAGTCGAGATGGTCAATTGTTCAATTTTTTCTTCTTCTATAATTAAGATGTCTTTTTTTCATTAATGCAACGGTGGTGGATTCAGATATCTGCTTAATAAATATCAATCTATTTAGATTTTTTTATGTGATTCTTTAATGAATATCTATTATGGGTTAATTTGTTGGCCAGAGACATACTCTGTTTTAAATATTGATGTTGTTATCGTTTTAGGTTTTCTATTTGTATTCAGATTTTGGAGGAAATGGCCTCAAATATATAGTAAATAATGACTAATACATCTCACTCATGAGATCTGATCCTTCACTTCTAAACTGATTCCGGGTGAAAATATTGGTTCATGCAGTCCGGTTCGACCAATCAAGTCGAAAATTGTGCCAATCAGTTTCCATATTTTAATGTTCACAAAACCAGTTCTAAATTTCAAAAAATTACATAAGTGCTAAATTAGAAAATTTTAAAGTCGTTGTAATAATTTTAGAAAATTAGTCCACCTAAACCTGTTTGACTCCGAAATAACCGGATGTAATTAGGATCTATTATAAGAATGTCAGCGGGTGGATAGAGTACGGTTAGTGACTCTCCTCGCTGAATAAATATTTGTCTCATACCCGTACTTATATTTATGTGGGTATTTATTATACGGGTATCTGTATATTTTTTTAATATCCATGAGTACCCGCAGTTTTTTATGAAAGAAAAATTTAATGTTTAACAACAAATTTTAATCATAAATTCAAATAAAAATACAATGAATAACATTTATAAAGTTCAAATAAAATGTAAATTACTTTGAATAGTATTGAATGACCATTTACAAATAAATGGAGATTTTTTAAAACTAATTGATAAAAAGTAGCATATTCAAAATCAACGTGTTAACGTTTTAATCATTTCATTTATTTTATTTTTCTTAATTTAAATTAGAGTATAGCGGGTATGAGTATCCTATCTACGGGTACGGATATTATGATACCTATACCCGCCACATTAACATACGAGTATACAAAATGTTTGTACCCGTTATTTGCAGATATCCATTTTTAATATTAATTTCCTACCCGTTATAGATTTTATCCGCGAATACTCGTGAGTACAAATTTTTTGTTATTCCTAAAATTATTTAGACTCAAACATTATTTTACCAGCTTTAATATGTATATAAAAGATAACATTTTAAATGTTAGATGGATAGAGATAAAAGATGTTATAAATAATAATTTAAATATATTTCTCTTACAAAATTAAAAACGTTAACTTTATAAGTAGGGGAATGAAAATAAAATATAGTTTGTGAAGCAAATGTTAAAATGTTTTATTATAATTAAAATAAACTATTTTAAAATACTATTTATCCTCTTTTTTCCAATGATTACCAGTACGTATAATATTCTTAAGTTGACATGAATACTTGAAAAGACTGTTGATCCTTTTTGTAACTACCGTACTAAATACCTATGGCACCTACGAATAAAAATCATAAAAAAAAAAAAAAGAAGACAAACTTAGTTTTCCATGTTTGCAGTATTATTATAATAATATACACGTAATACTTACGCACATTAATCTTATCTAAAAAATTTGTTTTATTAGTGGATATTTCCATATTTAAAGTTTTTTATATTAAATATTATAGATATTTTTATTTTTCATTTTTTCACTTTTAAATACAATTGTTTGAAATATAAACTCAAATAAAAATTAATTTTAAAGTAAAATTCAAATAAATTTATACCACAAATATGCACAAAAATAAATTTAATTTAAAAAAAATAAATTTAAATCATTTACACAGTAAAAAATAAGTCGAAAGAAATTAATTTTTTTTAAAGATATATTAAATTCTATAGATTTGACTATAAAATTAAATTGGATTGATAATTCTTACACTAATATGAATATTTAAAATTTTTAAGAATATACAAATAATGTATATCTACTATGGTCATATAAAATTTTTGAATAATAATTAATTTTAATGACAAAAAATAATTAATCATTATAATAATTTATTTAGATACTAATTTATAAATTAACAAATTATTAGTAATTAAAATAATTTTAAAAAATTATAATTGATCTATAATTAAAATATTTCTTTTAGTATGAATTGGTCTTTAAAGTATTACTAACATTAGTTACAAAAAATTAGTATTTTTACATTAATTTTGAAACATATTTTTAATTATTAAAATTACTCATTGTTTAAGAATTCACTAACTAAAATAATTCTTACATTTATTTCGTGAACTTTTTCCTTTTGTATTTGGAATTAATCATTGTTAAGGGTTTCGATTGGAAATAATTATTTTTCTAATCATCATTAAATTAATAAAAAAATAGTGCTCAGATAATATTAAAAAGATAAAGATTAATATTGTAAGACAATCGAGAAATATATAAATAGTGTAATTTAAGATATTTAGTCATATTTTAATATAATTCAAATTTACTTTCTCAGTTTTTTTAATAGTTCTTTGAGGAACTCTAATATTTAATGTTTTTAAAATTTAAAATTTAAAATTAAATAATTAAAAGTTTATCGATTCATTACAATACAATATTAAATATTAACACAAATACTTTTATTTATAAAAAATTAAAAATAATAATTTTTATCATTAAATTGATTAAATCGACTCTAGTATCCAATATTAAATAGACTTTATTAATAATAAATAACTTAATGTTAATTAAAAAAACACAAGTATCTATTTATTAAAAATAGTTAAAAATAGATAGAGTCGTATCAGAAGTTCAACTCAGGTTTAACATTACACAAACTCAATTACCTAACAACTAAAATATTTATAAATAATTTTACATTTTTTAATCTTTTTAATAAAAAATTAACATTATGTATCACATTAGAGTCAACTAATTCTAATAAAATTGTAGTTTGACTACCACTAGTATTTAAAAAATAATTTGATATTTTCTTGTAATAAAATGAAAGTATATTTAAGAAGAATATTTTGTTTATCTTTCGGTTTCGTACAAACTACTTCTAAAACCAAATAGCTTAGTTAAAAATATCACTCCTCTGTATAATATTTTTCTAGTTTTAAATCAAGTGTAAGTTAATTAAATATCACTTTAAATATATTTTTTAAATAATTTATTATAAATTTAATTATTTTCTCATACATAATATATATATATATATATATATATATATATTATATTATGAATAAAATAAAATAACAAGGTCTTTATGTAACATATTTCTTATATCTATTATATATCTCATATCTTTCATATTTTCATAACTCCTACAAATTTAATATTTATAATATTTTATAGTGTAATTATATGACTCCTAATAATAGTACTACAAGAAAATGTTTCATTAACAACCAATTTTATTAATCGAAAGTTGTTAGTCACTATAGTGACCAATTTAGATATCAATTTACAAAATAAAAAATTATTGGTTACTAAAATAGTCATTATTATGAATAAAAAATTATAATTTATTTCTAAATTGGTTTCATAAATTTAGCCACCAAAGAAAATTTGTCACTAAATATTAGCTACCATGCTTTTTGCTACCAAAGAAATTAATTTCTAAATTAGTCTCTAATTGATTAGTAACCAATTATAATTTTTTTATTTATAATAGTGACTATTTTAGTAACCAATAATGTTTTATTTTGTAAATTGATATCTAATTTGATCACTAAAATTTATTCTTAATATACATTTTCTTGTAGTGTATTCTATATATTACTTATATGACTCTTAAAATTTCGTAAGTCCACATCTTAAATTCACATCAAACTCTTCCAAATCAATGTACAGATTTAAAAAATTGTTTAATATATATATATATATATATATATATATATATATATATATATTCAAATTGTTGTGGTGCTCTTTTCTTCATGTTCATTGTCTTTAAATGTGTGTCTCCCCTCTCCTTAACTATTCTCTCTTTCTTAACAATGTCCTTTTCTCTTGCAACCTCCATTCTCATGACATCTTCCTTCTTATTTCTCACAATATTTTCCAAATGGTTAGTGGAGATACCTTGTATTTGTGGAATTGGATATTGGCATTGTGAGAATTAATTCAATCGTAAATTGTGTCATAATAGAACAAGTAGTGATAGGTGAGTGGCATATAACAAGAATATTCTACAAACATTTTATTAAAACTAACGTAGAATAAAAAGAAAATATTTCACATTAACTAAATGTATATTGAATGAAAAAGTGATGTATAATAGATGTTTCAATATTGACATATATGCAGGAATAAGATGTAATCGAAAATGAATAAATTTGTGAGAGAGGCAAAAAGTGATGCATTGTATTTGAGTAGTGTAATAATGAATAAAGATAATAGAAGAGTTGGCATGTGTGGGAGGCATAAAGAGAGAAATTGTCTGCATTCCTGAAATTGAACGGAAGTTGAACATTATCCCATTAGCCTCCTTTTCACCTTTTTTCTCCATTTCTGATTGATTGCAACCCTAAGCTTTTTCGCTGGCCCTATTTTGGAACTGCTCATTCCATTCTGCACTCATGCATAACCTCTCTAACACGGCAGGTATCTCATAATGCTTTTCGAAAGTGATTTTGCCTCTTATTTAATAATCTAATAAAAAGAATTTGCATACTCTTCTTCGCTGTTCAATCTTGTTATTTTTATCTAATGTTTATATTGATCGAATATTTTTCATATTAATATATTTTTTCTCAAGTCGAAGAATCATCTTCTACTCTCATATAACTTATCGTTGGGTTTATATATTTTTCATATAAGTTATGGTAATAGTCATTGAGACCACTTTTAAGACATTTGATATTAATCTTACACACATAAGATATTTAACATCACTTTTATCCTAAAACCTTAATACAATAAAGTCATGCGTTTTAACTCTTATATAGTGTTTAACTTTGTTTTTTCTATCCAATGTGGGACTTTGACTCACACTCAGACTATTTCCAACAATCTCTCTTCAATGATAAGTCCTTTTTTTTTCTCATATATGGTATATTTTCCCTCAAATGTATTCACACTCTGGTGACCCTTTTTTTGTTATGGTTATGCTATCAATCACTTTGAACCATCGACTCTGATATCACTGTTGGATTTATATAAATGACTAAACTCAGAGTATTTGTTGAAGATCCGCCACTAACCACCTCTAATCTTAAATCTCAGAACAATAGATTATGAATATTTTTCTTTATAAGATATTCAACTTTCTCATTTTTACTAGAACGATTAGATCACACTTAAATTTCCAAGAATCAATCATTTTTTCCTTAATCCTAATGCATGTAAAAGTAGTTAGAAAGAGTTTCCGTTAAAATTTAATTGAATGAACTTATTCCAATACATGGTATAGGAGTTGGGATCAAATACAACTTAAACACTTTTTTTCTTCTCATTTCTCTTATAATTAAATGGATTTATTTAATATGTTCAAATAGTCTTAGTTAAGAATCAAAGTCAAGAAAATTTAAAAAAGTGTCTTGTGTCTTAATTTTGGAAAAGCAGATAGGGAAAGAAAATATTATAATTTGATGAAAAATGGTTAACTTATGAGTGGGTGCAGTTACAGTATGGTGGAATTGTTGTTTGCATGAATAGATTGGAAAAGATGCATGTGGCTTATTACGTCGGTGATGCCGATGCTTCGCTAAAGGATGCATTTGCACTTTTGGCGTTGTCGAGACGGCGGATAAAAATATCGCTGCTCTCCGATTCCGATAACCCTTCAAAAAATGCCAATATTTTATCCATGCAACTTGCTTCACCTTATTAATACTTTTTTGTTTAATGTATATCATTTTTTTTAAAAAAATAGTTATTTCAAATTAATTCTAGAAATTATCTTATATATAACTTTTTCAAATTTTAATTTTAAACAAAGGTACAACCCAATTTTAAAAGAGTATTACTTTCTATTTAATTGTTATAGATAGCAAGCCAATAAGTCAAAGAGTATTATGTTTTAAACATTGTGATTAGTATTCGTCCAATTGAACGTCACCAGTATCTATATATAGGTTAATATTAGTTTCCATTTTATAAAACTATCTTTAGAAGGAGAAGTTAAAGTTTAATTTAACATTACAAAATACATATGTAAGTGAAATTTAGATCTATTTATATATAATATAAATTTACTTTATTTTTATTTGATCTCTAATACACTTTCTCACATTAATACATATATAGTTTTAAAGTGGAATTAAGTAAAATAATGATATTTTGACTATTAAATTTTAAAAATTTTCTCATGAGGTGACATCTTCTAAATGATTTTGAAATATTGAGAATGAGAAAATAAAAAAATAAAAAACCACTTAAAAAATGGCACTTAAGGTTGTAAAAGAAAATTGTCAAAATTTAGTAGTTAAAAAACCATTTTTCAACTAAATATTACTGGTGGTTTGATGTTAGGTGAAACAAATAAAAAATCCAATCTCACTAAGATATAGGTTTTTTTATAACTCTCATTTCATTTTAAGAAGTGGATTTTAAATCTAACACAACTTTATTTATCATAAATCTAAAATCTCTAACAATATAATGTAATGCATTGAAATTTTATTTTCATGATTTTTCTTAATTAAATTCTACTACACCTAGTAAGAATATTCTTTCAATTATAATTAGAGATAAAATATATATTAAGGAGTTACACAATATTTTGTACGTGATTCAATATTGATTAATGGTGATTTTGTTCCTGAAAGCAAAGATGGAAAAAAAAATATAGTAAATCCTTTAGGTGGTGTTAAGGATTTGTGGACACGATGGTCTCAGAGGAAAAGGGTTTTGATGGAATTATTGGGTAGCATGGAAAGATGCCATTCAACAGGTTATAGCAATGTCTTAGCTGCAATTTGACAACTATGTTGCACTTTTGGAGTTGTCTATTAATGAGATCATGACAAGTATATTGGATTCTAAGAAATCATTTTCAAACGAGAACAATCCACTAATGTTCTAACAAATCAATTTCTTCCTACTCAAATTATTTTAATTGAAACCTGTATGACCTATCGAGTTTCTTAATTAGACCTTCGGTTAGGTGGTTCAAAGATAAGCGGTCGAAGGCCGTCCACTACAAACGGATAATCTCGTGGGTTGTTGATGTGGCAATTTCTTCTGAGTGATTTTAGGGAATCCACAACCCGAGCGGCCATAGACGCTCATTCTAGTAGAACTTTGTCGTCATAATTATGAGAGTTTCGACAGCACGCACGACCCTTCGGTTGGGCGACTGCATCAAAACTAAACCTGTAAATTAAAGTAATACAAGTCAGTAATGAAGTTTAAAAAATAATTGTGTCATGATTAAGAAAGCTCTAATCACAGGCCCATGTCAAACCCTATAGATAGGAACCCAAAGTAAGTTGGTAAGGACTTTTACTTCGCATTTATTACAGCATTAATTGCATTCGTCCGAATATATTTGAACTGACTTAAGCATAGAAGCATTTATAGACAGGTACCCGGTCGTTTGGACAACCAAGCGTGAAAGAACAAAGAAGATCGAACGAGAGCTAAAAAAAGGAAAGCGAGCAGTAAAAACTGCAACGAAGGAAGAGTAAAGACTTGAGTGTTTTTAGATAGGTATTAGGTCCTATTTCCGAAACAAAATTAGTAGAAATTAATTTAATTCTTTGAGAGAACCATATAGATATTATATTGAATAATTATGAAACTAATAATATTTTCTACATCAGGTTTCTAAAGCATCTAATGTAGAAAATACACGTATGTTATATTTGTTCTTTACATAATCAATATTGAAATCACGTATACTCTATTAATTTTTTACATAATTGATGTAGTATATATAATTTGTTTGAGTAACTAAGTATTTTTATTCCATCGTTGAGTTATTCTCTTCCTTATTCCATTTTATTGTGTCAATTATACCCTTATTATCGTCAACAATTGCATCATCCTCATCTTCTTCATTATCATTGTTTTGGTGCTTATTTAACCGTTGTGTCTTTCTCTCCTCATAACATTTTGTTAATTATAATTGTTAAAAAATGTGTTAAAGTTAGAATCATATAATAATGTTTACTCATAAAATCAATCATATTAGGTAATTTTAAATTCGTCCAAATTAACTTAGTTTATACACTTAACATCGAAAACACTAATATTTATATATATATATATATATATATATATATATATATATATATATATATATATATATATATATATATATATATATATATATAAAAGGAAACTTGTGATTTCAACGATGTTCAAAAAGAACTATATTAAGAATAAATTTATTATATTGAACGTGAATAAATGTATTTTCGGTTGACATAGATGCAAAATATGTGTCATATATTCTTGCATATATTCTTGTTACATCATGGAAATATTAATAAGGTACTTAGTATCCAGTAAACTGAAGAAACCTAACACCCCCTTAAGAATGTCGAATTTGCTATAACTATGTGGTTTCTGCACGCCCATTTTTCAACCAAAACAACATATTATACTTTGTTCCCTCCCTTCATCTAAATTGAAATCAAACAAATTATGGTACCATTTAGATTAATATTTTAAAGTGCACAAACTAAAATATTTTTCTAAATCTAAAAGTATATACTAAATTATACATTTTAGAATACAAAATAAAAAATTCATTTTGAATTGTATATTTTAAAATATATATTTTTACTTCTAAATTGCACAATAAAAAAAATTATGGGGGTGCAGGAAGAAGTATAGGAGGTGCAGGAAGCTGCTGGTGTCCAGTGTTGACCTTGACCACTACTCTCCTTTAATTTTTTTCATCTTATAATATATTGGGCTTAACAAGCGCAAGCCCAGATGCATTTCAAGAATAAAGTGTTATCTTTCTGAAAAAAAAAAGAAATCTACTAACAGTTGTGAGAGAAAGAAGTGGCAAAATGTTTCTAATTTTATTTTTTTTCTGAAGAACAAAATCCACATAAAGTGGATTTTTCTATGAAGAAAAAACGACATGAATGTCATTGTAGATTTAAATTTGTAGGTAATATTTATCAATTTTTAATATATTAAGGGAACTCCTCAAGGTAAGTTCAAAGCTGTAGAAATAGCTAAAATAGAACATTTGTTGATTGTTTTTTTAGAACTTGTAAAATAAATTATACTTAATAAGTTATACTTAGTACTTGCAAAATTAATTATAAAACCTTTACACAACCCTATAAATATTTAATAGGTCTTTATTGTGAAAGTTTTCTAAAACAATTCTGAAGTTTTATTCATTTTCTTTCTTTTTTGTTACTTTCTTTTTTAAATTGAGCAGAGTAGTTGTTAATGCAAAAAAGGAAAAAAAAAATACATTGATTACCTAGCCATAATATCATCGTGCTAGTAAAATTTACTTCTCCAGATTAAGTTTTGTCTGAGGTTTTTAAAACCTTTTCAAATAAAGTATTTTCGAGAGACTTTAAACTCTGCGTTTCTAGAGAGAAAAAAAATTGAATTATATTTAAATTTAAATTATTTTATTTATTTCATAATAAGAAATTTATTATAGAATGTTAAGGAATAATCAATAAAAAAACATGTAATCTAATTTTGAAGTATGTATCCCAAGCGTTATCCAAGATCCTTATTCCAAAATATTAAAAAAAAAAACATGTAATCTAATTTTTTATAAATATATATATTTTTGGATCTTCTTTCCAAAATAATATAAAAAATTCAGCTTTAATCCATGACTATCTCTGTTTTACTTTATTTCTCACATTCAGGTCTCACCAGATTTTTTTCTATTTTCAGATAAAGAATAAAAAAAATTGTTAATATTTGATATTTCGGAAAACAACTACTTTCATTTTTTAATTGATTTTTAGCGAAAATATAAAAATCAAATCCTTCTTCTTCTTGTTGAAAATTTAATAATCTTGTACCAATAGCATGTGAACTTCTGGCATATTTAATTATTACCACCAACCATGATGATAAATAAGATATTGTTGTTTAATTTGACACGCTTTCCCCTAAAAGTTGAAAATAACATGTTACCATTCAAATCCATTATCAACCCAAACAGAAAAAAAAAAAGTCAAAAATTAAAATTTCAATTCAGTGACGCTTTTCAATAAGAACTTCCACATCCATTCAAAGCACATCACACAACTCTAAGACGTGGATTGAGATTCCCAATTTTAGTGTACATCTTTTTTGTTATTTTACTCTTAATTATATTTTAAAGTTATAATTTATAACAAGACATTAAAAAATTATTCTTATTAAAATATACGTTATATATAATTTTCTTAAGGATTTTACTAAGGAGTGTCGTAAAGACATTAATTGAAGATAACTAATATACACCCGAATCTTAAAAAATATATAATTAAGTATGATATTAAATAAACTCTGACCTAATAATTATTAATGTAATTTTATTTTAATTAAAGGACAAAAATATTCATAAATGTTATATATTTGTGTTTAATATTTTATTTAATGCTTAACAATAAAAATTAAAAAATAATTAAATAATAAAAAAACTATATTTATTGTTACTAAAAATTAAATATAATTAAACATAAAAAAATTTAAATTAATAGAAAAATCATAAAAAAAATTGTGTTAAATATCTAAAATTACAAAAAAAAAGAAACAATTACGGTATCAATTTGAATAAAAGCTTTAAAAACTCCAAAATTCTTGTTTTGTATCATAAATTATTCTCTAAAAATTAAAAAGGTATTTTCATCTTTAAAAATATATTATATGGTTTTATACTATTGTAATTAATATACTTAATTATTTCAATTTTTAATGCAAAAATAATGGTACCAATGCATATTAATTATTCCTTAATCAGTGTCTTATTTTTAATTATATTTTAGAACTAAATAAAGTTACAACAACATATAAAAGATTATATATATATATATATATATATATATATATATTACATTCTTATTTCATCTTTAATTATATTATAAAATAAAGAAATAAAAGTAAATGTGCATTGTTCAACATTATAACTATTTATTATCCATTATGTATCTATATAATCATTGTTATTAATATTATTTTTCTTAAACATATATAATGACACTAAATAATTGTTTCTCACTCGGTAATATATAATAGAGATTCTCTATTTAAATATAAATATTTTATATTAATAATTTATCTTTTAATTATATTTAAAAAATATAAGAAAAAGTTAATATATAGTGATGATTTATTAAAAATAACTAAACATTATAAACCACTTAATAAGCTTCTTTATTAATACTATAAAACAGTTTTATACAATCTTCTATTTATAAACTTTGTGTATGATAAGTTTATTAGTTAAAAAATGTTTATAACACATTTTTATTAGTTAATAATACAAAATATTTCACCTTGAAAATAATAATTTGAAAGCTATTAGATAAATAATTATCAAAAGTTTTATAATATGCATATGCATCCAAAGACAAGGAAACATTGAATTGACTTGTGAAACGGTAAAGTAGTTACATGACTTGTGAAACGGTAAAGTAGTTACAAATAACTGATTCTTCGGGAATGACCATCTTTTAATATTAGTTTTCATATTTAAAAAAAAGTTTCAGTTTTTGTTTTTTCAAGTATCATAGTAACTCTCAGTGTCGGAAGGAGATTAAGCTCCTCTTTTCTTTAATTTTTATTTATATATTATATTTTTTTATTTTTTAAATTATATGAAATATTGAAAACTAATGAAAATTAGATTATATATATTTTTATTTTGGAAGAAGAAGTAACGTGATCCGTATTTTTTTATAGTTAGTTTTTAATTGTGATCTTTATTATTATATCTTTGAATTTTTTATTAGATTACGATAAACTCTAAACCATAAATTACTTTTGAATATTAATTTTAAAAAAATTAATTGATGAAAAAAATAAAAAGATAAATTTATTTTTTAAAAATAATATAAGAAAAGCTATCCATCATATCCATCAGTATAAAAGTAAAATAAATTTAATTTTTTTCATAATCTAAAATATCATACTATTAATCTAATTGATTAATTAGAAGAATCATTCTTAATATTCATAGGATTACATATGATAAGTTTGATATTAATATTTTAAAAGGTTAAATAACAAATCAAATTATGAGTAAAACAATAAAATTAGGAAAGTTTATTTAAAATAGTATTCATAAGAAATACAATTTATAAACTCTCAGTGTATTACTTTTTCTCCCCAAAATTATTTGTGAACATCCGTTGTTGTAACTCTCATGTCATAGTAGGACCTTCAAATTTACCCATCAAATATGTTAAAAAAATATTATTATTAAAAGAAATGGAGATAAAAAGAAATATGAGGAGGACAACCTAAATAAAATATATGTAACTACAAATATCTATATTTACATAATCCAAACCATTTTAAAAATATATATATTTAATATAAATAAATAAGTGTTAACATTATGCATAACCTTTTTAAGTCAACTTCTAAATTTATTAATTTATTAATATACTCATTATAGTTAGTATGAGTTGAAAGCATGCAAAATCTTTTTTAAAGTCAATATCTAAATTTATTAGTTTATCAGCACGCTTCTTGTAATAATTAGTGTTGAGATTATGTTAAATATTTTCTAAAATCAATCTCTACATTTATTAGTTTATTAGCACACTCATTATGGTATGTGTATTTGTATGCATGCATATTTATATCTGTGTGCAAATTTTAGTAATAATATAATTATAAATGGATCTTATATATTATTAAATGAATTAAAAACTAAAACACTTAAAAGTGGAGAATACTTTGCGTGTAATTGACATAAATGTATACGTGTTTGTAAGGTGAAAAAAATAAGTGAGATCAGCTTATATTAAAAATCACATTTAGTCTTGTAAATATTTTATATTTTTTAATTAATTAGTAATCAATATTTTTAATTAGATAAATTAAATAATTATTACTTTTATATATTAAATTGTTGTATTACAATTAATAATTATAACTTAACTTTTAATAGTAGTTATTTAAATTATAATATTACATGTATCATTTAAATGATACAAAATAAAAAATAATAATCTTTTAAACTATTTTTCTATTTTAACTTTTAATTCAAAAGTTGGGTTGATAGGTTAATCCCTCCTACCCTGTCTTTGACCTTTAAGGTTGTCAACCAAGTGGGTAGGACAAACTGAATTGGTGGATTTGACATGTCAAACCGTCCAACCAAAAAATATTAACATGTTAATAGACAAGTCCACGTGGTTGTGGTTTTACCATCCTTATTCATTTCATTAGCCTTAATTGCATAAAGAAGTTGTTTTTCTTATAGGTTGAAACTTTTTGTTTGTGACTTGTCACTAAATCAACACCTTTTCAAAGTGGTGTTTAACTTTATACTAACACTTTTTTAGTTGTTGCACCTAGTATCGTGTAAATGATAACATTTTTATTATAGATGTGAAAATAATTAGAACTTGTGAACTAATTCAATTCATCATGAGTTTTGATCGAGTTAAGTTAACTTTTTTTATAATTTTAATATATGTTAATTTTTTATCTGGATCACCAACCCATAAATAAAGGTTACAAAAATAATTTTTATTGTGTTTACATTTAAGTTGGGTTGGACTATTTTTTTTATAACCAACATATTGATAATTTGTATTTTGGTTTGTATTAGGAGTTTAACATTATTTTGTATTACTATTTATATTTGGATTATATTGAAGTTTGTTTATATTTTAATTAAAATTATAGTTTAGTTTGGTTGAGACTAGAAAAAAAAATTGTTTTTTTAATTAAGTGAGTCAACTCATTTAATTAACCAATTTGTGGTCGGTTAGGCCAAATTCAATTTTTTTTTACTCGCTAATTAGTTAGTCTGGTTGGTTTGACACACTAAGTAGTCAACTCATGATGGGTCAGGTTGGGCTAGGTTGGGTGGTCCGTTTTGACAACTTTAATTTTTCTCTTGTATATTTAATAAGTGTTAAACATGTCTCTTAATTATTAGTGAAAATTGAATTAGTTTCTCTTCAAAATTTTAGACTAATTTATTTCTCCAATTTTAGAAATGTGTGGATTTAGTTATTTAAACCAAATTTTGTTAAATTTATTTTACATTTCAAATGTGTTTTCTCAATTAACATTGAAGCGAAGATGTGTTAAACGGTCTAAACAACTAAAATGCTATAATGAAACATGTTTGAAATGTCAAATAAACTTAACAAAATTTGATAAAAATTACTAAATTCACGTATTTCTATAGTTGAGAGATTAAATTGGGCCTATGTTTCATAGATAGACTAATTTCAATTTTCACCAATGGTGTATTTGGATGAGACAATTTGAGAAAGTAATTGATTTGTTTGGAGAATTTTAAATTCTTTCAAAGAAAATTATATGTTTGGATGATGAAACTAAAAAGAAATTTAAGATTTAAGATTTAAGAAAGTATTTCAAATAACTAAAATAGTAGAATATGAAATTCACTCAAAAAATAAGAAAATTAAAATTTCTCAAGTTGTGAAATTGCTCACTAGCTAAAAATAAATAAATCTACAAGTCCAAGAAGTCGAGTTAGTCCGGGAGAAGGTCGAGTTGAGCTGACCTAGGCCCAAGGTCGAGTCAGGTTAGGCTGGGTCAAAGGTCAAACTAGGCAGAAGGTTAAGTCAAACCAGTCTAAAACGAATGTTGAGTTGGGCCGAACCAGACTGAAGGTCAGGCAAATCGGCCTGGAGGTTGAGCCAGGTCGGGCGAGTCAAAGGTCAAACTTGATCGAAGTTTGAGTTTGGTCGACCCAAGTTGGACCAAAGGTCGAGTTAGGCGGGTTGGGTCAGGCCAAAGATCGAGTCGGACCGAAGGTCGAGCAAGGTCGACTTAGACTGAAGATTGAGAAGAGCCGACCCAATTCGAAGGTTGAGTCAGGTCTGCTAAGGCTGAAGGTCGAGTTGCGTCGAAGATTGACTTGAACCAAAAGTCAAGATGAGTCATATTGAACTGAAGTTCAAAATTAAGTTAATATAATATTTCTATAACCAAATTTAGGTTTTTACACTATTTTTCTTATATATTGGATAAATTATATTTTTTTATATGGTGTTTCAGTCCGAAGTCTAATAAGATACTTCCAATAAAGTACTAAGGAAAATTATTCTTCGTTTGGCTTTAATGTTTTGATCATAAATTCAATGAGACAACACCTATGGTTAATCATGACATCCGAGATATTATTCGTTTTGGAGTTTCATTATGATTTTGTTTTTAAAAAACATGTATGAGACATGAAAATAAGAGGGATGTGTAAACCATTCATAGTCTTAACTTTAAAATGATATGAGCGTGTACCATGTGGTATTATATATTATTCAATTAATATTTTTGTTTCAACTTTATGTTATTTATTATTTTATATAAGTTGAAACGATTTCTTTGAGTATAAATATATATTTATTTATTTCGCATTAAAACTTTTTTAAAAGCTAAACAATTGTAATAAATACTATCATATTATTGTTCTAAAAAAGTAAAAAGAATATTATGAAATTTCAATGCGTATCCAATTTTGCTAAATTATAAAAAGTAAAGATTTTTTTTTTCATATATTATGATCTATTATACATAGATACGATACGTGTATCGGATACAACACGTATATGATACATCAATACGTTTATTTTAAAAATAATACGATACGATACGTGATAAATACGTAATTATAAATATTGACAAAAAGTGAACATTAATTCTTAAAAACATAATAAATATATGATCGATACTGTGTGAATCCAAAATTAAACTATATGCACTAACATAAAAAATATAAATCAATGTTATCATCAAAGTACCATTACAAGAAAATTTTTAAATAATGATCAATTTTAGTAATTAAAAATAGGTTAGAGACCAATTTTCTAATTGAAGACTAATATAGAGACCAATTATTTTGGTAGTCAAAACCTGATAGCTAATGCTAGTGACCAATTTAGAAACCACTTATTTTGGTAGTCAAAATCTTGGTAGCTAATATTAGTAACTAATTTAAAAACCAATTCACAATAAAAACTATTTTAATTATCAGTTTAGAGACCAATTATAACTTTTTGAAATTATTTTAATTATTTTAGTTGCTAATAATTTTTAATTTTTAAATTAGTATCTAAATTTGTCGTTATATAATGACTAATTAATTTTTGTTATTAAAATTGATTATTATTTAAATTTTTTTTTATAATATACTATAATATTATAAATTAATTTAGATATTTTTCATTTAATAAGTATCGGTAAAATATCCTAAATACATCTTAAATTGAAGTGTGAGAGCATCATAATTATGATTGATCCTTCAATTAAGCCAAGTATAACTGCTATTTTTTGAAATATTTAATCATCGTTATTATTGACATTTCTTTCAATAATAAATATTTTTTTCAATGAAATCTAACGTTACTCATAATAACATAATAATTTAATAATGACATATAATATTCAATCTAATACCGATTCACGAGTTCATTGTTATAAAAGACAAATAATGGGGGATTTCTTTTCGTACAATAGTTTTCGTCATTTTCATGGAAAATAATTATATTTAAGCAGACTCACATGAGCACCAACGTAATCGTTCATAAAATCATAGTCAGAGAGAGAACCATTCCTCATTCGCGCTTTCATTCACCGCTAACATTCATTCCTTTCTTCTTCAGATTCAAACCAGCCAAACCAAACACCAACGAAGAAAATTCGAAATCCACATCTTCGATTCGTTCCGTTATCAGCAAGAGGGGAAAATCTTTTATCAAAAAGGCTTCTGGTTTCCCCCGAAGCTTCATTTGATTTTCCTCTTTCCGAAATTTTCCGTTCCTCTGATTCTGATTCTCCGCAAATGATGGAGTCCTCCATCGATCCAACGGTCAACGAGTCACCGACTTTTTTCCTCCCGAACCGCCGCGATTGAATTGCTCAGATCCAACGGTCAACGGTTCCGCCGGTTGATTGCGAAGAGACAGAAGAGAAAGAAGATGAAGGTGGCAAAGTCTCGCGTGTGGCAGCCACTGAAGAAGAAGAGGAGTTGATATTAGAGAGAGCGAGGGAAGGAGAGGAGAGAGAATAAGGATTGTCGCAGAGAGAGAGGGGAAAAGCGAGAGGAAGAGGAAGAGAGAGATGACGTCACGTTCGGGTCAGGGCAGCAGCGGGAGCAGCAGGACCCGTGTGGGGAAGTATGAGTTGGGTCGGACCCTGGGTGAGGGCAATTTCGCCAAGGTAAAGTTCGCGAGACACGTGGAAACCAGAGAGAACGTCGCCATCAAGATTCTCGACAAGGAGAAAGTTCTCAAGCACAAAATGATTGACCAGGTACCACTAATTTACGATTGATTTTCTTAGTTACGCTTTCTTATTATCATTATTGTTGTTAATAGGGTTTGTTTTGGTTTGTGATCCCTCTATTTATTCTAAATAGTGATGCCGCATTTCATTGTGTGAAAATAAATACGAAACAAATTAAACAAAAATGATAAATTGAATATTTGACAGAGAAGACAAGAATAATAAGAAACATAAAGAATGTTTTAAAATTTGTACGATATAAAGAAAAATAAGACGAGAGATAAAGAAGGAGATAATGATATTTTAATTATTATTATTTTTTTACTTTTAATTTATTATTTCTGTGATTTTTTTTAATGATATGATGTGATTATTTAATAGTGATTAAAATAATAGATTAAAATTAAATAAAAAAATAACAAATGAAAGGAAGTAAATAAATTTATTTTAAATCGATAAAATATTTCACGTAGTTTTGAACCTGCTGACTTTGTATTAGTCAGATAAGACCTTACGGGACTCAGATAAAGCCTGCAATCCACCAACTTTGGGAAGGCAGATACATATCAGAAAAAAAAAATGTTAATTTATTAGACTTATCTGACCTGTGTAGAGTGTAGGCTTTGCTGACGAGTGTGAAATGAGTTGGACTCCACATAGTTGCCCAGAGGAAGGATTAAAAATACAAAAATTATAAGGATAAATGCATGGAGATAAGATTGACTACTAGTATTTTTAATGCATACTCAGAAAAAATGGATATTTTAATTATGTACCCACTAACGGGATATACCCTACCCAACTTATGTTGCTATTTGTAACTAGTAATTTTTGTTTAAATATTTATTGACTTAAAAGTTTTTACAAAAAGTGTTAACAGAAGAAATAATTTTTTATTATTTAATTTTATAGATTTTTGTTTTTTATTTGAATGTTGAAAACTAACATCATTTTTGAAGAACTTACATTGTATGGACAAGTAATTTAATTCTTCTAGAAAGATTACATTTATTTGTAATAATATTTTATTTTATTATTAAAAGTAATTTTTGAATATTTTAATCTTTCTTTTCTTACAAGAATTCAGAATATTTATAAATTATTCGCCAATAACCCACTTATGACATTGATCTCCTTACCAACCCCTACCGAGATGCTCCCAGCTTTGGTGAGTACTCTCGAAGGTGCGTGACTAAGGTTACATGGTTAAATGATTTTTTTTTTTCAATTTTAAAAGTTTAAGTTTTGAATTTTTTAAATTTATTGTCCATCTTTTTATATTTTTCAGAATTAATTATGAGTCATTAAAAATAATCGAGAGATTTAAGTAAACAAAATTTGAAATTTTTTGAAGTTCTTATATAAAATAATCGAGATATTTAAAATGTCTATTTTTGAAATTCTTATAATACAAATTTTATTTAAAATCGAATTTTAAATTTTATACTATATTAACCTACTCTAATAAAGAGATTTTGTAATAAACATATATCAAAGTTTTCAACCGTTTTACACATTTTCTTAATCCTTATTATATTACTGTGGATGAGGTCGTTTGACATAATATGAGATCATTTATGGGTTTCTGTTAGTTTTTTTGTTCGGGAGTTTCCGTCGGTTTGTTTTCTGTTGTTGGTTTCTCTCGTTTAGAACGTGGAAATCAATTCAGCATATTTATTAAAGGAAATTTTGTCGTCTTCTGAGAGGGTAAGAGTTTTTAATTTGTTGGGTGTTTGGATTCTGTTGTCGTTGACGTGTATGAAGAAAACAGAACAAAACATGCAGTAAACTAAATGAACGTGAAACTTGTTTATTTATTATTTTTAAAAAGTAGAATTTGCTTTTCTATAAATAATTTGGATAATTAAATAAAATTAGCATGATTTAAATTAATTATACACATTATACGCATACTATTTATTTTGAAATTGTATTAATAAAAAATAAGCAGGATAGGGAAAGAAACTAGGAAAATACTATCCTATTAACTAGAAGGAAAGTGAAAAAGGGAAAACACAATAAAACTGTCTAATTTGAATAATAAACAGCTTGAAACAATGACAAATTTTGACTTTAGAGTAAGTATTCTTGGGTATTATTTTTATTATTATTTATCATTACTATTTTGTTTTTATATATATTTCTTATTATCATGTATATGTGGGACGGGTGTTAGCAGCACTAGGGATGGAAGATTTTTGAAGGCTAATATGTTAAATTGGAGATAAAGACTAAATTAATTATGAAAAGAACTTAGTGCACTAAGGCATGGTCCTACTTATTGTAGATCTTTGTTCTGGTTTTTTATTTTTTGTGTGTGTGGGTCTTATTTTCATTTTGATACCGTTAATTTTATCTATTTATTTCTATATTTTATTTTCAAATTTAACATAAAGAAAAATCCTTGGAGACAAAGGGGACAGATACTTAGAGAAATACGAGGAGAGAAGATATATAACCTGGTGATTGATTATGCATGTGTTTGACTTTATGATCTAGCTGGTAAAAATAACTTAGTTTCTAACTTACAAGTTAATTGCTAGTTAATAAATTACTAATATATAAACTTTGTAATAATAAGCTTATTTATTAGATTAAAAGTTTTTGGTAGAATTAACTCATAAATTAATTGTTAAATATAAGTGACATAACTATATAAATTTTATTTTATAAATAAAATTTATATTTTTTTAGAAAAAAACATATTGTGATATAATTATAATTTTAGATTTATTATAAAATACTTAAATTTTTATTATCCTTTGTAATGCTTTTATTTCTTATTTTTTATGTTATATATGTTTCTTACTTAGACAAGACCTCTTATTTAAACTATTTCTTCTAATAAGTAGTAATCAAATTTATTTTTTATCTATTCTCATAAATTTATATTTTTATTTCTTAACTTAAACTACTATTTTTTTTTTCAATTTTCATCGTGCAATATTTATATAATATTATGTAAAAAAAATTGATTACTTTTGGAAAATAGATAATGATAGACAAAATAAATTATGAACAATGCAAAAAAAAATACAATATAAAAGATAATAATGTAAAAAAATTAAATAACTTACATCCTAGTTGAATTAGTAAAGCTTATAAATTAGAAACTCTCACCAGTAATGTTAAGAGTTGAAATTTTATTCAAAAAAACTTGTGTTATAATATTACACAAAACAGAGTTAAATCATGACCTCCATAATTGTTACCATAACACTTTAATTTTAATTATTTTAGGACTGTTATCGTTAGACCATAAATTCGTCAGCAAAACTAACAGTTTTGGTTGAGTTTGAAGTCGGAATAAAAACTGTTTTAAGAGTTTTGCTTTCATTCTCTTGAGCTAGTTCTTCAGTGGCCAAAGAATCTCTTTCGAGTTTAGTTACACTCTTAGAGTTCAGTTTCTGACGTAGATAGTTTGATCAGTAGCCAAACATCGAGATTACAGAATCCTCACCTCAATCTAAAAGACGGTTTTGTAGAGGTATCTTTGAGCCAAAATAGGTAGCTTGACCATAATAGGTCCTGGTGTGAACTGTTGGAATTTTCCGGGGAGATTTACATTTACCACTTTTCACTGATATGCAGATAAAACGAGAAATATCGACGATGAAACTTGTTAGACACCCAAATGTCATACGTATGTACGAGGTTAGAATGCAGTAGACGATTCCTTCCAGTTACTTTAAATTTTGTATCATTTATTTCTGTTTTCATATTTTCCCTGTCTTTCCTAACTTCATTATAAATGACTAATCGTCGCGTAGGTGATGGCTAGCAGAACAAAGATATACATTGTATTGGAATTTGTGACTGGTGGAGAGCTGTTTGATAAAATTGTAAGGCAGTTTTTATCTTTACCGCAAGCTTCTGAAGGCCTGAGTCCTGCGAATTATCTCGTCGGTCTTTATATAACTCTACTATTGTGTTTTTGTTGCTATTAACTTGAGTCAGGCACGCAGCGGGAGGTTGAAAGAAGATGAAGCAAGAAAATATTTTCAACAGCTTATATGTGCTGTGGATTACTGCCATAGCAGAGGTGTTTTTCATAGAGACCTAAAGGTGTGTAACTCTTGCATCCTTTACATTTTTCCTCTGATCCCCTTTTCAAAGAGGGAATGCCACTGCATGCTCAAAAATATGGATTTCTGAATTCAGAGAACATTCAGTGCAGTGCAAGAATTTATATTTACAAGAAAGATGTATGTGTGTGTGAAGAAAGGGGAGAGGGAAGGAGAGAAAAAGAATATAAAATTAACGTGTTCCTTTGTTTTATCTGCTAAAGCCTGAGAATTTGTTGCTGGATGCTAATGGAGTGCTTAAAGTATCAGATTTTGGATTGAGTGCATTGCCTCAACAAGTTCGGGTGAGTAGCACATAGAGTAATTTAAAAAAAAAAAGTGATAATGTAATTACGTGTAACTGGAAACTGATTATCTTAATGATAATAGGAAGATGGGCTACTTCACACAACATGTGGTACGCCAAATTATGTTGCTCCAGAGGTAGATTGGCTTTTGCTGCTTGTTACCATTACATTTTATCTCATAAACTTTTATTTTTTCTTCTTTTATCACTGCTTCCTTATCGTCTAGGTGATTAACAACAAAGGTTATGATGGTGCAAAGGCAGATCTGTGGTCATGTGGTGTTATTCTCTTTGTTTTAATGGCAGGCTATTTGCCCTTTGAAGAAACCAATCTAACGGCTTTATATAAAAAGGTGATTTTGATTACTCCATGTTCGTTTCTTTCTGCTCACCTGACTGAACTCGATTCACATTATTCTGATCTTTCTCGATACAACCTAATTTTTCTCAAAATTTATTATCTTTGTGATTAGAATCTGTAAGAATTGAAGCAGTTTACGAACTAATTACTAGATGAATTGGTACCTTTTATATGAATTAGATAATTAGCTTGATTTATTTAATGTCGTGAAGCTGTCTAGAAAACTCATCATATTGAATTTTGTGAATTAGAATGACCTTACATATTTTCTGTTTCATGACAGTCCTCGTGTGCTTCTTTTTCGTTTATTTTGTTTTTCCTATTTCCCGCGACAGATTTACAAGGCTGAGTTCACGTGTCCTCCATGGTTCTCTTCAAGTGCAAAGAAACTAATCAACAGAATACTTGATCCAAATCCTGCCACTGTATGCCACTGGTGTCTAGCAAATATTCTTATTTTTTTTCCGCCATCTTACCAAATATGTGAAAAAATCTTTATCTGTTTTTTTATTTAATGATACGCAACAGAGGATTACATTATCTGAGGTGGTTGAGAATGATTGGTTCAAGAAGGGATATAAGCCTCCCGTATTTGAACAGCCTAGTGTTAGTCTTGATGATGTAAATTGTATTTTCAGCGAATCTTTGGTAAGTGTTTGGTTTTTTTGTGAAGCCTAATTAATTTTTTTTCACCAAAGCTTGGATTCTAACTTCTATATTGAGTGCGGTACACAGGATTCTCAAAATCTCGTAGTTGAGAGGCGTGAAGAGGAGGGGCATGTGGCACCAGCAACAATGAATGCCTTTGAGCTTATATCTAAATCTCAAGGTCTCAACCTTAGTAGTCTGTTTGAGAAGCAAATGGTATGTGTATCTTCATAACTAAATGATTTGTATACTTTTCTCTTATTACAACTATGCATCACAGAAACCTGTAAAATAAGAATTGTCCTGTGAGGGCAAGGGATCACAACTACTCTTTTCTTTTCTTTTTACTTTCTGTTGCACATGCTATTTGATTATTATCATGGTTAAGGCTAGTTGTATTTTTTGACAACCAGGGACTTGTTAAAAGGGAAACACGATTCACATCCAAATGTTCAGCAGATGAAATAATTTCAGAAATTGAGAAAGCTGCAGGACCCCTGGGTTTTGATGTTAAGAAGAACAACTGTAAGGTAGACAAATGTATTTAGTTGATAACGTGATATACATATCGAAGCTAATTTTTACTTTCTAGCACTAATAACTTGATATACATATCTGATTGTTTATCTTATTCTGCTGCACCTCAGTTAAAGATTCAAGGGGAAAAGACTGGACGGAAAGGTCATCTATCTGTGGCCACCGAGGTATATGTTTTCAAAGTATTCTTTCATGTTAGTTTATTTGTATTCAGGAGTCGTCACTATTTTTCTAATGCTTTAAGAGCCGGTTTTCAGATCTTAGAGGTAGCCCCTTCGCTATACATGGTTGAGCTGCGTAAGTCTCAAGGAGATACACTGGAATTTCACAAGGTAAGTTTGATGCAAAAAATATGTATGTATTTGTTTATTTACAGGAGTGCAATTAACACTTCTTCATTATTATCACTACTTGACTTGTGGTTACAGATCACCGAGTAAAACAAATTTTCATTTTCATTACCTTTGCTTGGACTAACTTATCTCTTTCTTAGTAGTTCTACAAAAATCTTGCCACTGGGCTGAAAGACATTGTTTGGAAAGCAGAGCCTATCGATGGAGGAAAGGAAGGAGGAAAAGATGGAGGAAAAGATGGTTCGTTTTCTATGAATCTTGATATTTGGAGTTATAGAAATATGTTTTATAGTACTTGTTTTGAGCAATGAACTTGTAATGTAATATCGTTTTGAATTTGTATGAGCAGGTGCTAAACCATCAAAATAAGTGTCATCCAAAATGTGATCTCCGTACGAAGTGCAATGAGTGGTTGTGTTATTAGCTAAGGGTGCTCATTGAGGATTCTGTCATGGACTCTTTTCCTCGTCAGTTAAAATTCCCTTTACTTGAATTGTATACGAGTAACTTTAATTTTTGTGCTGTTACAAACTTTGCATATCCAAAAGGGAAAACTAGTCTAGCTAAACATTCCTAATGTTTGTTTATATGACCGTTTGCTTATGGAAATTAGCTTTTATTTGAACCGTATATTCATGACTTTTTCATTTTTGTGCTGTCACAAATGTAAAAGCCAAATCTAGGCCAACTAAACATTTCTGTCATTTGTTTCCATCTCCAATTCCTTATCATTTTAAAAGGAAATGATCGATTGATCCATCTTTTTAATCGTAAAATAGCCTCTTTATATAAAGTGTTGTTGAGCTTAGAATTGCTTCAATTAAATTATTTCAGTAATTAGTTATTGAATTCGTTTTCTATAGTTGGAAGAATATATGATCATCAACAAGGAGAGTTAAATTGGTGGCAATTCACATTTCGCAAACTTTTCGTCCCAATATCGTGTGTTTATGAAAAGGTTAACAAAAACCTTTTTTTTTTTCTAATGAATTACTAATTTGAAAGAAATAGAAAAAACCCTTTAAAGAAGCTTTAGAAGATAATTACGATTGTGATAAAAATCATTTAGCCATTTAAAAGAATCGTGAACAGTAAGGAAGAAAAATCACACTTCTATTTTATCGGTTCACTAGGAGCTACATTCAATTTTCTATTATCAATTTGCTTTTAGGATTTTACTATTAATAAAATTCTATTAACTTGTACCTTAATTCCTCAATGAGACTCTAACACCTATTAAAGTTGTTTTTTCTATTTGAAAAAAAAAACATTTAGAAGGCCAAGGCCTAATGAAAATTACAAAAAATATGTACCGAAAATGAGATAATAGGCCCACTACAAAAGATACCCTATCACCAATGCCTGAACTAAAAATTACAATTAAAATCTAAAGTGCAATTATGGCCCAAAAAAGAATATTTAGCCCAAAGCTTAGCTCTCCCCAAGAAAAACTAGAATAATCTGTAAATATATATATATATATATATATATATATATATATATATAAAAAAAAAAATAAAAATATATTTTTAATTTATGAAATTTAATGCAAAATTAGAATTTTTTCTTATTTAAAACTTTGATGTATTTTGACCTCAAACTTTAAAAATGAGTAAATATAATCTTTTCAATCTATATATTAAATTTTTTCTTTTTACATATCAAATCCTTTTCATTTTAATGTTTGAATTATTTACATTATATGATGCATGATACGTTCACATTTCAATGTGAATTAAAAAACACATTTTTTACAGGAGTGCATGAAGAAACACCCATGAAAATATAGTAGTAGTGGCATAGGCAAAACAAATGAATACAATAGTCCATCTTTTTAACACGTGACCATATTAGTTATTTTGATTTAGTCCTTAAGAAAGTATTACACATCAAGAGACAATGGGAAAATAGTTTTGAGAAGAAATAGATACGCAAGACAATTCATACACAAATAAATAAGAAGAAAGATGATTTAGCTTATTACAATGTTCCTAAAGTTCGTGAGGGATGTGTATAATGTTTCAAACAATATATGAAAATCAATAAGATTTTCAGCCATCTCCCATGAAGTGATATCCATTTTCAGCCAATCAAATTCCCAACATATGCATACGTGTCATGCCGTAATGGTACGACATCTCCATAATACCACACCCTTTACCCTATCCCTTCTTCTCTCTCTCTGTATGCCTCACTCTCTGTTTCTCTCTCTTCAATCTCCGTCATGCCCCCAGCCGCCGGAGCCGTCGCGTTACATTCTTCCCTTTGCTCCACCGCTTCTGAGAAACCGTACTCTCCTCTAAGATCAACCGTTCTGCATGTGGCACCGAAACCCAAAAGCCTTCTCCAAAACCACCCACTTTATCCTCCAACCCACGCCAAACTCTCCCTTGAATTCAAAGAGAAAATTCTGTGTCTCGAGGTAATGGGTGTTGATGCTGGCAAAGCACTCTCCCAAAACCCTGATCTTCGCACAGCCACCATGGAATCCATACAGTCCATCATCACCTTCCTTTTCTCCAATGGCATTCTTGAGAAGGACCTGCCCAGAATCTTTGGCATGTGCCCCAAGATTCTCACCTCTGACATCAAAACTGATCTCACCCCAGTTTTTGATTTCATCTTGAATGAACTCAAAGTCCCTGAAAATAGTTTCAGAAGGGTGATCAATAAGTGCCCAAGATTGCTTACATCCAGTGTGAAAGACCAGCTCAGGCCAGCTTTGGTTTACCTAAGGAGACTTGGATTCAAGGATTTGGGGGCCTTGGCTTATCAAGATTCTGTTCTCTTGGTGTCTAGTGTGGAACACACCCTCATCCCTAAACTTAGATTTTTGGAGACTTTGGGACTTTCCAAGGATGAGATCAGGAGTATGGTGTTGAGATGTCCAGCACTGCTCACTTTCAGTATAGAGAATAATTTTCAACCAAAGTATGGCTATTTTGCTGGGGAAATGGGAAGAAAAGTGGAGGAGCTTAAAGAGTTTCCTCAGTACTTTGCTTTTAGTTTGGAAAACAGGATAAAACCTAGACACACTGAGGTTGTGCAGAGTGGGATCACTTTACCTTTGTCAGTGATGCTTAAAAGCACTGATGAAGAATTTGGGGAGTTGTTAAAGCAGGGGGGTGGGTGACTATAGTGGATGCATTCCATTGTGTCTATTTACTTCTGTGAATGCATAGTTTTCCAATGAAGCTGAACTGTTTGATAAATTGTCTATATGCCTTGTATGTTTTCCTTTCTTAGTACAGATTGCTCATGCGAAGTTACTGATATATATACTAGTTAAGTTGCCGTTTCAAATCTCTGGTTGCGTTTTTATTGTATTGAATATATTGATGATACTGAGAAGCAAAGCTGAATTAAGTTCTAAGTATAGTAATTTCATATTTTATCAATGGAACTTTGGAACTTTATCATCTAGGTTAGCAGTTAGAAAAGCAGTTTCTGCAAGAATAGAATTTAAATAAACTCTCAAAAGATTTAAGATCATCCACAATGAAAATATGACATGATGTAGGTGTTGTAGCTTTCATATTTTCCTGCCAGTAGCCAGTAGGTGTAAGAGTGGAAATTTAAGTGCAGAAATATGCAATTTTATAATTTGACAGGATCTAGACAAAGCAAGAAATCTATGAAGTAGGGAAAAAGGCTAAGGAAATGTGTGCACTAAGGATAAGATTATCTAGCCCAAAGAGTTCAAATGCAAATGGATTGCAGTTGATAAGATCTGAATGGAATAAGATTCCAAAATAATTAAAAAGTGCTTATTTCTTGATTTCATGATACTGGGAACAAAAGGTGAAAAGGTAGTAATTTCATATTTATCAATGGAACTTCAAAGGACATGTTTGGATTAATTTGCAAATTGGAATTAAAGTTGTAACTATGCAAAAGTAATTCCAACTTTTATTTGTACAAAAATTATGTTCAGCCAAATATTGATGTCTATATATTTTAAAGATGATCAAACATGCTACAAATCTAAATTTTTTATCTAAACTGAATTTGAATTGGAACACTCCAAACCAAAAACCAAATATGGTGGAAATTTTATCATCTAGGTCAAAAGTCAGAAAAAAAAAAGAGAAAAATCTCTGCAAGAATGGAATTCAATCAAGAGACCAACGACATAGAAATTACATGTATACATGATGTAGGTGTAAGAGATTACATATTTTCCTGAGAAGCCAATATCTGTAAACATGGAAATTTAGTCGTAGGTAGCAGTTGGAACCAGGCCTTGTTCACTGCTGTAACCTGATACATGATACTGGAAATATTTCAATTTTACAATTTGACCATGTGTAGACACACCAAGAAATCTCTGCCGTAGGAGAAGGGGCTAAAGGAATCTAAGAGCATGGGATGATAACTGATAAGCTTATCCAGCAGAAAGAGCTGAAAAGGTTGATGGGCTGCTGTTGATGAGATCTGAATGGAACAAGGTTCCAAAAGAATAACAAAAGCTAAGTTCTTGGTTTCATGTCATCATATACAAATCAAGTACTGAAACCAACCAAATAACTTCCTGTTAACTACTTCCAAAATAATACCTACAAAAGCGTCAAACAACTTATGATACAAGCACAAAACAGTAGATCCATGATCCATCAGTCAACAGTTTGTACAAATGGACATGCTGCTTTCAAATTTCATGTACATCTTGTGTATATGCTGCATGGACATGATCACTTCAGTCATTCAAAATGTTCATCTCGATGTTTTCCCACGACCTTTAAACCAAAACTGAGTTATCAGGAATTGGAGTCACCTGCTGTTTAGAAGGAAACGTCTTCAGATATGAATGCAGTCCATGCATCCTGTTCCAAAGTAGATATGAACTTAATTTCTGTGTTGATCTTTAGCCTATATTTATTGTCTCTGAAACAAATAGTAGGTTTTATACATATATGACACATATTTCACATACCTGAAGAATGGAGAAAGCCTTCTCTGCTATATACTTTTGTAGGAGTGTTGCTCCTCTTTGCTGCAGTTTGTCAGGGTGGAGGCATAATCTTGCTTTCTGATAGGCCTTCTTCACTTGTGAACTTTCTATTAAGTTCGGAAGAGGAACAGCATACCAGCCACTCTCGGGCCATAAAATCTTTTATTGAAAACATAAAATAATGTCAATTCTCCAGTTGTCTTCATGCTTGGAAAGGGGTATAAAACTACAGAAGATTCAATAAATTTGTCAATATTGAAATATCAACAACAAATAAAACGTTACATGATGAAGTGTTGAAAGGAGTAGCCGAATGTCAGTTTCCTTGCCAGATGACCACAATCTTATATCTCTGTCCAACTTTTCTGTTTCTGTCTGTCCCTTCATAGAAACAACAGAACAATCCATATAAATTTGTGTTCTAAGATAAAAGGAATGGAAGTAAAGGAAAATCCTAGTAATAGTCATAGTCACGTATTTTACAAAGTAGAAAGTTTCAGCTGCTTTAAAATATAAGAAGACAAGTTAATTGTGAGAGGAAGGGAATTGCAGCCTGATTAGCCTGAATAAACTCTTACTCATTTCTAATCACAGATACTTGGTTCCTTTCCTTGCATTTATTTTATTATGGACTCTTTTGATCACAACCTGTAAATAAAATATATTATACAACTTGAGCGAATATTTATCATTTCTTTCTATGACCATGTATTTTTATCAATTCCTGAAATGATTATGTCTGAATGGAATTGATTTCATCAATATTTCAAGTAGTTTTTTATATTTTTCTAATTCAAAATTTCTATCCAAAACTATAGGCAATACGGACAAATCTTAAAACTGAGGTAGTGTCATTACAAGCTTTGTATCATACTCATAAGCAATGCTTTTTCCAATATATCATACTACCTTGGAAGATTGAATGTTTCCCGTTTCATCACTATGGCATTCACCTGCATCAGACGTTCCTGCATTATATCATGCAGGTTTGAATTAGTTTGTTTCAGAGATGATTTTTCTAAAAATACTGAAATCACTCTTTTAAAGATAAGCTGAAGAAAATAAGCACAAAATTTTATTTCCAGTTAAGACAATCACCTTCCACCGCTGTATTTTGTTCACTGCTTTCATTTCTCAAGCTTGATTCTTCATCAGAATTTCGTGACTGAAACTTCTCCTTGGCCCATGCTATTGCTTCATCAATGTCTGCTGTTCCACAACTTTCCTCTCTGAAGTTGGAGTTGACCTCTATGACATAGGAGCTCATCACTTCATCATCGTCCTGGTCTATAACCAGTTCTGGAAGAACATAATCATGAACTGAAGATTTTGCCTCATGTTCATGGCAAAGGCCAGAGACAGCAGAAAACGGGGAACTGAGTTCCCAGTCATCGGCAGATACCTTCATGCTTTGGTATGAATTGGATTCAAGACTAATTGTCTCTGGTGAAGAGACTCTTCGTGAGAATCCGAAATGAGGACTCTTGAAGCTCTCCTTGAACTCATTATCCTGACAATGAACTTCAAATAACTGATTATTGAATGGAAAAAGTGGTCCCCCTTGTTTAATCGGGTGTTCCCCAGGCATCATAGTGGTTGAGTTCCATCTGCATGGCACATTTATTGGCCTGAAACAATCACCCAGAAAGAAACCTCAGACTTCCCATAACAATAACTGTTTCAATCATATTAGTTTTTAGTTTTTCACAATATTAAGGAATGCTACAGTTGTTGCCCCAACTGTAAATAAAAAACTTTGCATAACCTCAGTTTCATAAATCAGTGAAGTTTATTTTCCAGAAAAGATATTTCGTCTACTTTGGAAATCATATTTATTTCAAAGTTTAGCTCCCAAATTTACTGAAAGAAAAATCCTAGCAATACATTTTCTATACTACACTCCTTTTTACTCTTTCAATTCAAAACCGCAAATAGAGGCAATCACAGAGGGCAAAATGGTCAATTCAGAACGTAACAGAAGGACTCTCGAAACAGTTAGTTGGTTGGGATTTCATTTCAGTACCTGAGTTTAGAAGCAAAGGCCGATAATGCCACGTCATCACCGATAGGCGGCCGGAGAGGGCTCAGCTCCTCGGAGCTCAGCGCCGACGACGAATTCGACTTCGATTTAGCCTTCGACTGCGGCCCCGACCGCTCCCGCGACCGCCGGTCATCGTCCGACCCGAATATGTCGCTGTAAAACGCCTCGTTCTTGGCTGGAATCCGGAACACCGGCAGGCTCCGGCCGCCCTTCGACTTTGCCGGAGACGCGAACTCCGGCGGTCGGAAAATCTCCTCGTAGAAGGAATTGGACCTGGAGAACTTGTGCGCGAGGAGGCTCCTGGGCGGGCCTCCGAAGACATCGGCAAAGTCGTCGGGGTCGAGGGTTTCCGCCTCGGCGGTGGCGGCGAAGAAGACGGAGCGGCGCGTGCGGGAGGCGGAGCGGTCCTCCATGGATCGGCGGCGAGGGAGCCCCGGCGTGAGTCCCATTCGCATTCTCCACGACTCGTCCATTTTCCGGCGAGGTTGTTTGACCGGAATATTGACTAGAAGAAACAAAGTGTGGGTTATGCTTATATATAGAGCTGAGGAACATAAAACAAAAGGTAATGAAAAAAATAAAAAGAAAAACAGTTTTTGTGAAAAAAGCCATTGATTGACTTTTACCCTTTTTCTTTGAGCTTTAGTTATTTTCTAGTAATCAAGAAGCTCATCATCTACAGTTACTGCCATTGATTGCGTTGCTCTAATCACAGGTTAAATCTTACAACATTCTTTGAGCTTCCATTGTTAAACCTAGATTTTGCATAGATGGTAGCTAAATAAGTTGTGGAGAGAGTGATTAAGTAGGTTGGGATTAATGAAGATAAAAGCATTGGTCCATAGTGGGTTAAGTAATGGTTAAGAAAGGATGGTATTATTGTGGTGTTGTTTGTTGAATGATAAATTTTTGGTTTGTGTGAATGATTAGTGATAAGTGATGGGAAATGCATAGTGGAATAATGTGCAATAGAGCTAGAGTTGCTTTGATTACCTGGAAAGATGCATAGGCTGGAATTGGAAGTCCCCACAGACATCATCATGCTGCTGCTGGCTATGTTTGATTTTGGTACCTCCTTTTCATTATGCTTTTAATTTTCTTTTTGGGTGGGGGCAAGTGGTTTTGTTCTATGCCAGTGTCCACCCTTTTGCTTGTCCTCATGCAATGTGGGTTTGTAGAGCCATTTTTCAGGATTCAGGAAAAGAATAAGAGGATAAAATTCATTTATGGAATGTACTGTGTGTATGTATGTATCTGGGGATACCGTCACTCTCTAATACTTTGCTTTCATATGAGGGAATTAGATCAAAGTGTCAGAACCATGGAATTACGTGTATGGCTCAAGATAAAGTTGCCAACGGGGCAGGTGAGGGAAGGGATGATTGGTACCTCACAAGGGGACACTGCATCCCTTAAATTCATTTCTCATCACACCCTTTTCTGCCTTACTCTTACTTTAAACTTCCATTTAGAGATCATAATCAATGCACCAACACACAGGCCTAATCATTCTCAGCTCTTTCCCTTCTATATAATATGCAATTTGTCTTTGTGTTTTAATTCATTTGGCTGAAATAACCACAGGGAAACATATATAGATAGTCTTGTGCTGCTGCTATGCTAAGAACAAACAAACAACCAACAAGGTTAAGTATTGATAAAGCTGTACTCAGGAAGAACACCAATTTGTTAATTGTTTTATTATGAAATGAGTTAGCCAATTAATTGGAATTTGGACCACAAAACATGGTTTGCCTCCCATATTATGTGGTGGTCCAAAAGCATAATTCAGAGGTGAAGTGAGTTAACTCTACTGTTTAGTGTGGTAGGTGAAGAGGAACAAGTGTAATTAAAAACTCATGATTTTTGATAATCATGGGTCCATCAGATATTGCTGTTCACTGATAGAGTGCTTTTGTCAATCTGTCCTGCAGTGCGTTCCATTCATAAGAAGCTATCAGGTGCTGTTTTTCCAGCCTATTCAGCAACACATTCACAGGTTAATAATAATTATAATATATGGGTATTTTGCACGTCAATTTTTTAGATCACTTTATTACACCACTTTTTCAATACTTACAATTAGATTGATTACAAATTAAGGTGACCCCGTGCAAGTATAATAATGTTAAAGGTGATATAACACAAAGTAAGCAATGTGGTGCACCTGTCAATTCGAGCAACACTAATTCTTCCGCAAACCGTGTTTGTTCCCTTCCTCATTGTATTCAGATTTGGAAGAAGTTGTTTCTCTTCATTTTGTAATCATCCCACTTGTTCTATCTTCACAATCTGTTTCACTTTTCCCAGGAAATTCAGCATGCTCAATTCCAATCTCAGGGCACTAAACTCTTCTCTAAACATTGCTCACAAAGCCAAAGCATCTATCACTCAACATGTGGGTTAACTGATGTTAAATTATTTCAACCTAACCATTGAGTTCTCAGTCTTAAATATAAAAAGCTTTTGTTGTTTATAATTGTTAGGTATTATCTGCTTTGAACTTCCAGAGTTTTGTTCTTAAAAGACATATCAAAAAAGAAAAATACATTTAAATTATTTTTGACCTCGATTTTTAAATGATATGTAACTATCGGGTATATCAATCAGACACTAAATCAAAAGCTAACCTCGATAAATGATGTGTAACTATCGGGCATATCAATCAGACACTAAATCAAAAGCTAAGGTAGTTTTCATCTCCACAAACAAAAAAATAAACATAAAGAAAATATTTGTAGTCTATACCAAAATGACCATTGTAGTTCAACAGAATTTATAATGTATATATGTTTATGTTTTGAATTTGAAAAAGACTAGCAAAAGAGTTTAAAAGGTATTGAAGTATTATAATTAGATTTATTGTATGTTGTATTTGTTTGTTGTGTTTGTGTGGGTACTAGCTATGTTATTACATAGTATATCCCTAGCTTAGTCTAAACACTGTAAAAGAGCATGGAAATATACTGACAGAACACTAATGTCTGTATTCTATGAAGACAAGGAAGAAATGCCAGAAGGAATAAAAACAAAGACATGCATGTTTTGTATAAATAGTCTTTTCACAAAACACACCTTTCATCTCCACCTATTTTTCAATGCAACTGATCTTATGAATGTGCATATATCTTTGAAAAATTATATCTTCAAAAGTGGACACGTGTTGATAACAAGTAAAATATCATTTTTTTTAATATAAGTGCGTGGCAATAGATTATGACAATAGAGAGAAAATATCATAATAACTTTCTCCAGTTAACAAATTATAATTGTAAAATGTTTTGGGTGTATAAATTAATTAAAAATGAAAAGTACTAAAATGCAAGGTTATATTTACTAGGCTAGGTCCACTTCACCAACAATTTCAAGAGTATATCTTTAATTCCATGTATGAGAAACTAAGTTACAGATACAAGGAAAACCTAAGAGAGGAAAACTATAAAATCAAAAATTATTTGTAAGTTTTAATACCAAATCATGAGAAAATAATGGTATAGTTTACTCTGAGGATAAGAAGAGAGTAAGACGGTGAGAGAGATGTGATATAATTTTTTTTTATTTAAAATATATGATTAATGAAAGAGGGAAATATATAGAAAGAAAACAAAAAAGGAAAAAGACATGTAATAAAAATAATTGTATAAAATTATTATTGAAAAATTATGGTATATAATAGTTGTGTGTATACTTATTTTTTTCTTTTAGGAGAAGATTTTATGTACAAATATTTGTGTGTAATATATTTTAAGGTTTATTAAATGTATATTACTCGTTTGAGGTAAGGGAATTTTTATTAATTATTTCACCCTAGACAATAAGATATCATAAAACACCAATTGGTTTACTTCTATTATGATCTGTTTGGTTGAAGGGGAAAAAATGGAAGTAGATAATAAATTTAATTTGGTTTTTCAATAAAAAAAATATTTTCACTTAACTTTTGTTTTTTTTTACTTATTTTCGTTCTTCTTTGTTTATATTCAGCTAAACGAATTCTCATCTACTTCTATTACCTTTTTATTTACTTATTTCATCTTTATTTTTCTCCATTTTACTACATAGAATCCAAAACATGAGTGTTCAATTTTAAAATATGCAAGTCCTTCTACTTAAATATATACAAACAAAAAATTTGGCACTTAGAGAAGAACTTAAATATAAATAAATTTAACTAATTTTATATATTGTTAAATAATATTATTTCTAAAACATCCTTTAGCTAATTAATTTATTTTAATAAATTTTGTATTCTTGATGTGAAATACCTTTATTTAACATTAATTAGTTAAACTAAATTATGTAATATAAAATTATTCATTCTTGTTTATATCTAAAATAATTAGGTATTTGATGTGCTATGAATCTTACATTAAAAATAAGTAAAATAATGTGATTAGGGTTTGTTAAAGGAGAAGAAATATTACACATGATACTACCAAAAGGTGCACACATGCAACCGTATTACTTGCACACTTGTATTCAATTCATACAAACAATTGACTGATTAATATGTTTGACCTTGTTGTGTCAACGTCTTTCTTTTGTTTTTTAGAATAAATATATATTTTAAATAAATAAAATATATATTAAAAGCAATATTACAAAATAGTTTGCCTTTTTTTGGTTATATGTAATTTCCAAGTATTATAAAATATTTTTATAAATTTATTTATTTTCGTTTATGTTTTCCCTGGTTTATATAACGTGAGTAAAATCATTGTTTCTTTTATTTATCTCACTTCATTCATTTAACAATTTTTCTTCATTTATTTTTACTCTTATATTTTTATTTATAATTCAAAAACAATCTAACAATTTTTCCGCCTAAACTAGGGTAACCTTCTCAGAATTGTTAAAAATAAGCTAAACAAATAATCCTCTTTTGTTATTAATGGAGAAAATAGTTATTTGAGAAATGCAAGGCCTTCTAACTTTTGTGAAATAATCAAAAACACTTTTGCATGTTTACACAGATCTAAGTTAACAATATATATGATAACAAATAATTAATTATTTTCCAACCTATATAAATTAATAATTGGATAATATAATGTTATAGATGCTATATTATGTCTTCATGGTCAACTTTCAATATTATTTCTTGTTAGCCAATGGCGCATGACTCCTTTTCTCATGTGTGATATATCTCATTAAAAAATTATAAGAACGATGATCAACCAGTAATTTATTTTATCATTTATTTTTTAATGTGATTTAGTGTGAATTATTACTTTAAATAAAATAATGATATATTAATTAATGACTTATATTAAATCACACTAAAAAATAAATAATTGAATTATATTAACATTTTCGGATATATATATATATATATATATATATATATATATCTATATAATATTGCGATCTCTATTCCGTATCTTAGCCGTATTTATTTGATATTTGTACAGCGTACGTAGGAGAAAAGTATAATTATTTGATTAGATATGGTGGTGCAGAATATTACAATGATGTCTAGTCATAGCACCACGTAAGGGGGGAAAAGAGTAGAATATTATTACATAGGAAAAACAAATTTCTGTCTGTATATACACTCAAAACCTATATATAATACAATCAACAAATCAATGTACGTATTTCATCCAAAATATACGTCTCATCGTTCTAATATGTGTCCATTCAATAATTATCAACTCCAACTAGTCTCCTTTTCATTTTTTTTTTCTAATTTGATATAATATATATATATATATATATATATATATATATATATATATATTAATGTAATATCAATTTTCTTATAATAGGATTCATATGGGAACACATATTGTATCTTTTGAACCATTATGCTTTTCATATACAGATAGAAATTTAACTGACTCAAAATTTTTTGTCGGATACAAAATAAAAAAGTTGAGTATTATTTTTAAAATAAAGACTAAAAATTTATTGTCTTAAAATTTTTGGATTAAAATAGTATTAATCTGTATGTAATTTTACTAAAATTATATATACTTGTTTTTCTTGTATATCATTTTAACTTTTTTATTTTTATTTAATAAAAGTTTTTCGATTTATATTTGAATTTCTCATTGATGATAACATGCATGATTTTTGGTTCCTAAGTTTGAAAGGTAGTTGTGATATGAAATGAGTTGATTGCATGAACTTGATGATAGTACAAGTGTGAGTGTGGGGTACCATTTGACCTATTCATCATCTCATCAATTTTCTTTTCTTTCTTTTCGATTCGATGAGATCGACGTGATTCATTGTGCTTTATAAATGCAATGAAGGTGTTACTTTTTTTTTTTTCATTCTTTTTACTGTGCCTATTTGGTCTCATCTTCAGTTACAAGCAATTTCTAACTTCTTTTTTTTTTTTTTTTTTTTTAATCAATTGAGAATCAATGTTAAGTTTTACTACAGAGTGGTCTCTAAAATAGAATTATCCAAATTGCATCGAAAGCAATTTAATCATAATTATTTTGATGAAAACAATATCTTTCAAAATCAAAATTTTTAATTCACTTAACACATGAGTCATCATAATTTTGAAAAATCATATCCACTTGATGTAGCTTTAAGTAACTTCCACTCTTCTTAAGTCTTTGAATTTGGAAAGAGAATGCGATTCTTTTAAAACTTGGTTCCAACCAAATGTGAAATATTTATATGAAATGAGTTAATAATTAATTTATCTTAAAGAATGTACATAAATGTTATTTTTTATTTCTGGTGAATTATTAAGTTTTTTGTTTCATTCTCTACTTTTTTTTCTTTAATCCTTTTATCTCTAATACATTTTTAATTTTGTTTTCAGTTCAAAAGGAATTTAGGTGATATTTAAAAAACATAAATAAAATAAAAATTTCATCAAAAAAGAGAAATAATAATAAATATATGATAACTAATATATATATATATATATATATATATATATATATATATATATATATATATATAAAAACTCAGAGAATACAATTGATTATCTTTGAGTGAATAAGCTTAAATGTTTTTTACCCTCTTTTAGTTTGAATTTGCAAAAGAGGCTGTGAATCTTGTTTTAAATTTGGTTCCAATGAAATATAAAATATTAATAAAAACTCAATTATTTATATATTTTATTTTAAAAACTCAAACATGGGCATTAGTTAAGAGTTAGGTCGTCTTTTTTTTTTCTCTAACATGTATATATTATATTGATGCAATGAACGTAACTTATATAATATTTTATTTGTGAAAAATTATCTAAAATAAAGAATTTAGTCTATAATATCATTACTATATAAATCAATTTTACATAAGCATCCCATAGAAATTTATTTTATTTTGCTTTCCAAAAAAAATATGCTATTCATAATTAAAATAATAAAATTTTTAAAATATATATATATAAATTGAATTTCGTCTTTTGTAAAATCCCGTTACTATCTCATCAGTTTCTTAATGGTTGCATTTAAACTGTGCAATCTTATGAAACCTCAGAGACTATGTTTACAAATTTAATTATAATGTATTAATAATATAATTTTTTTTAAATAAAAAAGTAAAGGTTATAATTACTCTAATTTAAAAATAAATTTTCATTTATATTAATTTATTAAGTTAAAAATACGATTTATGTGCCTTCATTTCTTCATGCACCCATGGCTAGATCCAAAGAAAGCATTAATATTTCAAATTAATTTTTAATAATTATTTCAAATTAAATATCACCATATATTTTGTAATGCTTTTAATCATTTAAAAAATTAATTATCATCATAATTAATAAAATAGTTATAATAATGACCGTGTATATTACTTTTACTTACACAGCCAAAATTAATATTTATTTGATTTAAATTACTTTATTCTATTATTTATTTTACTATTCACAAATCTATAAGTTAAATTACACAGCCAAAATTAATATTTATTTGATTTAAATTACTTTATTTTATTATTTATTTTACTATTCACAAATCTATAAGTTAAATTATATAAGGCTTAAATACATTTTTTTTTTGCAGTGTTTGTTGTGAATGGTTCTCATTTTTACTAAATGTTTAAAATGGTCTTTATGTTCATAGTAGCTCCCACTTACCCTGAATAAATATTCGCCTCGTACCCGTACCCATATTCGTCGGGTATCCGTTATGCGAATACCCGTCTATTTTTTTCATATCCGCGGGTATCCACGGGTACCCGCGGGTATTTACAAAAATATTTAAAAAAATAAATATTTAACCATAATTAGTGCTTGGATCAAGAAGTCTCTGTTCTCCGATTGATTCTTGAGAAACAAACAAATAAAAAATCACGACCAATTTATATTGTAGTTTATTTTTGAATAAAATATTAAAAAAATTACTAACTTCATCAATGTACACCTCTTACAACATTTTATAAAGTTTCATGTTGTCCAATTTTAATCTAGAAGGGCCTGAAAACATAAGAAGTTCATTAAAAATTTCTAACAATCACTTAATTAAAATATCTAAGTAAAAGTGTTAATTTCATTACCTTCCATGTTGGTCCATAAACCAGTCTTGGAGACACATTAATGTCTCCACAGTATCTGAAAGTAATTTACTCAGTTGTGGGATAAGAATCTGACCACCATTATTGAATGAAGACTCATAATGTTTTTTGCTAATATATATATATATA
>Ga0214542_1001550_pt1 | contig 47299 bp, 17 predicted proteins | sample CNSS1metaG_FD_160096 | JGI IMG/M metagenome (GOLD analysis project Ga0214542, IMG submission 160096) | Root nodule microbial communities from cowpea collected in UCLA plant growth center, Los Angeles, California, USA - CNSS1 | ecosystem: Host-associated > Plants > Roots > Nodule | place: USA... | reverse complement strand
AATTTTAATTTTGAGTTTTTTTTTTTTTAATTTAGAGTAAATATTCACTTCAATACAATAATAAATACATCTTAATATAACATTTGACTTAGTTAATATAGGAATAACCAAGGAAAGAAAAGGGTACAAAACTGTTAAAATTAATATTATCTTTTTGACACAAATAAGCATGTTCAGTTACATCCTTTTAAAGAAGTTTTCCTAACATGCAACTATCTCCATACTTATCACAGTAAAATTTAATTTAAAAGATAAAAACATTTTCATAAAAAATAAAAAAAAAAAAAAAACTGAATACATAATTAAGGTTTAAAAACATACAAATATTATCCTCTGAAACTTACTTAAGAAAATAAATGGATAAGAGTAAACAGTAAAGAAAAAAAATAGAGTTGGGGAATGAGGGAGAAGTAATCTAACATGTAAAATTATCTAAAATTGAAGAAAGAGAGGGTTGAAGCATACATTGAATATGAGTTGCTTGTTTTCGTCTTCCCAAGCCAAGCCTCCCCTGAAATTGATGACCCAAACCAATACTAGGACGGTGGCAACAACGCCCAGAACGTGAGTCACGATCGTCAAGGGAAAAGCAGGTACACCTAATCCCATCTTCTCTTCTTTTCTCTTCTATGTGCCTTCTCTTCGACGGAGGTTCTAACAAACTCGCTCTCTCTCTCACTCTGTGGAATTCAAACAAACTCCTATCACTTATAAGAAGATATCAGGAGCATCCACCCTATTTGACCTTCTCATGCGCTCACTCTAGATCTTTTACATTATCCGCTAGATCGCTGCCACGTGTCACCATCTAATTCTGCAGTTTCCATCTCTTTTTTTTTTTTCTTACAGTATACAAGTGAAAGAAAGTTTCTTCGTGTATTAACTTCCATCTCTTCTTTTTTGAGAATTCGAAAATCTTATAATTTCTGATCTTAGAATAGACATTTGTTGTTTAATTTTTTCTCATGATGAAGTGATATCACTTTCTATGATCTCTGAATAGACATATATTTTTAATATATTTGTGTTCATTTTTTTAATTTATTTTAAAATGTTATTAAAATTCAAATAAAATTAAAAAATATAAAGCTAAATAAATGTTTGCAAAATATTATAAAAAATAAAATAAATATGTGAAATCAAAATTTTTCATTTAACCTCTTTTACTGTATTTTATTTGTTTGTTTTTAGTTAAATTATAATTTTGATTTCTTTTTTAATTTTTAATCCATCGTTTTGGTTTCTACTTTTTTTTCACGGTCTTGATTTTTACGTTTGAAAAGTAATTTTTAATTTAGCTTTAATTTTTAATTTATCATATACTTATTTTCTTCTTTTCATATTTTAATTAATTAAATGGAATTTGCAATAAATACGCTAAATCTTTGATTTTTAAAATAAAATTACAAATTTTTAAAATATAGAAAATAATATGAAAAATAAACAAAATTGAAAAAATAGAATAATATGTTGCTCAGCAGCCTCAATCCCAGACACGGCTCAATCAACAGAGACATGTCCCCACTTTTCCAAGTATTCAGTTAACCAAATTAATTAGAGACATACTATAATTTTATAGATACATTTCTTCTTCTTCTTTCATTTTCATATAATCTAAACATTTATCAATTTTTTTTTTCTCTTCTCATTTTTTCGCTTTTCTTTTCTAAACCAAACAAGATAAGATATTTATAAATTAAGAATATAAATATGTTGACTTTTAAAACTAAACCTACAATTTTGAAAGGTTTGTAAGATAATTTGAAATAATGTTATATTTTTATATGAATGTTCTTGTAAAATTTTCAAATATTTTCTGAAAAAATTAAATAGAAAGAAATATTCATAACATCTTAGGATTTCTAGAAGTATTTTATGCTTTTCATGTCTTTTAAGTGGGAAAGTTAATAAAATTAAGTAATAGGAAAAAATAAAACTAATCATACTTTAGTTAGAATTATTGAGGGCTCAAACTCCAATGCTTCTGTTATCAAAAAGTGAAAGCAACCACTATTATGTTATTCTAACCCTCACTAATTATTACTCATCTTTTTCAATATTTTTAGTCGAGTCCAATGAAACACTGATACACCACTTTTTCATTGTATTTTTATTCCCCTCGACTTTTTTATTTGATGTTAATCACGTCCAATGAGAATATTAATTTTAAATTAAATTAAATTTGTGAAATTGATTTATGCTTTAAATGTTTTTTGTTCTAAAAATAAGTTACCGCGAAATATAACATAATATTTATAAAAGTTACGTAAGATTGTTTTATTTTAAAAACAATTATGAACGTAACGTTAATTTTTTAACATTAAACTGAAAATGTAATCACTTCTTGTAATATATACCTTTGTTAGTACTTATACAGCGCAACTAAAAAATGTATACAAATTTTATTGAAATTAATTAGCTGCTATAATAACAATTATAAATATTAGTTTGAAAATTCCTGCTTGTTAAAAAGAAGTGTATTTTCCGCTCTTGATGAGTAAAAAATATATATTTTTATTATATCTACCTGATTTTAACAATTTATCCATTTTAGTTCTGAAATAACTTGATATCAAGATTTGTTTTTATTATGAATTTGAAATATAATCTACATATTAGGAATTTGCCGATTATAAATTCTATTTATATTAAAATGAATGCTGAGTCTATTCGTAGAAAATGAACACATTAAAATAATTGAAAGAACTAAGTCTTGAAACAATAATTTTAAATTAGTCTGTTCCATCTCTAATTTTGTATTTTCTTCCAAATAACCGTTAAATGTGAACTAGCTTTTAAAGTTATTAAATTTAATAAAAAAATATCGTGTCAAAAAACTTCTAAGAAAGAGTAACATCTATGATTAAAAAAACGTATTTCTTTAATCCACCTTAAAATAAATAAATAAATAAATAAATTTTAAAATAATAATAATAATAGTTAAAGGGCCATGGACGTGGGGTATAGGTATAGGAATTTATTTATTTGTGGTTGGTGTCTACTAGCTTTAATGAACTTGGACATTTCTCGCAGCTAAATGCTACTCATCTTCCTCAACTAGTACCTATAAATTAATAAATAACAAATATCATAACAAGCATTTTTAAATTCATCCAAGCATTTTCTCTTTTTTTCTATTAGTTATCATTACTAAATATTTGCAACTTTATCTACCACTTTTCATAAAAATAATATATCAACGTTCAACCATTAGACGTTTAGAAAACTCCCTTTTATGACCTCATAATTCTTATTCCCCTTTGGCGACTAGGAATACCTTTATATTATTTTTTTAATGAAAATAACATCATTGATCGTAATTAAATACTTTTATCATATTTTTCTAAATATTACTAACACTTAAATTAATATAATCTTTTTTTTACTTATTGTTTCGTTATTTTAAAGTATACGGTAATGAAGTTTTTGATTCCTGCAAATAATTCATTGAATGATAAGAGGTGTAACTATCATATTATTTGTGAAACGTTTTATATTTCTGAAAGATTAAGTTTTTGAATGCCCTGACTTGGACGTTTAATAATTTTCAAAATCTACTGTGCGAAAATGAAATATGTGTAAGTTTATGGGCCATTCTGCGAACTTATTTGGAAATTTTAGGTTTATTGAATTTTATGAGCGGACAAATTAGGCTTTTGCTATTGACCCGATAATAAACCCTCACAAGCAAATTAGGGTTTCGCTATTGACCCAATAATAAAACCTTACAGGCAAATTAGGCTTTTGCTTTTGACCCAATTTTTTACTTGGCCTCATTTCTTCAGTACTCTTACTGCAAAATATTGCTTTGAATTATTTACTTAAAAACTTAGATAAAGAATATTCCATTTTTGTTTAACGCATATTCAAGTACAGTTAATATGCAATTGGTGACATGGAATGAAATAATCTATAGTTAACATTATAATTGTTCTTTTAGTTTGTCAAAAATCAAAACTTGAACATCATTGATTAGAAATATGTTAATTAAGAAAACTTATCTTACCACTTAAGAGTGAAGATCACCAAACCAAACAATTAAGAGCCAATAATATAATTTTAGTGAAGGTCTTATGAAATGCAAGAACAAGTGATTTTACATGGGAGTTGGAGAAATAAATGAATAAGTCATATCTTTATTTGTTTTTCAATGAGATCATTTTTGAGGATGATTTTTTTTCTCAAAATTCTTTCCTTCAAAAACTTATCTTCTCTCAACCATCTTCATTTCCTCTCCCGATTTCTAACTCATCTATACTTTTTTTGGAAATCCAACACGAGAGTGATTTATGCGAAAGACTCTATCAATACTCCCATTCAATTTCTCTTTTGTGTAATTTTGGTCAGATTTAGATTGAATTGTTTTTTTTTTTTTTGAAATTTACCGAGCATTTTGGTCAAACCAGGATAGTCGATGACGATGTTAAATCAAGCTAATTGAGGTATAAGGTCATATAAGATTGGTTTGATCAAAGGTTGAATCACCTTAGCCTAAGACGAAGATCAAGTTAATTTTACAAGTAATCAGGTCGAGTGAAATATGTGTGGGTCCAATTGATTATTTATGATGTTAAGGTGAGGTGGTCTCGACTATTATTAATGTTAAGACGAGTGGACTAGATCAAATATTGGTCAACCTTGGTTTAGGTTAAGTCGAGTCCTACACTTAATAGTATATTAGATAAATCACGTTAGATTTATTTTACTTAACAAAGTGGACTCAAACTATGTTTAATTTAGTTTAAATTAGGTTACAAACAAAGAAAAAATCTAAATTTAGCTTATTTAGTTAAAATAACCTAAATTAGATTCAGACCGAATTTCGAAAAATTCAATCCATTATCACCTTTGCATAAAACTGCAATAAAAAAAAGAAAAAAAATATTGGATATAAGAACACAGATAAATCTTTATATATAAATTAAAAATAAATTTGACTAAAAAATATTATTAGAAAAAAAACTTAATTTGAAATTTTATTATTTACTTTTATTCTTTTATATATATATATATATATATATATATATATATATTAATATTTTTTTTATTTGATTGAATTTCAATATTTGTTAAATAAAATTAATACGGTCTCTTCCATTCAACTTACTTTAACATTGTTGGAAAAATGTTACATATAAAAGTAAATGTTATCTTTTAATTAGAAATGTGTCATGTATCAAAATCGAAAAAATTCCAAAATAGAAAATAACTTAAATTTTGACAAGTGACATATTTAGATCTTAACATGTTACATCTTTCAAACAGTCTTAAAATTAATTTAACTAAAAATGTCATATTAAATATTTATTAAAAAATAAAAATTCAATTGAGTCTTTTTAAAAATAAAAACTTTAATTTAAGTACAAACAAATACTTAACCAAAATAAATCAAGTAGTAACTAGGAAAAATAGTATACGGAATAAACTATACAAAATACTATCATTGTTAAGCAAATGCATTTAAAAAGGATATACTTAAAGAAAATATACTTTTTGTCCTTATATTGTTATTGTTGTCTCAATTAGGTCTATAATTTTGAAAAATGTGATATGATTTGGTCATTTTTGTTAATATTTTACTAAGAACGCTAGAGATGTGTCATGTATCAATTTGTGATTTTTTGTTTTTAAATTTAAATTAATTGTCACATATTAAGTCAGTGTTGTGTCACTTTCTTAATCTTAATTTCATCAATGTATTTATTATTTTGATTTAGTTCATTCCAATTTTTGTTTTTCTTATATTGAACAATTTCACCTTTTCAAATTCATATCGAATTTAAATTTCACACAAATGTTATACTGATATTTTTATTAAAATTAAATTTTTTATTAAATATTTTTAAAAGATTATTTTTATTTAATTTATTATTTTACATTTATTTAAAATTGTTTTAAAATTTTAAATTTATCGATTTTAAATTATAATAAAATTGTTTTAAAATTTTACATTTAAATTTATAAAATTTTTATTTGTATATAAAAATTGTATACATTTTAAAAATATATAATTATTCTAAATATAAATTAAAATAAAAAATATTAAAGTATCATGTAATAATATAGTAATATGAATACAAATAAAGTTCAATATAATATATAAATTTAAATAAACTTAATTTTGTTAAAAATATTTATTAAAATTATCAATTTTAATAAAAATATTAATTACAATATTTATAGAAAAAATTAATTTAATTTTATTGAAGGGATAAAATTTTTCAATTTTAAAAATGAAAATAAAACTCAATTGAATCAAAATAACAAACGAAAGACCAAATTATAATTATGAGAATAATATATGGTACTACAACTATCAAATGACTAATAATAAATAATAATTTTAAAAGGTAAAATAAAAATAAATAACGAACGGATAGGTTAAACAACATTTTAATACGATATATATATATATATATATATATATATATATATATATATATATATATATATAACAAATTATGTTATAAAATATAATTAAGAAAAAGAAAAATTATTTTAAATTTAGATGAAAAAAAAAATTAAACCTGAATATTTTAGAATTGATGGTCTAAAAAAGTTATAATACTCGTAACAACGTCATAGCAATGTCATAACAACGTCACAACAACCTCGTGCCCAAATTTATATGCACAAACCGACAAACTTTCTTGACCACTTTGAAAGTCTCAAATTTAGAAAAGAAAAAATTTGAAAGAAAAATCTAAAAAAAGATGGGTCCTTGACTTCTCAAACTTCATTATTACTATATCTACACTTTCATATTAACAGTCAAAACAATTTAAATTTTCTCTTTCACTGTACAATGCTGTCACTGTGGCTACCTTCATCACCTCAGGAAGATGTAGGAGATGATAGGAACAAAGAGTCAGCAAAAAGTTATACGTTGAATTTGGTGGAGAATTTTTACACTAAAATGTAGTTTTTTTTCCTCTACATCGCTTAATTCTTAATATTTATGGATTATCCGACCTATAAACAAAAGATGCATGTTCATATAAAATAAAATTCTAAAAAGTTTATTTTCAAAAATTAAATATTTTAGAAAGTTTTCTAAAAAACTTGTTTTAAACAAATTAATTTGAAGAATATTTTTGATGTATCTGGAAACGTTGTTTAGGACAGTTTGCTCTGAAATTTTTATTATGAAAAAATTATTTCAAAACAGTTTAGTAGTATGTAATTTGGAGGTCAAAATTAAGATATACAGTAGAAGTTTTTAAAATTAGGGGTTAGGCAAGTAGTTATCACGGGATGTTGGGAAGCAAAATCTCAAAGCAGAATTGAAAGAATAATGGGCCCTTAGCCCAACAAACCAATACCCTCTCATCTCGCTTTTATTTTATTTGTTTGCTCCCAAAATTTCTTCGCGTTATCTAAAATTTTTAAAATAACCATTTTGTTTTTAAAAAAATGACTTCCAAATGAAAACTTTTCGAAAAAGTTTTTTAGAATTTCGAAACAACATTTTTAAAAACAAAATTTTCAGAACATTATTTTCAAAATACAATTTTTGGAACAGAATTTCCAAAAGATATACAATGTATTTTCAAAACAAAAAAAATTGAAATAAGATTTTTAGAAAAAAATTTCAGAAGAACTCATAATGTCTTTCCAAGTGTGTTTTCCAGAACACTCAAAACCTTCCAGAAATTTTTTTTTCTATAATAAGTGTTTTTTTTTTCCTCTTATTTTTCTTATGTGCTTTTCTTTCACTCTTCTTCTTCTAAGACAGTGGTGATGATAGCGGTGACGGAAATAACGGTGGAGGTGGGGACAACACTAGTATTGTGCAAAGAAGTATTTAAGTATTTTTCTCTTATTCTTGGGATATAGTTTGTAATTATAGGGGTCCAGAAAGCAATTATCATACTGTCTAATTTTGGGCTTTATGAAAGTTTTTAGGAGCACGAAGTTCAAAACTAACAACTCAAGGACGATTTCCTCCTATATTTTTCTAAAAGTTCAGTTATATCCAGGCTAAAATAATAATTCTGAATTGTAAAATTTATAATTTATAAATATTTCGAATTAAATAATTTAAAATTTAAAAATATTAATTTGGACATTTGAAATTATATAATTCAAAATATAAATTTATATAACTTTGTCTTCCTCCACCTTCCATCACTCACTTCATGTTTGTTTTATACCTTTCAGCCAAACAACACCTTCATTCTATTATCCCAAAAGCAGAAAAGAAGAAAGGAAACAAAAAATCCGTAGGCCACAAGAAGACATACCATATACCTTTTTCGACCTTCGATCATTGTTTAGCATTTTTCCTGTCACTGTGTGAGAATTGTTTCATTTTCTTCTTTTATATTTCATGCTTGTTTAGCGTAAATGGTACCGGAAGACCATTTTTTATGTTAACTAAATATAAAAGATTCCATTTAAAAACAGTGTATTATCGATAACAGTACTGAGTAATTATATGAAATTTTTATTTTTATCTATAATAAGTAAAAATTCGTCATACTTTCATGTCTCCCCTTGCAAAAATATAAGTTTAGTGTGGTTCTTATTATTAACACCATTGAAAAGTGAACAGAAAAGAGAGGCAGGAATAGAACAAGCATTATCCTCTTAAACGGAATTAAAAACATATATTTAATTTTAAAAAAATATTGAATAGATAAAGTCCTATGTATTTTGTGCTATTTTCCGGACAAATATGTCTAACTAGTATATATGGAAAAGTTGTTATATTTGTTTTGAAAATTAATTCTTTTGGTCTTTTTGGTCTTCGTTTAGTCTTTATCTCTGAAGTTCAAATAAACTTGTTCTTTGCATGAATTTCATGTACATTTGTCATTAAAATAAACAAATTTTGATATTTAAAACATATATATATATATATATATATATATATATATATATATATATATATATATATATTAATTTTACCCTTTAAATAAATATTGTTTTTGAATTAAAATAATTATTTTATCAATTTTAATTTTTAAGTAATTACTTTTTAAAATGTAACCATTTTTTTTAATTTTTTAAATTAATGATTATTTAATTATAAAACTACCTAAAAATAAATAAAAATGTTCAAAATAAAATTACAAAAATTATTTTAATTTTATAATTATAATAATAATTTTTATTATTTTTTATTGTCATAAAAATGTAACGTATATTCACTGGTTTAGGCATAATTTAAAATGTCTATTTTGTATACACTGTACACATATTCTCCTGTGTGAATTCGTTAGTGTCAGTGTAGTGATTGAACTCAAATAATTAAAAGAAATTATCAGTGTAATGACTTGCGTAAAATTAAAATTTAAACTCATGATTGCATAAATGAAATAACTGTTATATCCTAATCAAAACGAAAGTTTGATAAAATTTTAATTTCAAATACAAAGGAAGCAAAATTGAGGAAACGTAACAGAAAAATAAAATGACTGGAAAATTCCTGGAACCTGATCAAAACAGAACACTCGAGAATAGAGAATGAGTTGATGCTCATGTACATTCACCCATTAAGAAGCCAATTATAAAAGTGCGATTAATCGAAAGAAAAAAGGAAATGTATTATTCTCTATTGACTCAATTATTAATTTATTAATTTAGTTTATATGATTTTCTTTGGTTCTTAGGGTTTATATGATGGGTGGAAGCAACTCTCTCTAATTGTGTTTTCACTCAGACACGATCAATCTATTCTTCCATCCATTAATAATCTAAATAATTATTACAAAACTTATATGTAAAAAGTTCAATGTAGGAATCCAAAACAAAACACTATTTTTTTTGGGTTGTGAAAAAGAAAGAATATTGGACATGGAGTAATCAAGAAAAACAACTTAACTATATTGAAACATCAAGGCTTTTTATTACATCACAAGGGCTAGTGTAGCCAAACCTATACCAAATAATAATGAAAAAACAAAACTTAAAAGTAAAGTAGTTTGAATATGGTGTACACGTTTACGTGACTTTATTTATTCTATGATAGTTGATGTATACGTGCATGTATCCACACGCAATGATAGGTTCTAGTTGTTTGCGTCTATGTTGGCGCTATGCAAAACAATGGTCTCCATGGTTAAGCCAGGGCCAAACCCATATAAAACACCCCATTTTAGTCCTTCACCAGTGCTGGATTTCCCTTCCTCCAAAGACCATTTTCTCATCTCATCCAGTATAAACAGCACACATGCACTCGACATATTTCCATACTCTTTCAGAACTTGTTTGGTTGCTCTCAATTTATCAGGTTTCAACCCAAGCGTTGCTTCTATCTGCTTCAAGATTGCAGGGCCACCAGGGTGTGCAACCCAAAACAAGGAGTTCCAATCACTTATACCATGTGGGTGGAAGGCTTCTTCAAGGCTTTTCTCTATGTTATCTCCGATCAAATAAGGAACGTTATCCTTAAGATGGAAGGTTAGCCCCACCTCACGCAGGTGTCCTTCAATTGCTCCCTCAGAGTTGGGAAGAATCGTCTCCGATGCTGAAACAAGATGAAACAATGGTCGTTCGATGGTTGTGTCGGGATCAGCTCCCACAATCACAGATGAGGCTCCATCTCCAAAGAGTGCTTGTCCAACCAATGAGTCCAAATGTGTTTCACAGGGTCCACGAAAGGTGACAGCTGTGATCTCAGAACACACCACCAAAACCCGTGCTCCAACATTATTCTCAGCAAGGTCTTTAGCGAGACGAAGCACGGTGCCACCAGCAAAACAACCTTGATGGTATAACATGAACCTTTTGGTGGATGGTTTAAGGCCTAAGAGCCTCACAAGTTGGTAATCGGCACCAGGCATGTCTACACCCGAGGTGGAGCAAACTATGAGATGAGTGATTTCTGATCTTGCTCTGCCCCATTCCTTTAAGGCTTTAGATGCTGCCTTCTCACCAAGCTTCGGAACCTCCTCAACTAGTATGTCTTGTCGTGCATTCAACGATGGTTCCTCATAAGCACTTATGTTGGGGTTTTCTTGTAGCATTTTTTCAGTCAGGTGTATGTATCGTTTCTCTATCATTGACTTCTCACCTGTTGTTCACACAAAAAACTCACATTCTTATATGATTTTTTAGTTGAAATCAAATGAACTTTTAATTTAAATCGTGGTAATACATGTTTTCCTTTATATCGATATTTGTTAATAGTGAGTTATGGACATGCAAATATAAAGAGAGTAAAATATCATCATGAAAGTGTTAGAAAGGTAGAGATCAGAGGAATTTGAAAGAGATAGAACACAAATACATAAATACTTCAAAATAGTAAAAACAACACTGCAAAACCATATAATAATATCACATTATAATATACTACTTTTGTTATTTAATACTTAATGAAATAAAAACCAGTAAAGAAGAATGTTTGAACAGGTATTTTCGTTTTAGAGGATGTATATCTATCCTTCTAAAAAGATATATCTAAAAGCAGCCAAATAACAAAAACAGACACCCTTTAAAATAACAAGCAATCCAATACTCATTACATTTTTGTAAGTATTTCTTTTATTAAACATTAAATAATAAAAAAACATGTTACAAGTCACTAGTTTTTGATTGTTTGGGTAATCATGAAAAGATGATCATCCTTTTTTCTTCGAATCCATTTTTTTGTATGTATACAAACACTTTTTTACGTCTGCATGAAACCGTGAGTTTATAAATGAGATGCAGAAGGCATGTCTATAAAATTGAAAAAGCAAAAGTTAAAGATGAAAACACAGTGAGATGGTGCATGAATGTTAATCTTACATATGCGCTTTAACTTGGCTTTGAGTTCGGTCATGTGTTCGCTCTTGGTGACTCGAAAGTAATAATCGGTGAAGTCCGATTGGTAAATGCAGTTGGACGGAGTTGCAGTGCCAATGGCGAGAATGGTGGCTGTGCCACTAGCTCTTTGTTTCTCTCGGATTTCCTCCAAATGTGCCATTTCGTTGCACAAGTTGATGACTTAAAACAAATAAGAGCAAAGAAATCAATTACAGTGTATGAGATGATTACAACGAATACTTTGCATCTATTTATAGTGACATGCAAGTGTTCTCGTTAGTATCCATGCAAGTGTAGTAAAGTGGTTGGTGCCTAATACCACGTGCTTTAGCTGGTGGATTTTTTTATATACAATATAATTAACCCAAAGGAAGAAGAAAAAACTGCACTTCATGTATGTCATTGGTAATATTTATTTTAAAAACATATAATTATATATTTTTTGTTTTAAAATATATTAAAAAAATTCATTTAACCTCTCCTTTACAAACGGGGAGATAATTTTTAATAATTTGATTCACAAATTAAAATAAAAGGTTGTAGTTTCTTAAACCATATTATTATTGTAAGTTTAAGATATAAAATGTCATCAAAAGTTTTAAATTATTAAATGATATATTTTTAAATTAGAAAATATATGATTATATAAAAAGTTTAAAAATGTTCGAAATTTTTAAAAGCAATTAATCAAATTATTAAAATAATATTTTATGATAAAATATTAAGTATATCAGAATTTTAAAAAATGAAAAAAGTTTCAAAAAATCAAACTAAGAGTACCACTTCTATACAAAACATAAAATAATAAAATAATACGAAAATGAAGAAATCGTTAGTACATGTACAAATTCAGCGTTCGTGATTTTGGAAGGGTCGTCTCCCTAGCATGATTTTAGTTTTGTAATTCTGAAACATTTTTTTTTTCACAATAAAATCGTAGCATGTAAACATTATTTACGTAAACATTATCTTTAGACGTAATTTTTTTAAAATATAATCCATATCCATGTAATTATTATCTCTAGGCGTAACTTTTTTAAAATATAACCCATATCTGTAACTTCAAAATCAAACTACCATGTAAAAAAAAAAAAAAAACAAAAAAAAAAAAACAATTAAAAAAAAAAAAAAAAACTAAAATGAAAACATAAAATCAAATTAAAAAGAAAAACAAAATTTTCATTTACCAGTCAGTAGCCGCCCCCGATCCTTGACACGGCTCCAGATCCTTGACACGTAACAAAGACATATCCCCAATTTTTCAATAAAAAATTGTATGATTTTATACATACAATTTTTTCTTCTTCTTTCATTTTCATACAATCTAAAAATTTATCAATTTTTTATTTTTATTCTCTTTGATTTTTTTTTTGGCTTTTCTTTTCGAAACCAAGCAGGATGAGATATTTATAAATTAAGAACATGAATATGTCCACTTTTAAAAATGGGGAACTAAGCCTGCAATTTTGAAACCAACAAGGTTTGAAAGCTAATTTGGAATAATGTTATATTTTTATACGAATCTTCTCGTAAAATTTTCAAATATTTTCTGAAAAAAAAATTAATATCTTAAAGTATTTTATACTTTTTTTTAATCTCTTTTAAGTGGGAAAGTCAATAAAAATAAGTTATAAGAAAAAAATAAAATTATTCTAAAATTTAACTTATTTTGACGAGAATAATCTACCACTGACATTTTGAAAGTACTTATCTTATTGCACTAAAAGAATTTGTCTTTGACGATGGAGCTTGAAGTCGATGTGTACACCACTAAGGATTTATGATAGGTCAAAGAGCGCAGAGAATATTCTTGTACGCGCTATATACTTTCTATTACTTCATTTAAAATTTTCAAGATCTACTGTGCGAATTTATGGGCTATTCTGCGAATTTATTTGGAAGTTTTGGGTTTATTGAATTTTATGTGCGGACAAATTAGGCTTTTGATATTGACCCAATAATAAACCCTCACGAGCAAATTAGGTTTTCGCTATTGACCCAATAAAAAAACCTCTCCGAATTAAGGGGTGTTTCTTACTGTACCTCCCTATTTTTCTTCCTGCACAGTTACAAAAGTTTAACTCTCAAACTATTACTCATTAAAAATAATTTGATTTGAATTAATCGGGTGATACTCCTATTCTTTTGTACGTGCTAGTTTGATACTTGTTTATAATAAGGTATTAATTGAGTTTCAATTGTTGAAAAAATATATCACTTATGTTTCTTTCAACAAAAAAAAATATTAACATTGTTAACGATATTAATATTTAAAATGATTTATAAAACTAAGTATTGATATTTATATTAAAATTTAATGATAAAAGTCATAGATAAAATTAACGGAGTTAATATTTTTTTTGTTGAAAGAGACTGATTGAAACATTTTTTCAAAAAAATTAGAATTCTATTGACATTTTTTAAAAAACGAGTACCAAACTAATACATCTAAACAGAAGTGAGTATGATTCGACTAACTAAACTTTAAAATATAATAAAAAATCTTTACACCTATTTATTTTTAATATGTTTAGGATTAAACATTGCAGAATGTATTTTTGAATTCTAGAAATTATTTTTCAAAATATCCAATCCAAAATATACGAAAATAATTTTGGGAATGTGTGTTCTAAAAGATAGTTCTAGATTCAAAGTACCTTCGTGAATATTTGTTCCAAAAGTTTCATATGAAAATGTTGTGTGGCGAAGGAGCAGAGGGTAGAGTGAGGGAGGGGGTGCGGCAAAAATAAGGATTTCAAAGAATCATAAATTTTAAAGTGGCAGGCTTGAAAATGTTTTTCTTGTGGTGTTCTTTCACTCTTATTTCTTCCTCTACAATATTAGTGATGATAGCAGTGACGAAAAGTATTGGTCACAAGGACAAAAAAGTATTCAAGTATTTTAGTCATGTTTTGGGGTTACAATTAGTAAGTATAGGGGTGCAGAAAGCAATACCCATGCCATCTTAACTTTGGACTTTATGAAACTTTTTAAGATCACCAGATTCGAAGTTCAACTATGATAACACTGACAATCAAACTAGTCTATTCAATATTAATAATCATTTTTCTAGTGAAATAAAATGAAGATGATCTATTATTACAATAATAATTTAATATTCTAACGTGTACAGTTTTGAAGTAACACGGCTTTACTTTATGAAATCTTTTAAATTATTTTTAAAACTTTTAAATTAATTAATTGAGTTTTTTCCTTCTATAAAGTTAATTTGTCTACTATCAGAATAAATATTGCAAAATAAGCACCATAACAGACAAAAAGTTTAAATCAATTGCACACACCCCACTCCCAGATGCACCAAGATTCGCCATCTTAGCATTTATGATATTGTGATATTTTTGAAAAAATAAAAATAAAGAAGAAGAAAACAAATTACTCTAAAGAAGGAAAAATAAAAACTTATCATAATTCATGTGTTGGTTATTCATAGGTGACATTGAAGATAAGATCACAGACAAAAAGCTGGGAACAAAATTCACAAGTAACTATTTTTGTGCTTTCACACTGTCAGAAAGAGACAATTCACCTTCTCTTCAATTTTGGTAATCCTAAATCTTTGCCAATAAACATAACCTATTTTCAGAAAAAAAAAAATGAAATGATAAAAAAAAATTCACTTTTTGTGAAGTTTGATCCTATCCTTGTGCTGATTAAAATATTGATATAGGTGTTGATCTCTGACACTTCTGTTAAACTATGTTTAGTATATTGTTTTTGCATTATATATGCACTTTCTTTCTTAATATATTCCCTTGTGGACTTTAGTTACTCTATGCCATCACCTTCTTTATAATTTTAAAATAAAAATTTGCTTTGCTAAATATAAAGATTCCATTTAAAAACGGTGTACTATGGATAACTAGTTATAATATGTTAAAAATTCGTCATACTTTTATCTCTGTACCAGAATTTATATATATATAGATATATATATATATATATATATATATATATATATATATATATATATATATTACGGTTATTTTAAGGTAAATAGTATAATTAAATTGGATGCTGTATTCTTTTATATAACTTATTTACCAAATTATCATGAGTTTCAAATATAAAATAGACTGTTTTTTTTTTCTTTATAAATTCTGATTAATACAATTTAATATTTTGGAAATAGTTAATGGCATTTAATATTTATAAAATAATTAATATTATTTAATACTCTTGCCGCTATTTAATATTTTAAAACAATAAATATCATTTAATATTTGAAAAGTAACGATTTTCATCACTTGATATCTTTATTGAAAGTAGGAATAGAAAAAGGATAAAAAAATTATATCGACTAATGTTCACATATAGAATTTGTGACATGCTAAATCAATCTTTAATAAATATATATGAAAGATGATTAGTACATATTTAATTACCTCATAAGAAGTGGATATCCCTGTATTCCATAAGATATGCATATCCTCGCATTCAAATAAAATTATTAGTAAAAAAAATTAATTATAATTTTTTAAAAATTTGACTTTGTATATTTTAGTTTTTTATTTAGATCAAAAGCATTGAAACTGTTTTATAAAAGATTATTATTTTTTTAAATTTATATTAATCCACGTCATTTAAATTTATTTGTTTTAATTTAGATAATTTGATTTAAATTATACAAAAAATTATATTTTTATCCAAGTTTATATTTCAAAGATAATTTTGAAATGGTTTTATTAAATTAAAAAAAATATTAAAATATTGTGAGTATCTGTGATACTAATAAAAACGTTCAGTCAACAGATATCTAAGAAACGAATAACTTTTAGACAGAACAAATAACAGACAAACTGTCTTATTTGACTCTCGTATTTAATCGAAAAGGTTTCAGATAATAAACTTAAGATATATGTTTTATAAAACTTCTTATTAGAAAATGGGAACATAACTAACTAATTCTTAATTCTTAATTATAGTGTAAAGTTTGTAAAATTATAAACAGGTTTAAAATGGTGTCATAACATAATCCAAAAAAAATTGTAAATGAAAGCATTTTCTCTTACAATGATATCAGCTTAATTATGTACTTTTAACTACAAATTGATTTTTCACATAAAATAAAACCAACAGTCTGTCTATAAATCGTAGAAAAGCTTCAATGAATAATATTAGAATCAGATGTTCTTATATTTTTAGTTTCTTAAACTATTCGAATTTAATATTACAAGAATTATTTATATAAAAAAGTCTTTCCTGACAACACATTTTTTTTTAATTTTAATAGAAAATTCTTTAAAATTTGAATTCAATAATTCCTTGAATTAAATTGTTTTCTGTTTTGACAAATTGTTTACCTTTTATAACCAAAATAGTTGTCATAGTAGCCAAGTTTATTTACTTTATTTTTCCAATTTTTCCTCTCTAAACCACACATTTTTTAATTTCTAAAACTAATTTACGAATCGTGCATTAATTACTGAATATTATTTAATAGGTTTTTAAAGCCCTTTAAAACTTTAATCAATGCATTCCTCTATTGATTATTTTTTTAGGTGTATCAAGAAAAATAATATATCAAATAAAAGAATATTATGTATATGCTCTTCAAGTAAAACTTCATCAAACTTTTTTTGACACACTATGTAACTTAACTTACATAACCTTGTAGCTGGCAAACATAAATGCTACCATTACACCAAAGATTTTTCTACCTATAAAAAAAAAATCTGAAGATTCCCACATTGAATAGGTAGAACTGATTTCATTACTTCATCAAATCTCAAAAGACTTTTCATTCCTATGTTAGTGAAAGTGGGGCACTGATCTTTAATTCTCTGTTTGCAGCCTTTTGGTTCTCCATGACTCCATCTCCATCATTGTCTAAGCACCCAATCATTCTTCTGACCAGTGCTTGCTAATCCATGATGAGTGCTCACTTTTGAAAAGGTAATTCAACTTTTATTTTATTTTACTATAAATTATTTATTATTATTATTGTTATTTTGAAGATGCAAAACCAAAGTCTGGGACAAGGGAGAAAAGTTGTAACCCTCAGTGTGGTGGGAAGAAAGTGAGTTTTGCAGAGTGATGCTTTGGACAGGTAACCAAGAAAAGAAATTGAGGTTGAAGGATGATGAGGAGGGGTTTTCACATTTCTTTTTTACAATAAAGAAATAAAAAGTAACAAAGAAAGTGTCTCGTCTTCTAAATTTATGGCAAATCAATGCCTTGAAGGGCTGGTTGGTTACACGTACTAACCACACTTGACAGTGATGTCTCTAATGGAAACCACTCATGTAAGACAACATGGGTTGAAACAACTGGTTTGGTTTTATCAAACAATTCCCCAACCTTTTATTTATCCATCATCATGAATGAAAATTTTTGTTAGTCAAATGTGTCACATTAGGTAAAAATAAGGAGAAATATGAATATTTTATTTGATTTCAGCTTAGGAATCTGAATCAACCGCAGCAACATGTTATATTTGTATGGAGCTATGAGGTCAATGCTGTTATTTCTCGTTCTAACCATACTAGCCGTTTGCTTAGGTAACTGAAGGTCAATTATTTTACATACTTTTATTTTTTGTTTTCTATACATGCCAATTTATTTTTAAAAGAATGAGCCCATATTTAGTTTCAGATCTTATAAAATAATGCGAGTCTCATGTGCGAGGAATCTGAATTTAAATTAAATTGAATGATTTGTTTAAATTTTCTTTTCAATGATACACATCAAATAATGGGTGAGTTTTTTAAGGGTTCTTCCGCCTTATCGTTGACGTGTTTCTTGCTTATTATTTAACACACATCGGAAAAATAATTTGAATACGTTAAGGATCTGTTTGGTCGCCGACACCGGCATGTGCTGGATGTGTGTATACACAAATACCCAGTTTGCTTTGCCTTGTGTTTATGAAATTAGTTTTTTTATTTTTATTTTTATTTTTATTAAATTATATTTTAATTTATTAGCACATTTCCTCTTAAATAGATATGAAGAGGGTTTAACAGTTGTGGGGACCACACCTCTTTGCAATTACAACTCATTTTTGTGAGTAAACTTTCTTCATCATGGCCTTACAGCAGAAAGGTGCTACATTTATGTCTTGGTGGGTTGTTGCTTATCAGAGACAGCACATAAGCACATGGACACTGCTCTCCACTTTTACTTACCCTTTGGAAAAAAATTAGATTTCTTGGTAAATTTGGTCAAATGAAATGTCACTCTCATCCTCTCATTATTCCCATTTAAATGTTGGATTCCAACAATTACAATCCAGCTGCTGATTTCAACCTCTTTTCCTAACCCTATCTCTCATTTGTTTTATAAATTAAGTGCAAGTTCTCTCAAACACCATTTCACCATAAATGTGAGTTTGACAACGAGTAACAGTAGTTATATTATCTTGGAATTTTAATCAGAGCCAAACATCAATTGAAAAAGGAAAACAGTTTACCGTGATTAACACTCCTGTGTTTGGTCAATGTTGTCATTTCAATTTTCCCCACTTTTTTGTCCCTGCAATAAAGCAAAAAGTAGACCATAATGGGATTCAGCTGTGTTCTTTTTACATTATCTTTGGTGCATGAAGACATGCTCAGAAGCTTCTAATATCAATTTTATTTCCTCCATTGCTTTTTTTTTTTGTTAGTTTTCTACTAGTGCAAGTTCCGTATCTGAGGAAATCAGTAGGTACTTCACAACTCACAAGATTCTTGGCTTTCTCAACATCCTGACACTTCATTCTGGTCATTAACTGCGTTTGTCACACATAATAAATACCACAGTTTCAAATCAACACATAGCATTTCCTCACCCAATGAGGTGCCGCTTATAAGAGGCTTCTTCTGCGTCTGCAACCTTGCAACGGCCGTTTTTATCAGCCTGAAAACATGTTCAAGTCATGGAGCAAGAAGAACAGGATCAAAGCTGTGTTCAAATTGGAATTTCAGGCAACTCAGGTGAGTGAGACAAACATAAAATCAAATCCTTGTTGTTTAGTCACTTCTAAATCTAGAAATAGGGTCTGACTTAGCTGTTGTTATCGTAACATGTTTCAGAACAAATTTGAAATTTAAACAGTGTGGTTTATTTGTTTTATTTACAAGAGTTTGACAGTTTGTGCAGTGATGGGAATATTATATCATATAACACAAACGGATTTCCAGATTCTGCAAACAGTGTTTTTGACCTTGTTCCATGTCTCGTTTTTATCAGGTGCCAAAGATGAAAAAGAATGCAATAATGGTATCTTTGGTCCCAGATGATGTTGGTAAGACAACGGTGAAACTAGAGAAAACTGCTGTGCAAGATGGGACCTGCTCGTGGGAGAATCCAATTTTTGAATCCGTTAAGCTTGTTAGGGATTCAAAATCAGGAAAAATTCATGAGAAAATCTACCATTTCATTGTTTCAACCGTAAGAAGAAGTTGTAGTTTCACACTCACCGTCCTTTACTGAAGTAGGATTTTGGTCGGAAAGTCTAATCTTCGTGTGGGCTCTTGCAGGGATCTTCAAAATCTGGCTTTCTTGGAGAGGCCTCAATCGATCTTGCTGATTTTGTTGCAGAAATTGAGCCAATGACAATTTCTCTACCCCTGAAGTTTGCCAATTCAGGCATAGTTTTACACGTTAGTGCTCCTCATCTTCTTATCTCCCTTGCTTCTTGTCTTAATAGGCACTTTCGCAATATTCATCTCTTATTCTTTAGCACCCCTTAAGAATTTTAGATTTTTGATAAAATTATAACACTTCAAATAGTCAGATTACAAACACCAATCAATTCTTAATTTCTCACTTAAGAATTGTTGAGACAGGTGACTATTCAGAACGTGGAAGGATATGCTGCTGAAAGGTGAAAATGAACCGTAAAACCCCCTTTATTTAAACCATACAACGTTCCTATTTTTCTTTTTAATTCCATTCTTTTCGATATGCTCTGAACCTTTATACCTTGCTTCCAGAAATGGGGAAGATAATGGAGCTGAGGAACTTTCCAGTGATAGAAGCTTGAAACACCAGCTGAGCTATGGCAGTACAGACCATGAAAGTTATAATGTTGATGAAGTAAGGTCTTATAAGATACCTTTATATGGTTAACAATTCTATTTAACAAAGTTGATACTTTTCTAAACAGAAACTTCTGAAGAGAACAAGTTATGCTAACCTTCTAAGAAATAACTCATTTACTTTCTATTATTATCTTATAGAATGAACACATGGCGAGGACCAGATCTGAGTATTCTGAACAAGATGCATCTAATGGCATTAGTCCTGTGCTAGCTTCATGGGAGGATCCTCATAGCTTCAGACAAAATTCAATTCCATCAAAAGGAACTGTTAAGGCCATTGCAACAGAAGCCCAGGTGCATAAGAGGTCAAACACGAACTGGTCAACGGGTTCGGCATCAGATGGAAGTTTAGGTGACTGGACTAACAGCCTGGAAGACAATCCTCCAAGAGAAAGATTACAAGAGCCTTCAAATAATACCAATGAAAGCCTCAAGAATGAAATTTCTTCTTTGAAGAGGCAGGCAGAAGTGTCAGAAATAGAGTTACAATCACTTCGGAAGCAGATAGAAAAAGAAAGCATTAGGGGACAGAATTTGTCAAGACAAATAATAAGCCTCAGAGAGGAGAGAGATTTGCTAAAAACCAAATTTGAGCAACTCAAGTCACAGCAGAACTTCAATAATGAGTCCAAAACCTCCAAAACCTTGAAGTCTGAGATTGAAGATACTAGGCTTCAGTTAGAGGCAATGAAGGAAGAGCTTGTTTATGAAAAAGAATTGAGTGCCAATCTTCAATTACAACTTCGGAAGACACAAAACTCAAACTCTGAATTACTTTTGGCTGTGACAGACCTTGAAGCATTGCTGGAACAAAAGGATAAAGAAATATTGGATCTATCTACGAATTTAAAATCCCAGACAACTGCCAAAGAGCGTGAAGAGGGCATAGAATTTGACCTCTTGAGGCAAAAAATTGCCGACCAGGATGATGAAATAGACAATTACTGTAAGCAACGTGAAGAGCTAAGTGAGCAAGTAAAAGAACTTACTTTGGAGTATGATCTACTTAAGAAGGAAAATGTGGACATATCTTTGAGGTTAAAGCAAGATGAAGCACACCACATCATGTTACAAAATGAACATTCATCTTCTTTAGTTACAATACAGCAACTTGAATCCCAGGTAGAGAGATTAGAAGAGAAGCTAAAGGTGCAGGAAGATGAATTTTCAGCATCTCTGGTCTGCATCAAGGAACTTGAAAATGAAGTTAAGTTGTTGGAGAATGAGCTGAAACTACAGGCAGAGAAATTTGAAGAAGATCTCCATGTCATGCAATGTGCAAAAACTGAGCAGGAAGAAAGGGCCCTGCAGGCAGAAGAAGCCTTGAGAAAGACAAGACACAATAACGCTGTTGCATCTGAGCGTTTTCAGGAGGAATATAGACTGCTTTCTGTTGAAATGGCACAAAAAGTTGAGGAGAATGAAAATATGACTTTGAAAGCAGTTGCAGAGGCTGATGAGTTGCGGAACCAGAACAAACTTATAGAAGAAATGCTCCATAAATGCAATCAGGAGCTCAGGCTTATCACAGATCAGAATGAAGTGAAAAGGAAAGAGCTCTTGGACCAAATAGACTCAAAAGCAAAAATAATAGAACAGATGTCACAAGAATTAGAAGACAAGTCTAAACAACTTGAGGATGTGCAAAGGCACTATGATGAAAAGGATGCTTCATTTTCCAAGAAAATTCAAATGCTCGGATCTCAAATTAAAATGTTGATGGAAGATGGTGTATTGTCTGAAAAAGTACGGGGGGATGCAAAAATAGCTCAGAAAGGACAACCACTTATGACCTCAAATGACGGGGAGATGATACTTGGCACTCTATTGACAGAAGTAGAAACCTTTAAGAACCAGCATATTGAAATAAAACACAGTTTGCATAAAGAACAAATGGAGAAAGAAAGTATGAAGAAACAGATATCTCAATTAGAAGGAGAGCTGAAGAAGAAGGAAGCGGAGTTAAGTACTATGGAAAAGAAGCTCAAGAATAACAAAGGACGAGCTGCAGTTACACATATGAATTTGACATCAAGAGACAATGAAAGTGTGGTACCTCCAGCTAAAACACCTGCCAAGAAGTCAAAATCCGAAATGCATAAGGTAATTGTTCTTCTGCCAAATTTAAAATCAGAGATGAAGAACATAAATTTTATTGTTTCATATTAGGACTAGATACATAGTAACATCACTCCCTTAAGGTTTATGCACACTACAGAATAAGGAGACATAAGTAGTAGCATTAAAATCCATAGATCACTACAAAGTTGGGTAAGTGATATAATATTTAAGAGTTTTCTCCAGCAGTATTAACTTTTGTGGTGGTGACTAATGTGTGCATGAAAGCAAACGCAATTTAAAACTCGTTGTGGTCCTTTGGTAGTAAAAGTGAAAATTTTCTGGTCCATGAAGCTCAACACACCTATTCATAACAAGACAAATAAGCATAAAATCTCAGACATAAAATGGTGCTAAAGGAAAAGGCCTGATCAAGGTTTTAATTCTTTGGTATGTCCTTTCGTACACTAGTCCCCAGTTCTTTATAATAATTCAGACTGTTATATTTGTAACAGGGAAAGGATGCTTCAACCAAGTCTGAAGGAGGAACAGTAAACAAGTCAGCTGAGAGCAAAGTTTGTCAAGCTCCTGGAAGGTATAATCAAATTCTTTTCTTTTGAACATACTCATGAACATTACTATCATTCTTTATTTTTGTTATATGAAATTACGGCCAGCAATGTCAATTTTTTCAGTTTGCCTATCTCATCCAAGAACTGACTTGTATTATTTTGTCTCCTCTGACAGCGAGGGTGAGTGCCATACAAATGAATTGTTGAATGAAGTTTCACTACTGAAGGAAAAGAACAAGATCATGGAGAGTGAGCTGAAAGATATGGAGGAAAGATATTCAGAGATTAGTCTGAAATTTGCCGAGGTAGAGGGAGAAAGACAACAGCTTGTTATGGCTCTACGCAATCTCAAGAATGGGAAGAAGAACTAGAACTCTTTGCAAGTGTGGTGTCTCGTAGAAATCATACATGAGTGGTGAAGGAGGCATGCTATCATCATCACCAGAATGCAGGAACCAAATTTAACCAGTACATTGCAGTTTGCACAAGTTGTGACCTATATGTACATCTACTAACAGCTTTACTCATCCAAATTTTTTTGGGCACTCAGTCCATCCAATATTCATGTCGAATGAAACATTGGCAAGTGAGCCAGGGGCATGATGCTGTGGCCTCATATAGGCCTTGTAGCAGCCAATTATTTATCATCAGTTTGAAATTTTTGGCATCCAATGTAACATATACATAAAATCTATGATGCTCAGGTTTTGATGGAGTGTTGGTCGAATAAAGAAAATCTGGCTAACGAGTAAGCAACTATATGGTTACCTTGATTGGTGATTTTCAGAAGCAATGACTTGGAGCTAAGTTTAGGAGTTCGTATTATAATGTTTTTGTTACTGCAAAACTAGTGTTAGATGTCACATACAGAAAGCTAGTGACTTTATTATTGTTGAAAAAGAAAATTCCCAAGTGTAGTTCTGAGTTTTTCAGTGCCATTTTTGACAATACCAAAAACGTCGGTAATGAATACTTTTGACAAAAAGTAAAAAGGTAGAAAGAACTGTTTAAAGCATGTTGGAGAAAACCAGCTGGTGGAGACAAGGAATTTTTCCAACTTTGTTGTCATCTGTTTATTCGTTTCTTTACGTGCTTGTTATTTCAATATGAAGTTCCACAAAACAACCGTAGACGAATCTAGAGAGAACTAATCTTGAAGATTCACACCATGGATTGTAGCCTCATTTCTCACATATCCTCAAAGTTTTGTAGCGTCCAATAATGGAAAAACAGAACTACACCATTCAGACCAGCTTCCAATTGCTATTTATGACGCGATCATGAGTCTAGATTTTGGAGTCTATGAACATAGAAGTCTCGTAGTAGACTTGTGCTGTTACCAATAATTGATGCCAGAATAAAGAAAGAATAGCAGGAGTAATAAGGATTTTTTTTTACCATGTTCTTCTTCCTTTTAAATTTTGGCATTGGCACATATGGTCTTTTTCTCTTTTTCTCTTTTTTACAAAAAATAAACAGTAGAAAACTGTATAATTTAGGATGATAACAACTAACAACTAAAACAAAGGGGTAAATATATTATACGAATACGAAAATTTCACTTAAAGTTTACAAGAGATTTTTATTAACACAAATATTATTTTTATGTAAATTAAATTTTTTTTTTTTTTTTTTTTGAAATTAAGAGAATTTTCCATATAAAAAAGTTCTTCTATTTTAAGAAATTCTATTTTGTTGGGACATATATGAAAATGGTATTTTCATTAACGAACTTCCTTTACAAGAGACTTGAAGATAGCTTATCAATGAAATTTGATCATGTTATGTGAAGACCCCAATTGACTTTTCCTTTTTTTCCAGTAATTTTTGTACATTCTGAGCATACCCATTTTCTAACCGCCAAACTGTTAGAAAGTGACAAAAAATAACTGTCATATTCTCCTAATTAATTATTGAATACAACTTTGTGCACCCAGTCTCATATCTGGCATAAACAACAACAGTTCTGCTGTTGACATTTTTGTCCATCTATTCCCAATTAAGCATCGAAAGCTTAATTTAAGTGTCCACACCTTATCCAATAAACAATAGAAAAAGAACCAACTAGACACTTGTATTTACTTTTTCTTGGGTGTGTCAAGTATTTACGTAAGATATCCAAATTTGCTCAATTTCACAATTATTTATATGTATCAGTTGTCAAGAAATAGCAAATAAAAAAGATTACTAGTATTGTGGTTTTCTTTCTTTCCAAAGAGCCAGGGACACTTGTATAGTGTCATCAGTGAAAAGGACAGTTTACGTGTGTAGTGTAGATACTCACATTTGGATGAACGAACCATTGTCGTTATTCGGAGGGGACCAAAATTCCCTTAATTATCTAACATCGTAATCACCATGTTCAAGACGACAACAAGAATTCTCATTCTGAGTCCACGTACGCAAAAACTACTCAACACGTGTTATACGACAGAGACATGTCGGTTATGCCACACGTGTCTCTGTTTATGAGATGCCATGTGTGACATATAACGTCACTTCCTTCCCTATATAACAAATATGCCTTTGTGATAATTGTCATTAACGATCAAACAGTTATTTTTCTTCTGTTTACAATCATGGATTCAAGAGTAGTTCGAAGTGAAGTGCATGAGAATGATGAAAACTACCCCCACATTGTTCCCTCAGAACAAGGTATGAGTCACATTTGGAAATAAGTTGTATTATGTTTGAAGCATATTATGGTGTTTTTTCTTTTCTTTGAATGAACAATTTTTTTGATGTAGTAACACATGGTGAAGAAGAACAACACTTTGATCATGAGAAGAAGTCTGTTCTGAATAAAGTCAAGGTAAAGGCTAAGAAAATCAAGGACACGATTAAGAAGCATGGCCATCAAGTCCTTGATCGTGGCCGTGAGTATAACAATGAAGATCAACACAACCTTGATGATGACGACTTAGATGAGGATGAAGACACGGACAAAGACACACAAGTTCCTGAAACACCAAGTATGTTCTTTTTCAAGTCGTCTGCATAAAGTGAAACTGAATCTGTGCTTAATATATTTTAGCACAGTAAATATGTTTAGTCTTTTAATTTCTTTGTGGATTTAGTCTTTATAAATCTTATTTGTTTTTGAAAATAGTACCCTACTACGTAATAATGATGTGATATATCTAATCATATCATTAGTCACCATTCTTCTGATAAAAGGAGGCTATACGTGAAGTGATATATTTACATACATACATGTTACACAATAAAAAAGAAACTGGTTTTAAAACTTTTAAGGTTTATAAGAAGATAAAAAATGTTGGAGGAAGAAAATCAAACTGAGGAAATAGTTTATGCAGCATGTATAAGAATTTTACAGTTATATTTAAAAAATCATCATCGATGTTAAAACTGTTCTTATTTTACAGTAACAACCTTCAAAACTTAGAAGTCATATTACTATAAATTTTACTTAGTTGGAGGGTATACAATTTTTACAGAACATTATACAGAGAATGAACTCGATCAGATTTCAACATGTTTACAAAGATTGAAAACCGATTTGACCTTAAAAATTGATCTTTTATTCATAGATACTTTTCTAATTTTTCTGTCTTCCTCAAATAGCAGGGATCATTAACCTTTTTTAAGGATTGCAAATTTAAAAATAAACACAAATCTGATTGAAGTAGAGTTGGACTTTATGCTGTTGATTGTTTTGCAGTTCATGAAAGTGAAGGTGTTAAAATTGTGACACCCACAAGTGAGCAACTCAAAAATTTAGGAAAGCCAGGAATTGATTTTGGAGATACAACAGTCATGGCAGATGAATCTCATTACAATTCACTACCATTTTCAACTACTGAAATTGATCAAAAGATAGGTTCTGAGCCAGCCGAAGCATTTTCGGTGGAAGAGAAAGCAGGGCTTCCTAAGGACAATTTGGAGAGGTCAATAGGATTGGAGGAAGAACATTACTCTCCCGGAAGTAGGCCTGATGCATATACTCCTCCAAATTATCAAACCAAAGACACTTACCCAACTGAAGAAGGTAAGTAAGACGATTTGTAGAACTCAATTTTTTGCTAATTGCATTAATATCAGTGTACCCTTTTGCAAGATTTGATGTTTAAATTGATAAAATTGGATTTGACTCCTCTTGATGATGATATTTATATACCGTGGTCCGTGGATTAAGATTTTCATGTGTGATGGTTAACAGCATTAAAAGAAGAAGTGGAAATCGCACAGGTTGAGGAATCTTTTGCAAGAATGAATGTGCAGGAGGAGCCAAAATCTATCTCAGAACTAAACCTGCAGCCAGCTATTGTTGATTCTGAATACCCTCATCTCGTAAACCATGATCAGTCCGTGACAAACCTTTCTGATGCGATGCAAACTCAGGATCCTTCTTCTCATGAACAATTCACTCAGGAAACGATATCCCCAGATATCAACAAAAACCTGGAAAATGTCACAGACAGTGGACAAGCTTTCGACACCATCACAACCGCAGTTGATGAACACTCTCGCAATGAAGCAAACACTTACAAAGTTTTCTCTCCTAGAGATGTCACAGCTTCTGAGGTAGGTGCAGTAGAGAAAGACGAAAGAAAGGACAACGTGGTAACAAATGAAGAGCAACCAAAAAATGGGGATGCTTCTAACATGTCTGGCTCAACTGCACAATATGGGAGGGACATTGCTCACTCTCTGACACAGAAATTAGGTCCAGTTTATGACAAGGTTGCTGGTGTAGGAAGTGCAGTGAAGTCCAGAGTGTATGGAACTGAGACAAAAAACGAGGTCAAAGAACAAGACAAAGGGGTTTCTGTGAAGGACTATTTGGCTGAGAAGTTAAGGCCTGGTGAAGAGGATAAGGCACTTTCTGAGGTAATTTCTGAAACTTTATATAAGAGGAAGGAAGAGCCAGTGAAAAGTGAGCATGACTTGGATGGTGGGGATGAGAAAATTCGTGAAGAGAGCTGTGTACATGATCCAGGAAAAGGTGTGGTTGACAAGCTTAAAGGTGTTGTTGGCTCATGGTTTGGCAAATCTGAGGGAAAAGGTGAATGAGGTTTCTTTTGCTAAGCGGAGTCTGCAAAATTGTGTGTTATGATGTATTTTGTGATTTTGTGTTTGCGGTTGTTATGGTTGCAGGAGATGAACATTTATCCAAGAATACAAATTCTGGAGCAGAACTGGAACAGGTTAACCCAGTTGTTGGTGAAAGCAAGAGTAGTCCAATTGGAGAACCAGAGACTCGTTAAATATCTTCAACAATATTGGATAATGCATATGCTTAGTTCTCTCCTTATAATTAGGTTTTGTATATGGTGGATTTATGTGAAAGTATTATTTGTTTGTGTAGATGTCGAATTTACATTGTGATATCTTTGTGCTGGAACAGAGAATAAGACTTCGTTATTAAATGTAAAAAAAGGTGACAATATAAAGCTGTATTCTGGTATTGTGTTTTACTTAATGTTCAATATGTAATGCTTTTGTGTTTCCCATATTTGTTGTGTTTATAATTTATTCTCGTAGCATTACCATTTCTTTGAACAAAATGACCGAGAAATGCCATCTATTGTATTATCTTTAAGATCACGATCCTCTACGTCTAGTTATGGAAGATTTTAACCATATAAAAATATCTATCAGCAAAAAATTATTAAACAAAGTTCACCTAGAAATTGTTGATCCTGGAGACCATTTCTTTTCGGATTATGCAAAACGTTAAGAGTGTTTGTTGATCCTGGAGCCCATACTTAAAAGAAAAGACGTCAAAAAGTTTAGTTAGTGTTTTAAAAATGCAAAATAGTTTTCTCTCATTTAAGGCAAAATAAAGGTCGTTAAGTATGTTTTTAGTCCTTAAATTTTGACTCAAAATTTGAATTCGTCTCTGGTCAAAACTTTGATAAATTTTAGATTAAAGTTCAGGGACTAAAAACATACTTAATCCGCAAAATAATGCAAAGGGTACCAGTTTCGAAATCCAATTTTTTTTTTTTTAATTTCGAAATATTGTTTTGCTTTCCAACTAATTTCGAAATATATTTATATATTTATTTATATAATAAAAATATGTTATTTAATTTTTTGTTATCGTTATCGTAGGATAATGTTAGACGCATGATGTCTATCTTGTAACGGATGATAGATTGTCGAAATATCAATGAGGAGACAATAACATGGGACGTCGAAAGAAAATGCCCTCAATAGTAAAGGAAATGTGTGAGGCACACGGTCCTCTACTTTTGGATAGCGGCGTGTTGATATTAGTTTATTTTCTTACATGTATTAGTTTAGCAAAGTAGATGATCATATACTTTATTTATTTTGTTGTGTTGAATTTCATATTTATTACTTGCATTTATTATTTGAAAGTATTCCCATTTATATTATTTCAACTAAGTTTTGTCTGGTAAAAAGTTGTAGGCCTCTTACCACCGATAAATAAATACACAAATATTGTTTACCGAAGGTTAGTCACACTAAAACCAAAATAGTTTTGTCTCTTAATTTGAGAAAATAATAATAAAAAAAAAGTGAATCGGATTTTGAAATAGGAGAGAACACCGCTCGAACTTAAGTGAAGAAGGGATTTGGGGGTGCAAGGTTCGGTAATATAACCCACCAAATGCAGTAATTATCGCTTAACTAAATTAGGTAATATTTTTAATTTATTTTTCTGAAAAACATAATTGGTAGGGGTGAAAAGTTTTGGGATACAGAATAAATCTTGGACGTGCAGGTAGAAAGCCTCGTTTCCAAAGTCCAATCGACGCTGCTTTAAAGCCCAAACCCATTCTACCAGAAAAGCCCAAACTTAATTGAATTTTAAAAATAACGTTAATGAAACGACGGTTATGTATAAGCGTTTTCGTTTTCTTTCACCTTGCATAAACCTGTTAGGGTTTTTGGAGTCGCCATTTTTGTTTTCTCTTCAACCTTATTTCACATTCCTTCTCGCACCTCTCACGATGAACTCCGGCACTACATGATGCCTTTTGTGGACATTCCCAACATTGTGTTCACCAATATTTCAAAACATCGTCTAACACGGTACGCTGTTTTGTCTCTTCACGTTTTTCTATTCGCTCTTTTAAATTCTATCCATTTCCCGGAGCCTGGTTTTCGACTCGATGGATATCCATCCAATCGTTAGCACACTGGGCTTCTGGAAGCTTCTACTGCAAGGAAACTCTACTCTACCATTGGCCAAATTGCAGTTGTTGCTCATTTGTCGGACATGATGGGTTCGAATTCGAACCATGAATTCAATAACCCTTTTAGGTCCAAAGATGGTCCACAAACTTTCCCATTCTTTGATTGTTTTGCGGAGTTTATGTAGCCATCCGTTTGGTGGTGATGGATTTGAATGCATTGAGGAGCCTCTGAAAAACCTAGGATTAGATTGTGATTCTGCTGTGGATGTAACGCTCCGTTTAAACGAGGATTTGGGTTATAACCAAAAGCAATTTTCACTGAGAAAAGGGTTCTTAGAAAGTGTGAGGTTAGATGCTAAGAGGGTTCTTGAGGTTCTCCGACAAGACGGTCCCGGTCTGGATGCGAGGTTGGTTTTAGGTGAGTTGCATGTAAGACCATCAGGGCTTCTCGTGAGGGAGGTCCTCTTTGGAATTTTGAAGAATATAAATTCTGAGAATAAAACTAGGTGGGCAAAGCTGGCATACAAGTTTTTTGTGTGGTGTAGTCAGCAAGAGGGTTACCGGCATACTGCGAATGCATATCACTTAGTTATGAACATATATGCGGAGTGTGAGGAGTTTAAGGCATTGTGGAGATTGGTTGATGAAATGATTGAGAAAGGGCTTCCGGCTACTGCTCGAACTTTCAATATCTTGATTCGTACTTGTGGTGAGGCAGGTTTGGCTAAGAAATTGGTGGAGAGGTTTATAAAATCAAAGACGTTTAACTTTAGGCCTTTTAAGCACTCCTACAATGCAATCCTATATTGTCTTCTTGTTTTAAACCAGTACAAGTTGATTGAGTGGGTTTATCAGCAGATGTTGCTTGATGGATTTTCTTCAGATATTTTAACTTATAATATTGTCATGTATGCCAAGTACAGACTTGGAAAGTTGGATCAATTTCACAGACTGTTTGATGAGATGGGTAGAAATGGATTTTCTCCAGATTTTCATACCTTCAATATTCTTCTTCACGTTCTTGGCAAAGGGGACAAACCGCTTGCAGCTCTCAATCTCTTAAATCACATGAGAGAAATGGGTATAGATCCAACTGTGCTTCACTTCACTACATTGATAGATGGACTCAGCAGAGCTGGAAATATGGATGCTTGCAAGTATTTTTTTGATGAAATGATAAAGAATGGATGTATCCCAGATGTGGTGGCTTACACTGTAATGATAACAGGATATGTAGTGGCTCATGAGCTTGAGAAAGCCCTGGAAATGTATCAAGATATGATTTCTAGAGAACAAGTTCCAAATGTTTTTACATACAATTCCATAATTCGGGGATTGTGCATGGCAGGAAAATTTGATGAAGCATGTTCAATGCTCAAGGAAATGGAAACCAAAGGTTGTAGTCCAAACTCTATTGTCTATGATACTTTAGTGAGTAGTTTAAGGAATGCTGGAAAGACTGCTGATGCTCATGAAGTGATCAGACAGATGACAGAGAAGAGGAAGTACACCCATATATATTCAAGATACGAACGGAAGAAATGAGGCCTCGACTTTTGATCTGGATGAGACCCATGATCTGCTGCGTATCAGCTGACTAGAGGCTGGAAAAATGAAGTGTGTATCCCCTCCGCTAATTTATATATATATATATATATATATATATATATATATATATATATATATTCACCTATTTCTACACTTAGTAACTGATTTCTGAACCTGTATGCCCATTTTTTCATAACATATTAATACTTCTTGTTTATCAATTTTATGCTATGCTTCTTTTTGCTAATATCTGCCTGCTTGTAATTGTATTAGATTTTAAGCCATCTTCTGCTTGTTCAAATTTATCACTTGTAAAGTTAACAGTTTATAATATGACCGTTTTCCGTAGGATAAAATACACTATGCATTGACTGTGTAAAGTAGTTTTACATTGTCATCTAGTCACAAACTATCATTTATAGCAAGTTTGTTGACTTTTACTATAATTACATTAAAAATTGTACCAATGGTGGTGATTTGTGAGTGGGTGGCAATGTAAAAATGTAAACCTGTTTTACACTCTGTCAATGTATAACCATTAAACTCTTTCCATAATAAATGATCAGGTTACATGTTTAATTATTGTGCTGATCCCTTTCTTTTGATTATTTTCAGTGAAGTATATAAGCTGAAATTGATATATCTAATTCTTGATTTTGAGTTTCATTTATTATTTAAAATTTAATCATCATTTTTAGCTTTTGGAGGTGTACGACTAATTTTCCTGGTTCATGATTTCCAAAATCCAGAGCAAGCAACAACAGCTTCAAATATTGCCAATAGTCAGAGATGCTGTAATTATTTAAGTTGATCTCCACACACATGCTTAAGCTGGTTGCTTTTCTGTGGCTTCAAAGGCAGCCCATTCAGTTTGCTGCCACATTCCAGATGAAGATCGGAAAGCTTATCCTCTTGCATTGTCAGGTTATTGTTATAGTTCATTTTTTGGCTTGATAGTTTGTTTTTATACTTGATAGGCATATTCTGTCATCATGCAGTGGGAGCACTCCAACAATAAGGGGTGTTGTCGTCAAGCAATAATGCAATATTCACCTTGCTTTAGATTTTTTATTGCAAAAGCGTATGCTATTGTTTAACATATTAAAGTTTATAACTTTATGGTAGATAACAACACTTCTTTACAAGGCTTCCTTTTCATTCTCCTTCAAACAGATTTTTGCTTAATTTTTCTCCGATTTATCGTGATCACGTTGATGCAGTTTTTCGTGTACATAGGGTCACTGTCATCTCTCTAGTCTTTCCCAAACTTTCTTGACTCACCCTCTCACATATATTTTAACTAGTATTAGATCTATTTTTAAAACTACTCACAATATTATAACACTGTTCTTGCAGTTAAACATCATACAGGATAAATGTTGAACGCTAGTGTATACATCCATCATTCAAATTCCCGCGCTGATTATACAACCTCATAGGATTGATATTTTTAGGTTTTCTGTTGGATGGATTGGCGACTCAGAATCCTAAATCAAGTGTGTACGTTTGTCCCCCGGGGGCTTTGTGTATCTACATGAAAGGATGGTCTGTCAGCTAAGCCTATTCAGCATTGTGTTTTCCCTCCTTGATCAATATGGTTTTATTCGTGTATTTTTATTTCCTGATTGAATTGACTAGTTATTATAGCCATTACATACTTACCTTGTGACATTCATATACTGAGAATGAGACTGAGGATAAAACTTGAACGTTTCATTTCATGTTGAACCCTACCACCACCAAGCAAAACTCTTGAAACTGTTATTTTTCTTATCCAAGAAATCTAACTTAAAAATACTGAAATAATATGGCAAATGAGTAGTTTGACGTCTCAATTTTATTACTGTCCATTGAAAAAGGATATACAAAAAAAGAACCATTGAATGTCCAAATATAGATAATTTTTAAAATCACTCTGGAATTTCCCTATATAAAATTGCATTTTAAACTTAGAAATCAAGTGGCCACAACATCATGCCCTTATTTCTTCCAGGATTAAGAGTACTGAGTTGATTAAGCCATTCAAATCTGCACATGTAACTACAGTGATGCAATAATAAAGGCATTCAGATTCACAGCATTATTCAAATCAAAATAGCTCCTTGTACGAACATTCGAACATGTATATGAGAAATCCATTCACTGGCTGAAATAGTCAAGTTCATTGGATGTCTGTTAACTTCTCCTCGCAAGAGTCATGCTAAGTTCTTTTAAGCACTGAAATACATTTGAGTGACTCATGATGATGTTTATAACATTGACCATGCCTATTACAGGATTACAAAACAGAAGGTGGAATTTACTATTCACACAGCACAACGTTCTATTGTTTCACATAAAATCTCTTGTTTTATTTTTTGTTTAGTCTTTTATTTATCATGACATTGTTTTGCTCACCACACTATCAATTTTCGATTGTAGTTGTATCACTAGTCTCCAACTATGTCGATCCATTCTGGCCTTCTCTCTCACTATTTGCTCACATGCTGGGCATAATGTCAGTAAGTACAGTTTACTGTGGTGGTACTTGTTGCAGACAGATACCGTACAGAGAACATAAAAACTATTGAAACAGGCCCAAGTTTTTTCTTATTTTAAGTATTTTTGTCCGGAAAATGACAGTAGCTAGCTAAATGGTTGCAGACTTTCATGTTAGAACAGTCATAAAATTTAGTGGACTTCTGTGACATGCTTGGCCATATGTACTGCCAAAGCCAACCAAATGATGATTCAGAACATAATCAACTAAAATACTTTTCTTATCAAAGAACCTTGTGTGTTTTGAGTTATCTACTCAGAAGAAAGATTTGAAAACCACTTTTTGTCTTCACACATTCTTTAAGCGGAGGGAGGACACCCTTAACTCCTTTTGAACCATGTTTCCATTGACTGATAATAAGTGATCCACAAAGTATGGAAGAGGATTTTCACTATACTAGTTTTTTCCCTTCTGCACACTCTTGGTACAATTTAAAAGAAGGAGCAGAAGGCACAAATATCATCAAACCCAAAAAGATAATTCGAACCGAGAAAACTTTTCATTATTCATAAATTATACGAACAATTAGCTGCTTAATATCTATATCGGGATATCTTAAAGGAGGGGGAAGAATTTGAAAATTTGGATGATATGTATTGCTTTTATTTTTTCTCTTCCGGTTTCTCTTCTGGCTTCTCTTCATTCTTCTCCTCTTTCTTTTCCTCTTTCTTTTCTTCTTTCTTCTCTTCCTTGGCAGGTCCAACTGATATTATATCAACCTTCCCTACTTTCTTCAGCTTCTTCACTACCGCCACTGCATCCATTTCGCCAACCACTATCAACTTCTGTTCCTTCACATCAGCAGCTATCGAATCAACCCCTATTGTTCAAACGAACAACAGTTAAACAGATTAAAACAAAAAAGGTTTTCAATTACAGGAACTATAGTTTCTGTGGCAGAACAAAAATGAAACTATATGTAAACACCAACCATAGATATCTGCAGCTGCTTCTATTGCTTTCTTCTTTGTTTTTTCATCTATCATAGTAAGGACCTTTAATACCACCTTCTGCTACGGATCCAGCGAGGGACAGCAAATGCAGACAGAGGAAAGAGAATAATAAATAAACAAAATTTGGATCAAACACTTGAGTTAAAAATCATACATATAAATTTAACCAACAAGCATGAGCATGTGGAATAAATATTGCAGATCACTGAACATGAAAAACAGTACCTGAGCCTCCATTGTGAAGAGAAAGATGTGTGTGAAAAGAAGAAAAAGGGTAACGAAGGGTTGAAAACTTGTGGCCTTTGTAATAGAAGTAAGGCGTGCGGTTGTGGATATCTTCTTTTATTTGTGGGTGTGTCTGTGTGTGCTACATCCAAAAGATGGACACTTTAAATGCAAAACTGTTGGCCAGCATGGCTCAACTCAATAGCACACAAAGGACAAATGTTGACGTGATGAAGTGTGTTACTTGCCAGGTGAATTTTCTTTCTCTGTAAAATTTTCATACTGTTCTATGAGTGGAACAACTATCAGGAAAAAAAAAAAGAAAGATTTCATTTTCATTTCCTTTCTACCTCCTCACACAGTCACTTGTTAATATTTTTCTACGTGAAGAAAAAGAATTTGATCACGTCAGGGAACATGTTAATAATATTTTAAAAAGAAAAATATGTGGAAAGGGAAAGAGAATGAAATAATTGTTTTTCTTTACTTAGTTGTCATCCAATATTAAGCATGTATGGAAGTTAAAAAGATAAATGGCGATATTGAAATTCATGGTAATCCATGACTTTAAATTAAGAATTGTTTTACAGCAATGCCAATGAGGCACCAACTCAAGGTCTACTCATCAGGACAAATGTAATTGAAGTTAGAAGTTAGATGAAGACTTGTGTGAAGAAAAGCATGTCACTTTGCAAGCTTCAATCCACAATTGCCTTACATCTATAATATTATTATTGTTCCTGTGATTGTGCCTACTCTTAAAAATGCATTCACCCCACTATTCTTTTGTCTTCTTATCACAATACCTGAAAAAGAAAAGACTGAGATACAAAAAGTAAGACAAAAAAGTTTCTCTATTAACATTAACTTATATACAGGTATTCATGTATTAGAGATTAAGTCTCCACTAAATAAACTTCTCCAGCCATAAATTGTTAACGATAAGATGGAGACTCAATAAAAAAAATGAAATCAAAACCATTTTCATAACAAATAACAAGAAAATAACAATCATTAAATAAATATTAGATTCTAGATAAATATTAGAAATTCAACAATTAGTGGAAAGTCTCATATTAATTAAAAATGAAAAAGTTGAATATATATAAGAAAAATAAAATTCACAAACATTAAATCTTAAAGTTTTATGTTAAAAGTGGTGTCAAAATTTTTATACAAACAGCTTATACCTTAAATGTGGTCAATTTCTCTGATCCATTTCGGTAAAAAAATTTCAAAAATGATATTAAAATATATGAATTGCTTCGAGGTTCTACGTAGATTATACACTTATTACATGATAAGATCTCTTAGTAAGTGTAAAATTTCTTATATAAGCAACTCACAACAAAACAAAATAATATGAACTTTTATCACAAAATACAACAAAAATACTCAAAAATTTTAAATTATACTAATATTTTAAATATAAATACTAAAGGCATTATAGAGTTAGATTCAAATTGAGTGAGATTTGAAAGTAGGAATCTCTTATTTTTTAAAAAGGAAGTTGAATACAAAGTAGTTTTTCCCTACCCTACAAGCAAGGTAACAAAGAGTACAAGTTTTTGTAAGCACCATAATTATAATTAAATGCAAGGAAAGTTTTGACCTTTGAGTTGTATATTCAATTTCACTGTGCCAATTGAATCCAATACAGTCATGCTTTACATTCCCACTTTCTTATGAAAATTGCAAAGCTTATAGTCCACTCTCTATGCTTCAATATTCCACTGCCATTTTCTCTGATATTTTTTAGGGTGGGTTTGGATCGGAAATTCAGTCTAAATTCAAATAATTGTATTAGAATTATATATAAATTCATATATTTTCTAAAAGAAATAATTTGATATTTTGTACATCTAAATATAAATAATTATATTATATTTGAAATCCAACCTCTCATTTTAAAAGTAAAATAGTTTGATTGTTTACAAATTAGTCTCATACCTGATTTAAAAATTTATATTTCTTAAAAATCAGTTTTAATATAAAATAATGTAAAATTACTACATATTTCTTAAGAATATTTTTTAGAATGAAAAGTCATTGAAGTCTTTTATACTTCATAAAATATGTAATTAATTAATAATAAAAAATAAATCAATTTTTCATATTTAGTATTTATTATTTTTGTAGAGTTAGATACAATATTTGACGCATTTCCTCAATCTTATGAGCAGGAAATGAATTCAATTTTTAAAATTCTAATCCAAAATCTAATCAATTTAATCTAAATAATTGGATTGAAATTAAATTTATATTTATATTTTTATAATTTATTTTTAATTTTTGTAGATAATAAATCTAAATTATGGGATGATATTCAAATTTCAGATTATTTTTTATAAAATAAAATTTTTTGAATGTTTTATAAATTGATTTGATACTAATTTTGAAATCAGTTTAAATCTAAACCAATTTATCTAAAAATATTCTTTAGAATTAAAATTTGTTAAAATCCTTCCAATTTTATAAAATGTAAAATTAATTAATAATTTAAAAAATAAATTACCTTTTTACATTTAATACATATTTCTCGCAGAGTTAGGTACAATTTATAAAAAAATTACTTTCCTTATATTCAACACATGTTTTTTCTATGCATAAAATGTCAACTCAACTTGCTCTTCTTTTTTCCACCGTCATGGGCTTTAGTAGGGGCAGCTATTGGTATTTGGGCTTGTAGGTAATCCATGTTGAAATTGTCGTTATTGTTTTTTGAATTTAATTTATGTAAAATTCGTTACATATATATTTAGTTAAACTTATGTTACTATTATAATTTATTATACTGGTTTTTGGCACCATTTGAGATTATTTTTCATTATTATTTATTTTCTCTTTTTCTAAAAGTATAAAAATTAATTTTTATTAAGATTATTTTATTCTTATAAAAATTGTTAAATAGTGTTAAAAAACTTTTTTCCTATAATTTATTGTATTAATAAATTTAATGAAGTAATAAAATAATTAATTTTATTAGATGTTTATGTACAAATATGTTATCCTGAAAATATATATAAATGAAACTCCTATTGTTTTTTGTTGCCCTGCAATTGTTGGAAAATGTTGAGATCCAATGAGTCCACCACTGTGAGACTCTTTGTATCATTCATCATCGTCGTGGTTTGCACTCTACAGGTTCTTTCTCTTCATAGTTATACCATTAATGTTGAGTTTATATGCAATAAAAAAATATAATACGTTATGTATTACAGTTATACATATAATGTAATTTGATATTAACATCAATATTATGTATGCCATTAGTATGTTGTATCAGTTATGAGCGTCAGGCTTTAGTAGAAGGAATATTATATATGCTAGATTTAGGTTGCATACTTCCTTTTCAGTGAAAGCTAAGGGAATAATTTTAAGTTTTAATGTATTTGTTATGGAAAATGTTAGAATGATTCTAGATTTAGGTTGTATAATTTCTTTTAAGTGAGAATAGTTTCAAGGTTAATTACATTTGCATGAAATAAATTAAAAAGCTTTTAAATTTATGTTAAATTGTTGAAAATAATTTAAGTGTGAGTATAAGTCTTGTATAAAATAGAAATGATAAAGTTAAATTCCATATAAGAAAAGGAAAAAGACCCATAAATTAGATGTGATGAAGTTTTGGCTTAAGAGTGATGTGAATATTTTATGAGTTAAATTCAATTCATATATTTATAATCTCTTTAATTAACTCCTTTAAAAAAACCACCATAAATAATATTTATTTAAATTTATATTGATTTTTTTTTCTTGAACATATTGGTATACGATATTGATAGCTTCAATCTTGATTGTATTATTTAAATTTTAGAAATTTACATTTTAACTGTTACGATATCCAAGTTTCTTGAAGTTAGTTTTTTTTTCTTCGAAATTTAATGTAAAGATTAGAAATTACTTTAAATTAAAATTGTCATTAGAATTTTCTTATGAACAAAATGAGAAAGTATTAACAATCCATGTATGTCACTTTGAGAGGTAAATAAATATGTTAGAAATATTATATATTTTCTGATTTTAACTCTTGGTGGATATATAATATATTTTATTGAAATTTATTTTTATCAAATATTAAATATTATGATGATATCTTTATATGATGAGATATTGTACTTTATATATTGAACAAGTTTCTAATAGATCAATATGAAGAAGTAAGAAAGTTCTCTGAGTTACTTTTCATCAAACAGCTCTTGTACATATTTTTCTTTTTCATGGCTTATACATATCTAATATGGTATCAGATAAAAAATAACACCTTTTGCATTTACTCCTTTCTTGTTTATTTCCTGTCATGGCGAATCCTACTTCATCTTCTGGTTCTTCTTGTTCATCGCCTTCTGCAGGTTCTCGTTGACTTTCTCCATATTCTCGTGACTTTCTCCAACTTCTTATCACTTTCTCCAGGTTCTCGACTTCTCTAGGTTCTAGACTTCTCGAGATTCTCGAATTCCAAAGGTTCTCGAATTCTCAAGGTTTTCGACTCTTCAAAGGCTTTCAAATTCTCAAGGTTTTCGACTTCTCAAGGTTCTCAAATTTCTCCAATTTTTTCTCAAGGTTCTCGAATTTTTCTAGGTTCTCAAATTTGTCGAATTTCTTAAATTTCTCAAATTCAAGTTTCTTAAATTTGTCGAAAAAGTAAGAAAGTTCTCTGAGTTACTTTTCATCAAACACCTTTTGTACATATTTTTTTCTCATGGCTTATACATATTGATATTAATAAATTTCAATAAAATATAGTATATCTCCATCAATAGAGTTAAAATCAAGAGATATGTAATATCTCTAACAAAATACATGACTAATCATTATGGTCCATCAACTTTCATACCTAAATTTCATAATTATGGGATATATGAAACACTAGATAAAAATCTCACTTAGTTGTGTTGTTTTTTTTTTTATCGGCAATTATTAGTTATTAGTTTTTGTTAGTGAGGAGTTAAATTTATAACCTTTCCCATCCTCTTTTCTAAATCTCACAAAATTAGTCTTATTTCTTTAAATTCTTAGTGTAAGTGTAAGTGTAAGTGATGATGAGAAGATACTATTGATTATTAATGTTTACACTGATCTTTAGTTAGACGTTGAATCTTTAACAGTTATTTAAATGTAGAAAATTTGATGAATGTTTGAGTATTTTAGTATTTGAACATGCTTAAAGTTATGGAAAATATTTTTTTAATATAGTTTTGTTGACAAACTTTTAATAATGAACATGTTTGATGTGATTTAGAAAGAGAAGATAAAGATTTGGTGTGTGTTGAAAAACAAATTTTGTTAAACTTTGTCAAGAAAAAATTTGTCAATATCACATCCGTAGGTTATATGTTCATGACTTGATTTATGAGTTAAAGTGGAAATAAGTAAGTTCTTTTGCACCGGCAAAATGCAACAACACCTACAAAACTTGAAAAACATAATTGAAATTTTTTAAAATCATCACAATCAATAATTTATGAAAGGAAATTTTCACTTGTACTCTCCCACTCAAGATATGATTCTTTTTTTTTTCATCTAGGGATCACTTAAAGGATTTGACCAATACAGAATGAACTTCACTTAAATATTAGAGATTTAGCGAATTGAGTTAGGATTAGGGATTGATCAAAATGAATTGAGAATTTGAACATTGGTTCAACCGAAATTCTGGGATTGAGTACTTTCAGCGAAAATTTGAGGAGTGAAAGTTAGAGTTTTTTTGTTCTGTTTTTTTTTTCTAATAATTGTTGTAAACAAAGTAATTACCCTCTAATTTGAAGTAAATTATAGAAAATTTGGAAAATTTCCAAAATCGTGATTAGTCCCGATCGACGAGATTCTTTCTACAAGAATAAACATATGCCTTCATTCACAATTGTAGTCTCCTTTTAAGAAAAAAAAAATAAAAAAGAAAAGGCTTTACAAGTCAAAAAAAGAAAACCTATTATATAAACATAAAAACTTGTATGAGTGTGAAGTCACGCAAAAAACCAAAAGAAATTTGAGGTATCTACACTTTGAACACTTATATGAGTATTCATGTCTTTGAAAACCCATATTTTTTAGGATAATGATATTTTGATTACTAAATTTTGACAATTTTATCTTATTACATGATGTGTCATCTTTGAAGTAGTTTTGAAATATAGAGAAATGAGTAAATAAAAAAAATGAGTTGCCACTTAGAAGAGGTCACCTCATAATATAAAAGAAAATTGTCAAAAAATCATTTTTCTATTTTTCATCCATAATGGTGACTATATAAGAGGCATTTTCACTCTAGCAAGCTATGCTTGATATTCTAACACATAACACTTCATATTAACACTTTTACATTCCAATATTTTGCTTTAAAGAGGTAACTATTTCCTAAGCATGTTTATGGAGTTCATAGCAAACTAAAACAAACTCATATATAGGATTTTATTAATATTCTTTACTTTTATATGCGTACATAATAAACAAGAAACACTGACTCATACATAAACAACATACAAGTACTACACCGTACTTGTCATTATTGACTCATCACTTATATATATATATTACATGCATATAAGATAGAACATCATTGATCCACGCATATGATCACACAACAGTTGTAATAAGGATGTCTTGTTTCTCCTCCTTCACCTCGTTGTTCTTCAAGCTTGAAGTGAAAGACCATGAAAGAATGGTATTTCTTTGTTTTTGTTCTCCAGTTGAAGCAGAGAACCCTACTCGAACCCATTTAGAAAGCACGGTATGTAACTCAAGATCATAGGAGAGCGTGACAGCACTACTCCCAGGATAAAAAGTAGCAACAGTCAATCTTTTAGAGGCAGAGTTATAGCTGATGTGTGCAGTGGCTGTTTTCCCATTTTGCCAGTCCCACCGCGCAGTTGTCTTGGACCTAATAGAGTTCACATCGATTCCAATGTGTTTGTATGATGGATCACCAACATTGTCATTAGAGTAGGTGTCCATTTCAACAGCAACAACTTTGTTCGATTCAGCTTTGAAATCAACAGTGGTTTGGTTTTTAGAGATGGAGGAGTTTCTGAAAGCGTTTGAATCGGTAAAGAGTCCAAGGAGTCTGCCACCAGAATTTGGAGGGATGACAGTGTCATATGGTGCAATCAAGAAGGTCAAGCCATCGGCCGGAGGAGATGTGTAAGGTGTTGAGATTTCATAGGTGAAAGAAGATTCAAAGCTATACACTACCGCAGAGTTTTCCCAAATGGGCACTGGTGCAGAGTATAACACTCTTCCCACACTACCACTCACAGGGTTTCCTGCACTGTCTAGCTTAGTGAGTTGTAAGACATTGTTTGTAGAAATGGCATCACCTTGGAAGATAAAATCCTTTTGGTCGGAACCAAACCTGCTGAAGCTAAAAGATAATGACTGTGCTGACTTCACCTTACTGGGGAACATGAACAACGTTGTCACAAAGACAAACATAGGAATTAGGACTGAATAATTTGTGGTAGAGATGGCCATGGTGGTGTTGAATTGATTTGGGTGCTGCTATGAAGTTGGAATCTTGATGAAGAGTCCATGCAAAACCTTTCCCATTTATAGTGAGTAAATTAATTGAGGATCCATGCCAAGTGTCATTTGATATAAAGGATAATTAATTGTGTAATGGCAATGTAGCCGTTCTATCCAGTAGTCATAATTAATTTCTTTATTATCTAATCCCGTGATTATAAATTATATTCCAACTTATTCATTCTATTCCAAGTTGACCATTACTGATTTAGTACTAATTTACTAACCAATTTTATAGTGGTTTAAATGATTATTATAGATCAAATATGATTACAACAAAATTAACAATTATTTCATATTTGTATAGTTTTTCTGCTTGATTTAATATTTCCAAATTTTTACTGTGTCTAAAACAATATAATCTTTAACGTAAAAAAATAAATAAAAATTAACACGATGTTATACAAATACAAGTTCAAGAGACAATTATCTATATTTATATATATAAAGATTTTTATTTTTATGTTCACATTTGTCTTTCAATTTAATTATTTTAATATTCTGTTTTTAAATTAAAATAATCATTTTGTCAATAATTATTCTAAAAATAATTATCTATACTTATAAGTGAAAGTTTGCTTAAAAATTTAATGTTTTTTTTTATTGACAAATTTTTTAAACAATTTTTTTTAAAATAAGTACAAACACAACAAATAAAAACTACTTACAATAAAATGATAAATTTTATTTTATTTATTTTTATAATTATAATAATATCACTAATAATAATTTTATTATTTTTTATTATTAAAAAAAAGTTGAACACATAAACATATTATTTTTATTTTTGTAAATATAACTTTTATCAATTTTTTAATAATTCCTATGCGTTAAAAAATATGATGAGTTTCTCTTTCATATATTTGTATAGTTTTTCTGCTTGATCTAATATTTCCTAATTTTTACTATGTTTAAAACAATATAATCTTTAAAGTAAAAAAATAATAATTAGCGAAGATGTTACACTAATAAAAGTTCTAGAAATAATAGTCTACACTTATGCATATAAAGATTCAATTTTTTCTGTTCACATCTATCTTTTAATTTAATCTTTTATTTTTTTAAATTAAAATAATTATTTTATCACTATTATCCTTTAAGTGAAAATTGGTTTAAATTAAACGTTTCTTTAATTAATTTTTTAAATTTAACCATTTTCTAAATAATACATACAAAATAAATAAAAACCACTCACAATAAAATTATAGATATTATTTTATTTTATTTTAAAATTATAATAATAACAAAAATATTGTTATAATTTAGCCATTTTTATTTTTGTAAATATAATTATATTTAAAAAAATTAATAATTCTTATTCTTTGAAGAATATAATGACATTTTGTTTTTAATGTTTTATGTATGTGTGATATGACTAGAAAATATATTACTTTTAAAATTAAAATTAATTATATTACACAACATATATCTTTCTTTTTGTTTTATTTTTCAATCAAAATAAATTCTTGACTCTAATTCATTTAATAGTAATTTAGAAAATAGTTGTAATATTGTTATTAAAATAAATACGTGGCAGTGACAGGTAGGATATAGCTTGACTTACAATTAATTGCAATTTACTACAAATTGTACAAAGTTAGGTTCTGATGAACTTGACGTACACAGTTAACTCTCTAGTTTCAGTTTTATTTCATACTATTTTTTTTTTTTGTTGATTTCTCCTCCTATACTCTTTTAATACTTATAATTTATTTAATAACTCTGTATGAATAATATTTTTATTTAATAGATAATAATTTTATAACATGTTATTATATTTATATTAATATGTTTATTTAAAAGCAAATTAATTATGCACTGTGTGAGATTGATATATTTATTAATCTTGTTTCACATAATCTAAATACAATCCTTATAAGTTTAACAAAACACCCGTTATATTATAAAAAAAAATCTCACTCCAAATTTTCTCTCGTCACATAAAACAATATCACCTAAGTTTTAACGACGCATTCTAATTTGATAGAAATTTTTTATATTTATTATTATTGAATTGAGTGTGAATATAATATTTATTTTTTCTCTAATAAATTATTAAAACACTTATAATTTATTAGATAATTTTATAAATATAATTTTATAAACATCTTTATAATCTTTAGTTTCATTTATTTTTTAAAAAAAATTGTTTATTTGTTTTTCTTTCTTTTGTATAATTTTTTAATTTTTTCTATGGTATTCAACTAATATAATATCTATAAAGTTTATTAACGTTTTTAAGGTATTTTTTCTATCACCCACAAACTTCACTATACATTCTTTTTAGTTATGTTTATATAATGTATTGCCTTTCAAAAAACACAAATCTCAATATTATTGAATCATATAATTTATAAACACACATTTAATTATTTCTCTTTCTTTTTAATATTTTAATTTATTTTTCATTTTTTTATTAAAAAATGTTTAACTCCTAATTTCAAGTTACATAGTTATTGGATAACAAGTAAACTTATTTATTCATTTTTATCATGAGTTTGGTTTTATTTAATTTTTTTTTATTCTTATTCTCTTTTAATGATTTAACTTATTCAACATTGATCAAATCTATTAAACATTTGTAAAATTAATAAATATTTTAGTTACTATGAAATTTCTATAATTTTTTTATTATTTTCAATAATTATTTAATATTTCATCAACTGTTATTTAGTATTTTGGTATAAAATTATATTTTGACATTAAATCTTTAATAATATTATATTTTTATTTACAATAATTTTTTTACACAAGAAATGTTTAATTAATATTTCAAACAGGAAGGAAAATTATTACGGAAAGCCTCCTAAGCAGTTAGGGTTGTGAGAGCTTTGCGGACCACAGCAATAGGGAGTAGTTTTTTCTTCCCAAATGTTATACTTTCTTCTACACCACAAGGCCACGTAACCATAAACACAACCTTCGAGCAGCGTCAGTATTTAATACAAGAATAATGTTACTTTTGATCTCATGCTTTTTTCCTTTTCTTTTTTGACATCACTTTTGTTATGTTTTTTTTTTATAAATACAAAAAAAGTTATCTTTTATTAAAATTACGTCTTATAAAATTGTTAAATGGTGTTAATTTTTTTTTTCTACCATAAATGTATACTCTTTATTTTGAACTTGATCGAGTCTATTGGATAAATAAATAAATAAATAAATAAATAAATATATATATATATATATATATATATATATATATTTATATATATAAAATATATGTTATAGTTTAATTAAACTTTGATTTTAGGAACAACCACTTGATTATTAAAAAAATGATCGAAAGGGTTGAATAAATTTGAAATCTGGTCGATTAAAATGAGAGATAATGAATTGTCAAATATTTTTATATTGTCACTTTTAATTGAGGTAAGACATTATGAGAGAAAAATAGTACATATAGTAAGAATTGATTGTACTCTTTAAATTGATTCAGTCATTTTGAAAAAAATAAATTATAACGAATGCATGTCGTGAGGATTAATGTGTGATGTGGAGTATATATATTGTGTTAAGATGTGAGGTTTATTTATTTTTTAGTTAGATATGTGGAGTATATATATTGTGTTATGATGTGAGGTTTATTTATTTTTTAGTTTACAAAAATGATTTTGAAAGTAATATAGAAACTACTAAGTAGCTTATTTTATACTCTCATTAAAATAAATTATAAAAATAAGTTTGCATATAAAAGAATTAGGTCCTTCTATCTTTTTAGTTTTTGCATATAATTAAGAGTTGTCCTCTTCAAGAATTTTTAGTTTTCTCTATGATAGTGAACAAATATATATTGAAACTAGAATAAATTATACTGACACCCTATTAAAAAAAATACAAACATATTTCTTTTATTTAAAAAATAAATTATATATATATATATATATATATATATATATATATATATATATATATATATATATATATATATATAATAAATATATATATATATATA
>Ga0214542_1001549_pt1 | contig 47303 bp, 38 predicted proteins | sample CNSS1metaG_FD_160096 | JGI IMG/M metagenome (GOLD analysis project Ga0214542, IMG submission 160096) | Root nodule microbial communities from cowpea collected in UCLA plant growth center, Los Angeles, California, USA - CNSS1 | ecosystem: Host-associated > Plants > Roots > Nodule | place: USA... | reverse complement strand
TGGCCGTTGATTCTTCAAGAGAATTTTTCCAACTGGGCCAAAATCCCACCATTAGAGATCAATGACTTACAGCGAAATATCCAACCGCGGAGGGCACCTGACGGTTTGGGGACACGCGACAAGAGATGGTCGCGGAATCCCCTCTAGCAATTTAAATAGGTTGGCAGTCGCTTCCAAATGAGACCAGATCTCTCAGGAGGAACAGTCCCGGGCAAGGGGCGCGAGAGTATTTGGGAGGGGACACCGCGGTCACCCTCGCTTGCGGGCAGCAGTCAATAGGAAGGTTCGGCTACCTAAAAAAGCAGCACCTTCCTGGCACTGCCGACAACCGCGGCATTTCAGCATTGGCTTCTTCGAAAGCAGCACCGAACGGCAGGCAATCCCGTACAAGCGCGCAAAGATGGTTCAGCGCCAATCGGGAGCTGAGACATGTCCCAGTCAGTACACGTCCGACCTTTTCGTGACCTCCTCGACAGCGGGGGCGTCGTTGAGGACCCGGAGCGGATCGCCACCTACACAATGGATCAACGTCAGCTTTTCACGGGTTCGACGTTTGCCGTGCTGAAGCCGGCGACGACACAGCAAGTCGCCGATATCGTACGGCTGGCGGCGCACTACGGGATCGGAATCGTTCCGCAAGGCGGCAACACCAGCTATTGCGGCGGCGCTACGCCGGACGCGTCCGGACGCCAGGTTATCGTGAGCCTCGAGCGGATGGACAGGATCCGCGAAATCGATCCCGTCTCCATGAGCATCTCTGTGGATGCCGGCGCCATCCTGAAGAACGTCCAGGACGCCGCGGCGGCTGCGGGCCTTCTGTTGCCGCTCAGCCTCGGCGCGGAAGCCAGTTGCCGGATCGGCGGCAATATCGGCACGAACGCCGGCGGGCTGTCGGTCGTGAGGTACGGGATGACGCGCGATCTGCTGCTCGGAATCGAGGCGGTGCTGGCGGACGGCACGGTGGTCTCCGACATGCGCAAGTTGCGGAAGAACAATACCGGCTACGACGTCAAGCAGTGCTTCGTCGGAAGCGAGGGGACTCTCGGCATCGTCACGGGCGCAGTGTTGCGTCTCGCGCCCTTGCCGACCCGCCGCGCGACTGCCTGGCTGAAGCTCGCGAAGGACGCTCCAATCGCCGAGCTTCTCACGCTGATCCGCCGCGAATCGGCGGATCTTCTGACCACGTTCGAATTCATGACATCCCGATCGATTACGCTCGCGACCGAAGCAATAACTGACCCGCCCTCCCTCGGCGCGGGCCCCGGAGGCGCCGTTCTCGTCGAGTTCGCCTCTTCCTCACGCCATCTCGATCTCGACGAACTGATGGAAGCCGTTCTGGCCGAGGCGATCGAGACCGGCTGCGTCGATGACGCATTGCTGGCGCAGAGCGGATCGCAGCGAACCGCGATGTGGCGGCTCCGGGAGACCATCCCCGAAGGCGAGAAGCGCCGGAACGGATCGGTGAAGCACGACATCTCGGTACCGCTTTCCTCCATTCAGCGCTTTCTGGACCTGGCCGGCTCGCAGGTACGATCGTATGACGCCGACCTTGAACTGTCCGTCTACGGCCATGTCGGCGACGGCAATCTGCACTACAACGTGCTCGTTCCTCGCGATGTCGACCGGCTGGAATTCACCAAGCGGATCGAAAGCAGCCTTTCGTTGCAACTCTACGACACGGCCGCCGCGCTCGGCGGCACGTTCAGCGCGGAGCATGGCGTCGGTCGCTTCAAGAAGCACCTTCTAGACCGGTACAGCGATCCTGGGCGTATCGCGGCCATGCGCCGGATCAAGACCGCCTTTGATCCGGCGGACATCATGAACGCCGGCGCGATCGTTTGCCCAATGGGAGGGAAGTCTGCCAGTTGAACCATCAGCCGGCGTGCCGATGCTTCCGAACGGCGGGGCTTCGGCCGATGCACCCCGATCAGCCAAATCCTCTCGTGCATAAAGAAAGAGCCACTCCGAAGGAGTGGCTCAAGTTGGGGAGGAAACGCTCCTTGGGGACTGCAGGGCCTGATTTCCGGCTCGATCTTCAGATGGCGGCTATGTCCAGCCTCGAGCCGTCGGTCAGACGCGACAGCCGGAACGGTGCGGGATCGACGCAAGGCGTGTCGTTGACGACCAGCTCTGCGGCCAGATAGCCGAGCCCCGGGCCCAAACCGAAGCCGTGACCCGAGCAGCCGGCCGCGAGGACGAGGCCCTTCACCCCGTCCACCTGCGACACCACGGGCACCGCGTCCGGCGTGCAATCGACGAAGCCGCCCCAGGCGCTATCGATCTGTATTTCGCCGAGTTGGGGGAAGGTTTTCCGGACACTCGCCACCACTTGGCTCACCAGCCATTTCAAGGGCGGAGGATCCAGCACGCGATTCTGCTCGAATATCCGATCGTCGTTGGTCAGCAGCGCCGCCATTGAATCCGGCCCCGAAACGAACGATTGGCCGACGCCGAGCCTGACGTTCTTCAGGCGACGCAAGAACTGCGGCATGAACTCCCGGCTGTATCGGATCGCCTGGGGCGTGATTTCGAGGTTCGCCTTGCCGCTGATCGCAAGCGTATAGCTGCCATCCAGTCGGCGCGTGATCGTGCAGTACGGTGTGGAGACCGCCTCGCCGATGTTGATTGTCGGGGTAGAACGCAGCGCGGTCTGCCGGATGCTCGCCTGGGGGAAACTGATCCCGAGCGGCCGAAGGAAGCGCGAGGACCAGGCGCCGGCGGCGCACAGCACCGCGCTGGTTCTGATGTAGCCCTTCTCCGTGTGCACGCCCGCGATCTTGCCATTGGCCAGGTCGAGCTTCCGCGCAGCGCATCCCTGGTGGATCGTGGCGCCCAGAGTTCTGGCCGCTTCGGCGATAGCCGGCGCGGCGAGCGCAGGTTCGGCCTTGCCATCCCGCTCCGAATAGGTGCCGCCGACCCATTTGTCGCGCGCTTCGGGGACGCGCTCGGCCACCTCCGCCCGACTCAGCACGCGGGTGTCGACGTCGTACTCCCTGGCGACCTCGCGCCACTTTTCCCAACCCGCGAGCACAGCCTCGTCATGGGTCGCATAGACGAGACCGCAGCGACGAAATCCAAGGTCCCGATTGACATCGCGCGTGAGTTCGTCCCACAGCCGCATGGAGAGCACCGAGAGCGGCAGTTCGCGCCGGTCGCGGTTCTGCTGGCGGCACCAACCCCAGTTTCGGCTCGATTGTTCACAGGCGACGTGGCCCTTCTCGAGCAGCGCCACGGAGAGGCCGCGCTTCGCCAGGTAATAGGCGGCCGTAGAGCCGAGGATGCCGCCGCCGACGATGACGACGTCGGCCTCGGCCGGAAGACGCTCATCGCTGTGAATGCGCTCGACGTGGGGCGACATGTTCCAACGAACCTCGGCTGCCAAGAATGCGGAAGCAAAGTTCCGATCAGCCCTTCATCGCATCGTGCGGTCGATAGAATGTGCTGAAATCATCAAGGACTTCGCAAGATGTTCGGGTTTTTAACCACTTGAGTGATACGAGCTGCTCTAGCGGGACCGAGTCCCAGTTCAGCGCAGAAGCATTCATCGGTAAAATCCGAGAACGGCCTTGGTCTCAAGATACTCCTCCATGCCCTCGATGCCGTATTCGCGACCGTTGCCGGAGCGCTTGTAGCCGCCAAAGGGAGCATTGGGGTCCCAGTCAGGATAGTTGAGATGGACTTGACCCGACTGGATCCGCCCCGCGACGGTTCGCACTGTCTCCATATCGGTGCCCTGCACGTGGGCGCCGAGCCCGTAGACGGTGTCATTGGCGATCGCGATCGCCTCGTCCACGGTGTCGTAGGGAATGATCGACAGCACCGGACCGAAGATTTCCTCCTGCGCGATCCTCATGTCGGGACGGACGTTCGAGAAGATGGTCGGCCGCGCATAGAAGCCAGTCCGAAGATCGCCGGGCCGACCTCGCCCGCCGATGACGAGCTTGGCGCCTTCTTCCAGGCCGACACCGATCATGGTCTGCACGCGCTCGAACTGCGGCCGGTTCGCAACCGGGCCATGGGTCGTGCTTTCCGCAAGGGGATCGCCGACCACCAGCTCTGAAGCGGCCTCTGCCGCCAAGGCCTCGACCTCTTTCATGTGTGAGCGAGGCACCAGCATGCGCGTCGGCGCGCTGCAGGATTGGCCGAGGTTGCGGAAGGCGGCCGCGACGCCCAGCGGAACGGCACGGCCAAAATCGGCATCAGGCAAGATGATATTCGGTGACTTGCCGCCGAGCTCCTGGGCAACGCGCTTGACGGTGGGTGCAGCCGCTTGCGCGACGAGAACGCCAGCCCGGGTCGAGCCGGTGATCGAGATCATGTCCACCTGCGGATGCGACGCGAGACGAGCGCCGACGATCGGGCCTGTTCCATTGACGAGGTTGAAGACGCCGGGCGGACAAGCGGCATCGTCCATCACCTCAGCGAAAAGCAAAGCACTCAGCGGCGACAATTCGCTCGGCTTCAACACCACCGTGCAACCAGCCGCGAGCGCCGGGCCGACCTTGGCTGTGATCTGGTAGAGAGGCCAGTTCCAGGGGGTAATGAGACCGCAGACCCCAATCGCCTCTCGCATGATCGCGGTGCTGCCGCGTGGGGTGACGAACGGATAGTTCGCAAGGTTGTCGCGTGCGACACGGATGTGCTCGGCGGCCAGCGGCACCTGGGCTCGGCGCGCATAGGTGATGGCAGCTCCCATCTCGAACGTGAGGACCTGCGCGAACAACTCCAGCCGCTGGAGAAGCAAACCATGAACCCGATCAAGCAGCGCCGCTCTTTCAGCAGGCGGTGTCGTGGACCAGCCGGCGAAGGCTCGTCTGGCAGCTGCTATGGCGCAGTCCACATCATCGTCGTCGCCAAGCGTAACCTCGGCGATCGACTGCTCCGTCGCCGGATTGACGACGGATGCTGCGGCCGCGACTGATCCGATCGGCTTCCGCCATTCTCCGTCGATGTAGAATTTTCCGAGCAAGCCGGCTTCCGTCAGGTGTCGAAGGGGCGAGGTCATTGGAAGCGATCCTTTCGACGGCCTACCAGCCGCGCATCCGGGGCCATCGCGCTTCGATCGCCTCGCTGTCCGCGGAAACGACGTTGTACAATTCGTGTTGCGACGCCGTCGCACAGGCGTGATTGGGCAGGATGCGGACCTTCGCGCCGATCGGAAGATCGGGCAAAGCGTGCGCCGACCCGGGTCTGACGGCGAGGATCCCGTGCTCCTGGCTCGCTTGGGAAACAATCAGGTCGGGAAAGACTTTGCCCGCCACGTCGCAGACCAGACCGTATCCCTGGTCGGCCGGCTGTGCCGCGGTGCCGCGGTCGCGCGACAGGGCCATCCAGCCCGCATCGACCAAAATCCAGCCCTTCTCGGGCTTCTTCCCGATCACAGTGGCGAGCACCGAGATTGCGATGTCGTCGGTCGTACAGACACCGACGCCGTGCATGACCAGATCGAAGAACATGTAGACGCCGGCCCGCATTTCCGTGACGCCGGTCAGGTCGTCGGCGAAATGCGCGGTCGGCGTCGAACCGACACTGACGACACGACATTCATGGCCGGCCGCGCGCAATGTCATCGCGGCGGCGACGGCCACGGCGCGCTCGCTCTCCGCAGCCGCGACAAGGGCCGCAGGCGTACTGAGGCCGTAGGATTCGCCGGCATGGGTGAGAACGCCGGCGATCTTGACGCCGGCCTCGGCCATGGCGGCCGCAACGACCACGAGTTTCGGATCGGTCGCGGTCAGCCCACCGCGATGACCGTCGCAGTCGATCTCGACAAGGGCGGACGGTGTCACACCGGCTGCGCGCCCGGCCGCGCCAAGCATGGCAGCCTGCTCAGGCGAGTCCAACAGCACCTTGATGTCGATGCCTGCTTTCTGCAAGCGCATCGCTCTGTCGGAGGTGTGCGGCGCCAGACCTACCGCATAGGTCATGTCCCGGAAACCGTGCTGTGCGAAATACTCCGCCTCCGCCAGGGTGGAGACAGTAATTGGCCCGGGCACGGACCGATAGACGCGCCGGGCGACGTCAATGGATTTTCCGGTTTTCATGTGGGGCCGCAGCACCACACCGCGCGCGGCCATGCGCGAGGATAGACGGGCAAGATTGCGATCCAGCCGGTCCCTGTCGAGCAGGAGGGCGGGAGTTGCCAATGCGGCCAGCGTCGCGGCGACCTTGCCACTCTGGATATCTGTCCCGCGCATCGCCTGGCCTAGCACTTCGATGTCTCCTAGCCGAACGACTGGTTGGCAATTGCGAAGCTGCGCGCCGGACCGGTCGATTGCGCCGGCATCCCCAGGGTCATGGTGGTGGCGTCGCTGACATGCTGCAGGCCAATGCTTTCGAGCCACGGCCCGAGTTGCGATGCCGCAGACGTATCGATGCGGACGAAGCGCCCACCAAGGCGTGCGAGCGCTGCCTCGATCAGCGCACGTGCATCGGTCGGGCTTTCGGCCGCAACAGGGCCAATGACATGCCCGCGACCGAAAAGCCGGGAGATGGCGTAACCGCGGGCTATGCCGTCACGGTGCAGGACATAGCCATCGGCGTTTTGGACGAGCCGATCCAGCATCCGTTGCCTTTCCCAACCGGTGGCCTCGCGATCGAGCCGCACGACTGCATCGAAATCCGATGCAGCCATTGCCCTGACGAGGTCCGAGCGCGGCGACCTGCCGGTTTCGCTTGGAATTCCCTGATGCTGGTGGATGACCCCGATCGGCACGAAGCCCCGGCGTCGGTAAAGGGCGATGCCTTCGGCTGTCGAATTCAGCGCGACCGTTCGTGGGCGCGCGGACGTCAGCAACGCGTCCATGAGTCGCGCCCCGTAGCCGCGGCCCTGAACAGCCTTCGCGACGATGATCATCCCGGCGGAAGCATGCGTGTCGCCATATGGCCACCACGCCGCCGTTCCGATCACCGCTCCGGCGCGCTCTAGGACGAAGCCACGGCCCAACTGCAGCGCGACATCCCAATCCTCGATCCGGTAGGGCCAGGACATCTCTTGCGAGAGTCTTAGCGCGCCCTCCCGATGCGATCTGGCGAATGGAAGCAGGACCACATCTTCATGGACGCGATCTTCGGCCGCTGCGGTCGTCATGATGGGGCAAGTCTCTTTCGGTTTGCCGGCCAGATCGCCAGTGCCAAGACGAGGGCTATCCGGGTGATCCTCGCATGGTCCGCAGCCTATCTTGCGGCTCACAGCATTACGTATCGGACTGGAGCCAAGTTCGGCACAGCATTTCAATGATGATGCGATTGAACGACCGATCTGCTGTCAGCGGCTGGCGCGCCACAGAGCGATGCGGTCCCGCATGCGATAGCCCTGAATGAACGCGGGCATGAACCAGGGATTGCCGCGATAGAACGGGATGAAGGCGGGAGGGCGGAAGTCAAAGGCAGTGCACGCCTGCGCGTCATGTCCCATCAGCTTGTGCGCCGCATGCATGCCGACCCATGGCGCCCAGACCACGCCTGAACCGCAGAAGCCGGTGGCATAGACGATGCCGTCCTGCTCGAAGATGCGAGGAATCATGTCGCGGTTCATGGCGACGTTGCCGAACCAGCTGTGCGAGAGGCGAACGCTCTCCAGTTCCGGAAACAGATTGACCAAGCCCTTGCGCAGAAGCAGCTTCGGAGCGATTGGATCGCCGACGCGAGAGCTGTCGCGGCCACCGAGCAGAATGCGTCTGCCGTCGGGCGAAGGCCGGTAATAGAAGCCGACCTCCCGATTCTCGGTGATCATCATCCCTTTCGGCATCAGCCGCGCCATGACGTCGGGCGCGAGCTCCTCCGTTGCAATGATCCGGCTGCGCACCGGGACCAGCCTGCGGCGCAGGAAGGGCACGGCACCATCGGTGTAGCCGTTGGTACAAACCAGCACCTGACGCGCCTGCACTGGACCGGCCGCAGTGACGACGCGGAATGCGCCATCTCTTTCGATTGAAGTTACTGGCGTCCGGGCGTGCACTGCCAATCCGGAAGTGAGCGCAACCCGCAGCAATTCGGCGTGGAATTTGGCTGGGTGCAGTCCGCCGATATCCATCCGAACCGTACCGCCGCGATAGACATCCGTGCCGATGTACTTGCGCTGCTCGGCGTAAGGAACCGCATAAGCTTCTATCCCGAGTCTCTTCGCGAGCCTTTCTGCAGTACGAGCCATGGCTTCGTATTGCTCATAGCCGAAGGCGCCCTTAAACTGCCCCACCGGCTGGAAGTCGCAGGCAAGGCCTTCCGTCTTGATGAAATCGTACAGGAACTCGCGTGCGGCCTTGCCTTCCGCCTCGATCGCCAGCGCCTTCTCTTCGCCGAAACGCTTCGTGAGCGTTGCGTAGTCCGGCCGAATGGACCCACTGGTAATTCCGCCGTTGCGCGTGGAAGCTCCCTCGCCCGGATCCATTGCGTCAAAGGCTGCAACCGAACGCCCCTCGCGCGCGAGCGTCAGACCAGCCGAAAGTCCCGCATAGCCCGCACCAACGATCAGCACGTCGAGCCTCTTGGGCAGTGGTTGCCGAGGCAGCGGCTTGAGCGGGGCGGCTTCCCACCAGTATGGCGTCGCCTTCTCGTCTACTCTGGGCGCATGCATGGCATTCGTGTCTCTTATGTCTTGTGGTGTCCAGCCGAGGCTTGGCTCGGCTGATCAGATGTGATCGTTTCGAACGTCGAGGGCATCTCGCAAGCCATCGCCGATGAAGTTGAAGCTCGTCACCGCAATCGTAATCGCGGCGCCGGGAATGATCGCGAGCCATGGAGCGCTCGCCAGATATTGCTGGGCGCCATTGAGCATGTTGCCCCAGCTCGGCAGCGGCGGCTGGATGCCGTAGCCGAGAAAGCTGATATAGGCTTCCAGAAGGATCGCACGGGCGACGGCGAGGCTTGCGGCGACGATGATTGGACCCATGGCATTGGGCAGGACCTCGCGGAACATGATGTGCCTGCGGCTCAGTCCCACCATGCGCGCAGCCTGGACAAACTCGCGCTCGCGCAGCGAGCGGACCTCGGCCTCGACGATTCTGGCGGTCTCCATCCAGCTCGTGACGGCAATGATCACGGTGATCATCACCGGGCTCGGCCGCAGCATGGCGGCCAGCGCCAAGACGAGGAAGATCGAGGGATAGGAAAGGAAGCCGTCCACCACGCGCATCAGCGCTGCCCCGACCCAACCGCCGCGATAACCCGCCGTCACACCGACCAGGGTGCCGATCAGCGTCGACAGCAGCATCGCGGAGAATCCCACCAGCAGCGACACACGCCCGGCCTCCAATAGCCGTGCAGCCAAGTCACGTCCGAGGGGATCGGTGCCGAAATAGTGGTGCCCGCTGAGAGGCGGCGCAAAGCGGGCACGCAGATCGATCTGGAGGGAGTCGTAGGGCAAGGCATAGGGGCCGATAGCGCACGCCAGCACAAGCAGGGTGATCATCGCGATGCCGACAAGCGCCAGATGATGGCGCATGAAGCGCGCCACCGCACGGCTGTGCCACCACCGAGTAGGAGCTGCGTGCACGACAATGGTGGTCATATCTGCTGCCTCCTGGTAACAGGGCGAGCCGGCGGGCTCAGCCCAGACGAATGCGCGGGTCGACGGTAGCGATGACGATGTCTGCGATCAGGTTGCCCAACACGACCAGGATGGCCGAGAATATCAACAGTCCCATCACCATCGGATAGTCACTGTAGCCGAGGCTGTCGAGAAACAGCCGCCCCATTCCCGGCCAGGTGAAGACAGTCTCGGTCACGAGTGCGCCGGTCAGAACGCTGGGCAATTGCATCCCGGCCAGGGTGATCATCGGCAACAGCGCATTGCCGACGACGTGCTTGAGCAGGATGCGTCGTTCGCTCACGCCCTTGGCGCGGGCGGTCTTAACGAAATCCTGACTTAGCGCATCGAGCGTCGCCGTGCGCATGTAGCGGCTCCAGATCGCGACATGAACCAGCGACAGCACCAGGCTCGGAAGGATCAGATGGTGCAGATAATCCAGCACCGAGCCGTCGCCGATCGTGTACATGTTCCCCGCAGGTACCCAACCGAGCTTCAGCGTAAAGATGTAGATGCCGATGAGGCCGAACCAGAAGGTCGGGACCGACAGTGCCACCATGGCACCCACCGTCGCGCAATAGTCGAACAGGGAATAGCGGTGGGTAGCACCGCGAATGCCGATCCAGGTGCCGGCCGCGATGGCCAATACGGTGGACGTGCCCATCAGCAGCAGCGTCGCCAACAGATGTCGGCCAATCACCGACAGCACCGCCGAGCCATCGCGGAAGGAGTGTCCCCAGTCGCCCCGGATCAGCCGCGAGGCCCAGTCGAGATACTGAAGCCACAGGGGCCGGTTCAGCCCAAGCTGGGCTGCGAGGCGCTCGACGTCCTTCTGGGTCATGCCGGGATCGAGCCCGAATTGCGCGAGAGGGCCGCCAGGCATGAGGTTGAGAACCGTGAAGCCGATGATCGAGACGATCACCAGCAGCACGATGCTCTGCGAGAGACGGTTGAGCAGGAAGCCGGACATGCGAGCCCTCCATTAGCGTGACAGGACCACCGGCCGCTCCTTGCAGGGCGGCCAGGACATCAGCTCGCCCAGTACCAGGCCAGCGCATTCCAGGATTCCGTGCGCGTATTGCCGTTCGGCACGAAGCCGTTGATGCCCTTCTTGAGTCCTTCGACCGCATTGCTCTGGTACAACGGAAGGAACGGCAGGTCGCGACGAACAAGTTCCTGGACGCGAGAGTAGATCGCGCGCCGGGCTTCAGGATCGAAGGTCCGCGCGCCCTTGTCGAGCAGAGCGTCGACCTCCGGATTCGCATACTGCGCATTGTTCGAGCCGCGACCACCCTTGGCTCCGATCGAACGCGAGTGAAGGCGATTGGTGACGTCCGGATCGGCACCGATCAGGTACGAGCTGCCGACGATCACGGAATCGAATTGCGATTGCATCCAGAACTCGCCCCACATCACGGCGGCGGGCAGGTTCGATATCTTCATCTCCACGCCCAGCTGAGCAAACGTCTGCTGCAGGAATTGCTGCACCTGCTCGCGGAGCGGATCTCCGGAGGTGGTCGAATTGGTGAACGACAGGCGAACACCGTTCTTGGTCCGAATGCCGCCTGCTCCCGGAGCCCAGCCCGCCTCGTCGAGAATCTTGCGCGCGCGATTCAGATTGAACTGGTGCAGCGGCAGGCCGGCATTGAAGTAGAAGGACTGCCGCGGCATGAACGTCTCCGTCGGCGTCGGCACGCCGTAGTAGAGTCCCTGGATGATCGCCTCCTTGTCGATCGCCGCATAAAGCGCCTCGCGGACCGCATGCTCCTTGAACTGCGGGCGCTCGAGGTTCAGGTAGAAGGACTCGAACGAGGCCCTTGGGACCAGCGTCACCACGCGGTTCGGCAGCTTCTTGGCTTCACCATAATGATCGGGAGTGATGTAGGGCTGACCGACGAGATCGATGTCGCCGCTCTTGAACTGGGTGTAGAGGACGGTGAGATCGGGAATGTACTTGAAGACCAGCCGCTCGATATGAGGGCCTTCACCGAAGTATTCGGTGTTGGCCACGAGTTCGAGATGGTCACCGGCGACCCGCTTGCCCCACTTGAACGCGCCGGTGCCGACCGGCGCCTGGTTGAAGGCGGCATTGTTCGGATTGGCCTCTTTTTCCAGGATGTGCTTGGGCACGATGAAGGTTTCGGTCAGGAACGACAAATACGGCGCAAAGGCCTCTTCCATTCGCCACGAGATCTCCGTGGGTGAGACCACCGTGATGTCCCGCACGAGAGAATGGCCGGACGTGCGCCAACTCCGGAAGTTGGGGTTCGTGATCAGCTCGAGCGTGAACTTCACGTCCTCGGCGCTGAAAGGCTTGCCGTCGTGCCAACGGACATCGTCACGCAAACGAATGCGCCATTTGAGACCGTCTTCCGAAATGCCGCCGTTCTTCTGGCTTGGCACTTCCAATGCAAGGTTGGGCTGAATGACGCCTTGAGGATCGATGCGGAAGAGTGCGTCGAAGACCGAGAAATGCACACCATCGTCGACTTCAATGTGGGCCATCAGCGGATTGAAGACGGTCGGCTCCTGCCCAAGTCCGACGATCACGCGGCCGGTTGGCTTTGCCGGAGAGGTGCGCGCGAGGGCCGGCTTGCCCAAGAGATTGGGCGCGAAGATGCCGGCGGCTCCGCCAATTGCCACCATGCGCAGGGCATCGCGCCGCGAGTAGTTCGATGTCGCAGAACGCTCGGTCATAACGTCTCTCCTTAGCTGTTGTGTCCGACGTGGCTTTCATCTTGAGGCATGCTCCCGGGCTGCTCGCCGGGGATCGCTGCCACCAGTTCTCGCGTGTAGCTGGATTTCGGGTTGAGGAAGATCTGGGACGGCGGCCCCCGTTCAACGATCTGTCCTCGATGCATGACGGCAATTTCATCGCAGATCTGGCTTGCGACGCGCAGATCATGGGTGATGAAGATCATCGAGACGCCCGTCTCGCGTTGAATCTGATCCAGCAGCCTCAAGATCTGGGCCTGGATCGATACGTCGAGCGCAGAGACCGCTTCGTCGGCGACCAGCAGCTTCGGCTTGAACATCAGCGCCCGCGCGATGCCGATGCGCTGGCGCTGCCCGCCGGAGAACTCGTGCGGATAGCGGTCGAAGGCTCCTGAATCGAGGCCGACATGGGACAGAAGCTCCCGCGCCCGCTCGGCAGCCTCGCTGTATGGCACCCCATGCGCAACGGGACCGACCGTGAGAATATGCCCGACCGTCGATCGCGGATTCAGCGAGGCAAAGGGATCCTGGAAGATCATCTGGATCCTGGGCCGCAGCGATCGAAACTCGGCCTCGGAAAGCCCGGCAATGTCACGCCCTTCGAACAGAATCGAGCCGCTGTCGCACTCCATGAGCTTGATCAGCAGCCGACCGAGCGACGACTTGCCCGAACCGCTCTCCCCGACGACGCCGAGCGTGCGGCCCGACGTGAGGTCGAAACTGACCCCATTGACCGCAGGGACGATGCGTTGCGTGCGCAAAAGCGCGCTGCCGCTGCGATAGGTTTTTGCGAGGCATTCAACCTTGAGAATGGCAACTGGGTCACCAGCTTCCAAGGGCACACGGTTTTTGCCGGTCAGGTGCGGGACGGCTGCGATCAGTCGGCGCGTATAGAGGTGGCTTGGCGACTTCAGCACCTGCTCGGCACTGCCCTGCTCCACGCAATGGCCTTTCTCCATCACCACAACGTAATCGGCGATCTCAGCCACGACGCCGAAATCGTGGGTGATGAACATGACGCTCATCCCCTTGCGGCGCTGAATGTCGCGGATCAATTTGAGGATCTGCGCCTGGGTCGTCACGTCCAGGGCGGTGGTCGGCTCGTCTGCAATCAGGATCGCGGGCTCGAGAGCCAGAGCCATGGCGATCATCACGCGCTGCCGCTGTCCACCCGAAAGCCGGAATGGATATTGATGATACATAAGCTGCGGATCGGGCAGACCCACTTCAATCAACAGATCAATCGCCCTGCTGCGACGGGAGGCCGGCGTTCCGACGTCGTGCGCAGCCATCACCTCTTCGATCTGCGCGCCCACGGTCATCAGCGGGTTGAGCGCCGAGAGAGGGTCTTGAAAGATCATTGAAACGATGCGGCCGCGCAGGCTGCGGAGCTTGTCGGGCGAGAGGCCCACCATGTTCTCCCCATCCAGGTGGATCGCACCCGAAGAGACCCGGATCGCTTTCGGTAGAAGCCCCATGATCGCATTCGCGGTGACCGACTTGCCCGATCCGGATTCCCCGATGATACAGAGAATCTGCCCGCGTTTCAGATCGAAGGAGATATTCTCGACGGCGTAGGCTCGCTCCATTCCTTCCGGCAGACTCACGGTCAGCTCGCGCACCGACAGCGCGACATCGACGGGGCTTGCCACCTGGATGCCAGAGGCCATGAAAGCATCCTCCTTTTTCAAGCCGGTGCCGTCATCTTGCTGCGGCCGGCGCCTTCGGCTCCTTGCGCCTCCACGCTCCTTGGACAGGTCGATAATTCGCCGCTCAACTTGCCATTCCTTCGTTGGAGGCTGCGACATGATTCAGGCCTCTTCGCGCAAGAAGCAAGAGCTGTTGCTTAGAGCGCAGCACCGACCTAATTGGCCAGCTCGATCGAAGCGAAGCTCAGTTGGCATCCACGTCATGGCTTGATCGCTTCCGCGAAGGCCTGCTCCTGGACAAGGCTCATGCAAGTTGCCTCTTTGGACTTCGACCATCGATCGGTTGGTTCTGCCGATCTTGACGATGTCGATCACCGCAGAGTCGCCGAAAGCCGGCATCGAAGCAGCAGGAACTTCTGAAAACGAAGTCCGATTTGGCATTTCAGTCTGCGCCGCGAGACCCGCCGTGGCGCCCAGCCAGGAGGGAGCGCAATGGATTGCGCGAGCGCGTGCGTCTGGCTGGCCGCCTGCAAGCTGCGATGCAAGCAAAGTATTTTCGCAATAATAGCCTGTGTCAAAGGCAGCAAACCGCAGGATATTCGGTCTCACGGCGAAAGTCCGTGAGGGCTGCGGCAATTCCTCGGTTACGCTACGGCAACCACCGGAGATCCCCAATCCGATGAGCGCGCCGCTCCTGCATATCGAATCCAATCCATCCCTACCTCGTGAGGCAGACGTCGTTGTGATCGGCGGCGGCGTCGTGGGCGTGTTCACAAGCTACTATCTCGCCCGCCGCGGCCTCAAGGTTGCTTTGCTTGAAAAGGGCCGCGTCGCCGCCGAGCAGTCCAGCCGCAACTGGGGATGGTGCCGCCAACAGAACCGCGATGCGCGCGAGTTACCGCTTGCGACCAAGAGCCTGGATCTCTGGGAAAGGGTTGCCGGAGAGACCGGTGAAGATACGGGTTTTCGCCGCTGTGGGCTTTTGTATCTGTCGAACGACGACAATGAGCTGGCCGGCTGGGCAAAGTGGCGAGACTTTGCCAGGACCGTCGGGGTCACGACGCACATGCTGAGTGCGGAAGAAGCGAGCGAGAGAGGCAGGGCGACCGGTCGCAAGTGGAAGGGCGGCGTCTTCTCGCCGACAGACGGCACGGCAGATACTTCAAAGGCCGTGCCCGTCGCCGCGCGCGGCATCATGGCGGCGGGTGGCAGCGTGCACCAGCTTTGCGCGGCTCGTGGCATAGAGCTCACTGCCGGCCGCGTCAGCGGAGTGGTGACGGAAGCGGGCACGATCCGGACGAAGACGGCGGTCATGGCAGGAGGTGCATGGGCGTCCTCGTTCTGCAACCAGCTGGGAATTCGCTTCCCGCAGGCATCCGTTCGCCAGTCTATTCTCGCCGTGGCCCCTGGCGCCGCCGGCCTTCCTGATGCCCTTTACACCGGGCTCGTCTCGCTCACGCGGCGCGGCAATGGCGGATACACGCTCGCAATCAGCGGGCGCGCGCGAGTCGATCCGACGCCGCAGCAATTCAGGTTCGGCCGCGAATTCCTGCCCATGTTCGCCCGCCGCTGGCGAAGTCTCAGCCCTGGGGCTTTCGAGGGCCTGCGGCACGGCCATGAATCCCTGGCGAAATGGGGGCTCGATGAGGTGACCCCGATGGAGCTGAACCGGACGCTCGATCCTCGCCCTGACATGAGGCAGATTCGGGCGACACATCGACGAGCTTGCAAGCTCGTGCCGGAACTTGAGCGCGTCGAAATCTCAAACGTCTGGGCCGGCTACATCGACAGCACGCCGGACGGCATTCCAGCAATCGGTGAAGTTGAGTCCATTCCAGGGTTCATCCTTGCGGCGGGATTCAGCGGCCACGGTTTTGGAATTGGCCCAGGCGCGGGTCATATGATCGCCGACATCATCACGGGTGATCCGCCGATCGTCGACCCGCGCCCCTACAGGCCGGCGCGGCTGAAAAAGAGCGCCTGGGGCAAGGTCAGCGAGTTCTGAATTGCAGCTTCCGCCTCGGTGGGAAAAGACGCTGGTTGATGCTATGACAATGCATATGACGCTGAAGTCTCAAAGCCCTCACGCCGTTGTCGGCCCCATCTGATGGCACTGCTATGAAGCTCGATAAGATCGACATCAGGATTTTATGCGAACTGCAGAAGAACGGGCGGATCTCCAACGTCGAGCTCGCAGAGCTGATCAACCTTTCCCCGAGTCCGTGCCTGATGCGCGTCAAGAGGCTCCAGACGGAGGGCTTCATCACTGGCTACTCCGCCCAGATCGATGTTGCCAAGCTCGGACAAACTCTAACCGTCTTCGCTGAAATCACCCTGAAGAATCACCGGCAGATCGATTTCGCGCGCTTTCTCACGACCATTGAAAAGATCGATTCCGTCGTCGAATGCCACCTCGTTTCGGGCGGGTACGACTATCTCGTCAAGTTCATCACGGCGGGTATCAGCGAATACCAGGCCGTCATGGAACGGCTGGTCGAGATGGATATCGGCATCGACAAGTATTTCAGTTTTGTCGTGCTGAAGTCCCCGATCGTGAAATCCCATCTGCCGCTGGAAAGCATATTCAACGGTTGACAAACAGGCGCAGCGATTATCCTCTCATCGCTGCGCGCACGTCCCTATCTTCCAGCGTCTGGTCCAGCGTAGTCCTTGTCCGCTCGATGATGCCGTCGATGTCCGCATCCGTGCAGCAGAGCGGCGGCGCATAGCCGAGCACGCCCTGGGCAAAGGCGCGGATGACGAGACCGTTGTCCCATGCGCGGTCGAAAATACGGCGCGCTGGATCGGCTTCCGCCGGCAGCGGCGTCTTGCGCTCCTTGTCAGTGACGAGCTCAATCGCAGCCAGCATGCCGCGACCGCGGACATCGCCGACGAGCGGATGATCCGCCAGCGCGCGAAGGCCTTCCATGAGACGGCATCCCGCCTTCCGGCCGTTTTCCAGCAAGCCGTTTTCGTAAAGATCAAGGCACGCAAGCCCGACAGCTGCGCTGACGGGATGTGCCGAATAGGTGTAGCCGTGGCCGATGGCAGCCTTGCCGGCGCCATCAGCGATCGTGTTGTAGACGCGGTCGGACATCAGAACGGCCCCCATCGGCACATAGCCCGAGGTAAGCCCTTTTGCCGTTGTCATGAGATCCGGCACGACGTCGTCCTCTTCACAGGCGAACAACGGACCGACACGGCCAAAGCCGGTGATGACCTCATCGGCAACGAACAGAATGTCGTGCTCCTTGCAAACAGCGTGCATCGCTTTCATCCAGGACGGCGGCGGAACGAGGACGCCTCCGGACCCCTGTATCGGCTCGACATAGAAGGCCGCGACGCGTTCGGCGCCGAGCTCGGCGATCTTGGCGCGCAGAGCCGCGACCGACGCCGCAATGATCGCCTGGGGATGCGAACCGACGGGGTTCCGATAGGCGTAGTGCGAGGGAATTTTGTGCTGCCAGCTGTATGGCACTCCAAATCCCGCATGAAAAGCCGGCAGCGCGGTCAGGCCAGATCCTGCCGTCGACGATCCATGGTAACCAGATTCGACGGAAATGAACTGGTCCTTCTGCGGCCTACCCTTGGCATGATAATAGTAGCGGATGAACCGGATCGTGCTGTCGACGGCGTCGGAGCCGCCCAAGGTGAAATAGACATGGTTCAGATCGCCAGGCGCCAATTCAGCCAGTCTGGCGGCCAGCCGGATGGCCGGGTCGGAGCCCAATCCGAAATAACCCGTCGCATAGGGAAGTTCGCGCAACTGCCTGGTGGCCGCTTCGACGATGCTGTCCTGCCCATAGCCGGCATTGACACACCACAGGCCGGCGAAGCCGTCCAGCAATTGACGACCCGAGACATCGGTCAGCGTCGCGCCTTTCCCTGACTTCAGCACGCGGACGCCAGTCGCCTCGTGGCTGCGATAGGATGAGACCGGATGAATCAGATGCGCGCGATCGAGTTCAACCAGCGAGTTGCTCAACATGTTGTCCTCCAGATCAACCGCACGCTTGTGCGGCACTCCCAATGTCTTCGGAGCTCAACGTAAGACGCCCGGAACAGCAGTTGCTCCCAGGCATGACATGGACGGAAGGCGTTTTGACTTTGATTGACGATCGACGCGGCATCTTGTGCCGGCATCGGCCTGTGCCTGGCATTGGCGCTCAACTCGGAGGCGCCTTTTCACACAACTCTCTGCCACGGCGCCGATCCGATACGACACAATCTGCTCTCCGTCGCCGCGACAGCGGTGCTTTATCCGGTCCTCTGCTCGCTATGATCCCTGTCGTACCGGACCGCGGTGCGTGAGGACCGAAAAGGATCGAGCGATGGCAACGTTTAGACCGAAATACATCACCTTCGACTGTTACGGCACGCTGACCAATTTCGACATGGCCGGCGCGGCAAGGAGGGTCTACGGCTCTCAACTTTCTGCCACGACGATGGCAAGCTTCATCAAGGATTTCGCTGCCTATCGCCTGGACGAAGTTCTTGGCGCGTGGAAGCCGTACTTCGAGGTCGTGCACAATTCAGTAGAGCGCGCTTGCAAGCGCAACGGTATCGTATTTCGGCCGGAGGATGCCCAGCGCATCAATGAAGAGATCCACACGTGGGGTCCACATCCGGACGTCCCGGCGGGTCTGGCCAAGGTTGCCAGGGAGATTCCGCTGGTCATCTTGTCGAACTCCATGAAGAACCTCATCATGTCCAACGTGGACAAGCTCGGCGCTCCCTTCCACACGGTCATCACGGCCGAGGAGACTGGCGCCTACAAGCCGCACATGAAAGGCTTCGAATACATGTTCGACAAGCTGGGCTGCGGCCCGGAAGATATCACTCACGTCTCCTCCTCGTTCCGCTACGATCTGATGACCGCCTACGATCTGGGCATCAAGAGCAAGGTCTGGGTGAACCGCGGTCACGAGCCCGCGAACCCCTTCTATGAATACACCGAGGTGGCTGACATCGGAGGGCTTGCCGCAGCAGTCGGCCTGGAGCCCCTGCGCAAGAGCGCGTGAGCGCAGTTCCCTCAGGTTCTCTCGTTGCGCTTCAGTTCTTCAAAAGCTTCAATCGAGATCGGTGCGCCGTGAAGCAAAAAAGGGGGCGGTTCGACCGCCCCCCTTTTTTTGCTTCAGATATTGGGCCGCTCAGTCCAGGCCGCCGACGTGGAGCGCCTTGGTCTCGAGATATTCTTCTATCCCGAGTTGAGATCCCTCGCGTCCTAGGCCCGACTGTTTGACACCGCCGAAAGGCGCCACCTCGGTCGAGATCAGGCCGGTGTTCAAGCCGACCATGCCGAACTCGAGCGCCTCGGCAACACGCCAGGAGCGCTTGAGGTTTTCCGTGTAGAAATAGGCGGCAAGGCCAAAAGGCGTGCCGTTGGCGATCGCAATCGCCTCGTCCTCGGTCTCAAAGCGGAAAAGCGGTGCGACCGGCCCGAAGGTCTCTTCCGAAGCCAGGAGCATCTCAGTTGTTGCGCCGCCGAGCACGAGAGGGCGGGCATATTGCCGACCTTCCGGCACCGCCTCACTCTCCGAGATGATCTTTGCGCCCTTATCCAGGGCGTCCGTGACGTGCCGCTTGATCTTCTCGATCGCCGCGCTGTTGATCATCGGCCCGATTGCGACCCCCTCTTCCGTCCCGGTACCGACCTTCATTTTTTCAACCTGGCTGGCGAGCTTCTGGGCGAAGGCGTCGTAGATGCCAGCTTGCACCAGGATGCGATTGCAGCAGACGCACGTTTGCCCGCCATTGCGGAATTTTGACGCAATCGCCCCCTCGACCGCCCGGTCGACGTCGGCATCGTCAAAGACGATGAACGGCGCGTTGCCGCCGAGCTCGAGGCTGAGCCGCTTGATGTTGTCGGCGGCGCCCCTCATCAGCAAAGCGCCGACGCGTGTCGATCCGGTGAACGAGATCTTGCGGACGGTTTCATTGGCCATCAGCTCCGCGCCGATGTCCGCCGGCATGCCCGTCACGATGTTGATCACGCCCGCCGGGATTCCGGCCCGCTCAGCCAGGACAGCGATGGCGAGAGCTGAAAAAGGCGTAAACTCAGACGGCTTGATGACCACTGTGCAGCCCGCAGCAAGCGCTGGTGCCACTTTGCGGGTTATCATCGCGTTGGGGAAATTCCAGGGCGTGATGATCCCGCAGACGCCGACCGGTTCTTTCAGCACCAGAATGCGGCGATCGACGCTGGGCGCCGGGATTGTCGATCCGTTGATGCGGCGGGCCTCTTCGGCAAACCATTTGACGAAGGATGCCCCATAACGGATCTCTCCGAGAGATTCAGCAAGCGGCTTGCCCTGTTCCAGCGTGAGCAGAAGAGCCAAATCCTGCTCATGGTGCCGCATGAGCTCATACCAGCGCTCCAGCAGCGCAGCACGCTCTGCATGAGCCCGGGTCTTCCAGTGCTTGAACGCGGCGGCCGCCGCGTCAATTGCTGCCCTGGTCTCGTCTCGGCCCATATCCGGGATGGTGCCAAGCACTTTCTGGCTGGCAGGATCAATGACATCAACGGTGGCTCTCGTGCTCGCGTCCCGCCAGTTGCTGCCGATCAGCGCATGCTGGCGAAACAGATCCTTGTCCTTCAATGCAATCATGGGCTTGTTCCTTGGTTTCGGGCCCGACCTCACCATCACTGCCTGGATTTGCGCGTGGCGAGACGAAGCCATCTCATGCGAGCAGTACAGAACCGCACGCCGCATTTTTCCTTGAGAATGAAGTGTCTGGCCGCGTTGAATCTGGTCAGGCGCGGTCTCGGAGGTCGAATATTCTGAGGGCCGCTAGTGCAGCCCTCAGCATCGTCTCAATCATAATGACAGACGTAGATCTTTCGCACGGTCTCGATCGTGCGCCAGACGCCAACGAAGCCGGGTTTCATCACAAAGCTGTCGCCGGCGCGGTACCTCCTGGTCTCACCACCCTTTTCCTCGATCTCGATGAGACCCGAGAGAATGTGACAGAACTCGAACGTGGAGCCCTTGATGGAATGAGTCTCGCCGGGTGTCGCTTCCCAGACACCGGTCAGCACCTTCTCGCCTTTCGAGGCGTCCTGTGCCCAGGTCTTGAACGATGGATTGCCGGAGATGAGCCGTTCCGGAGCAGGCAAGGCGTTCTTCGGTGCAAAGTCCGGATTGGTGTCAATGGTGACCAGAAGAGACATGGCTTTTTTCCTGTTAGTAGCCGAGTGTTCGATCGACAAGGCCGATCGGATTTCGTCCAGCGCGGTGGCGCCGGATGTTCTCTATGACCGATTGTGCCGCCGTATGCGGTTGGGTCACGGATGCGATATGCGGCGTGATGATCACCTTCGGATGGGACCAGAGTAGATGGCCGTCCGGCAGCGGCTCGGGATCGGTGACGTCAAGCATGGCGGCTGCAAGGTGCCCGCTGTCGAGCGCCTCGATGAGTGCGCCCTGGTCGAGCTGCGGGCCGCGGCCGACATGGAGCAGCCTCGCTCCCGCTGGCAAAAGCGAGAAGAGCCTTGCGTTCAGGATGCCGCTTGTTTGCTCCGTCAGGGGAAGAAGACAGACGAGGATATTCGTTCCTCGCAGGAAGTCACCAAGCTGGTCGTCCCCATGAAAGCAGGCGACTCCCTCGACAGTTTTTTCGCTGCGGCTCCACGCGGCGATGGGAAACTGGAACGGCTTCAGGCGGTCGATTGCAGCTTGCGCCAGCATGCCAAGCCCCAGGAAGCCAATACGGCGGTCGGTCGCCTGGGACGTTGGAAGCGCTTGCCAAACGCCCCTTCTCTGCTGCCCTTGGTAGGCCAGCATCTCGCGATGCAGCGTCAGCACACCAAGGACGACGTATTCCTGCATCATGCGTATGATGCCATCCTCGACCATGCGCACGAGCTTCACGTGGCCAGGTATGGTCTCCGGATTGAACTGATCGACGCCGGCGCCGATGGAAAAGAGCAGCTCCAGATTACAGAAGCGCCAGACATCGTCTGGCACGTTCCAGGTCAGCAGGTACCGTATCTTTTCCGGATCGATAGCTTCGCTGCAATGGTAAAATTCCAGGTCAGGGAGCTCACACGCAAAAGCCTCCCGGAAGACTGCGCCCCTGGCAGCATCAGAATTGAAAAGAAATGCCATCGATGCACGTCTCCGCCTCGCTCGGTATGTCGACGACGTCGGGAAAAGCGACTAGCCTTGCAAGACTTTCGCGAGGATTCACGGCGATCCGGTCTGCCTCCACGATTTTTGCCGAACACCGAGAGGATAGCTGCGAGCCGGAGCTTTCCCTGCCGAATTACGTTGCAAGACAGGCCGAAGATTTCGAAAAGAGGGCCCAAACAGGGGAAACCTGCTGGCTTTCCGTGCGATAGTGGGCGAAATAAGCCCGCTACCCTGGCGGAAAAGAAAAGGCGCGATGTGCGAAAGATTGGCATCCCGCGAAGGAACGGACGAGTCGAGATGGGACGAACGGTACGTGTGAAGTCCTTTGAGCTGGCCGCGAAGGACATCAACGACGTTGATGTGACGCTGCTCCACGCACTCTCGACCGGGGTTGGCTGGCCGCATCGACCCAAGGATTGGGATTTTTTGCGCCGCGCAGGTCACGGCATCGTAGCCGTTGATGGCATAGGACGCGTCTTCGGCAGCGCGATGTGGTTCCCATATGGCCGCGAATTCGCGACCATTGGCCTGGTGATCACATCGCCCCGAACCCAGGCGCAGGGTACCGGCCGTTGGCTCATGGAGCAGGTGTTCGAGCGGTGTGGCGACCGGACTCTAAGCCTCAATTCGACCGATGCCGCGTATCATCTGTATCTTTCCCTGGGCTTCACGAAGGAAGCCACCGTCTATCAGTGGCAGGGAGAGGCCGTGTCACCACCTCCGCCAGTGCCGGCGCTCGACGGCGAATTGAGCCCGCTCACCGGGAATATCCAAGAGATCACAGCACTGGATGAACGCGCGTTCGGGACCAGTCGTCAGAGGCTGCTTGCATTGCTTTCTGAAGGTGCGTCAATCTGCGTCCTGCGTCGTGGCGGTGAGACCGTCGGTTATTCCATGAAGCGCGAATTCGGGCGCGGTCATGTGATCGGCCCTATCGTCGCCAGCAATGATTGTGACGCGATCCATCTTACGGCCGTGCATCTCAAGGATCTCGCCGGAAAGTTCGCCCGCGTTGATACGCGGGAGCAGACGGGTCTGTTTGCGGATTTTCTTCAACAGAGCCGCCTCGGAATGAACGATACAGTCACTACCATGTCCAAGGGACGGCGATTCCTGAACCGAAAGGGAAACGAGCCGTGGGTTTACGGGCTGGCCGGTCACGCATTGAGCTGAGGCTGTGAAGCGAATTGCTAACAGTCCAGCTCGTGCTTCACGGGAGGGACAGAGCGAGAGGGAGAACACGTCCCGCCCAAAATAGCGGATCTATCCAGATGCTCCTCGAAGCGTGGCGCTCGCCTTCCCGGACGACTGGTCGAGGCAGGCCGCGGCCCCGCTCCTAGTTATGCGCCAAAGCGGTGCTGCTAGGTCGATCCGTCCTCTACGGATTTGCCGCAAGGGGCTGTGGCATCCAAGACCCTGGCTATCCTTTTCGAAGAGATCGACAGAACGCTGGCGCTCATCGGCTGTCCCGCAGCTTCTCGATCGAACGAGTTATTCATCGCACCGTCTGCGCTCTTGCCGATTACGCAGAGCCGCTCGAGCACGTCCGTGTTCCTCGCCAGAGTGTCCTAATCTACGACGCTCATGTAATCCGCCTGTACTGCGCGACCCTCGCGCTGTATCTCATGCTGCGAATGTGCAGTGAGGGACAGAGCCAAACGGGTGTGTGACTTAGTCTCGCCCACAGAGAGGGTCGATCAAGCCAAGCTTCCAACCGAAACGTCCGTTCTGCGCGAGGTCTGGCCAAGTCTTTGAAAAGCTTGGTGGGCGCACCAAGGCTCGAACCTGGGACCCGCTGATTAAGAGACACGCTCCTGGCCTTGATTTCTCAAGAGAATTTTTCCAACTGAGCCAATATCCGATCATTGGAGATCAATGGCTTACAGCGAAACATCCAACTGCAAAGGCGCATGGACGCCAGAGCGCCTCCTTGCCAAAGATGGACTGGCGGCGCTTCTGAATGGACGAAGCGACCCGGCACAAGGCTGGGTCATAATGGCATTGGACTGGACTTGCTGCGGCTGAGCCAGCGCTGGGTCGGGAACGGCTGCAATTGCCAGCGTCGAGCTGCCGCGCCCCACACGCCGTTGGGCATGAACAGCATGATCAGGATGGCGAGCGTGCCGAGCACGACGAGATAGAGACTGCCATACTGGGCGAGATAGGTGACGAGTCCCCATAGCAGGAGCACGCCGACGATCGGACCTTCGATGGTGCGCACCCCGCCGATCACGACGATGAAGATGACATAGGCGGTCCAGTCGGTGACGCTGAAGGCCGCATCAGGCGAAATACGAGCCTTCTGCAAATAAACCATGGCCCCGACCATGCCGGTGGCGAACGCGACTGCGATCCAAAGCACGTGGCGAGTCCGCGCGGTGCGGACGCCGACGCTGCGCGCCGCCGCTGCGTTGTCACGGCTTGCGGCCAGCGCAAGGCCGTGGTGCGAGCGCATGAAGGCGTAGATGCCGAGCGTGACCAGCACGGCGAGCAGCAGTGCCAGCCAGTAAACCAGCACGTCGCGCGCAGCCGCCGGGCGCAGCCCAAGCAGCGCCTGCACCGTCTTCAGCCCGATCATCTGCGACAGTTCGCTCGGCGAGATCGACATCCCGGTGCCGCCGCCGAGCGACTTGAACTGGGCGCAGATCAGTCGCAACGCTTCGGCGGCGACCCAGCTGCCGATCGCGAAATATGGCCCCTCCAACCGGAACAGCAGCGGCCCGAGCACCGCCGCGACCAGCGCCGCGAACAGTCCGGCCAGCGGGATCGCCGCAACCGGATCGAGCCCGGCCATCACGATGCCGGCAAACAGCGCATAGGCGCCGAGCCCGACAAACGCCTGCTGCCCGACCGATACAAGCCCGCCCCACCCGGCCAGCACGTTCCAGAGCTGTGCCAAGGTCAGCATGGTGAAGACGAAGATCAGATCCTGGATCAGGTTGCGCGAGGCGATCGCGGGCAGCGCGGCCAGCGCGACGATCAGCGCGATGCCGGCCACGGCCGCGACGCGCGACAGCCGTGTACCGACCCGAACCTGCCACACCGGCGCGTCCGCCGCGCGCTGCTCGCGGCTTGCCGGGATATGGATGCTTTCGACGCTCATGTCCGCCTCGCCGGGAACAGCCCGCGCGGCCGCACCATCAGCACGGCGAGGAAAGCGAGATGGCCGGCCAGGATCTGCCATTCCGGATTGATCCGCCCTCCGATCGCCTGCGCCAGCCCGAGCAAGATGCCGCCCGCCAGCGTCCCCCACAGGCTGCCGAGCCCGCCGATGATCACCGCCTCGAATGCGTAGAGCAGCCGCGCCGGTCCGATCGACGGATCGAAGCTGGCGCGGATACCGATCACGACAGCTGCGATCACCGACACTGCGAGCGACAGTCCGACCGCGATGGCGTAGACATTGCGCTCGTTGACGCCCATCAACTGCGCGATCGCCGGATTATCCGCAGTGGCGCGGAAGGCGCGGCCGAGCGAGGTGCGATAGAAGATGAGCTGGAGCAGCGCGACGGCGGCAACTGCCGTCACCAACGCGGCCAGCGGCGCCAGCCCGACGCTCAACCCGGGGGCGACCGCTACCGATGAGGATTCGAAGGCGCCTGCCTGCAGCCGGCGGCTGTCGGCGCCGTAGCCGAGCAGCAGTCCGTTCTGGATCACGACCGACAGGCCGAAGGTGACGAGCAGCGGCGGCAGGATGTCGTCGCCGAGCACCCGCTCCAGCACCAGCCGCTGCAGCACGAAGCCGAGCACGAACATGGTGATGACGACCAGCAGGGATGCGGCCGCAAGCGGCAGACCGAGCGCGGTGGTGGTGCTGAGCACCAGATAGGCGGCAAGCAGGATCAGATCGCCATGCGCCAGATTGACCAGGCGCATGATGCCGAAGATCAGCGACAAGCCGAGCGCGAACAGCGCGTAGACGCCGCCGAGCAGCACGCCTTCGATGATGGTGTCGAACCCGCTCATCGCTCCCTCATGCTCCGAAATAGGCCGCGCGGATCGTGTCCTTGTCGACATCCCCTGGCCGTCCGCTCAGCGTCACCCGTCCCTCCTGCAAACAGTAGAAGCGATCCGAAGCCCGCAATACGCGGGCGATGTCCTGCTCGACCAGCACGACGGCGGTACCGCCGGAGCGGATCTGCGGCAGCATGCGGTAGATGTCCTCCACCACGATCGGCGCGAGGCCGAGGCTGATCTCGTCGCACAGCAGGATCTGTGGGTTGGACATCAGCGCGCGGCCGATCGCCACCATCTGCTGCTGCCCACCCGACAGCGCGGTGACGGCGCCGCGCCGCCGCTCCTTCAGCACCGGAAACATGCGGTAGACCGCGGCGAGATCCCACGGCGCGCTGCGTTCGCCGCCATAGGCGCCGATCAAGAGGTTCTCCTCGACGCTGAGCGAGGGAAACAGCTGGCGGCCCTCCGGCACCAACGCGAGGCCGAGCCGGACGATGCTGGCAGCGGACGCATCGCCGATCGCCCGTCCCCCGAGGCGGATCGCATCGGGACGGTTCTTCACCAGCCCCGCCAGCGATTTCAGCATGGTCGACTTGCCGGCGCCGTTGGCGCCGATCACAGCGACCGCCTCGCCCTCATTCAGCTCGAAGTCGATGCCGAACAGCGCCTGGAAGTCGCCGTAGAACGCATCCAGCGCCGTGACATCGAGCAGCGCGGTCATGCCGGCACGCCCATATAGATGGTCTCAATCTCGCGCGAGCGCATTACCTCCACTGGTGCGCCCTGGGCGACGACCTTGCCAAAGTTCAAGACGACCAGCCGCTGCACCACCGCGAGCAGCGCATGCACCACGTGCTCGATCCAGATGATGCCGACGCCTTCGGCATGGATGGTGCGGATGGTCTCGACCAACTCGTGGCATTCGGCATCGGTGAGGCCGCCCGCGATCTCGTCGAGCAACAGCGTGCGCGGCCGGGTGGCGAGCGCCCGCGCCAGTTCGAGCCGCTTGCGATCGAGCAGCGGCAGGCTGCCCGCGAGCCGATTGGCCTTGGCTTCGAGGCCGGTCAGATCGAGCATGCGGCCGCAATGCTGGATCGCATCCGCCTCCGATAGGCCGCCGCCGAACAGCGCGGCGACCGCAAGGTTCTCGAACACCGAGAGATGGTCGAACGGTTGCGGGATCTGGAACGAGCGCCCAATGCCGGCGCGACAGCGTGCCTCGGGCGAGAGACCCGTGATGTCGGCGCCATCGAGAACGATGCGGCCGGCATCAGGCCGCAGCAGCCCGGTGATCAGGTTGAACAGGGTCGATTTGCCGGCGCCGTTCGGCCCGATCACGCCCAGCGCCTCGCCGGAGGACAGCGTCAGGTCGATCGCCTCGGCAACGACGATGGCGCCGAACCGTTTCGAGATGGCATGAAGTTCGAGCATGGTCGCCCATATCTAGTTTCGGCGGAGAGGAGATGCGCAGCAACGCCACGCATCTTCCGCCTTCGATGAGCAGCTGGGTTGCGCTAACTCAGCGCCTGCATGTCGCCGCCGAGCGGAATCTGCGGCGCCAGCTTGTTGTCCGTGATCACCATGTTGTACTTGTCGCCGCTGAGCCGCCACTGGCCGCCGACCAGCGGCGTCTTTGCGATGTTCTTCGCTGCAAACGGCGGCACCGCGCTGGAGCCGAAGGCGACCTGGCCCACGATCGTGTCGAGCTTGGTGGCGCCGATCGCCTTCGCGAGCGCCGCGCCATCCGCTGGGTCGCCGGAGCGCTTGATGGCGTCGACCGCGACCTCGAACAGCGAATGCACGAAGCCGATCGGCTGGGTCCATTGCTTGCCGGAGGCTTGCTCATATCCCTTGGCCAGATCGGCGGCGCTGACGCCGCTGAGGCTCGATTTGTAGGGATGCGTCGGCGTCCACCACACCTCGGTTGAGATGTTGTTGCCGCCCTTGCCTAGCGCCTGCACCGACGCCGGGAACAGCAGCGCCTTGGCGACCGACACGACTTTCGGCTTCAGCCCTTTCTGTCGCGCTTGGTTCCAGAACGTGGTGAAGTCGGGCGGGATGATCACGCCGGTGACGATCTCGGCATCGGCACCACGAAACGCCGCGATCTGCGAGCTGAAATCGTCGGTGAGGTTCTGGAAGCGGCCGGGATCGGTGAGCTTGAAACCCTGCTTGGCCAATACGGGCGGGAAGCCGATGGTGGTGTCGCCCCAGGCGTTGCCGTCGGCATCGTTGGGGAACAGCGCGCCGACCGACTTGTTGGTCGCGACCTGGCTCCACATGCTGGTGAAGACGCCGATCACGTCCTCCAGCCCCCAGAAATAGTGGAAGGTGTATTCGAACGGCTTCCAGCTCTTGGGATCGCCCGGATTGGCCTGCCGGCCGATGAAGTTGGTCTGCCACGGCGCCACGCTGGAGATGCACGGCACCTGCTCGAGTTCGCACTGCGTCGCTACCGGATTGTTGGTCTCTGGCGTGGCGCCGACCACGATCAGCCCGACATTGTCACGCGTGATCAGCTCTTTTGCCACTTCAGCGGCGCGGTTCGGATTTGACTGGCTGTCCTTGGTCACCACCTCGACCGAGTAGGTCTGTGATCCGACCTTGACGCCATCCTTGATGAACTTCCTGAACTCGCCGAGCACGAAGTCGTCAGCTTCGGCAAAGGCCGCCAGCGGACCGCTCTTCGGCGAGACATAACCGATCTTGATCGGCTTGCTCGCCGCCCGCACCGCCGGCGCGAACAAAGTCGTCGAGCCTGCGGCGGCGAGCCCACCGGCGATGCCCTGCAGCACACGGCGGCGATCGAAAGATTTTATGTTCAATAGGTCCTTGGTCATTTTCCCCTCCCTTGAGGCACGCCGGTTTTTCAGGCCGGCTGCCGTTCATTCCGTTCTGGAACATTATCCGCGCAGCGTCGCATCACGCGGCGGCGACGGACTTCGCCTGCGCCTTCGCGCTACGGCCGAGGATCTGGCCGAACACGTCGAGCAGCACGTCGGGGGCATTCACTGCCGCCTCTCTGGCGCGCCAGGCGACGTACATGTCGGGCCGCACCAGCACGCAGCCGTCCTCGTCGACTTCGCTCTGGCGATACCAATCGGCATAGATGTCGAGCGCATCGCAGCCTTGCGGGCCGATGGTGACGACATCGACCGGTAGGCCGTAGGCCTTCTCGACTGCGGCAGAAGCCGCCTTCCAGCCATCGCCCCCGATCCCGGTGAGCAGCGTGAAACGGCCCTTGCCGACAAGATCGAGCGTCGATTTGCGCTGACCCTGATGCTCGACCCAGACATGAGGCAAGTGCGCGCCGGGCCAGGTGGTGGCCTGATAATAAAGTTCGTGATCGCGGCTGAAGGCCGGCATCGGCGTGCCGTCGGACACCACGGCGCTCGAGCCATAGCGCTGGTTCATCTCGACGCCGTGGCAGTTGAACTCGTAGCTCTTGATGGCGATGGCCTCATTGAGCTTCTTGCGGCGCGCCTTGCCCTCGGTGGTCGGCGCCTTGCGCGCGGCGATCGCCTTGCGCGCCTCAGTCGGATCGGTCGAGGCGACAAGTCCCACCGCCTCGAAGATCGGCGGGAACTCGCCGATGCTCTTGTTGGCGCGGGTCACGATCTGCTTGCCGACCGGCTGACGCTCGGCCGAGTAGGTCTCGAGCAGCGACGGCGCCGCATGGCCCTCGAGCACCAGCTTCAGCTTCCAGCACAAATTATAGGAGTCCTGGATCGAGGTGTTGGAGCCGAGGCCGTTGCTCGGCGGATGGCGGTGCACGGCATCGCCGGCGCAGAACACGCGGCCGACCGCATAGTGGCCGGCATACATCTCGTTCACGGTCCAGGTCGAGGTCGAGCGAACCTTGACCTCCAGCGTCTCGTCGCCGACGAGATTGCGCACGATCGAGATCGCCTCGTCATTGCTGAGCTTGCGCTCGCCCTGCTCGATGTCGTAGCCCCAGATGATCAGCCATTCGTTCCAGGGCCGCACCATGCGGATCAGGCCGGCGCCGATGCCGCCGATCTGCGCGCCCGGCTGCAGCACCCAATAGAGTACACTCGGCCTGTGCGCGACGTATTTGCTCAAGTCCGCCTGCACGATGATGTTCATGCTGCCGGCGCGGCCCATCTGCCCCTCCATCGGCAGCCCGATCACCTCGGCAACACGGCTGCGGCCGCCATCGGCGCCGATCAGATACTTCGCGCGGATCTGGTAGGTCTCGCCGGATAGCCGGTCCTTCACCGTTGCGGTGACGCCGTCGGCATCCTGCACCAGGTCGATAAACTCGGTGTTGAGGCACAGCGAAGTGCCGCGCTGGCCGGCGGCCTCGATCAGGATCGGCTCGAGCAAATTCTGCGGCAGGTCGCAGATCCGGGTCGGGCTGGCGAGATCGTAATCCGCCTTGCGCGAGGGATGATTGCCCCAGGAATAGAGTCGGCCGAACTCCTCGCCGGCAAGGCTTTCGCAGAACACGTTGTTGGCCATCAGATGCTGCGGCACCGCCTGCGCCACCGCCTTGTCCTCGAGGCCGAGATCGCGCAGCACCTCCATCGCACGCTGGTTGGTGATGTGGGCGCGCGGCGTGTCAGCCAGCCAGCCATATTTCGTCACCAAGATGTGCTTGACGCCGTACGTGCCGAGCAGCGCCGCCGCCGTCGCGCCGGCCGGGCCGCTGCCGACGACAAGCACGTCGGTCTCGATCGGTTTACTGGTCATCATTCTCTCCTTCGTCGTGTTGTCGGTTGCGATCGTCATTCCGTGGCCATCATCGGCCGGGGCACCAGCCCTGCGCCGGGCTTCATCTGGAAGTCGTAGGTCATCAGGTGCCACGGGCCGGAGACCCGCTCGCCGTTCGGCAGCGCTGCTTCGTTGCGCGGCTCGACGCACGCGATGAGCTCGTCCTTGACGCCGAACACCACGTCGCTGCGCAGGTATTGGTCGCCATCGAGGAAGACGTGGGTGATCAGCGGCTCGTAGCCTTCGGCCTTGACCAGGAAGTGCACATGCGCGGGGCGCATCGGATGACGCTGCGTGGCGGTGATGAGATCGCCGACCGGGCCGTCGGTCGGGATCGGATAGCTGCACGGCAAGATCGTGCGGAACGAGAAGCGGCCGTCGGTATCGGTGACGAAGCGCGCGCGCAGCGACGGACCGTGGGTCGCGTAATCGGCCTTCTGCGAATCGTAGAAGCCGTCGTCGTCGGCATGCCAGACGTCGATCTCGGCACCGGCGAGCGGCTTGCCGGCGAGGTCGGTGACGCGGCTTTGCACGAACATCACTTCACCGTCGATACCCTCGGAGATATCGCCACCGTGCGGCGTAACGCGGTGCTCGCCGACATAGAACGGGCCGAGCACCGTGGTCTCGGTCGCGCCCTCGCGCTCGCGGTGATTGACGGCGTCGACCAGCATCGAGACGCCGAGCACGTCGGAGAGCAGGATGAACTCCTGGCGCAGCGGCGTGCAGGTCTGGCCGGTGCGGGTCAGGAACTCGATCGCCTGATTCCACTCCTCGAAGGTGAGGTCGGTGCGGCGCACCAGATCGTGCAGCGATTTCACCGTCTCCTCGATGAGGAACTTCAGCCGCTCGTTCGGCGTGTTGGCGAAGCTGCGAACCACCTCGTCAGTGAGGTTATGCTCATTGAAATTGGCCATCGTGTTGTCCTTGATCCCTGAGGTTCAATCCTGCGCGGGCACATCGCCGCGCCAAGCTGCCGCGATCAATTGCTCGATCGGGGCGCGATCAATCGGTCTGGGATTGGCAAATGGGTTGCGCACTGCCATCTCCGCGGCGCGCGCGATGCCGTCCTCGGGCATTCCGATGTCGGCGATCGCGCGCGGCAGCGCGAGCTGCCGGGCAAGGTCAAACAGGCCCTGCGGAGCACTGGCGCTGTGCAGCGCCCGCGCGACGCGAGTCATGGCCTCAGGCGCGGCGGCGGCATTATAAGCGGCGGCGTGCGGCAGCACGATCGCGTGAGTTTCGGCATGCGGCAGGTTGAACATGCCGCCCAGCACGTGGCAGAGCTTGTGGTGCAGCGACATGCCGACTGCGCCGAGGCAGACGCCGCACAGCCAGGCGCCATAGAGCGCATCGCGACGGGCGCCGGGATCGGCGGGCGCCACCATGATGCGCGGCAGCGCGCGGGCGAGCGCGGCGATCCCATCCTCCGCCATCAGCGAGGTCAGAGGATTGGCGTCGGGCGCATAAAGCGCCTCGACGGCGTGGGCGATCGCGTTCAGGCCGCTGGCGGCGGAGATGTGCGGCGGCAGGCTGACGGTGAGATCGACATCGTAGATGACGGTATCAGGCACCAGATCCTGGGATTGCTGCGTGGTCTTGATGCCATTGCTGGTCTCGCCAAGAATCGGCGTCATCTCGGAGCCCGCGTAGGTGGTCGGCATCGCGATATGCGGCAACCCCGTGCGCAGCGAGAGCGCCTTGCCGAGCCCGACCGTCGAGCCGCCGCCGATTGCGACCAGCCCGTCGATGTCGCGGGACTCCACAATCCGAAGCGCTTCGTTGGTGACTTCAACCGGCGTATGCATGCGTGCGCCGGAAACAGCCCAGCAAGCCTGTCGCCAAGGCCTGCACTGAGCCGGCGCCCCAGATCATGCTGCTCGCTTGTGGTCAGCACAAAGGCCCGCTTGATGCCGAGGCGCGCCGCCTCCTCGCCGAGTTGCGCCGAGGTGCCGGTACCGAACAGGACACGATATTGCTGCGAGCAATAGGCAAACGCGCCCTTGCCGGCATCGCCGGCCGTCGCAACGGACGCGCCTCCGGCATCGGCCAGCGCGATGCTCATGGCAATCCTCCCAAGCCGGCGAACCGGCGATCTCATGTTGTTGGGAGGAAGCTAGGGGTGGGCTGGCGCGGGGGGCCTGCACGAAACCGAAGAAAATCTGCACAAAACCGGAAAAATAATGCAGGGCCGGATCGGGCCTTCAACCGCCGCGGCTGCGATCAGCAAACCTAGTGGCTGTGTCGGTATCGTCCGGGTGTTATGCCAGTAAAGCGGCGGAACATCCGCGTGAAATGCTCTTGATGGGAGAAGCCACAAGCCAGCGCGATCTCGGCCAGACTTAGGGTCTCGTCGGCAAGCAGCGCCCGGGCGCGCTCTATGCGCAAATTGAGCACGTATTGATAAGGCGAGACGCCGCTGGTCGCCTTGAAAAGCCGCACGAAATACTCGGTGCTGCGGCCGCACAGCTCCGCCAACTGGTCGAGGCGGATATCGCTATCGATATTGGCATCAACGAATTCGCGAATGCGTGCCATCTGCCTAGCACTGAGCAGGTTCGGATGCTTGCCGGCCTCCACGCTCGGCTTGTGGAAGTTGATTGCCACGAAACGGTTGGCGATCGCCTGCGCGATCGGATCGACGAAGAGCGACGAGGCCGGCAGACCACCAGTGATGGTATCACCGATCGCCGAGGCAAGATGCTCCAGCACAGCGTCCTGATCGCCGAGCATCGGCGCGAGGCCGCCGATCACGCGGGGCGACCCGTCACGGCCGGCGAAAAGGTCGGAGCGCAGATAGATATGGGTTGATTCCAGCGGTGCGCGCAGGAGCACGTGGCATGCATGGCCCGCCGGCAGGAAGAAAACCCCACCGCGCGGGATGTGCCGGGCAACCGACTTGCCCTCCATCACATACGTGATGTCGACCGGGCCGCCCCGATGTAGCACCATCAGATTGTCGGACAGTGCGTGGAAGTGCCCCTCAAACGGCCGTTCGCGCTGGACCGAGGCAAATGCGGACGACCAGCCGAGCCCTTCGCTCGAGCCGCGGAATTCGGCCTGGAAGCGGTTCAGGATCCCGTGCGTCTCCTGCACCCCAAAATTCGACGTCGCCTGCATCGGACAGACCAAGGGCTCGAAGCTTCGGTGCCGCGGAGTAAAACCCAATGGCCCTCGATTTTCAATATGATCGCTCCCGTCGTTTGCTGCAGCGCAACGGCAACACCCGCGGACCAACCTGCCTCGACATCATTGCATGCGGTTCGATATCGACGCTACTTGGTCGAGAGCACCTCGCCGAACCGCTCCCACTGCTTGCCGGTGAAGCGCATGAACTGCAGCTGCTCGACCGGCAGATGGTCGCTCTCACCGGTATTGACCTTGATGCCGGGCAGGAGCATCGGCAATTCCAGATCTTTGATCGACAGCGCCTGCCGCAGGATGTTCTCGCGACTGAGGTCGTTGCCCGCCGCCTTGAGCACGTGCTCGAGCGCCATGCCGTTGTTGTAACTGTTGACGTAGTTGGCATCGCGGATGTCGCCGTCAGGCACGTATTTGGCCATGAAGTCGCGCCACCCCTTCACGCCGGGATCGTCCGCCCAGGCCGGATCGAGCGGATCCTTGACATAGGCGCTCGAGATGATGCCCGTGCCGGCGTCGAGCCCGGCGGGCTCCATCACCGAGGACATCCATACCGACACATTGGTCAGGAACATCATCGGACGCCAGTTGATCTCGTAAGTCTTGCGGATCGCCTGCGCAGCGAATTTCGGGGCCGCGGCGATCACGAGCGCATCCGCACCGGTCGATTTGAGCTTCACGATCTGGGAATCGATCGTCGGCTCGGTCGTCTCGTAGGCCGCCGCCGTGACTGCCGTCTCGTAGCGACTGCCGAGCACGTCCTTGAGCCCGGCGAGGTAGTCGCGTCCGAAATCGTCGTTCTGCGCCAGCACCGCGAACGTCGCGTCGGGTTTCTTTTGCAGGACATAGCGCGCATACAGGCGGGCCTCGTTCCGGAACGGCGCCATCACGCCCATCAGCGCCAGGGGAAACTGCGCCGGGTCGCCGAACTTCGAGGCGCCCGTGGCGACGAACAGCTGGGGTACCTTTTTGCCCTGCAGATATTTGGCGATCGCCGTGTTGTGCGCGGTCCCCATGGTCGAGAAGATGAACGAAACCTCGTCGCTCTCGATGAGCCGGCGCGTCTGCTCTACGGTCTTGGGGGGCACGTAGCTGTCGTCGAGCGAGAGCAGGTTGACCTTGCGGCCGTTGACGCCGCCGCGGTCGTTGACCATCTTGAAGTATGCAACCTCGCCCTTGCCGAGGATGCCGAAGGCGGACACTGGACCGCTATAGGGCATGGTCTGTCCGATGCGGATCTCGGTGGCGGTGATACCTTGCTGGTCTTCGGCTACGGCTGGCGCAGCGAGAACGGACCAGACCACGTACAGCCCTGCAGCTGCGATTGCGCTTCGCATCGACACCTCCCTGATAGGCCGCGCTGAGAGCGGCTGTTTGTCCGGAGGATTGCTTCCCCCGTTTCTTGCGACGTCTTTCGAACTTACTCGGCTGCGTGCGGGCATCCAACGGAGATCGGCGTCCTCCTCGATCGCCAGACCGAAGTTCTAACCAATGCTTGCAGCCAAGCGCTTGGCCTCCGTCGTCGCTTGCCGGCGCATCGCTTCGAACTGTTGCCGTTTCGGATCGATATCTCGATCGGTGGGGAACGACTGAAGTATCTCTGCGAACGATTCTGCGACTTCGTCTTTGAATTCGCCGTGCGGAAGAATGTATGGCTCGTTCCCGACGATTCCTTCGACCACTCTTTCGCCTACGGCGAGAGGATCCATTCCGGCTTCCAACGGCGAAGCGCCGGCCGCGAACGGGCCGCCCGCCGGTTGAGCAGAACCGGACGTGTTGAGGTGAAGCGTCGTGTCGACGAGATTGCTGCGAACCAGGCCGGGACAAAGCAGCGAAACGCCGATGTTGTGCGGTCCGAGCGCCATTCGCAACGACTCCGTCAGGCCGCGCACCGCGAATTTGGATGTCGAGTAGATACCGCCGGGATTTGGAAGAGCGAGGATGCCGGCCATCGAGGAGGTGTTGACGATGTGACCCCCTTCTCCATGCGCTCGAATCCGTGGAACGAACGTCGCGACGCCGTTGACGACGCCCCCGACGTTGATGTTCATCACAAAATCCCAATCCGCGAAGCTCGCGTCTTCCATAGCCACCATGCTCGATACGCCTGCATTGTTGCAGAGTATGTGGACCTTGCCGAATACCTTCTCGGTCTCCGTCGCGGCCCGTGCCATTGACTCGCGGTCGGTAACGTCCAGACGGATCAGATGGTAGTTCTTGTTGGAGCGATCGAGGGCGGAAGCCGCCGCATCGAGATGCGATTGACGGACGTCCGCGATAACGACCTTCACCCCATGTCGCAGGAACGCGCGGGCCACTCCGAACCCGATCCCACTCGCGCCTCCCGTGATGAACGCGACCTTGTCTTCGATATCTTTCATTTGATGGTGCTCCTGATCCTTGCGCACGCCCCTCGACGTCATCGCGCCTTCTCGAGCATGAGCGATGCCTTTTGGCGTCGCTCCACGCATGCGCCATGCCACCAGCGTCTCGGGCCGCACCAGGACAGCATTCGCCGCCGATTCAAGCGGACCTCTTTCCAAGACTCACACCGCCATCAATCGGAATTTGCGCACCGGTAATGTAGCTCGACGCGGGGGACGCTAGGAAAAGAGCTAATCCCTTCAGGTCGTCAGCGTCTCCAATGCGGCCGATCGGGACCGTGGCTCCTATTGAATTCTGGACCTCGGGTTGCTTTAGCCACCCACCTCCTATGTTTGTGACGATGAACCCGGGCGCGACTGCGTTCACGCGGATTTTGTGTGGGGCCAGTTCGAGAGCAGCGTTGCGCGCCAGATGTGCTGCTCCCGCTTTCGCGGCCATGTAGGCCGCCCCTATCATCCCCTCATTCAAGTAGGCGGCGATCGACGTTGTGACCACGATGCTCCCGCCTCCTCCGCCTCGTTTCATATGGCGCGCGGCAGCGCGAATGGTGGCGAAGATGCCATTGAGATGAATCTCGATCGTTCTGTTCCACCGCTCGTCCTCGTAGTTTTCGATAGCACCTGCCTCGGACGGGCTGCCGTCCGGATTGGAAAAGCCAATTCCGGGGTCGATGCCCGCGTTGGCAAAAACGACGTCGAGGCGTCCGTATTCTGCTGCGACTTCTGCGAAGACCTGATCGACTGCCTTGCGATCAGTCACATCAAGCTTGTGACCTCGAACGTCCAAACCTCTCGCGGAGAGCCGGTCCACCTGTTTGCCCGGGGAGATCGAGTCCACATCAAGGATCGCCACCCGTGCACCGCTATCGGCCAGTGCTTCGACAAAAGCGAGACCGGTGCCACTGGCGCCGCCCGTGACAATCGCGCCATATCCCTTGACAGAGAACCTCTCGATCATCATCAGCGACCGCCCTCATCGAACAGCCCAGGCCATCCCCGGGGATGTCTAGCTGTCGCAAGCCAATGCGAGGTCGCCTCGCCAGCATTGGACAATGCCATGCGCGTCTCCCCCAAGAATTCCGCGTCGCGCTTGCGAAGCGTTTGTTGAAGCCAAGCTAGGAGAAGCAGCACACCGCCGCCTGCACAAATCGATCCGGGTTGCAAAAAACTGACACAAACTACATGTCGCAATGCAGCATTATCGTCTCCTCAGTTCATCCGCGTCGATGGGGTGGACCGAGCTAGCGCACGGCGGCAGTGCCATTCCCGTCCCTACACCCGCTGCAGGTTCAGGTGCTCCGCGAACCTGACGAAGTATTCGAAGCTCGCCGGGTTCGCCATGGAATCCGGGCTCGCCACCTTTTCGGCAGAAGTGCCAAGCAGCAGCTTGCGCACCGGAAGCTCCATCTTCTTGCCGGTCAGGGTGCGTGGGATCTCCTCGACCTGGAAGATCTCGCTCGGCACGTGGCGAGCGGAGCCGTAGGTGCGGATCTGTGTGGCGATCCTCGCCTTGAGCTCATCCGTGAGCATGAGCCCCGGCTGCAGCACGACGAAGAGCGGCATGTAGGATTCTCGCCCGAGATACTCGAGGTCGACAACCAGACTGTCGCGGATTTCTGCGATGTCCTCGACAACACGGTAGATCTCCGCGGTTCCAATACGGATGCCGAACCGGTTGATTGTGGTGTCGGAGCGACCGTAGATCTGGCTGGTCCCGGCGGCTGAAAAACGGATCCAGTCGCCCTGTCGCCAGCGGCCGGGAAACTGTTCGAAGTAGCTCTCCCGGTAGCGTCGGCCGCCCTCATCGTTCCAGAAGAAAACCGGCATCGACGGCATCGGCTTGACGATGACGAGCTCGCCGACCTCGTCGATGACCGGTTCACCCGCCTCGTTGAAGGCGAATGCTGCGACGCCCAGTTCACGGCATTGGATTTCTCCGGGATGGACCGGCAGCACAGGACTGCAGCTCACGAAGCCCGAAGCTATGTCGGTGCCGCCGCTGATCGACGCAAGCCAAAGATCTGATTTGATCGCGTCGTAGACCCACCGATAGGCCTCGGCTGGCAGCGGTGACCCTGTCGAGCTGATCGACCGCAGCTTCTCCAGCGCGACGAATTCCCGAGGGCGCAAGCCGTCCTTCATGCAGTTGGTGAGAAACGCGGCGCCGCAGCCGAAATGCGTAACGCCGTACGCATCCAGCAATTTCCAGATCGCCCGATTGTCCGGCCAGGCCGGATTGCCGTCGTACAGCACGATCGAAGCACCTGTCAGCAGCGCGCCGACCTGCAGGTTCCACACGATCCATCCTGTGCTTGCCAGGAACATCAGGCGTTCGCTGGGACGCAGGTCGTGCTGGAGCGACATGGTTTTGAGATGGGTCAGGACGATGCCGCCGTGGCCGTGGACTATCCCCTTCGGCAAGCCCGTCGTTCCCGACGAATAGACGATCCAGAGCGGGTGCGAGAACGGCACGCGATCGAACTGCAATTCGGCATCGCCGCTGACGGCATCTCCCCAGCTCATCAGGTTGCGCCATCGGACCGGTCGCTCCGCCGCAAGCGGGCCGGGCACATGAATGATGTGCCCGACGCTCGGAAGCCCTTCGCGCAACTCCTCGACGATAGGCGCGCGATCGTGGGTCTTGCCGTTGTAGGTGTAGCTGTCGGCGGCAAACAGAACTTTCGGTTCGATCTGGCCGAAACGATCGAGCACCATGGTTCGCCCCATCTCGGGAGAGCAGCTGGACCAGATCGCACCGATGCTGGCGCATGCCAGAAGCGCAACGACCGTCTCCGGACGATTCGGCAGGTAGGAGGCGACGCGGTCACCCCGCTTGACGCCCAGACGACGCAATGTTGCCGCCAGCGCGGCCGTCTGTTGCCGCAGAGCTTCCCAACTAACCTCCCGGGCCTCGCCCGCTTCACTGAGCACGACGAGCGCAGGCGATTCGGGCCTGGCAGCGCGGAAGACGTGCTCGGCATAGTTCAAGCGGGTATTCGGAAACCAATCGGCGCCGGGCATCGCGTCCGATTGCAGCACGGGGGTCGGGTCACCGTCTGCCCGCACGTCGAAATAGTCCCAGATCGATCCCCAGAAGGTGTTCAAGTCGCTCGTCGACCAGCGCCAGAGGTCCTCGTAGTCTTCGAACTTGCGACCGTGGCGCTCATCAAGCCACCTCATGTAATCCCACAAGCGAGACCCGACGATCTTGTCCTCGAACGGGGTCCACAGCAGCTCCAAGGTCGCAGTTGCTTTCATCGGCAGTCTTTCACTTCGATCTCGTTCAGCCCGAGCTTCCGCCGCGGATCGCTATCAGTCCTCGTGCCCCTCGATCATGACGAATTCGGAGGTGCTGGCTTCGTCGCGAATCTTGGCCGCCGCCTGATACTCGGGTGAGTCGTAGCAGGCCTTGGCTATTGCGTAGCTTTCGAACTCGATGACGACGTGGCGACGCCCTTGAAGTGCGTCGCCGTGCACTTCGCATGCACCGTTTCGGACAAGGAACCGCGCCCCGTACTTCTTCAATGGTGCGGCGTTGGCCGCGATGTAGTCCTTGTAGCGCTCCGGGCTCGTGACGTTGATGTGACCGACCCAATATCCCTTTTTCGCCATCTCGCACTCCTCCTGCGCTAACGGTCTGCTGACAAACCGGACCACCTCACTCGCACCTTCCAGTCGCGGCTTCACCACAAGATGCGGCGGCGCGAAAAATCGAATCTATGTTGGTCGTGACCCTACATGTTCCGAGATCCACCTTTCCAGGAAAGCAGCAATGTCATCGCTGTTCCTTTCTTGCATCATCAGGTGGCCGTTGCCGCGCAGGCCATGGTCTTCGAGCCGCAGATGGACGGCGCGCACGCCGGCTTGGACGAGATAATCGACGGTGCCGTGGTCGTGCATGGACCAGGCCGACGCCTCCGATGTCACGACAGCAACGGGCACCGATGCGAGATTGGGAAGACGCCTCGCCGGCTCTTTCTGAACGAAGCAGTCCGCCAACCCTGGCTTCTGAGCCTTGCGGATTTCGCGCCGCAGTTCAGTTGGACCTTTGATGGGCGGATCGAACGTCATCGGGATCGCAGTGAGTCCGTAAGAGAGGTCGCCCAGCCCCATTGGCAACTGGGCGAAAGGCGGCCCCATTGGCTCGACCGCGACAATGCCTTTCACCAGGTTCGGCCGACTATCTGCCACGAGCCAGCCGAAGGGCGCTCCCATGGAATGGGTGAGCAGGATCGATGGACCGATACGATCCAGCAATTCGGCACCGGCCCGCTGCATCAACTGTTGCGTCTGTGCCAAGAACACGAGGAACGGACCTTGGGTCGCGATGAATTGGTCCAGGGCTGGATCGCCGACGACGCCCGAACCAGGCCACTGATTATGCTTTTGTGCGTTTGGCCAGCTGTTCGGCTGCTTGCCGGGCGCGCTAAACAGCGTCATGGCAAATTCGTAGGTCAGCGGAGGTGTCATGGGACCCAGAGCCTCCGGATGCAGGGGTGAGCGACCGTGCCCCGGGCGGTCGACGACATAGACCGCGTAACCCTGTTTCAGAAAGTAAGTGGCCCATCCCGGCCGTCCATCGGCAGTACCGAGAAAATCCGTTCCCTGCCCCCCACCACCATGCACCATGACGATGGGATATGGATGCCGGATGTGCTCCGGGATCTGATATTGCACGAACATCTGGCCCGCGGCGATGGTGCCATTCGGTGTCTGCTGGCGGACCAGACCGGTCCAGAAGAATCCCTGATCTGCCAGCACCAACGGAGCAGGTTTTGCTTTAGTTTGGGTCACGTCCCCTCCGACTTTCTTCAGAGATCCAGAAAACCGGTCGGCAGCCCGAGATTGCTGCGACCAATGTACTTCGCGAAGGTCATGTACTGGGAGGACATGTGTCCTCGATACATCTGGGCGTCGCCAAAGTATCGAAGCATCCTTGAGCCCTTCCGCGCCGCGGTCGACCCGGCGGTCTGGAACAAGAGTTCGATGGCTTCACAGGCAAGACGTGCACCGGTCTGCAGCATTCCCCAGAGTCGCAAGTTTTCTTCCGCGGAGGCTTGCACACCCGTCTTCGCCCACCGCTGGCAGTAGTCCATGTGCTTGCGCAAACCCTGGAGCAGCACGCCTTCGGCTGCGTCAGTCAACGCTATGGCGCGGCCATAATTGACCTGGAAATCAGTCTCGAAGGCACGCTTGATGAAAGGTGGAACAAATGTGTTCTGCGAGAACAGAATGTCGCGATATTCGTCGATCGCCGCGCGCGCGGCACCGATGATAGGCGATGTCAGGGCCGAGTGATAAGGACCCATGAGAACGCCGAGATACATGGGGTTGCCATGCAATCGCGTTCCGGGTGTGCCGTCGGAGAGGTCCTGCTTTACACCCAGCGCGTCGAAGAACGCAGTCATGTGCTCGGGCACGAAGACATTGTCCATCTTGACGCTGTTCGAGCCGGAGCCGCGCATGCCCAAGGTGCGGTCTCCACCCCAATCGCCCAGAATAGTGTATTGCCCTCGCGGCACAACGAAGTGCAGGATTCGCGGCGGGAACGACGTTTGAAGCAACGTTGCGCCAAGGAAGTGCGTGCTGTGCGGTATTCCCGACGAATATGGCCATACACCATTGATGATATAGCCGCCCTCGACCGGCAGGCACGTGCCCCCGGGGGCAGCCCGGTGCGGTGACGCGAAATGTCCGGATGCACCGAAGATCTCGATCTGTGCAGCTTCCGACCAGTGCGAGGCTATGACGGGCGCATGAGAAGCGGCCAACGTCAAGCACCACCCTGCGGCCGGATGACCGCGCGATATCTCCACCATGACGCGAAAAAATGTTTCGTAATCGAACTCGTAGCCACCAAACATTTTGGGCTGCAGGATCCGATAGAATCCAGCATCGATGAATTTCTGCTGGATCTCGTCCGAAAAGTGTCCCCGCTCGTCGGTCTCGTCTTGCGATTCCCGCAGCAGCGTTCTCATCGAGGCTGCGCGATCGATCAGATCCTGCGGAGTGAGGTGAGGTTCCGGTGCCGGCAGGCTCTTGCGCATGGCCTGAACGTTCATTTCAATCTCCTGATATTTCCGTTGAGCGCGGTTGCGGCTGATGGGCGATAGGGATTCATGCCGGCGAACTCACAATCATTCTCTTGTGGCGCTCGAGCACCCGCGGCGCAGTTTCGTCCAGCATCAGGCAAAGCAAGCCTGCACAGATGCACAGCGCAGCGGCGATCCACATCGAGCTGGACGGACCGAACACGTCGGAAGCGATCCCGGCGAGAGCCGGGCCCGCGAAGCCGCCCGCGAGCTCGCCCACCCCCATGATGAAGCCAAGCGCGGTAGCAACATGGGTCGGCGGGATCGTCTCGGACGGCACGGTGGCCATGAACAACGAGAAGCCGCCAATGGCGAGATAGCCGATGCCCATGAACAACACCATCAAAGGCAACGGTCCGTCGAACATGACGGTTGTCACCGGGGCAATCACGCCAACGAAGCCTGACAAGACGAGGATCGGACGGCGACCAAATCGATCCGACAGCGCTGGTACGATGATCGAAGACGCGGCCGTCGCGATACCGGTCGCGGCCACGGCAACGCTCATCGCGCTTGGCGACAGACCGCGGACCTGCACCAGGTAGATCGGAAGGAACGTGATCTGGATCAGGAGCCAAGACACCATCAGGCAGCTCACGATCGCGCAAACCCAGATGTTGCGATGTTTCAGCATCGTCGAAAGCGGGATCGTGTTGCGCGCCGACGCAGTCGATACCGGAGCGGCACCCGACGAAGGTTCACGGATAAATAGGATAATCAGGGCGGCCACCACGAAGCCAGGCACCGCCGCTATGTAGAAAGCGCTTCTCCAGCCGTAGATCTGCGCAATTGCGACGAGCAGCAGAGGAGCGGCAAAATTACTGAGGAGCGCGCTGAAGAAATTCTGCAGAACGCCCATGTTGAAGCCGCGACGGTGCTCCGACGATTCCGCGGCCATGATCGATTGCGCGATCGGAAGCACAGGTCCTTCCGCAAATCCCATGACGAGGCGCGCGGCAAGCAGCGTCAGAAACGAATTGGCGAGACCGGATCCTACCGAGCACATCGAGAAGATCACTATCGCGCAGACCAGCAGCGTTTTACGATTCTGGAAATAGTCCGAGAGAGTGCCGACGACATAGCCGGCGATTGCCCAGGTCAGCGCCAGGCCAGCCGAGAGGAGACCCAGCTGGGTGTTGTTCAGTTGAAGCTCAGGCACCAGAAATGGAGCTAGAAAATTCAGCGCAAGACGGTCGAAGAATACGAAGCCAAACGCGGACCCCATCAGGACGACAACGAGATTTTCATAACTAAGGATGCGATTCTTGCTCATAACCCTCCCCATTGTTTCCCGTATGGTTGTTTTCGGCCGCGTTCTATGCGCATTGCGCCGGCGCGGCTTCTGATATTTCTTGACGCGCCAGCCCATTGCGCCGGCTCTCATACAGCCGCCGCATTCTCGCGAACTCGACGACCTGCTCGGCCACGAATCCAAGCTGTTGCGCTATGATTGGATCACTGCACGCACCATCTGCGGAAAATGGCCTCTGCGCGGTGTTGATCACCGCTGAAAATGGAGTCGGCCAACCGCGCAGCGCGTGAACGATGGTCCGCAGAGTTCCCAGCGTCGGTCCCATGGCTTGAGCTCCGCCCGCGCATACGATGGCGCCGACAGCACGTCCGGCAAGATAGCTGCGCGCGTCCGCGCGGAGATCCTCGGTGTAGTCTATTGCGTTCTTGACCAGGCCCGAGATCGAGCCGTGATAGCTTGGGGTGGCAATGATGATGCCGTCTGCGGCGCGCAGCGCTTCGACCAGGGTCGTCGCACGCTCCGTACGTTCAATGGCGTCGTAGTGAGGGAGATTCAACGATTGCCCGGCGAAGATCTGCGTTTTCGCACCGAGCCGCGCGGCTTCCGTCAAAGCCAGGCGGAGCGCCCTCTCCGAGGTTGATCCGTCGCGCAACGTGCCGCCGATCCCGACGACGAGCGGAGACCAGTCCTTCATCGCAGCGGCCCACTTTCCTGCGCAGCACGATCAGCCGAGGTGCAAGGCACCTCATGCGAATGCTGGCCAATTCGGATATGCGAGCACCCTCGCCCGGCATCGAACAATGCCATGCGCGTCTCTCCCCATCATCGGCGCCTTGATTGCGTGTGGCGCCTCTTCGTGAGGTGAAGGTAGGACATGCCGGGGGGCTAAGCCTGCACAAACCGGACCGGTTTGCAGGAAACTGACACAAACTGCCGGCTTCGTTTCCAGGAAACGAGCCAGCGTTCAGATCGGAAAGGCAGATCGTGGAGTTCTTAATTCATTGCCCGTCGATAAGCGCCCGGCGACAAGCCGGTCATCCGACGGAACGTGTTGGTGAAATGTTGCTGGTGCGCAAACCCGCATTGCCTTGCGACTTCCGCGAGGCCAATGTTTGGATCCGTGAGGAGCAGTTTCGCATGATGAATTCGCACCCCCACAACGTAGCGGTGAGGAGACACGCCCAGCGAAGACTTGAACAAGCGTATGAAATACTCGGGGCTTACGCCGCAGATCGCAGCCAAATCGCCTAACTTGATGCAATCGGCGATATTGGCTTCGACGAAATCACGAATCGAGCGCACGCTACGCGTACTCAGGCCGCGTTCCACACCACCCGACGTTTTCGGCTTCCGTCCATTGAGCACGACAAATCGATTGGCTATGGCATGCGCAATTGAATCGGCCATAAGGGAACACGAGACATCACCCTCACGCACCATTTCCTCCACCACGGCCAGGAGATTGTGGGTTAAGGGCTCCGGCTCACCCAACAAAGGCGAGAGGCCGAAATCGGAGTTCTGCGCTTGACCTTCAGAGCCGGCAAACAGTTCAGGACGCAGGTACACATGGATCGAATCCAATGGCGTATCTAGCGTCACCTCGCAGTCGCGGCGCGGCGGCAGGAAAAATATCCCCTTCTCCTGCAAGTGCCTGGATACGACACGCCCATCGATCCGATAGGTAACATCGACTGGTCCACTCGCCGCAGTCACCAGCAGGGCGTTGGCATTGGCTTCGAAGCGGCCCCTGAACGGCTCTTCCCGCTGAACCGATGCGAACATCGTCGACCAGCCGAGCCCCGCACTCGACGCCTGGCCTTTCACGTCGAACTGTCGCAGCACGGAATGGACCTCGCCTCTGTCGAAAGGCCGCACGGTGCGCTCATTTTGCGCTGCTGCTGGCGATGGTGAATCGGAGTGTTTCTGCATCGGCCTGACTGCCTATCAGTGGACGCCGCGACGGTACCGACCGGGCGTTTGGCCGGTCAGCCTGCGGAAGGCACGCGTCAAGTGTTCCTGATGAGAGAAGCCACAGCGCAGTGCGATCTCGGCGAGGCCTTGCTGGTTTTGCTCGATCAAGCGCTTGGCCCGTTCGACACGTGCCGCGATCACGTATTGGTATGGTGATTTGCCGGTCGTTGCTGCAAAAGCTCGACCGAAAGACCTTGTGCCGATGCCGCACGCGCTGGCCATCGCAGCAAGGGTGATCTCACCCTCAAGATTGGCTTCGATGAAATCCTGAAGGCGCCGGAGCTGATATTCAGGCAGCCCAGCGGTCTGAACCTGCCAGGGTTCGCTACTTCTGCTGATCGCGGAGATCCTGTTCGCAAGTGCCCGCGCGATCGGATCGATGAAGAGATCTGAATTCGAGACGTTCTCGCAAAGTGCCTGCTCAACCGCGTGCGCCAGATGCTGTAGAACCACATCCCGCTCAACCAGCAGCGGCGTGACCTCATTGACACGTTCGCGTCCAACCAAGGTTGCGCGCAGATAAATATGCAGCGTATCCAGCGTCCCGTGCAGTCCCACCTTGCACGCATGACCTGCCGGTAGAAAGAAGGCGCTTCCCTTTGGAACGCAACGCGAAGTGACGTGGCCGCCGGATTCAAAGGTCGTCTGCACCGGGCCGCTGCGGTGCAACACAATGAGGTCGTCAGCGATCGCTTCGAACCGGCCCTCGAAGGGATTCTCCCTTTGTATGGATGCGTAAATCGAAGACCATCCATACCCCTCACTCGAGGCATGAATGTCGGCCCCAAACCGCTGCAGAACGCGGTGGGTATCGGAGCCTCTAAACTCACGCTTGGCTTCCATCTCGTGCTCGGCTTGGTGTCAGCTGACGGGCCCGCTGCAGCGCAATATGCGCGGCATGATGATGAAGAAGAGTGCACTATAACGATGATGCTCTGAGCACGCCAGCGCCTTCGTTTGGCTGACCGAGACTCTGCAGGGGAGAGGTAAGGAAGTGGAGCTGATCAGTTCTGTCGCCGAGATATTCGGCAGGTCATCGATGCTGATGAGGACCTTGTGCTTGTAAGAAGCCAAGTCGTGTCTTGGCACTATGCAGCGACGAAAACACGAAACGTCACATCCCATGACACGCAGTTGGTCTTGATCATCGCATTCTTTGGCGACTGGTGGGCCGGCTCGCGGCGCAGTGATAGAGTTCAAGCTCAGTGCAAAGCACGAGCGGCAGCACCCACCAACGCATCAGCGCCATCTCGCTCCCAGGTCCTGCTCGTTCCGCTCTGCGAGAGTCACCTCCGATGCTCCTGTAACCCGAGTATCGCGGAATGAGCGATGACGTTAACCGCCTCTCGGAAGCGACACTGACGCGCAGGGGCGCGCTCCGTGCACCATTTTGCAGGACAATTGCTCGCCGCGACCGGCCGCAAGTCTCGATAGCCGTTTGGACCCGCTTTTTGCGAGGTTGAGCAACTGCTTGATCCTGCCTCTGGTGCCCGAAGATCTCGTCTATGCCCGGGTCTCGGTGGTGCAGGGGTCGATGAGCAGTGTCTGTTTTGGTTGGACGCTGAAAACGTCCAACCAAACGTCCCGTTCTGATGCTCATTCGCTGCAAGCGATCGATATCGTTTGGTGGGCGCACCAGGGCTCGAACCTGGGACCCGCTGATTAAGAGTCAGCTGCTCTACCAACTGAGCTATGCGCCCGAAAGGCGGTCAAGGCCTTGCGAGGCCGGTCGTTTAGCAAAGCGTTCCGG
>Ga0214542_1001548_pt1 | contig 47313 bp, 21 predicted proteins | sample CNSS1metaG_FD_160096 | JGI IMG/M metagenome (GOLD analysis project Ga0214542, IMG submission 160096) | Root nodule microbial communities from cowpea collected in UCLA plant growth center, Los Angeles, California, USA - CNSS1 | ecosystem: Host-associated > Plants > Roots > Nodule | place: USA... | reverse complement strand
ATATATATTACATTAATTTATTCATGAAATTCAATCCTAGTGAAGCTTTTTACCCAATCACATACTTACTTTTATAATTTTGCATGCTTTTATTTTAGATTGAACTAAAAATATTTTTAACAATTGCTAAAATATAAACAATCACAAGTAGATTAATAAACACAAATATCTTGAAAAAAATGATATTTAAACTATCATTTTACTACTTAGAACGAATCGGTAGATTTGTCTATATTAACAAAATCTCAAGCAACATCCTAAATATCTTGATTGTTTAAGTGTTAAAACTGATAATGTTATATAGTTTTAGAGTTTGTGAGATCATACAATTATGAGCAATGACATGACTCCTCAAATGTAGTGGTAAAAATAATATCTTATTTATTGCAGGTGATATGCTACACTAATTCATTCAATAATGAATATATGTATTGTGGATGATATTAATTATATTGTGAAATAAATCAAATACATTACACTACAATTAAATTATAACTATAGATTAATATGTATGTTATTAAGTAGAAAGAGGTGCACCTAGTTTAGGTATAAACTATAAGTGTTGGCCTAACAATATTATATTCAAAATCACAAAAATTAAATGTCACGTGGACGAAAAAATATTTTATAAATTTAAATCATTAACTTTTTTATAAAGAATGTCTAAAGTTCACTATGTTTAATTAGTTTTAAATTGTGTAGAAATAATAAAAGGTTATAACTATTTTTTATGTTACTTATAATTTAATATAATATAAATATTATTATTAATATTTTGTTTTGTTTCTCTTTAGAGATGTTCATGACATATTAATAAATTGTTTTATACAAATTCAATAATATAGTAGAATGAATAAAAATAATACTGACTGTTACCTCTTGTATAAACATCAATGAGAGATAATATTTGAAAAAGAATAAAATTGATTGGTGAAGAATATTTTATTCTTTAATGAACTCCTTATTTTAATGAATATTATATGATTTATTAGAGTAAAATTTTAATTTTAATGAGAGAAAATTTATAAAAGAAATCATTATGAAGTATTCACTTTTAATTTTAATTTTTTTTATTTTACGTTAGAGACGTCAAAATAATTTTAAACCTGTAAACCACTCTGATTCACCACATATTCAAATATAATTGGGTTGAAAAAATTTTAAATTTTTCTTAAATACTAAAATTCTTATTTGTTCCTCATATTAGTTTTAATTATTCAATTGAATTTCCTTATTTTATTTTGGTTAAAAATTAAGTTGTAATTTTTGTTCATATTCCTTTTCTTCTGTTCCAATACATTTTACCTTTCACGCTTTTATCATAATAAAAAAATTTAATACATCATATTACATTTTAATGAAGGTTCTTCTAATTATCAACAATAAGTCACTGTAGGATTCTTACGTCTCTAGATTATAATTTATACACAAGTCGAATGTTTTCTTTTGCGAAATAAACGATATTCAAATTACATAACCTGAATTTTTCCTTATGTAAAAAGTAACTCTTATAATTCATGAGTAAAACACAAACATATTTAAAATATACATTTCAAAAACTTTTTTCATGTAAAAAAATTATGTAATTCATAGTTCCTTTTTATGTAAAAAAAAAAGGATTATGTGATTCAATAGTTAAAAGAACCTTCTGAATTACTCAATCCAAAAATTACACTTTTATGTAAAAACTACTTAATTTTCATGAAATAAAAAAGTATAAGAGTTCCAAAAGAAATCCTGAATTGGGAAATGAAAACTGAGAATGATGCAGTGTCGTCAATTATGTGTGAGATTTTTGGGACATCTAAATCTAATAATAACAGTTGCACAAAATAATTTCTTTACCTCCAAACATTTTGATAGTTCATACGATACAATACAAGGAATTGTCTGCGTCTGAGAACCTTTTTTTCAGGTTCATCATACATTACAAGAAAGCTAGAGTAAACACTTCATACATAGTCTACTACTATAAACAGTATATAAATTACAGGAACCAAAAAGAATCCATTAGAAAATATAATAAAAAAAGAATTGTAGGAAATGTTGTTGTGGCAACAGGGACCCCCTCAATTTTGAGGGCATTAATGAAAGCTGGCGCAAATGAGGCCCTTTCAATAATATCTTCTAGCCACAACTCTACGTTTACGCAAGTTTATTATTATCTTTGTCACCCCACGGCTTGCATTCAGATATCGTCATCACCATACATCGCGCAAATACCTGCCAGTTGTTTGTAGATTCTTTACCATGCTCTCAGCCTGGGAACTATCCATAGAACCCTGATATACAAGAAAACTCGATTAAGACACATACTCGGTATCATATGGAAAAGAAGATTTCATTATTCACACAAGACACATCTCTTGTGCCCTCCCGGAAGAGACAATCTCTAATAGAGACATAATATCTATATGCTCTAGGTAACAAAGATATTTGGAATTATGTCCACCGCTACAAACCCATTAAAAAAACAGCCACTTGCAGAAGCAGCTATTAATAGAAGACGCCAAATTCGCAATCACCAATGGCATCAATTTAAGGAAATTCAAGACTTGTTATATTAAAAAATGTACCTGCTCTTGCAAAATTGTGTGCAGGGCGCGGTGTACATCCCTAGCCATGCCCTTGGCATCACCGCACACATATAAGTAAGCTCCCTGAGATAACATACTCCAAATTTCGGAAGCCTGGCACATGAACCGTTGAGTAAGAGAAGGCACACATCTTTGGTTCGTAATTAATTAATCGTTCAAGAGAAAAGTACCTTCTCCATCATTTTATGTTGCACATACTCCTTCGTGGGTCCCTCCCGTGAGAAGGCAACAATGAGTTCAGAAAGTGCGCCAGTATTAATGAAGTGATTCAACTCGTCTTCATAGATGTAGTCCTTTAATAAAATTATTAAAAAAATATTAGTAAGCTGATCTAAATTATATTTAACTCAAAATCTGCATGATAGATAAGGTAACTCACCATTTTACTGTTCCTGCACCCAAAGAAGAAAACAGAAGGGCCAAGTTCAGCTCCTTCTTCTTTCAGAGCTAATCTTTCCTGAAGGTGCAAATAAAAAACCAACTAAATAATTGGAATAGATAGATGGATGGAAAAAAGAATTAGGAGATAAAATGTCTAGTAGATTATATACCTGCAGGAAACCCCTGAAAGGAGCCAATCCGGTGCCAGGACCAATCATGATTATAGGCACTTTATTATCAGCAGGTAGTCTAAAGTTGGACGTCCTTACAAAGATAGGAGCCCAACTGCAGTCCGTGCTTTTCTCCAATGGCACAGAATTCTGGACATCAAACCAAATGGTAAGGTTTTTTTTTTAATGGAGAAATAAACACTTTAGCTTAGTCACATAAACAAAAAGTCCGCCAATCTTAAATAGTTTAACCATAATCTATGAAACAAATATAAGTACCTTCATCCACGTAGAACACACTCCTTTGTGAATCCTTCCGGTGGGCATTTTATCACATACTAATGCACAAGTAACATGAATTCTGTTTGGCGCCATTCTGTTAACAATTACAGCAAACAGCCAAACTGTAAGTACGAGAACATAAGTTTATATGATATCCTGACTAAGGAAGTAAAGAGAACAGAAAACTACAATGGCAGTTTTGAGACCAATGAAAACAGGCGCAGACTTAATAATGTTAAGGGAAGTTCAGGATTAAAACGGCTGGCTAAGAAATCAAGACACCACCAAGACATTGAAAAATTGGTTGCTAAACATCCTCACATCACAGGGACACACACATGCCTACACATGTACAGACAGTAATACAATGCAATGAAAATAAATTAACCTTGGAGATGAGGAGATTGAATAAAATCTTGGCTGCAGACGAGGAGCAACTGCCGCAAAAAAGACACCAAGTGGAGGTTTGGCTGATGGAAATTCAGCCATGACCTCAAGGAGACTTCTCTGAGAGGCAGTCACCCACTCTGAATATTCATCCTACAAAAGTAGACAAAATTAGCATACAAATGAGAAACATAAGTAGAAATAGTTACTTTAAATCCCCATGGTATAAAATAAAATTAAAAAAAATATTAAACCTTTCCGGCAGGTGAGGCAAGATGCCTTAGACGATCAGCTTCAGATGCATCAGATGCATGAGCAGCTAAGGCAAGCAAGACAGACTGAAAAAAATGTTCAAAGAATTATTAATTGTTAGATAAAGTGAATCTCTCGAGAAGATAAAGAGATGTGGTTGAAATTAAGGGTGTATCAAACCCAAAACAAGCACCTTTTTGGGTGAACTCAAAACATCCGCATATCGTGCAATTGCAGTTCTTAGAGTACAAGGTGGGAATGGAGGTGGCAAGGAGCTTCCGCTAAGTGGTTTCCCATCTTCACCATCAGCATGGATAGAGAAATAGGTATCTGGTGACAAACCTAATAACCTTAATGCCTCTTCCACAGTTTCAGACAAATTCTCACAGTAAACACCAACATGGTCCCCTGTTTCATATCTGTGTAATAAAAAAAAAGGCATAAGAACATGGAAAATGTAGGAAATTATATAAACAAGTGTGTATCACCATAGGTTTATTCTCACAAGCAAATACTTACGTAACTCCAGTTCCTGAAGTCTCAAATTCCAAATGAGTACAAGATCGATCGGATGCAGGAGTGTGAAGCTCCTTACGCACAGCCACATTTGCCCTGCACACGCATAGGAATTCATGTCAGATTATAGTAAGGCATAACTGATTTGCACCTCAATAACTATCTTAATGTACCTGACTGGATGTTGAGCATCCACAATGGCGTGACCATTTACATTATGCCACTTCTTTTCATCAACAGACACTTCCAATGGATCATGAATAACAACCCGGTACTCCAAAACAGCAGCAGTATAAGGCGTAGAGACAGTTGTATCATCCTCATCTCTAAGCAGTTGGTCCAATGCTGGCCACAGTTCTTCTTTCCTGCAATAGTAGTCATATTTAGTGGAGGAGAAAGAGTATAAAAATAGATTCATGCACCAATACATTCAAGTCAACTTGATTATTTCAATACCATGCAGTAAAGTCATCCTCAATACATTGATCATCGTCTCCAAGACCCACACGCAGAAGACGATTCCCACCTTCAATGGCAAAAGACAGGTCAGATCATGCATTGCGAGAAGGAGTACTATTAAAGTGTGAAAGAATAACGTAAATAACAAAATTTGACAACTATAATATAATTAAGCTAGTAATGCATGAACTTTTCTGTGTAGAGTATTTATCTATATGAATAGTTTTAAATGACAACCCAAGCAGAAATCAAATTCATTAAAAAAGTTACCCACTTCTGTTACAACACTTCATTTAGTACGTTAATTAATTACCATTGAATCTGGAGAATGAACACAAAGGTACTGATCAACCAACAAAGTTTAATTATTATCGGAATTCTTATTAAGTATAAAGATTTGGGATCGCAATCCCCCTTGTCAAGTTTGATGATCACGTGAAGAGAAAAAAAAAAAGAGAAAATAAAGTCTGTTAGGATTGCGGAGCCCTTTAATTTAATACACCTAGTTCGTCTGAATATCTTCAAAAAAAATTCACCAGTGAGATCTTCATGTGAGATCCAGATCCAAGAGTAATATTCATCTAAAACTCAGGCAAGGAGAGAGATTGCGCAATGCCCATGCAATTACAGTTTTTAAGAATTTCAACCTTTGGAAAACGATTACACAGAAGTGCAGAATACGAAATTGTTGAAAACCATGTGGACGTATTTATAAGGAATTTTTTTTCTATTATTTAAAATGTCAATCGGCAACAACAGTGATTGTACAACTTTACCAATCAAATTTAAATCTACCAATTGCCATGGAAATTCATCGAGGACTGAACGAAATAAAGAGAAATGAAGAGTATACCTTGCTCAGCAAACAATTCATCCACTTCTATAGCCACCTGCGTTAATTCCCACAGCAACCAGCAACTCCGTGGTTAAAAGCAAATTGAAACCTTAGAAGAAAAAAAAAGTGTAGGAATTAAGTACAAACCTTGTTAAAATGCTCATACTGCCTGTTCCCGAGGCCAAACACACCATAATGAAGATTCTTAAACGACCCTTCTCCTTTCTCACCCCCCTAATCAGAGTGACACTCAAAGTCAAAACATAATCCCATGATTTCACTCAACAATAATGCCACTGGAGTCAGTATCAAACTCACCTCCGTAAACCACTTATAAAACCTTGCCGCATTATCAGTAGGCTCACCATCACCATATCTACAACGACACCACAACATAAGAAATCTCAAACTACACTACACAGAGAGAGACGAACAGAAATAAACCATAAACAAATAAATATTAAAAAATGGCGAAAATACTCACGTGGCTAAAAAGAAAAGAACGTGCGACTCCTTCTTGAACCTTGCCTCGTACTCTTCGTCATCGGCCGCGTAATCATCCTGCTCGGAAAATCCACAACGCGTAAGCATAAAACGGTGGTAACAAACAAAACGGAAATAGAATAACAGTTACAGTAATAACGGTACCAAATCGACGACTCTGAAAGTGGCCTTCTCGTATCGCGCTTTGGCCTCTTCCGCTATGGCCTGTTGTAACGCGAAATTCAAATTCGAGTGAGGTTCAGAAGAGAGAGATACCTTTAATTAATTAATTAATTAATTGATTGATTAATTAGTTAACGAGTTTCGGGATGAATGGATTGAGAGATTACCTTGGCGAAGCCTTCGGCGGTGCCGGTCTGAGTGCCGAAGAAGATGGTGACCTTCTTGGTACCGTCGTCGAGCTCAATCTCAGGAAGCTTCTCGATGACGCGCTTGGGAGGCTCGAGAGGCTTGGGCTTGGGGGCGGCAGATCTCCGCCATATGAAGACGACGACGCAGCCGATGAGTACGGCGATGGAGGTGGTGAGCATCATGACGAACTCGCGGTTCTCAAGAAAGACGGTGGCGGCAGAGGCGTTGGTTGAGGAGATGTTGGAGGGGTCGAGCGTGCCCTTGATCATGGCGGACATGAGATCCAGAGGGGAAATCTTCATGGAGCTTGAATCTTCCATGGCGATGGCAAAGTGGACGAATGTGTTGAAGTAATTGAGCGAGGAAGGAAGAAAGAGTATGGCGAGTCTCTCGTCTCGGGAAGTTGGTGCGTTGAATGCAAAGTAGTTGGGAGTTGAGAGAGAGACTCTGAAGAAGAAAAGGCGTGGCTGAGGGGGTTATATTGTTGGGAGGGAAACAACAACAACAACAACAACGACGCCCACCAACCCAGACCGGTCAAATCCACCTACCACACCTCCCCTTAACCTTAACCCTGGTTAATCATAATGCTCTATTTCTCTATTTCTCTATTTCTATTTTCACTGTCTCTTCCTTTCATAAATTTATGTTTTAACGTATCACACTGTCACCACCAAAAATTCAGTACAATTCCTTAATTTATGTAATTACCACTTTCTTCCATAACATTGAATCTTGTTTTTCTGATTTAATTTTACAATTTATCATACCTAAAAGATTACTAATAACAATAAATTTATACTTTCTAAACTATTTTTATCATTATAATTAACTCTCCTCATGGTTTACGACTATAATTCCTCTCTTTCTGATTATATGTGCTTAGTCTATAGATAATTTATTTAGGAAACGTAATAAATTTAGTTCTTTAAAAAGTAAACATTGTTTATAAGATGAATCCTGTAAATAAAGAACAGATGATAGTCTTTTCAATGACTTCTAATGAAATGAAAGTAATGGTTGGACCTTTGACTTTGTTATATTTTCTTTTCTATTAATTCTATATTAAAATATTTAATTAGATAGTTGATTTTATAATTTTTTGTTGGTTCTTGATTTTTTTTAAAATCGTCTAACAATTTTTATTTTCTGAATGTCTGGAGCATTATGAACCCAACTTTAATAATTACAGCAAGAAAACAAAACTAACTTTGATAACTCAATTATAAATTATTACATCATCAATGACCTAATTGTATATTTCCTGAATCACTTGTATCATGAAAGAGGCAATGATGTTTGAATCCTATACAACTAATCCTAGAGACCAAAAAATTCTTCAAATGTTTAACTGAATTGTATTTTAAAAAATTAAACTTGAAAACACTTTATTACAGTGATACAATATCACATCTAAAAAGTAGCTTACTTTTATAAAATAATCATTTTAAAAGTTTGTAATTGCGTATAAAAATTGTTTACTTATTTAGAAGTAAATTCTTAAGTATTTTAAAAAAATACGATTAGTGGAATGATATTAGCACATTCCTAATCTCTATCAGAAATTTCAACATCGGTTTACGAATTTTGGTCTTACCTAATATGACCTATATATCACTTCCTTTTTCTGCCATTTGCCTCATACTGTTTACTTCTTTCTTGCTACTTGGTATTTTCCATCATTGAAGAGAGAGATCACCGTTCAATCTAGGGTGGGGTCCACTATAAATATAGCAAAACTTTAATTATGATTTTTAGATATTATTTAATTAATAATTAGATTAAATATAAAAATTTATGACTCATAATGGCTACATTTAGTTATGCCTAATCTTCTATATGATAATGATATAATAAAATTAAACAACCTTACGAGAAAGAGAAAACACATAGCTCCTAAAGGTGAAACTATAACGAAAATAGTCTCACTGTTCATAGTTGCTATGTAATTATACGAAACTAAAAAAAATATTAAATAATTCATCTGTTTTTATATATTTTGATTAAAAAAATCTTAAACTATTATTATATTATTGAAATGTATAAAATAATTCCCCACGTGTCTTGCGCTTCCCATCTTTCTAGCTACAATTCATTATTGCTCAGTTTACAGCGTAGGCTGTTTCATCCGGTGAGAACGCGAACACGTTTTGATTTCTGCTAGCGGTAACGATGCAAACACGTGTATAGCCAACCACTTAGCCGACAAGACAATGCAGAAAAGTTATGGGAGAATGTTAACATCAATCCCAATAATCTATTTTACGTAATGGGATCATTAAAAGTTTTTTTTTTTTTTAAATAGTAAAAAAAATCTGGGAAATATATGATATTTATGAATATGAAATTTTGTCTTGTTTATATTTTCTATAAGGGTTTATCATAGAGATTTTTTCAATACAAATACAATTTTAATAAGCTTTATAAACATTTTTTTCTTGAAGTTAAAATATATTTTATTGATAAAAATAATTATATAAACTACTCTTTCGGACAAATTTTGAAAAGAAATTATTATTAACGTCTCATATGTACTGAACATATCTTGATTAAATTAAATTTTATTGATATTTTAATATTTTTTTTAATATTTTATTTTTATAAAAAAAAATTTTTATAATTATAAAATAAAAATTTATATATATATATATATATATATATATATATATATATATATATATTAAAATTAGAAAATTAGTCAATACATAAATTAAAAATGGTTAATATTCATTTATATTTGACAACCATAAAATTTATTGATTTTTTTAAAATATATGAGAACAAGGTGATAACTCATTATTATATTTTATTATTTTTGAATTGCTTCCAACTTTATACATACACCTTACATTGTTAGTAATTATATTTTATTTTTGGCAATATTACACATGCATAATGCACTCATCCTCTTTTTTTATTCTTGAAAAGATGTTGTGATAGATCCACTCTTATTTTGTTAAGAGTTGACATAAAATCATCATGTGAGGTGCACATGCTTATTTAATGTTACGTAAATTTTTTTAATATATGTCAACAAATATTAGAAATGACACACTCTTAATTTATTTTTATATATATATATATATATATATATATATATATATATATATATATATGAATGATTTTAGATGATAAAATTAAATATATAAATGTTTTAAATATACATTCACACATGATGTACATAAGAGATTTGATGAGATCTTCTCTATGATAAAAATTGCGTGGTCCACCCTAAAATTATTTTTTCTACATCTACCAAAATTAGTTACCCATTCTCAGCCAATAAATTATATTTTTGTTTTATTTCTTATGCGGCTATGAATGTCCAATTGAAGTGTACCATTGTAGGATTTGCATAAATTTGAATAAAATGTCTACACGGTACAATCTCGTGCTAAAATCAAAATCAGGCAAAATAAACTGTTTTTTCTATGATGGATTATGGATCGATATAATATTTTTTATAAAAACTAAACCCACCATAAAATGATAATTTTGATTTAAAAAGGAGTGGATTTTTTTTTTTATTTCTTGAAAGCGGAATGTGATATAAATCTTTTAAATTTGATTAATTATAGTTATTTATTTTGTCTGAAAATGTAAATTTGATTTTCTCTTGTTCCACAGAATGAATGATTGAGGGGCAAGAACTGAATATGATTAAATTGAATGTGGAATTTAAATGTTTGTGTGGGGACAGTGAAGGGAAATTGGTCCAGAGGCATGGACAGTGATGATTAAATGGGGATGGCAGAGAGGCCTGAGATTCACAAATTTGATTTTAGACATTATTGTTTCAGCCATATATAGTTTTCGCATTGTGACCACAAATTACAATCTCCTTCTGCCTCTATTTGTCCATTCTTCCTAACAAGAAGACAATCAACTTCTGGTACTGTCACTCGTGAATTAGAAACGGCCCAATGTACTTCTTCTTCTTCTACATTTTTCTTCGCATCAAAATTTCATTTTCATTTACATCTACATCTCTCACATTTTCAATCACTTTATGGTTATAAACTCTCATTAACAAAATCAAAAAACGTCTTAATATATAAACCTTTTCAAAATATGTTATCTGACCAATATAAAACTAAAACCTTTTTACAATAAAGAAAAATTTTATATATATTTTTTCAATGCAATTCTTAACAAAGTGGATATGAATGAGTATAAAGAGCACTATACATGAAAAAAGAAAAAACTCACAGAACCTACTATTTTGAGTTGGGTCCTTCTTACATGAAATGATAACCAAACAAAATGGTACACTGCATGTAGAACAAACATGTGAATAAAACCTATATTACATTTACAAAATATTTTTTTATGACTATATATTTGTTGTCAAAGCACTGCAGAAAAAATGTGCTGTTTAATATGTGATGGGAGATAGATTCTCACAAAAATTGTAATAATTAAAGTATTTTGTTATAATATAGAATAAAACACATGGATGAAATTATGAAGTAGCATAAAAATAGGTAATACACATTTATGAGATAAATAATGAGACTAATAGTTAAATTGGTATTTGACAAATGGCTTAATAACTGAGTGTGTTTTTTTAACCAAAGGTATGATTTAATGTAAACCAACAAGTGATTTTACATCATATTCAACTTAAAATTTCAAGTTCTTCCCACATAAATTGTATATAGATCCACGTGTCGGGTTGATTGCTTTGGTGGTAAAATAGTGTAGGGTCAAATGTTTGTGAGTTGAGCACGTTGAATTTGGATTTTGTGATGATGGTGAAGTTGGCTCCAAAGTGAAGCATTGTGACACAGGGTTCACAAATTTGGTTTGGACATTATTATTTCAGCCATGGCTCTGCATTCCGCCACAGAATAGTTAGTTTTCTGGCTCCACCTCACGATACTTCTTCATAAAATGACATTAAATTTGAGTGTTCACATTGAAATTTGTCCCTACATCAGTTACATTACATATACACTTCTCATACATGTTCGTTTTTCATATTTTCTTGACAGTTACTAATTGCAACCACAAGCTTTCACTTGGTTGCCTCCTATAGCTGCCAACACTAAATACAACTGAGATGTTGCAATTTTTAAAGAATCAAACTCTTTTATAATCGGTCTTTGTATTCGAAACATCAATTTCTTCTGAGTGATGATCACTCTTTTAATAATGAAGTTTCAACGCCAATAGCCTGAAAAAAGATGGACCTTCAATCATGCTATTCATTGGTAGATCAACTTGAATATTATAATTCTTTATATTGTTTGTCTTCAATTTTGATCTTGTCATAACTTATGTCTCTATAACTTGCATGTTCTTATCTTTTGTAAACCTATGTTGTCCATGCTCTTGTATTAAGATCTCATATAGTGAAGTTCATGATTCTATTCTCATTTGTATTCATAATTTGATTTAGAATGAAATATCATAACAATTATTTTTAGAAAAAGAAAAAGAAAAAAAACAGTTCGTGAATTTTGATGTTATTTTACGTTGCTCGCATTTTGCTCAACGTTGCGAAAATTAAGTTATTTTAATCGGCGCGTCACGATTCCACGTTTAGGTGAAAGTTACGATACATTACTGTAAAGGTGTCGAAATTTTCAATATAAAATTAAGATTTTGTGGAATAAGTTCGTGATCTCACATCATACCATGCAAATCCAAGTGTACAAAATTTTATTTCTAGAAGAAAAATCATAGATAGGAACCCAACCTCCATTCAACATTTTAGTGGTATTAATTTTTTAAGTGACTACAAAATAAACAAAACAAGAATACTAAGAAAATAATAAATAAATGTACCTATAAGGTAGGTGTTGTTGGATGGTTTGATAAAAATGAGTGTTAGGTGTATCATCATCGTCCTTTATGAAGTTAAATTAGTTACTAATCGGTGAAAGAAAAAGGTAATGTATAGTTTAATATGACCAGAGATAAATTTGGATGAATTATATATATACTTCTCATAAAAAAAGTATATTTTATTATGATGTGATATATGTTATTATAGAATAATATATAACAATTTTCATAAATTAAATTTTAAATTAAATTATAAATGTCAAGATCCATTTTATTTGGTTAAGTATAATGATATTTTGACCCATATTGTTTTATCCATTTTTTACATATCACTCCAATCACTCTTTAATTATCTATTTTTATTTTTTTTAGTGATGTGATGTGATGATCAAAGGATAATTGGAGTAGTGAATTAAAAGTGGATAAAAAAAGTGGGTCAAAATATCATTATCTATTTAATTAATTTATACAATAGATATAGAAAAAAGAGTGAAACATGACTTAAATTTATTTGGAAAATTTATAGCTTTTTCTATTTTGATTTGAGTTCGTCTTAGTTCAATTTATCTTTACTTACATTAAACTCAATCTAACATGGGTTTACCCAATGTCGACTCAAATGACTTATATGCTCCAAACAACTCCATCTCATTTTAACTTATATTAGACCTAATCCAACCTAACCTTCTTGGGCTCACCGCGAATTAGCCTAACTATTAATCTAACCCAACCTTGCATGAAATAGGTCCAATATGACCTTATCTTTTCTTATTGGGATCCATCTTGACATAAGTTAGACTCGACTTAGTCTAATTTAGGTCAAGACCAACTTGTATTGACCTTGGTCTAACCATACTAGATCAACCAACCTAACCTAGTTGAACGCGAGCCGACATTGTCCAATGTGGGTCTTACTTAGTTTAAGTTTTGGTCTCTCTTAGTCCTGACATAATATGGTTAAATTTGGACTTGACACATCTCAATACATTGTGGGTCAACTGAACTTGGCTTGATCTAGGCCCAACTTGACTCGGCTCGACATGATCTCAAGTTAAAGTGTTATCCTGACTTAACTTGATTTAGGTTTGACTTGACTCTACACATACTATCATGGTCCAATCCATCTCAATGTGACTTGAACTCTAACCAAATTAGCCAAATCTAAACTTGTTCTGTCTCAACCTTACATGAACAAATCTTACCATGGTCCTAATCCAACTTGATTTGACATAATTTTGATTCTTCTTGACTTTATACTTAACTTGACTTGAGCCTAACTAGACTATACACATACCAATTAGTATAGATTTGTATTGAATAAATGTTTTTCATATGTATACACATATTTTAGGTAATTTTGAAATAATATTTTTTTTATTTTAAAAAGAAAACACCTATGAAATGTTGTGGGTATTTTGGTCATAAATTTCTTTTTTAACCTGAACTTTTTAGCCAAATATTGTGGGGGCTTCTTTCTCCCCCTCCAACCATTTTTTCACCTCTCCTAAAATTAAAAAAAAAATCCCAAAATAGCCTCGTAAATGTTCAATCATATTTCGATTCCGATAATTTTATTAATCAGATTTCAAAATTTGATAATTTTCTTATCCAAATTTCAAAATCAGATATAAATATTTATTGAATTTGGACATATATATTTAATGTTATTTTTATACAAGGTATTAATATAAATAAATAAAATTATGATATATTAAACTTATTTTATTTATTTTTAATACATTGTCTAAAAAAACAAAATTAAAAAATAAAACTATATATATATATCGGATTTTGAAATTCATATATAAATATATTATTTTAGTTTTAGTTTTATTTTATATAAAGTATAAATAAAAATAAATAAAATTAAAAATAAATAAAATTTTGTTGTATTAATTTTAATTTATTTTTAATATGTTGTATAAAAACAATAAATATTTTTGAAATCCGTTTTAAACATTTACGAGACTATTATGGAAAATTTATAAAATTTTAGGGTGGTAAAGCAATTGTTGGAGGTTGAAGAAGAAACACCAATCTTGTGGTCTCTCCTAAATTGACATGCCTAGTCTTTTGACATCCACACATTTCTTTACCTTAATCGACAACATTCAAAGAAAAATGTCAATTCAAGTTTTCATATAAAAGGTGTTACCAAGGTATTGGTGAGGACCAAATGAAAAGGTTAATACTCTTAAGTTTTAGTACTCACCTTTCATAACCATAAACATATTGTTGGGAATAGTCTAAGTGTGAGTCAAAATCTCACATTGGATAGAATAAACAAAGTTAAACACTATATAAGAATAAAGATCCATAACATTATTGTCTTAAGGTTTTTTATAAAACTAGTGTCAAATTCTTTATATGTGAATGATTATATCCATAAATATGACTATAACATATGACTATAAACTATATATATAAAAAAATATAACCTACCGTTGTTTTTCCATTTGTTTATTTGGAGTGATAAAAGGGAAATGAGCTCTTATATCTGACTTAGACATTATATTAAATTAGCTGTATCTGAGTTCATGTTGTTTTACTTTACATACGAATTGCATACTTTTGTTTTTGAAAAAAACACCTTAATCATTATTCATTCACTGTGTTGAAACAGTCTCAATTATTCATTTACATGCGTTTTTTTGTAGAACCGAACACAAAAACAAGACCCAAGGAAGTATTAGTACATGGTCAAAAAGCAAATTGCACTAATATTGAAAAGGAAAATTGACTAGAGTCAGAAGGTGACTATAATCTATTAAGTATTTCAAAGTGTATTGGTCAAAGTATTAACAATATATTTAGATTGAACGAAACGAGAAGTGGCAAAGAAAAAAAAAAACTGAAAATGCATGTTAGAAAGTACCTTAATGTCAACACGTGCGTGCCACCTGCTGGTTGCCATTTTAAAAATTAATAATACTGAGCTAGTAGTTCTTGGACGATGTCAAAGCTCATTATGCAACAATATGTTATATTTTGGTGGGTTGACGAAGAAAGTATTTCATATTTTTTAGTAAATGGAAATAAACTTTCAATTCAAATTAAGAAATAAAAATAACTTAAATATATGATTTTGTTCTCGTGTACGAGAATGATATAATATCAACTTCTTTGACGTAATAATATCTCTGTAGTCAATTACCATATTTCTGATTTTGTATGAGAATATATTTAAATATGATTTTGACTTATGTAAGATTTTAATTTAAAGGTTGAATTTATAAGTTTTTTTTTATATACTTCACCTTAACTAACAAGATACCTTGATAGAAAAAACATACGCGAAATTATCAAGTTTCAAAATAAATATAGTTTGATAAATTCTAGCACATTATTTAAAAAATTTGAGATTGAAACATGGTTTTGTTTGATGTTTGATAACAAAGAAAACATCTTCTATTCTATTATAATACTTGTGATTATAGTTTTATTCTACAATTAGTGTTTTCTTATATATATATATATATTAAAATTTGAATAAATGTCTTCTAATTGCTTTTGTGAGATAGTTTAATTTGTAAGACTAGGTAGTCCTTATCATTAGTATATTTGATATTTGTTTATACATTGAACAACATGAAGTACGTTCACCTTTAAAAATTAAAAGTTTTGAATTCAAAAGAAGTAAAACAAACAGAAAAAGACCATTTTCAGCATATAATAACAAATAAATACATAGATGGAATAAATAAATCCCACTAATTTGACATTCAAACCAGATTGAGATTGTTGAAAGAGAAATTTTCGTTACGATCAATAATATTGACCTTTTTTTATACTGGTCATGCGTTTCTATTGCAGAAAGGAAACAAATTCATTAGTCAATAAATAAAATCAATGTTTGATGATTCTCCAAATCTCTATTTACACCTATGCTTAGAATCACATAAAAATATAACAGAGAATAAATAAGTTCACAAGTGATCAGAAAATAAAATATTTACTCGATGTTTCCTAGAAAAACAGTGTTTATTTGTTACTACCGAGCTGTACTGTAGTGACGATATGTATTAGTATATATTTTTAACACATTACTTTATCATAAATACTTGTTAAATAATAAGTGAGATAAAACATATTATTTCTAAATAAATATCAGCCAATGAAAATCATAGATATAGTTTTGGGTATAGGGTCAAACAATTAAAATAATTTTTTATTCTTTATGGTCAGAAGTCAATAAAATCACTCACTTTAGACCTAAAAAAATGATACTATTAATATTTTTCTATTAATTAATTAATTATAAAATTATTTTTAAGAAACAAAGCTTTAAAAAATATTTTTTATTAATATACCTCTATTAAATTAACTATAGAATTATGTTTGAGATAAAAAAGGTTTCAAAATAATATTTTATTACTAATATAGCTCTATTACATTAATTATAAGTTTACTTTTGAAAATAAAATTTAATTAAATTATTATTAGTGTATGTTTATTTTTGTTAGTATTAAAAATAATAATTAATGAGTTAAAATCTTTATTTAGTAAATTGTAATTTTGTTTACGAAGAATAGAGTAATTAGTAAATATTTTTATTCTCCTTACTTTTTTTCTCTTATAGGGTTTTGACATATTACATTTCTTAAATCTCATATTATTCGTATGTATCAATTTTTCTCCCTCATTTTTTGTTGGTATGTTTTGTCTTTCTATTTGAGTTGTTGTAGTTTTTATTCTGTTTTAGATTTGTACTAAAATTATAAATGTGTTTCTTTTATCCAGTTTAGTTTTTTGGTACTTTTCGATTTACAACTTCCAAGAGTCTTTTAGTATATATTTTGACGAAAAACTGAAATTTTCTACAAAATTATTAATTAAATTAAGGATTAGTCTTTTGGTAGATAATAGATTAATTGAAGTGTTTTTTTGAATTTTTTTATAGAAAGATAATTTAAGTTTAGGAAAAAAAAACTTAATATCGAGTTGAGAAGAACCTAATTAAGTTTATTGAAAAATGTATTTTATGCAACAAGAAACAATTTAATAAAAACATTGAGAATGAAATTGTCAAATATTTTCAAGAATCGTTTAGAATTGAATTCTTTTTTGTATATTGTAAATAAAGAATTATCACACTTTCGAGTAGATTTGAACAATTTAAAATATATGAATATATTTTTTGTTTTTTTATGTAGTGTTAAAAATGAAAGTTACTAGATTGAACATTTTTGCAAGAAAATTGCTTAAATTTTGGATAATCTTTAAAACATAATAATTTGTTGGATAATAATGAATTTGATTTATTTTCATAATTAAATATCTTAAGAGAAATTATAGGTTTAGAAAATGATAAACCAATTAATATTCTTAATTATATAAAAAAATTAAATTCTTTTTAAAATGCATATGTAACTTATAGAATAATATTAACAATTTGAGCGTCAACAATATGCCAAGAAAGATTAAATGGATTAGTCATATTGTTTATTGAAGAAGAAATGTTAAATAAAATTAATGATGACAATTTAATAAATAATTTTGCATTAAAAAAGATTCAAAAATAAATGTTAAATAAAAAATCTCAAATTTTAAGTTTGCTCCTCTCAAACTCTTGAGTTGCCCCTAATTGTGAAGAGTAATTTGTTCATCAACCAATCGAAAAAAGTATTAAAGATACTCTAACGTTAAAATCAGTTTTAATTTGATTAAAATAGTGAATGTTGAATAAATACACAATAAAAATTCAAATAAAGTTATCTTTAACATGTATTTATAGTTTTCTCCCATTCTTTTTTTATTATAATTGACCTCATTACAGGCTAATTTCCTTTAAACCTACTTACTAACCTATTTATATTAATTATATGTTTAACCGATTTTAATAATGATCGATAATTTTTTTCCCATCCAAGCATTCGATTATACTTCATTTGCACGTTTGTATAGATGATACGTACAATACAAATATAAATAAAGATACTTACGGTACGAATATAAATAACTTTATTAGTATTTTTTTTTCTAGTCTAGAGTTTCACCTCTAAGTTCAAACAGAATTAAAAGTAGTATTTTAGAATCTAGAAATAGACAATATTTTTGTAGAAAGAATGTTTATAAACGTCAAAATGATTAAGGCGAGATAAACTGATTTTTTTTTAATCGGAGAGGAGCTGATGTAGCGATAAGTATTGAGTTGAGCCTCTTACGTGAACAAATAATTTTATTCACTCTTTTTAATTTATTTTTGATGATGAAACGGGCCTGTCTCGCTCAATCACTGTTTTACGTTATGGGGCCTATGTCACTCAATCACTGTTTTCGTTTATGGGGCCTAGCTTACTCAATAACTTTGCTATTTACACCGGTCTATTTTACCCTCTTCGTGTTGTTGTTGTTTTTTCTTAAAAAAGCTCCTTTGGTAAAATTAGTTTCTGTAGTGTAGTCTGCAGTCAATTTCATTGTATTGTTAATATATATTTTTGAATTTGGGTTTAATGTTAATTTTTATCAAATAATGTAATGATTACTGTGAGTTTAATAGCCCACTTTAAATGAAATATTACTTAGTTAAGTAAGCTTTTATTTTTTATTTCTTTTTCTTTTGCAATTTTAATAATTGACTATATTGATACAATAAATATGGTGTGAAAATCTTCAAACAATCAAAGTCAGTCAACACTAGAAGAAAAATACGGCACATTAAAAATAAAATAATTCAAATAATTCAACATTGGATATAAAATAATACAAATGATTATTAGGAACATGTCTTCCCCTTTAATAAGCACGTTTTGTCATAATATTTAATTGTTCTAGTGTCACTGTGTGTCGTATGAAAGTGTGTGTGTGTGTATTAATTAAATTATGCAACCATGACTACACTTTAAACTATATTTAGTTTATTGCTTTTAGAAAGCTGTGTATATACTCCCAAAAAGACTCTTAGAAAGAGCATAAACACTTCTCTGGTTATAATTTTGATAAGTGATTAAGGTGTTGGTGGATAATATGCATAATCACAAGAAGCAAGAGATTACAAAAAACACTTGCACTTTTATATTATATATATATATATATATATATATATATATATATATATATATATATATATATATATATGTAGTTTGCTTTTAAGTTTTTTAAATATCATTCATTTGATTGTGATTTTTTTTAAATAGTACTATTCTATTTTTTTTAAATGATATATTAATCATATTTTGTATCTTATTATTCATTATTACAATTTTATGATTTTATTAAGTAACTTAATTTTGAATAATTTTACAAATTTATTAAATGTCATAATAATTTTAAAAAACAGATTAAGTTAATTATATAACATGAAATGATATATTAAATTAAGTAGCGACGTTATTGTTCATAAAATAGTTTGTTACAATTATTTTTTATTTTTAAATATATAATATTTTGAAAGATAATACTCTTTTTTTATAATGAAATTCGTAATTTAAAATTAATATGTCACAGTTATTCTTATTTTAATTAATATAAGATATAATATTTGTACAAAATACTACTTAATGAAATTTCGTGATTTAAAATTAATAACATTTAAGTTAATATTATGAACTTACATTTATTTAAATGTATGATAATTTTTTTTTCTCAAATAATTTAAATTTAAAATAAATATTAAAATACTATTTATTAAAAGATTCATAAATTCAAATCATAAAATGAAAAAATAATACATACAAAATACATAAATAAGTTTATAATTTTTTTAATAACAAAAGACATATTAATTACTTAATAGTTTATATAAGATTTAATTACTTAATAGTTTATATAAGATTTATCAAAAGTACAAATTTTGAAAAGAAATTTTCTAATTTTTTAATTACGACATCCATTTAATAGATAAGTCTAATAAATAAAAAGTTGCATAATAAAATAGAGCCAAGGCAGAAACGTACACACACCACACACCACACACACACAACACACACAAATATATATATATATATATATATATATATATATATATATATATATATATATATATATATATATATATATATAACACTCAAAACAACGCATCAATTACACCAAACTTAGCAATATCAACTAACACTCTATACTCAATTATCTTGATCTAGACATTGATGTATGATTCTTGGTGGTTTTTGCACTTGTGGTGACCTCTACTACCTGCAGAGTCATTGTCAATGGATTTCACTCTACCACACAATAAACCTCTAGTAGTGATTCTTTACATCAATGAACACACTACTAATTAAATCAAATAGGATCTCCCTTATGGGATCTCCTATATTCTCACACAAACATTTGAAAACACATATATTATAAACCACATAACATATGTCTCTCTTGGAAAATAACTCATTCTTATAATTTGAATCCAATCCAACTTAACAACACATTATGCAAACGATTTGAGATTTTAAAAATAAAACTGCAGCTTGTGTAAAGTTCGAAAAATTTTGTATTTATATTCAATTATGAGTAAATATATTAAATATATTTTTCAAATCATTAAAATCAAATAGTATATAATAAATCTAATAATAATGATAAAATTAATAATAATAAGAATAATACTATTAATGAGATAAATAAAAAAATAATAAAAAATAATTGTAACAATAACCATAAATATAATAATATTAATAAAAAATATAATTATAAATATAAATAATAATAATATTTTATTTTTATCGATAAAAATATTTTTTTTAATTTATTAAATCTATCACATCAGTCACTCACTTTTATATCACTTTAACTTTAACGTAAAATCAAATTCTACATCCTAAAAAAATTACTTAAAATAACTTCTATGGTTTCGTACCTAAAACATGAAATCGATATTTAAAATTCCAAATCAAGCACTTCCATTTTAAATTTTTAATCATACGTGATGGAAGTGAAGTTAGTGCAAGACTTTTCAACAAAACAATGCGTATAATAGAAGATAACATAATTGTTTTTTTATTTTATTTTGTGGACATAAAAATAATATATTCTATATTTTAAAATTAGCAAACATAGTATAAAAAAATAATGTTCACTCAAAAGAAGAGGTTATGAAGCATTATAAAAAATAATTATGAACCAATTCTTACGCAATCAGCTTCGTGGTTTTGTTGCTTAATCTTGACAAGGATTCATGAATGCCACTTATTTGAGGCTGTGCTGTTGTTCCTTGTCTTAATAGGTTTTTATGTCTTAGATCGGTTTATCATGTTACTTCTGTCCATATGTATCTACATCTCGTTAAGAGATATCATCAATTTGATATCAATAATTCATAAAAAGACAAAAATAGACACCGCATTCTAAAAAAAATTAATTTTGCAAATAAAAGAAATTTATCTGAAAATTTTATTTTAAAAGGTCACCATTTAATTAAATGTTACCACCTACTTGAAAAAAAAAAATCCCAGTTCTCAGATATTTGTGTTTTCTTAATTCACCATAAAACAATTAAAGAAAACAAAAACACATTAAAACAAAGTTGAATGCCCATTAATCAATGAATGATGTTTGGTAGGCGGCTTAAAGAGCGAGATTTTTTTATTTTATTTTTTATAATCATTATATTGAAATTGATAGCTGGGTTAATCTTTTAATATTGTGTCAATGTTAGCAAGAAAGAAGTGAGATTAGTTTTTAAATAGACAAATAACAAAGATTATATATTACATAAAACTATTGTTTGTAAGTATATATAACGTAATTTCATCAAGCATCACAATATATGTGATAAAAAATAATAATTAATAGAGATGTCAAAATGAGTTTCAATTCGTGAGGTAACTTGACTCATCATAGGTTCGAGTCGGGTTGGGTTGAGAAAATTTCAGATTTTTTAAAGGTAGATTGATTTCAACCCGACTCACTTAACCCACGATTAAACTGGTTCGAGCCGGGTTGAAGGTGGGCTGACCCACTTAACCTATTAACATTTATTTACACGATACTTTAATCTTTAACTATAATCTTTATAGTAAATTACTCAAACAACCGTCTTACAAACAAATTTTTATAAATTTGCATGACAAAAATGTGTAGTTCTTTTATTTATATTTTGTTGAATACCAAAATGTGTAGTTTTTTTATTTATATTTTGTTGAATAGTATAGCAGAAAATGTGTAATATTAGTCATGTTTTATTGGACTATATGGACATTTTTTTAGAAACAATTTATCATATATTGGTGGTAAGCACGGTGAAGACATTGGTTATTGATTTTACTGTGATTTTCATTTCATGGATTGCTTAAATAATTATTTAAATATTTGAATATTTAAAAATAAATAAATAGGTAATTTTTTTTATGTGGGTTAGTGAACCAACTCACTTAATCCAGGTTGCAAAATTTATGGTTCACCATAATAAAATGAGTCGGGTTGAATTCACTCATTTTTAACCTGATTTGTGGTTAACTAACATGTAAATCGAGTCAGTTTGACATGTCTAATAACTGATGAGCTTTCACAATAATTTTGTAGGGATTCATGGTAAGTGTAATTGAACCAAATATAGATTATTGCCACCATTTGATTGAAATTTTAGTAACGGATGTATCAGAAAAAGAAAAGAAGTAGCTGGAGGAGTTAAGTGCGTTGGGACATAACAAAACAATGGACATTGATTAGGAACGGAGAAGTATATATAACCCGAAAGATATATCGTATAAACATTGATTATGAGATGAAAGTCGCATCTCAACCAACAAAAATAGAAAACAAAACCCTGCACGTCTAATTCACGAGATGTTTGCTTTCACTTCATTTCTTCCCAAACCCAAAATCCAGAGTCAAAACGATTCTCTAGTTTAGGCGCCATAATCACAACCAAAAATAAAGTTCGCGATTGCCACCTTGGATCTTTCTAACCAATCAAGAACCGCCACGTCACTAGTCTCTCAAAGAAAAAGTGCACGTGAAGCCAGCTGTGGAGGTTTAATTGGAGGGTACAAAGACAAATATCCAAGATCCGAGTGCAGAGTATAATTCGCAGACATAATCATAATTCAGAATTCAGCATCCCCAACCATAGCAACCGCTTTATTGATTGATTCCACTTCAAATTTGGGCACCGCTTAAAATTCTCAGAACTTAGATCTAAAACTGATACTACTCACTCCAACACAAGCTCTTTCTCACTCTAACAACAATGCCTCCCACTGAAGGAGACTTCGATCTTAGGGTAAAACTCCGAGAATCCCTATTCACGTTTTTCTCCGTCTCTATTTCTCTCACCCTATCTCTTTTCTCTGCAGCAACCTTCTCAATCTGCCTTCGCAACCGGGTTAGTTTAGTACCTCAGAAAACCCTATGCTCTTCAATTTTTTCTTCCACGGTAATCCATTCGTAGGGTTTTCGATTTCCTTTATTTGTTTCAGAGAGTACACGTTCGCCGATGTGGAGAATTTGGAGCATTGCGCTAAGTATCTCAACCAATCGCTCGTAACGTTCGGATTCCCTGCTTCGCTCGATCTCTTCGCAAATGACCCCGTAAGAATTTAACTGATATTCACTTAACATCGTTTTTTTCGCCAATGTGTGTTTGTATGTTATGTGAATGGTGTTGTTTTGGAAAATGTGGTAGGTTTCCATTGCGCGGACGTGCAATTGCATTTACTTTCTGCTCCAACAGAGACAGCGCGATGTTGAATTTAGAGAGTCTGCTAATGATCAAAGACAACGGTAGTTCCTATATGGATACTTGTTCGGTGTTTCCCTCGTGATTCATTATCTGAACGAGTTCAATGTGTTTTGCCTTCGATGTTGTTGTAGACTGTTGTCTGACATCTCGAGGTTAGAAGCCAAAGTGGAGAGGCTTGAAGGTCAACTACAAGTCAAAGACAGGGAGATAGCGACTATTACTAGAACAGTAAGTAGATGCTTGGATTTCTGGTTTTCACAAACGTAAAGCATATTATTGTTTTGCTTAAATGAAATGTTCAGAGGCGTGTCTCTATTATGCAAACGGACAACAATTTCCTTATTTGTGCACTGATGCCACCTGAATTTATTTGTTTATTTATTGTTTTATTTTAATTGGGGTTGAGTTCCTGTGTATAGGAAGCTAAAAACACGGCAGCTTTGAAGGCTCAAATTGAGAAGCTGCAGCAGGAGAGGGATGAGTTTCAGAGAATGGTTATTGGTAATCAGGTTAGAATTTGATATACTTTGCTTATTCGTCTTATTTGGATTACCCTACTTCAAAATGAATAAGCCTCTGACTCTTGTCAATCTGACCATTGAATGGTGTTAAAGCAAGTAAAGACTCAACAACTGCATGAGATGAAGAAGAAGGAAAAGGAATACATAAAGTTGCAGGTGAGGTATCTTTGCTTTTGTATAGTTCGATGAAAACTAAATTTTGGTGATTGGTGCTCTTGCATCGGAGGAACTTTACCGATGATTGATTGAATGATTCCACAGTTCATTAGATTTTGGAAATGATGAAAGGCTGTTATTTTTGTATTTGCAGGAGAGACTAAACCAAGTTTTAATGGAGAAGAAAAAAGAGTCTAGGTCAGGCATGGAGATAATGAATTTGCTTCAGGTACGAGCTGTCCATTTGTTTTGGACTTTGCTTGGAAGATATTCAGTTTCATGATGGTTTGGTTTTTATAATGTGTGTAAACAGAAGGAAGGGAGGCAACGTGGAACATGGAATGGGAAGAAAGCTGACAATGATTTTTACAAAAAGATTGTATGCTGAATAATAAGCTTTCACCTTGTTTTTATAGTTTTTGCATTCTGTAAACATCCTCATCTCCTACCCTTTAATTTAATATTGAAAGGTGGATGCTTATGAGGCAAAAAATCAAGAACTGATGGCAGAGAATACTGATTTAAGAGCATTGTTAAGATCAATGCAGGTAGGTTCATGATTTATAATTATCGTTATATGCTGAAATTTCTAATAGCATGTATTTACGAATGCAAACTGTTTCATTTTTTCACATTTCACTGATTGTCCTTGATGTAATTTTTGTATCTTCATAAACTTTTGCTATGATATAATTCAGTCACTATGTGCTTCCTTTTTATTGTTTTCATCTTGCCTTCAGTTTTAGATAGGTCTCTTTTCCTGTTATTTCCTTTCTTCCCAAGTGAATATCTATGCGTGAATGTGTGTGTGCACACCTCTGCTGTACATGAATGGGTTTGCCTGTTTCTTCTATTATCTTTTCCATTATTAAAAGTTTTATGTCTTTGGTTTGGTCTCAAAGTCAATAATATAAAAAATTTGATGTGTTATGGGAATCAGTTAATTTGTCATTCAAAGTGCAAAATGATGGATGGCCATTTTAACTAAGCGGGAAATGGAAGAACATTGACATGATAGTGTATTTGTGATATTGGTGGCTTTCAGCATTTTTCTTTTCTGATTTCATCCAATATTCTAATTTATGTCTCCTACAGTCTTTGTTTTCCCCTGTATAAAGGCCTGTATTCTGTAATGCACCCCTCTAAAGCATGTTCCTCAACCTAGATTATGAGATTTGTGAGTATACTGATTACAGGTGGATATGCGTGATTTCTTAAATGCGCCTAACGGACTACCTAAGCAATCTCTCACTGGCAATGAAAGAGTTGAAAGTGATCCTTCACAATCTCCATTGGTTGGGAAAATGGTAAAGAAGCTTATTAAATTTTCATACTTTGTTCCCCTTTCAAACTACCCTTGGATATTGTTAATGAGTTTGTTACTTGCAGGACGTATTTGACCTACCTTTTCATATGGCCAGAGATCAAATAGAAGAAAGCCTTCGTAACAAAATGACTTCTATAAAGGTACTTACTGATTCTTTTCTTTAAGTATTTACATACATGAACTGTTTGTCTATGGTTGTTAAGTGCTTGAAAATTGAAATATGAAGGAGCGCATGGTTCAATTGCAAGATGCTCAAAAGGGAGCAGAAGTTACTTCGGAGGCTAGTGAGAGGGAACTTGAGCTTGAAGCTCAGCTTGTTGAAGCAAGAAGCATCATACAGGAGCAGGTAATATTTTGTGTTTTCCCGAGTTAGGTCACAGGCATTTAGAGCCTGTTTGATACTTTGACTGTGATGTAAACCAACACAAGCTGCTTTTTAGTCAGAGAAGCTCTTCTTTGTTATGTTTCGTACGTAGTGTCTAGCCAAAATACAAAATGATCTTTAAAATGACAGGTGGTGAAAAACAGATTTGTTAGAAGAAGCAAGAATAGGTGCTTCGCTTGTGTACATAGCGAGAAAATGGAGGGAAAATAGAAAGAAAGGAAGTACTGCTGTTTTGAGTATTTCTGTCTACATATATGCTAGGTTAATTGAAATTTCCACAGATACTCTAAATTTTCAACTTTTGTATGACTATATCTGCTAAAGCAGGTCTATATCTGCTACTAACAGCATAAAACTACTAATTGAAAGGCTTAAATCCATTTCTGGTTCCCATAGTTGTGAATGTGCAATTTTAGTTCCTATAAAATTTTAATGGCACGTTCCGTTCCCTAATTTTCCAAAATTAAGCAATTTTAGGCCACTGCTATTACATTATGAATTTCCAAAATTCTCTAGTAATAATAGTTTGTTACTTATTTATACAGGATAGTCATAGTAATCTTTAAAAATAAGTTTTAATATCTTTTATCACTGAAAACACACAAGTAGTTTTGTTAGCAATTGATGATGTATTTATGTTCGACCAAAATTGTTTAGTTTTGGAAATCTTAGGACCAAATGTGCAATTAAATATTTTTTAGGGACCGAAATTGTACATTGACGAAATTATGGAGATTGAAATTGGATTTAAGCATAATTTAAATCTGTGTAACTCCTATTTTTCATTAACTGAAATTTGAAAAGCTCGTGGATCAATATATATGTGGACTCTAATTTTTCTTTTTTCTGGGGGAGGTGTGTCATACTAAACGAGTGTCTCAATTCAAACACTTCTCTCTTTCTATAAATCCAAGTACTTTTCCTTTTAATCATGCCTTTTAATATAATTGCCTTACAGTATTTTTTAGCATATGTTTGTGTTACGTTGACACCGCATTACAAATTTTTTAATTTATTAATGTGATAATGTGTCGTATCGCAGGCATCAATAATGTCTAAACATCTTGCAAAATCTGATAGGCCAAGGTACTCTATACTTTTGATTTGTTAACAACTATCTAATCATGAAAAGATGCAGTATGTTTAAATGCTTTTCAACCTTTACAGGGATTCTCTCATTCCAGCACCGGCTGAGGTATGTATTTATGTATATGTTGTTTCGGCGAAGTATTTGTTACGTCCATTTAGCAGTCAACCTTGTTTCATATAATTAAGATTCTGAAGGTTTTTCATATTGTGATTGGATTTGTGGTAATTGGTTGTTAAGTAGCTTTGGAAAATTATTTGTAGCGAGGTATACTTTATTTTATAAAGTTATTATGGCCTTAAACTATCTTCATGGACTTCTCATTACTTGAATATCCCAATCTGAGTCTCTGTTTCTTGAGTTTCTTATCGAGATAGTTTATAGTTTTCACGTGTGATATAACATCTGACATTTGTCTATCCAAAAGTTCTCACGTATGAACTTTACAATGCTGAAAATATATTCAAAATGTATTCTGTCTAAAGCCATGAAATTCTGAAGCTAAGTTGTTAGTACTGAGAATTATAGAAATATAAAGGATAATAGAAATGGATTTCCATCATACTTACGCCGCTACTGGCTGCAGAAGGGATCAAATTATTAGTGTTGGCATGGTCTTGTGTGCCTTTGTGGTGTTGGCGGGATTTTGGTGTGGAAAGAGGGGTGTGGTGGTAACATTTAGAATTAACCATTTTTGTGGCCTCCGGTGCTGATTCTTTTAAATGGTGTTTTAATTCTCTTCGCTTGAAATGTTGATTAACATATGATTTAGGATTCAATCATAAAGTCGACATCATTATCTTGCATAATTATACTGGTAATTGGCAGCTTCTAATATGAAATGAGGTAATATTATTGTGTTCATCGTGTCACTTTCAGCTCTGTAGATTTATTGTTACTTCTCTATTGATCACATTGATGGTGCCAGCGTTGTGAAGTTGTTTTTTCTTGATTTGCAGGCAGTATGTAATTAACAAAAGCGAGGTTACTCATATTTGATGCATCGCATGATTAACTGAGTTGGTCTGCAGTATAACAGGCATGGGCATCGTTCTTTTAGACTATTTAACTAATCTTGCTTGTTCATCCTGCACTGCCGTAGTTTATGTTAGCAGGCAGGGTATGGTTGAATGTCTTTGTAATTACTAGAATGATGTTGTAATTAGTGTTATTGTACCCTTGAAACTGGTAGAAGAAAATTTAGATATTTATGTCACAACTTCACAAGGACCATTCAAACTACGTAGCATTTAAGATCGACGGTTAGAGTAGAGAGATTTTCTGATACCACTTTTGTCTCTTCTAAAATTCGTTTTCTCATTTATTCAGAGGAAATACACAGTTCACTTAGATTTTTTGAAGAAATGGTGGTGATAGCTTTCAAAGATAAATGCAGAGGGAGTAGTTGGGGACCAGTGCTCCGTAGAGCCAACAATTACTAGAAAACATTTATTCCATTTTAGGATCTTTCGTGAACCCCCGCCCCCCTAAAGCATTAAAAGTTATTTAATGCGGTGTACTTTTTATTTAAAATTAATAATTTATTTGCGAAATTTATTACATTTGAAGTGTTGAGTAATATTTTTCGGTGGGAGATAGTTTTTTTTATTGGATTGGGGTTGGGGGTGGAATGAGAAAGAGCGAAGAGGAAAGATATGAAAAGGAAATTGTTTGGATGAGAGGAAAGTGAATAGATTTCGTTAGAAAGAGAAATGTGATTATAAAAAAGTAAAAGTTACAATATATAAAAGATACTAAGTTTTTTGGATAATTTTATTAAAAATGTCCGTAATAGATTTGAATAGTGATTTATTGTATGAATAATGAATTGCAAATAAATATTTCTAGACATTTATTATCTTGGAATTATATTATATATTATGAATGAATGTGTGTGTAAAAATAAAAGCAAATATATGGAATTGGAGATGAATTGATACGAATATAGTTATTTGAAGACTAAAAGAAAAAAAAAAGCAATTAATGTCGTAGGAAAATCAAATCTATTTATGCATGAACCAAATTCATGTCAGCAACATTTTTTGCACTGTAATTGGATGAGGTGTCCACCGATTTTGCATGCAACTTCAAGGATTGATTGATATTATTAATTATCATTTATATTTTGGTTTTGGTTGCACGTTTTGGCGTTGCTATAATTATTGCATTAAAACCAATTTAAATGTGGTTTAAATGATAAATTGAATGATTGAGTGTTGGGAATAAATTTAGAACCAATTTTTTGAGGATTAATACCCAATTCAAAGACAAATGTGTAACTGTATTGATGACGTTTATTTCAACACAGCCTATTGATGACGCCTTTGAAGGTTATATGCATATATGTTATCAACTGAACAATAAGAGTAGTTAACTTTAAATTTGAGCTTTTGCAGATACATTTTTGGAAGTGGGAGGATTTTTTCTATAGAGTAAATTTATGATATGCACTATAAATTAGTAAATTAATCAAAAGTAAAAGAATATGATACATAAGCAAAAAGGAGAAATGCGGAGGTACATGTTTCTCCAAGTTTGGGTATCTATAATCAATAATTTAAGTTCAAGTATCAATAATATAAAACAGTGTAGAATATTTTTTTTTTTATCAGCAATAACAGCGTAGAAATTAATGAAATTGTGATACACAATATACAAGTTGAATGGCTGGAATGAAGAAAAATATAAAGAATTTTTGGTGACCACAAAGTACCTTAGTTATTGAGAGTTTTAATTTAGTGTTTTATTTTCTTATATTACGATTGGGTTATATTCCATTATATGAATATTAAACATAAAAGGGAGAAGAGAAAACTATGATTAGTATTAATGAGATAAAAGGGATGTGACCATACAATGTGAACCAATTGTCTGTGAAGTGATATTGGTATAGTAGTATCAATTGAAGAAAAAAATAACAATTTAGATTAAGATGATTTGAATACATAAAAAAAAAAAAAGGGCCATTAGAAGCAATGAGAGAGTGGGGTGATGTATGTAACAAACCTTGCTTAATGGCACTTCAACTGTTATTTTGAATTTGTTTTTTATGATGGATTTCGATGAATGACAGCTGTTTGAGTGAACATGTGAAATTTCTTACAGCTATGTAATTTATAAATAGTATTATATATTTTTTAGCAGGACTTCTTACCTTTTTTTTTCTTTGCCAATAATACGAGTTGATTAGGTTATTTGAGTAGAGAGGCTTGACAAGCGTTGTTTTCGGCATGTAGGCCCAAAAGGCTTTTAAATGTATGGGTTGAGGTGAAGTGGCATGGAAAACACTAACTCCAAGTTACTTGTTTATGAAGAGTGATGATGAGGGTGTAGGTTACATGTTATAGTTACAACTAACTAGGCCTACTATGGCTCACCAAGACACATGGATGTGATGTGATAGCTTTTGGGTTTATGATGAAGGGGAGGGGAATGTGCAAAAGTTTGGTCACCCCATCTTACCAATCTACACTGCTTCACACAAAAATCGACTTTAAGGAATGTTTCCCAAACAGTTCTTTCCAATGTTTTTACTCTTATCGGAGAAAATACGTTACTCCCACCACTTTATAACTCCAACATATGCATCTTGTGTCGTCGTCCATACAAGAAGATACATAATTATTACTAGAATTTTATCGACTGAAATATATTGATAAAACAAATATTATAAATAAAATTCTAAATTTTAATTTATATTAATAATGGATTAATCGGTAAAATTTGTCAATAAATTATAATTTTTATTATTGATAAAAATATTTATTGGTAAAGTATTTTAATAAAAATTGTCGGTAAATTTCATCAATAAAATATGTGTTAAAGTTCCAATTCGTTAGTTACAAATGTATTTTGAAATTTGTTAGTAAATATGTTAGTAATAGATTTTCTTAAAATTTGTTGATAAATCTGTGACCAATTGATTTATTTGAGAATGCAGGGATAAATCTATTAGTAAATGTTTTTCTTAAAAGTCAATTGGTAATTCTGTGTGTAAAATGAGTATCTATTTCCCTATCAAATTTGACAAAAATATTTGTTATAAATTAAATTGAGATCAATGAGAAAAAAAAAAAAAAAAAAAGAAGAAAGAGAAAAAAAAGACGAAATGCAACATTGGTAGCGACGAAGCCAACAATGGTGAAGGTGACACTATTAATGGCAAACGCGACACCAACAATAACGAATGTAATGTCGATAATGGAGAAAATGACGTCGATAATAGAAAAGGTGAGGCAAACAACAACATATATGCAGGGGAGAGGAGAAGTTGAATGCGACAAACGTGACTATGACAACAACAACCAAGGACGAGAAGGAGAAAAACGAAGACGAAGACAGAGAAAATAATTACCAATGTATTTTTTTATTCATTGGTAAAATTTATTGATAAATATTTTATCGATACATTTTTTGCCATCAATAAATCGTCAATAATTTTAATTTATCTACAAATTTTAATGATTACTGTAGTTGTAGGCCAAAGACTGATATGTTGAGGAGCACAAATGTCGATTATGTTATTCTTTGGGAAAATTCTTTGGTCTTATGCTTTTTTTCAAGTTAAGGTTGAGGGGGGTGTTTAGTGATAGGTCAAAGGTGAATCTGTTGAAGAGTCCAAATGCTAATTGAGTTTAGGATGATCACCAATGGAGATGCTATGCTACAATAATGGAATAATAATTTAGATATTTAAAAAAAAAAATTATTCAAGCAACTGTTCCAGACATGTTAAAGGGTACACTTTAAATGAAAAAAGTTATCGAGTAATAAATGAGATGGTTTTAAAAGACTAAGAAGATAGGAATTTAGGGTGTCTCAAGGCAAAAGATAGAAAAAAGGGAGAAAAAGACAACTTTGAATGCTATGTTTTATTAGTCTCTTACCTTGTGGGTAGAATAATTATCAACAAATTTTAATCAATTTTATTATGTTTTAAAGAGTTAAAGTTATATATATATATATATATATATATATATATATATATATATATATATATATATATATATATATATATATATATATATATATACACGGTAAGTTTTTCTCGTACCATAGTGTACATGAAGAGTTATTACTCCATTAAATTCATTTTATAATTATTTCAGTTTATAATTTCATTTTCAATGTATTTATTTCTAATTGAATAACTCAATTCAACTATTTTTTACTATTTATTTTTATTTTTATTTATTTAATTTGTCTTAAGGTTAAGACCCTTCAAATTTGGCATCAAATACATATATGAATGTGGATAAAAAAATAATAGTTAGAGGGAGGAGCGTTGAAAATCTCTTATTAACTATAAATAAGATGAATTTATAATAAATAAGTAGATTTTTTAAGGTTGAATTAGATTTAAAGTCAACTCTTTAAAATGTTATCAGAGTGATGCCAATTCTATCTTAGCAAAAGTTATATTTATTGGACATATTAGCCTGAAAGATCCTTAAAAGTTAGTTTTGTAAGGTTGAGTTAAATTTAAAATATATCTTTTAATCTAAAGTCTATGATAGCAAAAATTGTGATTTGTTTGGTCTATCAACGTGAGAGATATGTTGAAGTCATATCAACTAAAGATAGAAGAATTTACAATATATGAAATGAGCGGAAATTTTATATACAAGTTGATTTTATAAACTTTAGTAACACTTAAACTCGTAGGAGAGACTTTCACAAAAGTGATTTCTTCTACCAAAATTAGTCTTCAACACTATATACTTCATAAAAAATGCATAATCACTATGTGCACGAATAAAAACGAAAATCTAGAGCCAGTTATCTTTCAAGTTTTCCTAACCAGAGTGAGCGAATTTTTTACATGATCGTCATAAAGTAAAGAATAACAATGTATGTGTCTTCGTCACAGCAGTTGAAGTGGCTGCATTAGACTTTGCCGAGAGGCTCTGATCGATAAAACTATTATTAGATGATGAAATTTTTACAAAATGAAAAATAATGTGAGTGTGTGCGCGAGAGAATATACCATTCTAAAGTAAACAGAATTAGCAGAACTAACTGCATATACAGAGAGTTATACATTTCAATCACGCCTTGCAACAGAAACGAAAACTCTGCTAACATGCATGGGGAAGCAACCAAAGCTCAAAGGCTTTCCATACACTTCTCTCACAGTAGTCGTAGGACTCTTCACGAATGACATAGACGACCAAGAAGAGAAACTCGAGCCACGCGAGGATGCCACAGACTCAGAATCGGAGCTGCAATCGAACCTTGCTAACATCTCCAAACCAATAACATCTTCTTCGTGGAAACAATCTTGGGATGACTTTTTGCTCTTTCCGCGCTCAACCCTTTTCTTCCAAAACCTTAACCTTGACCGTGATGAAGGTTTCGGGTCTGGAACGCAGGGTTTGGGTAGCCCCATGCTGAGAAGTGCTGGTGGGGGACTCAGTGGAGGAAGATCATCTTTTGGTCGTTCCTTTGCCACCCCTGGTTGCATTTCCCATTTGAACGGAACCCCTTCCCCACTCCTATAGTAAGAGTTGCGAGAGGAGCACCCCAGAGAGGATCTCCTTGAAAGAATTTTGCTCAATGACATCTTCTCGTACTCGAAATCCATCGTAGCTTTTCCAATAAACAAAGTTAGACGAAGTTGTGTTTATATAGGATGAAGTGTGTGGTGTTTGGTTTGGTGTAGTATTGTTTATATACGTAAACACTGTTTTTGACCATACAGACACTCATAATTGTTAATTACATTGATTGGTCATAGGTTGTTACTTCTAGTTTGAGTGACTCAAAGCCTTTTTGTATTGACAAGGAAACGAATAGTGAAGCAAAAGATGGGTACGTAGTTACTGTCGTTGTTTCTAAGGCTGCTGCAAACCAATTATTATTGTAAGTTGGCCGGCCTCTGTTGCATGTGCCATTACCATACCGTAGGACTTAGTCACCATCACATTTATATATGAATTAGGGTTTGTGATGATCACTGAGATTATTTATTTATTTATTTATTGGCTTGTGTTATATGTGATGCACATGTCAGGGTTGCAGTGGAAAGTAAGGCTAGGCTTTTTGTGCTTGAATTAAGTAAAATGATATATTAATACGTGTGACAACTAAGGGCCATCTTCTTATCTTCACGGCTTTGATTGGAACATAGATAACTTTTCTCAATTGCTAAGAAAGCAAAGTCCATTACTTGGAAATTACCTAAGGTTTCATTCATTGAATTTGAACCAGTGCAGATGCCACTGGCTAGCTACTATTTCATTATTATGAGAATGAAGAGGACTTTTCACAATAACTTCTTTTTAATTGTCTGCCATATACCCTTTAGTTTTATAATTATAACTTCTTAAAGAGTATGATTTGGAACTGTTAACCGAACTGTGGAAGATAATTTGGCCCAGCAGTTCAAATATTATTCTGTGTATATGTATGACTGAGGAGACAAGATCACGTTATGTTCACACCGACTTCAAGAAAATTCTTTGGTACGATTGAGCTTCACTGTTATTAATTATACCCTTTTACTTGGTCCAGCTCTGAAGTCCAAGTGAATGGTAAAGTTTCTATATTTACCCAAACAACAGCACTTCTTGTGGTTTGGTATCATTTAATATATCTTTTTGACAATGCATTGGATATGGATGTATCATTGTATATGAATAAGACATTTACATGTTATCTAATCCTAAAACATTAGGTACCTTTTGGCGAACACCCTATATAAAGCCGAGCAATTATACTCCGCAGGATCCATTTGGTTTATATTTTCGTGTATAAGGGTGGTAAAAAAAATCTATTTTTTTTTTATCCCAAAAAAATCTAATTTTTTTTATCCGATTTCATTTTACTTTTGATTCAATCCATTTAAAATTTATTTTATTAAAATTTCAATCAATTTTATTAAATTTGAATTGAATATTCATTTTTTAATCTAGATTTTTAATTATGAAAAATTCAAAATATTTAATCTAAACTTTTAGTTGGGTTGAATGGAAGGTCAGGATGGGTTAGTCCAGACCGAAGATCAAGACGAGTCGATACAGATCGAAAGTTAAGACAGATCAATATAGACACAAGGTCGAACTAGGTAGGCCCAAGACGAAGGTCGAGTCAGACTAGCGTAGGCTCAAGGGCGAGACGTGTCGGAGGTAGAGTGAAATTCAACCACAACTAAAATTTGGTTAAGTCGGTCCCGACCGAAATCCAGTCGAAATTCAGCCGAATCATCCTCGACCGAAATTTGGCTGAATTCGATCGAGTCGATCCAGATCGAAATTTGGTCATATTCAACTTGGTCTGTCCAATCACCCCCAAATGAAATACAACCATATTCAATCGAGTTGATCACGACCAAAATTCCGTGAATTCAACCAAGTAGGTCCAACTAAAATTTGACCATTTTCATCCAAGACGACTCCAATCAAAATTAGACCGAGTTAGTCTCGCCCAAAATTCGATCTCGTTAACCTAGCCTAAACTAAATTGAATCGGTCTCTACCAAAATTTGGCGAAATCAATCTCGATTGTATTCGATTGAGAAGGACATAATCTTAAAATAATGATTACTTTGTTACGTACGTGGAATGTTATTCACAGTATTAACTCTCGTAACAAAAATGTTGATTAAATTTAATATCTTGTTATAAAAAATTATTAAATTTCAGGCAGCCAATTAAAATATCTAAAATATAATCTAATTTATAAACTTTATCAAAATTAATTTGAAACTAATAGTTTATCCAAAATTCGTTTCTTCGTTACTATATAAATTTAATATGTACTTTTTCAAAGAGCTTAGAATTAACATATTTCTGGTAAATCCGACTATTCCCATATTTATATTCTCAAATATTAATTATATTTCAATTATTCGTAAATATCTTCATTCGCCATATTCCTGATCCATAAACCTCTTAATTTGAAAATTCTTTCACGCGCTCGACCTTTGCCGCGCTCCCGGTTCCAATCTCAAGCTACCTTTATCGTAACCTTAGGTTCGTCTCTCTCCTTTCTGGGGTTTTTGTTTCTTAGTTTTTCCCATAGGGTTTGATTCCTTTGTTGTTCCCATGTCTTTCTCTGTTTCTGCACTGGATTGTTAATCCTGTGTTGGACTGCTGGCTGTTACTGATTTCTCGGATGAATGTGTGATTGAGTATTTACTCTTCTAGATGTTTTTCATTGGAGTTCAGAGGATTGGATGAAAATTAGAAAAAAAAGGTGTATTTTGCGTTTGGGCACAGATATAGGTACAGCTGAGTTTGTCTGAATCCTGAAAACGCAAACAAATCCCACAATTAATTAGTCTGGAAAACTAAAATTTAATGACCTACCGTTAACGCGACCAATTTGGTTCACTCATCCAGTGGATGTCTAAACAACGGAAAAGAACACAAAAAATCCTGATTAAATGAAAAATATTCTACATTAAAAAAATATAGCAATAGTTGATTGACTCTGTTCCAAGACTATCACAATTAATTTGTTGAATCACAAATTTGATTTGAAGGTTTGGAAGTACAGAAGACCAATTTATTGCTGTTCACCAGAATGAAGAAATGCTAACTGTATTTAATACACCTATTTATCTGTAACATTCTAAATTCCACTCAATGACTGACGAGGGTGGCATAGTGTGTTGCCTTTTTCGGATGGCGAGTTTGTGAATATCGTAGGGTCTGAAGATGCGTGTGAAGCAATGTTTTATATTCAATGTTACAAAGCTTCTGTTTTTTAGATTCACAGTTGGAGATGTCTTGGAAGGACTAATTTTCCTTGGTTCAGATTTTGAGTTGTTGGTTTCTTAGATTCCTACTACCTCTCTACCACTTAAAGCTTCTATTTGTTTCTCAGTTTTCACCTCTCTACCAGATTCTTCTTGTGGATGGTTATGTAGATTCTGAAGTATCAAACTCCACTTATTTTCTTTTTCCGCTGTTCTGTCTTCTGATAAATATTCAGCCATTGACTCGTTTCAATTTAGATGTCCTGGTTGTCATATGATATAACTTATTGATTGGTATTTCTAATTTCTACTAATGATTTTTTTTGTTGTTTAAAGATATTACATGATTTTGTCTACTAGTGCTAGAATTGGAAGTTTTTATCTTATAATTAGCATATATATTATTTAATGGTAACTTACTGAGGTTTTGGCTTTATTTTTCAAGAATTTTATTTGCTATTCACTGTTCTGCTGCAGAAATGGAGATAGATGTGCTATGGTTATTTATTTGATTATTTTAATTATGAAGTGGGCATCTTTTATATGCTCTCATGTGTTCCTTAACAGTTCTTATATACATCAAATTGTTTGCATTCGTATATAGTTAGAATCCTTTATGTTTCCTGAAATAGTTTAAAGGTGGATCACTCATATGGTTACCATCCTTTGTCTTCTCTTTTCTAAACGAGCTTTGTCTTTATATTAGTTTTTTTTTTTGTTAAAATAGTTTGTTTTCTCTTCATTTCGTCCCTAAACAATCGCAAGTGATTTGGGTATTTTTTTCAGTGGATGATGTAAACCAGCTACATAACCACGACATGTTGTACTGTTTTGTTTTCATCAAGTTACCAACAATAAGGCAAATAAAACATTTATCTACTTTTACATTGTGTTCTTTTTGGGTGAAAAGGGAAGAAACATTCAAAAAAACCATAGTTTAGCCAACAACGGCTAGGTCATGCATGTAAGCATCCAAAAAAAAAATGGTGGAATTTTACAGAGGTTGTTTGGTAGACCATTTTTTTTTTATTTTAAAAAAGACAATGTCTAGGAGGAAAGAAACAGAAATAATGGGGGGAAACCAACTTTTGTATTTCCATATTATTATTATTATTTTTATTTTAAAAAAACAATTTATAGGAGGAAATAAACAGAAATAATGGGGGGAAACCAGCTTTTGTATTTCCATAATAATATTAATATTAATACTAAAGACTAAACAGAAAGGGCTTTTTATATAAGTTTCAGTTACAGTACGCACACCAAATTTTGAAACTTGTGTATGCATATCGATTCTACAAGTGAAGAAGCATGTATTCGAGTCCGAGCCAGTTCGATGGCAACGCAGCCTTCTCCGGCGGCGGATTTATGCCTTCTCAGGCCACTCAGGGCACTGATCCTTCATTGGTTACCTCGAAGGTCTCTTCTCCTTTTTTCTTTTTCTTTTTCTTTTTTTCCTTTTTATCATACTCACAACCACATTCAACACTAATACATTCCTAGGGTTTTGCTCTTCTTTTAATTAGAAGTTCTTGAGAAAATGATGTGGTTTGAAGTCATATTTTATGATTTTTTATTGTTTTTGTAGAATCGCGATGCTCAGTCCCTGCTTCCTCTAACAGTGAAGCAAATACACGATGCACTTCAATCGAGCGATGATAAAGCCAATTTGATTATTGACGGTGTGGACGTTAATAATGTGCGTTCTCCTTGAATCTTTGTTTGTTAATTTGGTTAAAGTTTGGAGGTTCTGACAATTCGAGTCCAGGTTACTCTTATAGGAAGGGTGTGCAACAAAGCCGGACGAGTTACTGATGTTACTTTTGTGCTTGATGATGGTACTGGGAAGATTGAGTGTAATAAATGGTAATTGTCGTTAAATTTGTTATGTCTAGATCATGATTCTTGATTTAATCTTTTTTTCTTTTGCGCCATTTTCTTTTAGCAGTGACGAGTTTTTGTTCATGTGCAGGTTTCATGAAGCTGCTGATACAAATGAAGCAGAGGCTATCTTGTATGCTACTGCAATATTGTATTGGCTGTGTGGATTTTCATTTTGTATTTAGGTTCTGTTCGAATAAAATTCTCAATAAATACTTATAGGAAAATAAAATAAAAAAGATGAAATTAATTAAATTTCTTTTATGAGTTTAAATTAATTTTTGTGTATGCTAATTTAAGAAAGGTTCTTTAATTTTTAACTTTTTCAAAAACTAATTTTAGTTTATTAAAGAAGTTTAATTCATTTTAGTTTCTTATTTTATTCTCTTATGTGTGTGTTTACTGATAATTTATTCAAATAGGGTCTTAAAAATCGATTTTTAGACTTTTTTGAGTAAGTATTGAGAATAATGGTTTTAATCACTCCGTTTCTCCATTAGAATCTTCTTCTCAAACTATACGTGTTTACTTGTTTAATTCAGAAAGGAAATGACATGTTTTGAATTACATCTTGCTGCTGAAATAAATAAAAAAAAGGTACAGAAATATGCCCATCTTATTTATTCTTCTGCAAGAAAATTAACAGCAGATACACTCAACTGATCATTTTGTTCATGTTTTGTAGAATTGTTATTTGTCGTCACACGTATATGTTTGTATTTTTTTTCAGACAATTCAGTTCATATAGTATGTAGTAATGATGTTCTGGTTTCATTCTTAGGGACGGAATGTATGCGAGGCTCCATGGACACTTGAAAAACTTCCAGGGTAAAAGGACCTTAAATATTTTCCATTTCAGGTGTGGTACTAAGTTTACCTATCACTTCTTATTTTAGCAGTCCAATATTTTTAAATTGTCTTGGATGTCTATCATTATCTTAGTTAAGGATGGTTATCTTCTTGTCTCAGTGATTTGAGGCGGACCAGTTACTGCTTACAGTTCAATATTTAATCTCACTCCACTGCATCATTTTCAGGCCCGTGACTGACTTTAACGAGGTTGCGAGTCATTTCATCGATTGCATACATGTGCATCTCCACAATTCCAGGATTCGGGTATTTGATACGATATTGTAACTTTTTTTTTTTTTGAGTTTGACAAATGTGGATATATCGTTATGAAGACCATACGTACATGTGTATTCTAATGTTGCACGTGGCAACATCTTCAGAGCAGTGTCCTTAATCAGCAACATGTTATGAATTCTACGCCAATTACTCCCGCAATGGGTTATCAAGCTCAAGTTGTTCCACCAGCAAATGACGTAAGAGAGTGAACCATACTTTTCTATTTTTGTTGCATTTTTATTTTATATCATACTTTTGCTACTTTTCATCTGTAGTTCTCTGATCAACATGTCAATGGCCAGAAGAGTGCTGAAAATATGATCTTAGATTTTCTGCATCTTCCCGCCAACAGGTACGTTTTATAATTGATTTATTTTATGTTACCTATTTGGTTGTAATTAAACATGTAATCAACTATTTCGTTTTTCTGAATGTTGGTTTTATCCTGATTTATGTGTATGCGTGTCCAAAATACCTTTCTTAAATAGTGCCAAACTTCTGCATTGTCTGCTGTAGAAGTAGAACACGGAATTTTGTAATAGTTCAATTCGGAGCAAGGTTGTAAACAAATTTCTTAGGCTAAAATAGTTTTTATTCTTTTTGTTCAGCTTTTGTTTTTCTGTTGTGAAAATGCTCAGTGTGGTCCTCTAATTGTCAAACAATATGCAATGTCACTCTTTTCATCTATTTTCCCAATGTCCCAACGTTAGTATGATAGTCACGTGTCTGTTTTTCATTAGATTATTAGGTTAACATTGTAAGTGAGAAAATAGGCAGAAAGTACCACATTGCATACATTGGCAATTAAAATACATATTGATCTGTTAGGATTTCAAGTACAAATTTAAAAGTAGTATGTAAAAATGAAGACTTAAAGACTTATTGACTTTAAGGTTATGAATTGATTATAGTGTCTTGATTTCTTATGTGGTTTGTTTAGGGTTCATTGGTACTAAATCTTCCCAGCTCTTCCTCTCTCAAAAACCTAACATGAACATAATCATATGTTTCCCTTCGCATCTTGTGCTTACAAAGCAAGATTTATCTCATGATTTTTGGTGGTATCCATCAGTTTCAATGGTGTTGCGCAATGTATCCTCATATACTATTGTGATTAAAATAAAAATCCAAGAATGTCGGATGTTCTTTGTTAGTGTTCTGTTTTGAAAACTATTGGGAGACTTATTTGAGATGACAATGTACCTAACACACAAAGGGGAGTGTTATTATGCTACTGTATATCTTGTTATACTCTGGGAAAGTAAATTTCATGCTTAAAAGGAACAACGAGATAAAAGTTGTGTGGAAGTAGCGAAATGAAAATATTAAAATAGATGTCTTTACTCAATAGGAAAAGTTCAATTACAAAATAGTTGTATACGATGAGATATTGACGTGGCATCAATTAGGAATGTGATATAAAATCAATCAAGTTGGTTTTGCACTCATACATAGAAGGTTGTAGAAAAATCTGACTAGAGAATTCCCTAGATGATGAATAATTTGGTAAAAGTTAGAGTTAAAAAAGTAAGACCTCCTCTTTAAACATTGTAGAACAGTATTTCTTGAATCACTGTATATCCAATTCTTAATGTAGAATTAATCTTCTTAAGTGCAAAATATTTTCAAAAAGAAATTTCGTTTATACTGGTTTAATTTTTTTCTAATCTACCGATAGTTCAATCCAATCAAATTTGAGACGGATTATTCTACTATTTTAGAAAATAAATGTTACAATCACTAATTAAAGCACAGAGAATAAGGAAACTTCTCCTAGAACCTCAATGTGATCTTGATGCGAGATCCACTTTCTTGCTGGAAAAATTCAAATTGCTTTGACTCTGAGAAGAGGAAAAATGAACTCTCTGAATTGTAAGTATACGATCTGAATGATTGTTTAAGATTTGAATCCAATTGTAGAAGAAGAAAAATGAATGTTTTGTTCGCAAGTATCACAAACATTCATGCAATAGCAATAACAAGCAACCTTGTGTATTATTTGTTAAGTACAAGTTCATCTTGAAGATGCAGAACACAAGTGTCTTGACGTGTTCAACTAAGGTTACCAAAAGAACTTGTGAGAAATGAAAATTGCATGGATTTTAGTCCTATGAAAAAAGAGAGCGGAGAATGAAGTTTGCACTTGTTCTTTTAAATTCATGAGTTGAATATTGTTTGGTATTCATGGTTTAATGTTCTGATATTGATGTTTCAGGTCAAGGAATGAGGGAGTCCATCGTGATCTTATTGCACAGCATCTTCAAATTTCTTTAGAGAAGCTCATGTCTCTCTCTTTCTCTTATCTCTGTCTCTCTCATATTATCCAAATCTTGTTGATTCTTATTGAATTTCCTTTGCAGGCTGGCTATCAAAAGTCTTATCGATGAAGGTGCCGTTTATGAAACCATAGCTGATCACTATAAGTCAATAATCAATGGTTGATATATTGTTTGGACAATGACATCAATTATGTTGGAGTACGCTTAACTCTACGTATGCATTCTAGCGATGCAACACAAGCAAAACAGAAGTTCTGCTACATTTTGATCAAATCGTCTTTCTTTCTCACGATAACTATATTCCAAAATTATGAACCGGTGATAGCTGACAAATTGAACTTCATATAGAACTTATCTATTGTGCGAAGTGTTGTTTTTGTATTGACAAAGATTAACCAGTTTCAATTGTTATCGTTATTCGTTACTGTACTGACCCGTAGTTGTAAATTAGTGTGGGGAAGCTTCCTCCTTTCTTTCTTTTTGCACCCTATAAAAGTTGTACATCCAAAACTACCCCTCATTAAACATAATAAAAATTTCTATACCTAATTATTTTTAATGTTTTCTGGATTGGATGTTTGGATGTTTCGGAAGGTATTTCCAAATTCGAAAAATATCTTCCGAAACATCTTTTACGGAAACTTTTTTTCTATATTTTCTTGTTCCATACGCAACTAAAAGTCCATGTCTAAACGAGAGGTGTTGAGGGAGGCATGGTGTGAGAGGAAGTGTTGTGTGTAGGAGAATGAGGGAAGGAAGGAGCATAGGGTAGAGGGAGGGAGGTCATGTGGAAATGAGAATTTCAAATTAGGATCCGACTAAATATTGACCGAAGGTAAAATGGGATATTCAAATTTAGGGGGTGCAGTAAGAAAAAATGGTGGCGCAGGAAGGAAGAAGCTAATGGGCTTATTATTGTTTGAACAAGTGAGGCGTAATTGTTTGAACCAATTTCATAAATATACGTTCACTTTTTGTACGAGTAAAAGTAATATGAAATCATGCTGAAACTTGAAAGAAGTTCAGCTTGGACATATTATTGTCGAATTTTTCAAGTTAACAAATAGATGTATAACGTAATGTTTTTAAAATAAGGAGTTAATATTGGTTTGGAAAATGAGTCGCAAGAAGTAAAGTAACAAGGAGAATAATACAAGAAAATATATATATTAAGGTGAGAATCTAATTAAAGTTAGGAATGCAGAAGGGTGCAAATTATAAAGCAGAAGTAACAGATTACGATGGGCACCAGCATCACGTGTGGTTCACTCCAGCACAACTTCCACCGCCCTCGCGGTGTTGTGCCTGAAATGGCACGTGGAAACAGAGCTTTGTTCTCAAGTCACGTGCTGTGGTGGTGGTGGATCATTTTTCAGCGTAGGGCAGAGCTCTCAAGACGCCACGTGCAATCTCATTTTCTCTGTTTGACCCTCATATCATGTGGATGCACCGTTCTCACTCTGCCTCCTTAATTATTGGTTTTAGTTTTTTAGTATCAATCAATTCTCCATATTCAGACACTCATGCCGAATCCGACTTTATGTGTTGAATTCATAATAAGATCCCATGTGTCTTAGTTAATTCATTCTAGAACACAATTCGAAAAACGCCAAAAGAAAAATATTTGGTGGTTTGAAATTGGAGGTAAGGGTCTTCTGGATACACTTGTGATATCTCTTATTTTGTAAGAGAATCGCAATCTTCATGTCTCAAATCAGACACCGAACCTTTCTCCCACCCGAGAATGTAAGAACAATAATTTAAGCAACACAACTAAACGAAGCAAAGGCAAAGGAGAATTGGGAGAGTTGAGATGATAATGATGATGATGAAGAAGCAATAATAGTAATAAAATAGAAATGAAGACACAGAAGCGAACGTGAGAAATGATTCGGTTCTCTGACCCCAAACTACACTCTGCAATGCCTTTCTACAACAAAGTTTGACTGTGTTTGGCAAAGTATTGTGGTTGGAATTAAAGAAATTGGCATTTAGTAGCCAGCTGTCCACATTAGTGGGTGTTTTTTAAGTCCTCAATTATTAGTTTAATCAGTCCCTTTTCCTTTTACTGCAGATTTGAAGGGAATAATGAACCCTCTTCCACTCCCACTCCCGCCGAACTCTCTGCCAATCCCACAAATAAACCTTTTTCTCTTTATTTTGATGCCTTTCTGCATTCTCATTGCTTAGTGTAAAAGCATTTTTAACTCTTATACGTGTTTTGAGGACTACTATGTCTGCTGCTCCCCACATTTTGTAGTAGTAAATTCAATTGTTTTCACTATACCTAATCTCTCTTCCAATGTTTCTCGCTATCTCCTTTGTCCTCTTCTCACATGTGAACGTGAGCTTTGCTTCCTTTGCAATCTGGTTTGGTGAGTGGCGATTGGTGGTGTTGCTGAGTCACTATAAGACACATTTTTTTGGTTCCGATTGCGACAAGTGTCCGCATGGTCCGGGTCAAACTGTCCTTTCGGGAGCCAGCCACCATATTTGTTGCACAATCCTGCTTCACTTTTTCTATAATTGCCTCTTCAATCCATATGTCTTATTATTATTCTAATCCTTTGGTTTAAAAGGGGTGTGCCAAATATCAACACTGCTATCTTAATCCAATTTTCTTTCTTCACCCTTCACCTTCCTCAAGTGTCATTTATGTCATGTCGTTATCGAATGCATGCCAACTTAGTCGTATATAACAACCGAAACCTCATTCATTTGCTTCATTACTTTTCTTTACTTGCTTAATTATGTCCTTTCTGTCTCTTCTTTTCACTTATAATAATAATCCTTTACTCTTGTTTTCTATGTCAAATCTCACCAACAAAACTGTGAATACGTACCATTTATACTAAAATAAATTGCTAACATCATAGTGTAAGACTTGAATACTCTATCTTATGCAGCTTCTGATGATCATCTGTGAAGGATACGCATTATTTATACCCAACAAATAAATGCTACAATCTTTTATTCTTTCTATAAATCCAATTAATAGATTTTTTTTTTCTTTTAAAAGAGACCTTCACAAAACTCTAAATATAAAATCTTATATTATATCCATTTCGGTACTTGTCTTTATCTTGAATCAATTTTTCTTATATCCATTTATACTTGAATTTCTCATCATTTTTCTTACCAAGTGTGAGTGGCCTCAAACATTGCAAACTTTCTTTTATCTTGGAAGTTTTCCACCACAAGTCATTTATTAATATAATACTTTCCATAAATGATATAAACTATTGGTTTCACAGCAATAAAAAACAAGAAAATGCGAGAACAAATTGAAAAAAAAAAATTTATTAACACTGGAAGTTTCTGCACACAGACTCTAACATAATATATTGCATTGTTGGTATACATAACGGTCTTCATATACAAAATATAAAATTTTAATCGTTTTATATTTTAACACTATTAAACAGTTTTTACTAGATAGTTATTCTCTTCTAAAATATGGTTTAATCGTTGAACCGGATTCTTAAGATGATTTAGAGACACTCGTCACATTTTTGTTATTATATTTAAGGTGCTACCTAATCTTTCAATTGAAGTGCTTATAAAAGTTTAATTATGTCAATTTTTATGCTTTAAACGTGGAATCATGCACCTAATTCTAATAATGGATTGGAAGTAGTGAAGTGGTTATAGAAAAGTTACGGATATGCCAAAATGTGGAACTGATAATGAAACTTTAGTGAAAATTGAAATAGCAGAGGACAAATGTGCGGTTTAGTTCTTTGACCCTGTGCTGAACTGTTTAAGCATGACTAAATACCGAGATAAAGAAAAACGGCTTGAACCGAATTACACTCCATTAGAGAAGATAAATATATTATCTCAATTTCTATTTGTTTTGATTGAAAATCTCCGCAATAATTAGAAGGGAGAATTTTAGATTTATTCAATTAAATATGAGAATGGGTATGAAAATGTACACATTTGCTTTGTTCCTGTCTTCATATCTACTATAATACCGTCTTGATCATGTTCATATTTTCGTTTAAATTATTAAAATATTTATAATTAATTAAGTAATATATATATATATATATATAAAACGATTTGGTTGTCTTCTTTCTTCTTATTCTCTTCTTCTTCGTTCTGTCCTCCTCTTCCTTCCTCTCTCTTGCTGACCCTCTTCTTTTTCTATTATTGGTGTGTTGTATCTCCCTAGTGAAACCCCTTTATAAATCCTAATAAGTGGTATCAGAGCCGATGGTTAAAATCGGCTCAGACGAGTACAGTATGGTCCTAGTATCGAAAGTCTTCCTGGTAAGGGTTCTAGGTAAAGCGTGTCCCGTTAAAAAGAACGGCGGTACAGAAAAGGGCAGTTCCAGGTAAAGCGTGTTCCATTAAGAAGAACGGCGGTACAGAAAAGGGCAGAAAAGGAGTACTCGTGGTTGGGGGTTGAAGGGACTCACCCTTAAGGAGGAGATTGTTAGGAATCCAAGTGTGATTATAAGTCTCACATTGACTAGAATTGAGAAAGTGGAACACTATATAAGGATTAAGACCCATAAACCCATTGGCTTAAGGTTTTGGGTTAAGAGTGGTGTCAATGCCTTATGTGGTTGGACTCAGGTCTTATTGGTGTGTTGTATCTTCCTAGTAGAGATGGCAAATAAACCCGTCCCCGTGGGTATTGCCCGAACTCGTCCCCGTTTTGACGGGAAATCCCCGCATTGACTGGGTATGGGTATGGGTATGG